>FWWL01004353.1_pt1 | contig 24133 bp, 21 predicted proteins | sample 2228331 | NCBI WGS metagenome assembly FWWL01 (sample SAMEA103939775, study PRJEB20133) | metagenome | reverse complement strand
GCGTCGCAGTGGTTTCCTCACCGACTGAAGTCGTTCACCAACTAAAGTTGGCATTACGTTCCGTGCTCTCTGCGTCGCAGTGGTTTCCTCACCGACTGAAGTCGTTCACCAACTAAAGTTGGCATTACGTTCCGTGCTCTCCGCGTCTCAGTGGTTACCTCCTCCCCTATCCCTCACGAACAGAGCGCAGGAAGCCCGGGGTGCGCAATTCCTGTTCCAGCAAAAATTGAAAATACCCCTGCAGAATGGTCTCCACCTCCCGTTGCGTGGAGGGAGCAGGGCGGGCCTGCATGGCGGAACGATAGTCACTGCGCTGGAAATGGCGCAGGTATTTGAGCGCCTCCACGCTGATAGACCACAGGCCGGGCAGGCCCTGTCCACAGCGGCGGCAGATCACCCCTCCCAGGGAGGGCGAGAAGAATTGATCTTCGGGGAGGATCACCTGACGGCAATTGGCACATTCAAAGAGTTGCGGACGAAAGCCCAACAGGTCCAGCAGGCGCATCTCGTAATAGCGCAGGGTGATCCAGGGCCACGGTTGGGCGGCCAGGCGGGAAAGCGTCTGGGTGAGGAGGTGAAAGAGAGGCGGAGAAGCCCCTTCCTCGTCCGGGACGAAGCGGTCGAGGAGTTCCAGCACGTAGGCGGCGTAGCCGGTCAGGGTCAGGTCCTGACGCAGGGCGGGATAGAGGTCCACCGCTTCGGCCTGAGTAATGATATACAGGTCACGTCCACGCGCCAGTTGAAGGTGGACGCGGGTAAACGGCTCCAGATGGCCGGCCTTGCGTGAGGTGATCTTGCGCGCACCTTTGGCTACGGCGTGCAGTTTGCCCAGTTGACGCGTGTATAGAACGAGCAGACGATCCGCTTCGCCCAGATCGCTGTGGCGTAGCACGATAGCCTCCACACGCAGGGAACGGAAGGAGTCTTTCATTCCAGATCATGAGGCGTAAATGCCTGAGGGAGCAATTCGGCCACGGTTGTCTGACGAATCAGGTGACCCTCGGCATCTGCGATCAACACCCGCGTGTTCAGGCCGAATTCGGCCAGCACTTGGCGACACGATCCACATGGTGAACCGCCGTTAGAGGTGACCACCGCCAGGGCATCGAATTCGCGCTCGCCCTCAGAAACGGCCTTAAACACGGCCACGCGCTCGGCACAGATGGTGGTGGGATAAGCGGCGTTCTCAATGTTTACCCCGCTAAAAATGCGGCCACTGCGTGTACGCAGCGCCGCGCCGACCGGATAACGGGAATAGGGAGCATAGGCATACTGGCGCGCCTGGCGAGCGATCTCGATCAATTGTGCATCCTCAGGAGTCATGTCTCACCCTTTCCAGGTTTCTCTGTTGGGGAGGAGCGCAGTTTCTTGATGGCGCGGGCCGGTACGCCCACCACCAGGGTATCAGGAGGGACATCGCGGGTAACTACCGCACCAGCGCCGGTGCGAGCCCGGTCACCAATCCGTACCGGCGCAACCAGCATGGTATCGGAACCGATAAACACGTTTTCGCCAACATAGGTGGGATGTTTGGCCTGCCCATCGTAATTGCAGGTAATGGTGCCCGCGCCGATGTTGGTGCCGGGGCCGATATCTGCGTTGCCGATGTAGGAGAAATGGCCCATTTTCACCCCCTCGCGCAGGTAGGAATCTTTGACTTCGCCAAAATTGCCCATATGGACCCGATTGCCCAGGTGAGCCCCTTTGCGCAGGCGGGCGAAGGGGCCGATTTCCACCTCGTTTTCCAGCCAGGCACCTTCCACGACTGACATCAGGATTCGGCAGCGGTTGCCGATGCGAGAATCCCGAATGATGGTATTCGGGCCGATCACATTTTCCTCACCGATCTGGGTCTGGCCATGGAGGTAGGTGTTGGGCCAGATGACGGTGTCGCGACCGATGGTCACATCGAATTCGATGTAGGTGGAGGCGGGATCGATCAGAGTGACGCCATTGAGCATGTGAAATTCGTTGACGCGGCGGCGCATTTCGGCTTCAACTTCGGCCAGGTGGAGGCGAGTGTTGATGCCAATGGCCTGCCTGGGATCCTCCAGGAGTTCAGCCTGAACGCTCAAGCCCTGACGAACCGCCAGATCCACCGTATCAGTCAGAAAGTATTCTCCTTTGGCCGGATGTTTCTCGATTCGGGCCAGAGCATCCCAAAGCCATTCAGCATCAAAACAGTAGGCGCCGACATTCAATTCGTTGATTTTTCTTTGGTCTTCTGTGGCGGCCACTTCTTCCACAATGGCTTGCACCGTGCCATCTGCGGCGCGAACGATGCGCCCAAAACCATGCGGGTCTTCCATGATTACTGTGAGTAGAGAAAGCGGACCGGGGTTGGTTTTCTGGCGTTCGACCAGTCGAAGCAAGGTCTCACCCTGCAGGAGAGGCATATCTGCATAGGTCACCAGCACCAGATCGGTCTGGCCGCGCAACAGGGGCATGGCCTGCATCACCGCATGAGCGGTTCCCAGTTGAGGCTCTTGAATGACGGTTCGCGCGGACGCTCCGAGGTAATCAATCACTTGTTGAGCCGCATGACCTACGACCACTACGGGAAGCTCTGTAGAAGCCTGGTTGAGGGCTTCCAGGGCGTAACTGATCATGGGACGTCCCAGGATGGGGTGCAGGACTTTGGACAAAGCCGATTTCATGCGGGTACCCTGACCAGCCGCGAGCAGGATAGCAGTTACTCTCATACAAACTCCTGAAGACTTCTCAAGGCCAGATGTTTTCGATTGAAGTCAGCCCATTGACCGGCTGTTGTAGACAGGTTGTTGAAAAAGCAACCGACCGACTCCGCCTGAGCGGGGCCGGCCGATATTAGAGAGAAAAAGCCCCGCTGAAGAGCGGGAGAGGGAGGCTGGGGCGCCCGGATTCGAACCAGGATCCACAGATCCAAAGTCTGGTGTGCTGCCATTGCACCACGCCCCAGGGCGGGTACTATTGTATCACAGGGTGAATAAAAAGACAAATCGTTGATGATCGGCTCGGGGCTTTTCAATCTTCACCCGCCGCGGCCCAAACGGACAAGACGCCCACGTGGGCGGCTTTATGCTCCCCTGTGCGAACTATTTCTGGGCGAGCGGACGGGTGTGCCCTCGCGGGGCCAGGCCGAGACGTTTGGCCTGTTCATAGGAGAGCACATCGGGCGGGAGGGGAGGAGTGGCATGTTTTTCTGCCGCCTCTTCCCAGAAGGAATCCACATTGACATTGATGGACTGACGCGCCTCGAGCAGGCGATCGAGATCCGGCACGGCCAGGTCAGAGGAGGGAGATGGTTCCTCCCCCGTCTCTGTCGGCCCGGCTTCCGCATCAGACAACTCAACCGCTGGCGAAGACACCCCCAACGAGCGCAGGGAATGTTCCACCGCCTGCCGACAGGTCAGCATGGTTTCTAAGACGCCCATCAGGCGATCGAAGCTACCTAATCCCTCTCCGGCCACCAATAGCCCATACAGGGCATTGAGGGGCATCAGGATCAAATCGTAGTCCCCGCCGTGAAACACATGGTAGTGTTCAGGTTTGGGTTGATGAACGAATCGCGAGACTTTCTGCCCGGCCGCAAAGATGGCCATGATGGCCGCCAGCAGGGAGACCTCCATGCTCGAATCGGGCAGATCGCCGGCGCGCTCTAATACCCGTCCACGATCGCTGAGCAGATAAACGGCCTGAGCGTTGACTTGTTGACGTAAGTTGGTGAGCGCGTCGGCAATGGTCTGGCGATCCACCACTTCGACTTCATCTTCCGGCGGAAGAATGGTGCGTTCTAACCCCAGCGCACGTTCGACCACATCCAGAAAGTCGCTTAGGGAAATGGGTTTTTCAAAAACAGCAAAGGCGCCGGCATTGCGCATTTCCTCACGGGCTTTGCGATCCTGCACGCCAGAAATCAGAACGACTTTGACCTCTGGATTTCTGGCACGCACTTTGGTAAGCAACTCCACCCCGTTGATACCGGGCAGCCGATAGTCAGCGACCAGCAGATCAAAGCGATGGCGGTTGGCTTCCAGGAGAGCCTCTTCGCCTGAAGGGGCTTCGTAAACCTCGAACTTGTGCCCCAGCGTATCCAGGGCAGACCGCAGCAGGCGCAAGGTTTCGCGATGATCGTCCACGAGGAGAATGCGAGGAGGAGTCATACGCCAATTATAGCAAACGAGGTGACGAAAGCGTTACAGGATGTTCGGGTCAGGAGAGTCCCTCAGAGGTCTGGTTTGAGCCAGGAGCGTTTAGAGGCACATCGTCAGCATGACTGTAGACTTCCACACCCATTTTTTCGGCTATCCTTCGGGCGCGGTCTTCGACCATGGGCGAAATCACCACCAACCGATCCGCCTTGCGGTTATGCCGCTTTTGATAGTATTCCACTTTGCGGATGAAGGTATACATATCCGAGCGGCTCATCGAGGATTTGATCTCGCACAGGATGAGCAGGCCATTCTTAATCAGAATATCCAGTTCGACCTGATCTGGACGGCCAAACACCTCACCCTGCTCATCGAATTCCTGCCAACGTATCACTTCAAACTGGAGTGACTGTTCCAGGATGCCTTTCAGGGCATTTCGGAAAGACGCTTCCGTATACAGTCCCCAGCGGGCACCCAACGCGCTAAGAGTGGTATTCAGGCGCGATTCGACCCATTGCAGTGTCTTCTGCCAGCGCTGCTCCTGTTCTGCGCGGAGTTCTCCCAGTCGCTCTAAAAGTTCCTCCCATCGCTGCGCCTGCTGGATTTTGTACTCCTCCCACTGACGCCTGAATTCTTCCAGACGCTGAGCCTGCTGGGCTTTGTATTCTTCCCATTGCTGCGCCTGCTGGGTTTTGTATTCTTCCCACTGCTGCATCTGCTGGGCTTTGTATTCTTCCCATTGCTGCGTCTGCTGGGCTTTGTATTCTTCCCACTGCTGCGCCTGCTGGGTTTTGTACTCCTCCCATTGACGCCTGAATTCTTCCAGACGTTGAGCCTGCTGGGCTTTGTATTCTTCCCACTGCTGCGCCTGCTGGGTTTTGTACTCCTCCCATTGACGCCTGAATTCTTCCAGACGTTGAGCCTGCTGGGCTTTGTATTCTTCCCATTGGCGACGCTGTTCTTGCCGATCCTGTTGCAATTCCTGCAGTATCTGTTCGAAGCGGCTTTCACTCTCTTGCCGCCCAGCAAACTCGGACCGCAATTGACGCAGCAGGATCTGCTGCACTTCCGCATCCGTTTCCAGAAGGCGTGGTAATTCTCGCAAAATCAGCGCACGAACGTCTTGCTCGGTCAATCTGGCTTTCATAAGAGACCCTGCCGAAATTATACCACAGGGAAGGATGCCGGCTTGAAAAACCCTGCCGAATCCTCTGCTGATTGCCTTTGCCAATGCTCATGGCACACAGGCAGGGCCGTAATCAAAGGCCTCAATCGCATAGAGATCGCTGGAAGTGGTGGGGTCGAGGCGGAAGTGACAAAAGTCCGGACGTGAAGCCGCAGTTTCAATGCGGAAATACAGGGGAACGGCAGGCAGGTCCTGGGCGAAGAGGGTTTGCGTCTGGCGATAGTTCTCTCCATAAGTTGCTTCGTGAGGCAACGATTGACGCGCCAGGCTGCAGGCTGTGTCGTAGGCGGGATTCTTGTAGCCGCTGACGTTGGTGCCCACCCAGCGATTGGCGGCAGAGGGAATCTCTTGCGAGGTGAATCGTTCGCAGGGCGGCAAGATCGAGAGAGTGGACATGGCAAATTCGGCCAGGTCGAAATTGCGCCCAAAAAGTGGACCGGCCGGTCCTTCGGCATAGAACTCCAGTTGGGAGAGGTGGATCAGGTTGACGCCAATGCCACATTCTCGCAGGGATTGGGAGAGAACGGTTGCAACCTGGCGACGTTGAGCCGCGGAAGTGGTGAGGTAATTCAGTTGCAATTCGGTGCCATTCATGATTCCGGGCACTCCCCGGGCCCGACGCGGGGTATGGGGATCGTTATCGTGGTCAATCCAGCCCAGGTTGGTCAGGATTTGCTGTCCTTTTTGGGGATCATAGGAATAGGACGGCAGAGAAGCGGCATGGAGAGGATGGGTGGCCAGGATATAGGAGTCGGGAACTGTGCTCAGACCATAGAGCACGTTTTTCACCACAGTTTCGCGATTCAGACAGTAGGCAATGGCCTGGCGCAGACGAGGGTCGGCGAAGTAGTTGGGGCGATCGGTGAGATGAACACCATCATCGTAGGAAGCAGGGGTGATGCCCAGGGCCAGCCATTCCACCGTAGGGGTCTGGCCGAAGTAGGCGCGGATCTGACGTGTTTGGTCCATTTCGAGCAGCAGAGCAGTATGTGCGTCCAGGTTGACGGTGGAGTCAATCAGATCGCAGCGACCATCCAGCAGGGCGGCCAGAGCCGCTTCGGGGTCCGGGACGAGGCGAAAGATCAGTTCGTCGAATTTCGGCAGGCCCTGTTCGGCCCGGAAGTAATAGGGGTTGCGAACCAGGCGCAGGACAGTGTCGGTCCACTCCTGGATGATGTAGGGCCCATAGCCCATGGGCAGGCGGGAGGAGATTTCGGCGCGCTGTAGTTCTGCCGCTGAGAATTGTTCCCACAGCCGTTTGGGGAGGGGCATCCAGAAATTGGTGAAGTAGGTGGGATCGAGGAAGCCAGGTTTGCCGGTCCAGCGAACGGTCCGCTCATCCAGGGCTTCGTAGGATTGGGTGCGGTCGAAGATGAATTTGGGGCCGGGCGTGTCGTTGTGGCGAGCCAGGGTATAGGCAAAGACGGAATCATTCGCAGTGACCGGGGTGCCATCGGACCAGAGCAGGCCTGAACGAAGGCGAAAGTCAACGCTCAGGGCATCCATGGCGATTGGGTTGATCCCATCGAAGGGGATCACGCATGAGTCGCTGCGGCAGCCAGCCGGGCGGATGCGCGTGCCCGCCTGCAGCAGAACCAGGTTGCCCTCTGCATCCACAACCTGCTGGCCCGTGGTGACCGAGATCGAAAAGATGCGGGCATCTCCATCCTGGATATTGGGAATTTTCTCCAGGATAACGGGCCGGTATTCATAGGAAATCACGTCAAAGGGAGCGTCGTAGATCGCTTCGAGGACGCTGCGAGCAGCCGCATTGGGCCCCCCGAGGGGGTAGAGGGTATTGGGTTGGGCACCCAGGCAGATCGTCAGGGTGCGAGGCGGCGGGGCAGTAGGCGTATAGGCCGGAGAGGGAGTCAGGGTCGGCAGGAAGGGCACGGGGGGAGCGGTCGGCGAAAGTTCCTGTGTCCCACAGGCGGACAGGAGCAGCATAGCGATAAGAACTGGAACGACGCAGCGCAGGGAAGCAGGGGGGAGCATAAGGCCTCCAAAAAAAGATTCGGGCTGGCAACCCGAATCCTATCGCATTCTTGCGCTTCTCACAAGCGATTCACTCCACCAGCCAGCAAGCCGCCCAATGCCCGGGGCGTACTTCTTTGAATTCGGGTTCTTGTTGCGAACAAATATCTTTGGCCCAGGGACAGCGGGGATGGAAGCGACAGCCCTGGGGCGGATGAAGTGGGCTGGGCACATCGCCTTTAAGAATGATCCGCTCCCGCTTCAGGTTGGGATGGGGGATGGGAATGGCCGATAGCAGAGCTTTGGTGTAAGGGTGCAGGGGATCACGATACAGGGTTTCCCGGTCGGTGAGTTCGACCATTTTTCCCAGGTACATGACGCCTACCCGATCGGAGATATGCTCTACCACGCTCAGGTTGTGAGCGATGAACAGGTAGGTCAGGCCAAATTCGCGTTGCAGGTCTTTGAGGAGGTTGAGCACCTGGGATTGGATGGAGACATCCAGGGCCGACACCGGTTCATCGCAGACGATGAATTTGGGGCGCAAGGCCAAAGCACGGGCAATGCCGATGCGCTGACGCTGTCCACCGGAGAATTCGTGGGGATAGCGGCGGGCATGATACTCTTCCAGGCCGACTTTTTTCAACATCTGGATGGCGATCTCCCAGCGCTCTTTTGGATGGCCGATCTTGTGGATGTGCAGCCCTTCCATGACCGACTCGCCGATGGGCATGCGCGGGTTGAGGGAGGCATAGGGGTCCTGGAAGATGATTTGCATGTGGCGACGCATGGCTTTGAGTTCCCCCGGGCGCATGGTGAAGAGGTTCTGGCCATTGAAGTATACTTCGCCCGAGGTGGGTTCAATCAGGCGCAGGATGATGCGCCCGACAGTGGTTTTGCCACATCCCGATTCACCTACCAACCCCAGGGTTTCTCCATCCTTGATGGTGAAGGAGACGCCATCCACGGCTTTGACCTGAGCCACGACCCGCTGGAGTATGCCTCCTCGCACCGGGAAATATTTCTTCAGGTTTTTGACGACGACCAGGTCGGGTTTCTGAGAGTGGAGGGGTTGTGCATCCATAGGTTATCCTTGTTCCCTGGCCTTCGAGTAGGGCTGTTGATCTTTGAGAGGGGCGATATGGTGTTCTGAATCGGTATAGAGCCAGCAGCGCACCTTGTGACCTTCTTTCAGGTTCACCAGGAGCGGACGCTGCTCAGTACAGATGGACAGATTGTATTCCAGCCGGGCCTGACAGCGCGGGGCAAAGCGACACCCGGGCGGCAGGTTGATCAGGTTGGGCACTGAACCGGGGATCACTTCCAGTCGTTCCCGCACTTCGCCCAGGACAGGCATGGAACCCAGCAATGCCACTGTGTAAGGATGATGAGGTTCGTCAAACAGAGCAGCCACTGGGGATTCTTCTACGATTTCCCCGGCATACATCACGGCCACCCGATCGGCCATTTCGGCGATCACGCCCAGGTCATGGGTGATCAGGATGACGGCGGCACCCACCTGGTTGCGCAGATGGCGCATCAGGTCCAGAATTTGAGCCTGGATGGTGACATCCAGGGCCGTGGTCGGTTCATCGGCGATCAGCAGATCGGGGGTGCAGGCCAGGGCCATGGCGATCATCACCCGTTGGGCCATGCCTCCAGAAAGTTCATGAGGGTAGGCGTTGGCCCGGCGTTCTGGATCGGGAATGCCCACCATGCGCAACATGTCCACCGCTCGCCGGCGGGCTTCGTCGGGCTTCAGGTTTTGGTGGATGATCAGGGCCTCAGCAATTTGATCGCCCACCCGAAAGACAGGATTCAGGGCCGATTGGGGCTGCTGGAAGATCATGGAGATGCGGTTGCCCCGAATCTGTCTCATCTCGGCTTCGCTGATCTGGACCAGGTCTTTGCCATCGAAGAGGATCTGACCTTCCACGATACGACCGGGCACTCCGATCAGGCGCATGATCGAGAGCGAGGTCACACTTTTTCCACAGCCAGATTCGCCCACCAGGCCCAGCACTTCCCCCGGATAGACGACCAGGTCCACGCCGTCTACGGCCTTGACTACGCCATCTTCGGTGAAGAAATAGGTTTTGAGGTTGTTGACCTGGAGGAGAGGGGTGCGATCGGTCCTGGTCATCTCATACTCCGTGTAGCAGATTGGGTGTGATTATAGCAAAACTTTGCTCAGTTTGTTCGAGAGAATCAAGGGTACGCACCGGACGACCTCCCTCAGAGAACCCCCCGGCCTGCTGAAGTTGTTGGTTGGGGGTTGAGTGAAGCCATTTCATCACTTCCGGCGGAAACGGAGCGCTCGGATAGACATGCCCATCCCAATCAGCAGAATGACGGTGATCAGGAAGTAAGCGAGTTTGGGTGATAATCTCGTGGAGGCGCTCTGATGGATTGCTGGAGCAGGGAGAAGGTCTAACGTTTGGGCCGTTTCGTCATTAAGCCAGAAAGGATCACTCTTCCAACCGTTCTGACGGATTAAGAAAGCAGTAACCTGCCAGGCCTGCTCGTCAGTCAAGCTGGCGGGCTTCCAGTAGGGCATAGTAGCCTGAATGTACGTCTTCAGTTGGTACGCGTTCGAAAAGCGAGAAAGCGCTCCGGGACCAATTAAGGGGGGAATTTGTTTGGGCAAGGTAAAACCATGTTCGTAAGGGCGTTCTCCATGACAACCCTTTGTCCAGCAATTTCGATCCTCGGGAGGGTAGGTCTGTCGGAATTCATCCGTCAAGCCCTGACCACGATCCCCATGACAGGGCAGACAGAAAAGCCAGTAAACCTGGGCTCCCTGGTCAGCCTGAGAAGGATGGGGAGGGAGAGTAGGGCGTGCCAGGCGGTCGGGAGTCGAAGTTGGGAATGGTTGAGCAGATGGAGCAAAGGGGTGGAGAGAGAATCCCACCAGGCCGAGAACCATCAGCAGCACAAATACGCCGGGTTTCCGTACAAGCATTCACACTCGTCCACGCAAACGCGGGTCGAGAACGTCGCGCAGCGCATCTCCCACTAGGTTCCATCCCAGGACAAATAGAGACAGTGTCAGGCCTGGCCAGACGATGATGTACCAATAGGTGTTCAGGCTAGTAATCCAGTTGCGCGCAAAGGATAGCATCTGTCCCCAATCGGCATAGCCGATTTCTGTGCCAATTCCCAGGAAAGAGAGGGCGGCAAAGGAGAGCACCACGTCACCTATAGCCAGAGAGGCCAGCACCAGGGTCGGAAAGATGGCGTTTGGGAGAATGTGGCGGAAGAGGATACGGCTATCCTTTACACCAATGACTCGAGCTGCCAGAATGTAATCGCGCTGTTTTATAGAAAGAATATCGCCTCGGATCACGCGAGCATATCCCATCCAACCGAAGGCAATCAAAGCTAGCATAGACGGGAGAAGACTTTTGCCAATTTTAGGGGTGAGAACAGCAGCCAAAATAAGTGCAGCGAGCAGGAAAGGTAATGTCAGAAAGATATCTACAATGCGCATGATAATGTTGTCTACGATGCCGCCGTAATAGGCAGAAATCGAACCAATGGTCACGCCGATCAAGAAGGTAGCTACAACCACAATGAGACCGGTCTTGAAAGCTGTGCGGGTTCCCCAAATCAGGCCATAGTAGATGTCATACTGGCCAGTGGAGGTACCAAGAAGATGCACCCAGGTATCGGTCTTCATAATGGGTTTCCACCAGAAGGGCAGAGGGGGTTGGTTACGTTTCCATACGGCACCCATAGGTTGTGGATTCGGGCTAAACCCATCGCGAGGGATTTTATAGGGATCGTCCGGATTGATCGGGGGAGCAAGGACAGGTGCAGCGAGGGCAATCAGGATAAACAATCCGATCAACAGGAATCCCAGAATAGAGGCTGGCGTCTTTAGCAAATCCCTGAGGATGCGGTAATTTTCCGGCCCAAGAAAACGCTCCCAGCGGCTGATCTTTCGCCATTGAAACTTTTCGGAGGACGGGATGGGGGAAGAAGTGTCAGAGTCCGATTGTTGCCCGTTCGCGAACATAGACCTCTCTCTACAAAACAGATTAATCTAAACGAACGCGCGGATCAATAAAAGCGTAGAGGATATCCACTATCAGATTAGCCACGATCAGAATAAAGCCGTTGAACAGAGCAAAACCAAGTACAGTAACCACATCCAGCTGAGCGGCGGCTTGGGCGGCTGCCGAACCAATACCGGGGTAGACAAATACCGTCTCGGTGATCACCACCCCTCCCAGCAAACCAACCACTTGAAAACCGGCTAAGGTGATCACGGGAATCATAGCATTGGGGCGAGCATGCTTGTAAATCACATCGTTCTCTGACAGGCCTTTTGCGCGGGCCGTGGTCACGTACTCCTGCCGCAATGTTTCCAGCATGGAGGAGCGTGTCACGCGCACGAAAGTTGCCCAGTTGATGTAGGACAGGGTAAGAACAGGCAAAATCATATGACGAAGAGCATCAAGAAAAACGTCCACGCGTCCATTGAGCAAGGCATCAAAGGTTAGCAAAGAGGTATAGTGGCGAAAAGAGGGAGAATGGACCACCTGACTGGCCCAGTCCGACAAGCGTCCTGGTGGAAACCATTGAAGATTGGCATAAAAGATCATCAATACCAGCAAGCCAAACACAAACGTTGGAAACGATGTGCCGACAATACTAAAGATGCGAGCGGCCTGGTCAATCAAGCTGTTTTGATGAACAGCCGCTTGGACTCCTAACCAAATACCGACCAGGATAATCGGGCCAACTGCCCAGATCGTAAGATCAAGCGTGTTTGGAAAACGATTTCGAATCAGTTCCGCAACCGGTTGAGAAGCCACTCGCGAGTAACCAAAATCGCCATACAGAATTCCTCCACGACGCTCTCCTGTGCGTGGATCAACCACCCCCACCAGCCATCTCCAATACTGGATATACAGAGGTTGATCCAGACCATATTGTTTGATGACGCCTTCAATGGCATTAGGATTTTTGGGAATATCGCGAATGTACAAGGCGGAACGTTCCACTGGACTCAAAAATTGCAACATGGCAAAAATAAGTACAGTGACCCCAAAGAGCAATACAGGCACTAACAGGAGACGACGGATGATATAAGCGACCATACCTGCACTCAAGTAAGGCGCGAAATAACGAACGTGGGGTGAGGGACCATTAGAAGGTCCCCCACCCGAGACAGCCAGGTTATTCCTTAGAAAGAGGATACCAGTACATCCCCGAATAAATCGGGTTGTAGTACCAGCCTTTTACCCATCGCTGTTCATAGCGACGTCCGGTAGCTGTCGCCAACAGGATGAGAGAAGGATTCTCATACTGGAGTTGGTTGACCTGAGCATAGATCTCTGCTCGTTTAGCCGGATCGGTTTCGGAAACCCCTTGGTTGAGAAGCTCCTGGTACTGTTGCACCAGCTCCTCTGGCAGAGATTGTCGCCGCCCATATGTGCCAACCAGGTACGGCTGATACCAGTTGTGCGGGTCGTGAATATCTTCCAGCCAGCCACTGATGAACAAGGGCAACGTCCTGGCACGCTGGGCTTGTAAGAAGGCCGGCCACGGCAAACCCAACACTTCCACAATGAACTTGTTGTTGACCTGATACAGGCTGGAAGCCAGGATCTCAGCCACCGATTGGCGAGCTGTGTTACCCTGATTGTATACCGCCTGGAAGCGGAAGCCTGTAGTCCACACATCTCCTTCGGGATCCTCACCGGCAGGCAGGCCATCCTTATCCAGATCAGCCAGTTTGAACTCCTCTTCACAGCGGGCCACGTCATAGGTGTAATGAGGAGCGTTAGGATCGTAGCCAGGCATGCCCGCCACTGGGATCACGATGGTTTGGACACCCTCACCGACCATCACATCCTGGATGAAGGTCTCCCAGTCAAAGCAGTAGTTGAACGCCTTGCGGATGTGAACGTCCTGGAAGAAATCCGGTGGGATGCCATTTCCATCCAGTTTGCCCGAACCGATATGAGGATTGGTTCCATCGGGCGTTGCGATGGAGAAGTTGAAGAATACGTCAGTGTGGCTGATTTGAGGCATTCCTTTGTAGACCCGGAAGGGACCGCTTCCATCGCCTACAAGCTGACAATCGAACGTGCCTGTGGAAGCATTATAGAGACACTCCTCACCCACGAATGGGTCTACTTGAGCATAGTCTGCTTGAGAGCCGACCACCAGATTGTCGGCGTCACCAGCCTTAAACATAGCGAAACGGGTGCCAAACTCGTTGACGATCTTAATCACCACTCGCTCCAGCTTGGCTGGACCCACCGGGCCACCTTCCCAGGCTGGCTCTGTACGCCAGTAATTCTCATTGCGCACCAGGACGATTTCTTCGCCTTTGGTCCAGTGATCCAATTTGAACGGGCCGGTGCCATTGGCGATAGAAGTGAACGGATTTTCGTCAGCCGTCATGGCATAGTACTTCTGCCAGGTGTCGCACGAGCCATCCCAACCGCCCTTTTCAATGACCCATTCCTTGTCCATGATAGCGCCCCAATTGTTGGCGATCGTCGCCAGGAAAGGTCCCCAGGGTTGCGCCAGGGTCATCGTCACGGTCCAGGCATCGTTATCGGCTACAATAGCAGCCTTAACCCGCTCACAGGCCTCCTTGAGCACAGCTGGATCAGCCTGGGAGAGTGCTTCGCGGTCGTCGTAGAGGTTCCCCTCTGGGTCCACTAGCAAGGAGATATCGTCAATGCCGACGCCGAAGAAGGGTTCGGTCAACAACCATTGCGGCGAATGGGTACCTCCCTGCAACAGGCCGCGCTGGAAACTATAGGCCACATCTTCTGGGGTCAAGTCGCCGCCTTCGTGGAACTTCACACCTTGACGAATCTTGAAGGTATACACCTTGCCATCGTCGGAGACTGTCCACGACTCGGCCAGCTGAGGAATGAATTGGTCAGCCTTTTCACGATTATACCAGACTAATGTCTCGTAAACGTTGGCGATAATCTCGCCGCCTGCCGTTTCGTAGTCGAGAGCCGGATCGAGAGTTTCAGGCTCACCAAAGGCTGGCCGGAAATATGTCGTGGGGTCTTTCGAGTTGAATTCTGGGGCTGCCGGCGCAGAAGGAGTCGGCGGGGCCGGGGGTTGAGTAGGAGCCGATGGCGACTCCGCCGGCGCTGGGGGTTAGGTAGGTGCTTGCGCGCAGGCAGACAAGATCATGCTGGCCACGACAAGAAAGCTGAGTAGGAAGGTTAGCTTACGCATGGTTTCTTCTCCTCGTCATAGGTATAGAGTCTCCATCAAGGTCGAAACCCGTTTCAGTACCCAGCGATAGGATTCACCTCCTTTCATGGAATGAGTCCACTGCAAAAAGGCCAAAATCGAACCACAGAGACACGGAGGCACCAAAATTATGAAGAAAAACTCCGTACTTGCGTGCCTGCAGGGTAAAAACTCAGTGTTTTTGCAGTAGAGTCATGGAATATTTTATCACAAAGACTGTTCTGCAAAGTGACAGGCCACAAAATGTCCGGGAACTACCTCACGAAACGGTGGCCTTTCTTCAGCACAAACCGGTCGAGCGATCGGACAACGAGTGCGGAAACGACATCCAGAAGGCGGATTAACTGGCGAAGGAACATCTCCTTCCAGAAGAACTCGTTTGCGCCTGGACTCGACTAGGGGGTCTGGAATAGGAACTGCTGAAAGCAATGCTTGAGAGTAAGGGTGCAAAGGATGGTCGTAGAGTTCATCTCGCTCGGCCAATTCGACCAGTGTGCCCAGATACATTACTGCCACCCGATCGCTAATGTGCCGCACTACTGAGAGATCATGGGCGATGAACAAATAGGTGAGATGAAATTGCTCTTGAAGGTCTTGAAGGAGATTCAGAATCTGAGCCTGGATCGAAACATCCAGAGCAGAGATCGGTTCATCGCAGACAATCAGCTCGGGTTGCAAAGCAAGAGCACGAGCGATCCCAATGCGTTGACGTTGCCCTCCAGAAAACTCATGGGGATAGCGAGAAGCAAAAGCAGGGCTTAATTTCACTAGATTCAAGAGATATTCTACTCGTTCCTGAATCTCTTTTTTGCCAGCCACTTGATGAACTATCAGCGGTTCACTGATGATTTCGCCTACCGTCATGCGCGGATTCAGACTGGCATAAGGGTCCTGGAAGATCATTTGCATTCTACGCCGCATTTGACGCAGTTTTTCTCCCTTGAGGGAGATCAAATCGACATCCCAAAAGTAAACATGGCCCGAAGTAGGACGATACAACTGAAGAATAGCGCGTCCGGTAGTGGTTTTTCCACATCCCGACTCACCCACCAGGCCCAGCGTTTCACCACGACGGAGCGAAAATTCCACCCCATCTACCGCATACACGACACCCACCTGACGGCGAATGACACCGCGATAAATAGGAAAATGCACAGCCAGATTTTCCACGCGCAACAGAACGTCGTTATTCATACCGGCTTATCGCTCCTTCCCTCTTTCCGTATCCACCCAACATGCCACACGATGATTGGGTGCGAGCATTTCCAGGGGTGGATTCTCTTTCCAGCAACGTTCTACAGCGAACCGACAGCGCGGTGCAAAGGGACAGGAAAGCGGCTTTTGATATAATACAGGAGGTAATCCTTCAATGGAATACAAGCGCTGTCGCTTTTTCTCGTTTAGTCGAGGTATGCTTCCCAACAAGCCAATCGTATAAGGGTGGAGCGGATGGGCAAATAACTCATAAACATCCGCCTCTTCAATGACATACCCGCCATACATGACCATGACGCGCTGGGCCAGACCGGCAATCACACCCAGATCGTGGGTGATCCAGATAATGGACATCCCGATTTCATCCCGTAAGTGTTTCACCAGGTCTATGATCTGGGCCTGGATGGTGACATCCAGAGCTGTGGTCGGCTCATCAGCAATCAAGATTTGAGGATTGCAGGAGAGCGCCATAGCAATCATCACCCGTTGACGCATTCCTCCTGAAAACTGGTGGGGATAATCGTTCAGTCGCTCACGCGCGTGAGGGATCCCGACCATGCTCAATAGTTCGCCTGCCCGTGTCCATGCCTGCCTTCGGGTCATGTTGAGATGGATCATCAATGGCTCTTCTAACTGGCGACCAATGGTCAATACCGGATTGAGGGAGGTCATGGGGTCCTGAAATACCATACTGATCCGGGCTCCACGTACTTGCCGAATCTCCTCTCGGGACATACTCAACAGATCCTTCCCATCAAAGAAGGCCTGACCAGCGACGATTCTACCTGGAGGGGTAGGAATCAACTGCAAGATCGACAACATAGTGACACTCTTCCCGCAGCCACTCTCTCCAACCACCCCTAAAGTTTCTCCTTCCTTGAGGACGAACGAAACTCCATTGACAGCATAGATAACTCCTTCTGGAGTTTTGAACTGAGTTTCAAGCTGACGAACATCAAGAAGAGTGTCTGAGGTCGAAGACATTTGGTCTAACTCCATCCAAACGATCAATACAAACCCTCACGGATAAAGATCATCCCGGTCCTGGTGCTCCCGTTTGAGACGAGAGGCTGCCAGAGAGGTCAGGCCCAATACAAAACCCAGGACAGAGCAAGCGTAGGAGAGGAAATTCAGGAAGAACGTTGACTCTACCAGCCCTATCACCATCAGGAAAGGCATAACGACCCCAAAGAGCATCAACAAGACGGAAATCGAGATCACGAGTTTAGGATGTTCGAAGAATTTGTCACGCAGCATTTTCGTTGTATAGCCAGCAGGCGACCAGATGTTGGGGTTGCGGCTCAAAGTCCGGCGGCTCTTGTACGTTGCAAAGCCCCTCTATCCTTTTGGAACAACGTGGATGAAATCGGCAACCTATCGGTGGATTCACCAGACTGGGCGGCTCGCCAGGCGGTATCTCTTTGAACGTTTCTGCGTTCCTGGCATCGGGTTCTGACGTTCCATTGAGCAAGGCAACCGAATACGGGTGAAGTGGGGAATTAATCAGAAGCTCCACAGGGGATTGCTCAATCAATTTGCCAGCATACATGACAAAGATGCGCTCAGAAAAGTAACGCACGGTTGCGAGATCATGGGTGATATAGATGACCGCCAGATGATGGCTTTCCTGGAGACTACGTAACAATTTCAAGATCTCTACGCGGACCGAGGCATCGAGCATGGAAACGGGTTCGTCGGCAACGATGATCAGAGGCTCTAAGATCATGGCACGGGCAATGACGACCCGCTGTTGCTGGCCTCCAGAAAGCATGTGAGGAAACTTCTCCAGGTAATCCTCCACGGGGTACAGTTTGACTTCTTCCAGCACCTGGCGGATACGCCGTTCCCGTTCTTTGCGATCTCGAACTCCCTGAACAATCAAAGGCTCTTCCAGAATGCGCCTGACCGTCATAAATGGGGCCAGAGCACCATAGGGGTCCTGTTGCACATAGCCGATGCGGGAGCGGTAGAAGCGCAATTTCTGGCGATCCATCTGGCTGAGGGGCTGACCCTGAAAGTAAACATCGCCTTTGATCGGACGATTTAATCCCAAAATGGTCTTCATCAGGCTGGATTTGCCACAGCCGCTCTCGCCAACAATAGCAATCGCCTCGCCACGATGGAGATCAAAGTTCACACCATCTACGGCCTTCACGTATCCGACTCTTCCAAACCCAAAGCGACGCAATTCAAACCATACATGAAGGTTCTGGACAGACAGCAAGACTTCCCGCAAAGAGGATGGACTTTGTGGAAGGGGCTGTAACGGTTCTACCATGTTGAGACTCCGCTCACTCATATAGCCAGCATTTCACCAGGCGGCCATTGCGCTCAACCATAGGAGGTTCTTCGCTACAACGGGCGAAACGCTTAGGACAACGATCTGCAAAACGGCAACCTGTAGGAGGGTTGAGCAAACTGGGCGGTTGACCGCCAATAAACTCCAGATCCTGATTTCCACGCAAGCGTGGTACGCTGGCCATCAATTTCTGAGAATAGGGATGAAGAGGATTAGTATAAAACTCAGCCGCGTCGGATACTTCGACAATCTGCCCGGCATACATTACTGCTACTCGATCCGCTAATTCACTGGAAGTAGCAATGTCATGGGTGATCAGGATGAAACTGACTTCAATTTCCTTCTTGATTCGCTTGAGGACATTGAAAATATTGGCCTGGGTAAGCACATCCAGAGCAGAGGTTGGCTCGTCCAGAATGATCAACATTGGAGAGGTGATCAACGCCATTGCAATGGCTACACGCTGTCGCATACCACCGCTGAGTTCAAACGGATAACGGGTCAAGAAATCCAGAGGAATGCCCACGTGTTCAAACATCTTGCGGGCCTGGTTCAAGGCCTCTGCCCTGGAAACGCCGTAATGAACCATCATTGGTTCCGCCACCTGATCACCCACCCGTAACACCGGGTTGAGCGCGTTCATCGCTGCCTGAGGCACCATCGAAATTTTTACCCAGCGTATATTCTGGCGGAACTCTTCCTCATCCAGAGTCATAATCTCGGTGCCATCCAGGAGAACACTTCCACTGTACGCGGCCACATTTCGGGGGAGAAGACGCAAAATTGCTTTGGCTAAAGAGGATTTCCCACATCCAGACTCACCCAGCACAACGACCGCTTGCTTGTAGCCCAAATCGAAAGAGACTTTATCTACCGCCTGTACTGGTCCTCGCAAGGTACTAAAATGCAAGACCAGATTGCGAATGTGCAGCAGAGATTTCTCCGTCATCACATACCTCTCAGGCGAGGGTTAAAAATTCGGTCCAGCGAAAAGCCGAGGACGGCAAAGGTGAGTCCGGTAAGCATGAGCAAGAAAGACGGTTCAAGAACCCAATAGTACATTCCCTTGTATAACGCACCGTTGAACTCAGCATCCTGAATGATCTTACCCCAGGTTGGGAGCACAGGGTCTCCTAACCCTAACACGGCCAGAGATGCTTCCAGGAAAACGTAACTGGGGATACCGGTTACAAGAGCAGGGACCAGAAGAGGAATGATTCGAGGGATCATATAGCGCACCACGATACGACCATCCCCAGCCCCATAAGCCCTGGCCGCCTCGATATACGGCATTTCGCGCACTTGCAAAAAGATGGCCCGATAGCTCTTGATAGAGCCGCCAAAAATACTCAGCAAGATGGTGACGCCGAGGATCACGAAGATGCTTCGTGAATAAAACGTGCCCACCATAATCAGAATAGGCAGGAAGGGCAGAACGAGATTGACCTCGGTAATCCGCTGGATCAGATCATCTACCCATCCACCATACCAGGAGCCAATGGCTGCAATCAGCATCGCCAGCACAGAGGTACCCAGCGAAGCCACCAACCCAAACATCAGAGCCACAGGGAGCCCCCATAGTAACGCCACACCTAAATCACGTCGCATGTGATCGGTGCCAAACCAGCCATAGACTTTGCCATACTGGATAAATTCCACATCCACATCAGTCTCGGGGTCAAAGGTTAGTATTTCTACCAGCAATTGGTAGTTCCCCTTCAGGGGTTCAGGATGTTCACTTCCTGGAACAGCATAGAGCCCAACATGGGGTTCAAGGCCCTTGAGACGTTGCACCAACTTGCTATCCTGAGCCGGCCGAAAATTAAAGCGAGTGCTCTGGATGGCAAAATCAGCCACCCGAATGTTGCGCTCATCCGGGGTAAGCCATCGCATGCTGACAAAAGGAGGTTTTCCTGGCAGGTTGGTATGGAAGAAGATGGAAAACTCATTCGGGAACTCGTCATACTGAAAATCAATCGGGATTTCGATCTTAATGCGCCTGCCATCCCCCGCAGGTTCATACGTTTTCCATTCAGGGGATTCACGAGTGTCCAGGATCAACGTATCCGGTAATTTTTTGGAGCGGAAGTAATTAATCCAGAAAGGAGGCACCGTCTTCGGCAATTGATACCACACCGTTTCCCCGCCCCTCCACAAACGCACGGCTTCTTGATAGGGGATGGCCAGAACGATCCAAATAGAAGCGACCACCATCAGAACAATGATGATCAGGCTCACTACAGCCGATGGATATTGCAGCAAATCGCGCCAGAAACGGTAGAATCCACTCATCCCATGCTCCTATCCTGACCACCAATCCGTACTCGCGGATCCACCAGGGCATATACAAAATCAAGAATGAATACAGTGATTGCCAGCAAGTAAGCAAAGATCACGGTAGAGGCGACGATAACCGGGACGTCAAATAAGCCTATGGCGTGATAAATGGTGCGCCCTAAACCTGGCCAGTTGAAAACTGTCTCCAAAATAGGGGCTCCTGTCCACAGAGAGATCAACAATAAGGCAAAACCCGTAATGATGGTGGGCAACGTCGGACGTAGAATATAGCGACGCTCGATGTCTTTTGCCTTTAGACCTTTGGCTTTGGCCATATCTACGTAGTCTTCACTTGAGTAAATCAGGAAAAAGGTGCGATTGCTATACACGCTGAGAAAAATGGAGCTTAGCGTAATGGCCATAATTGGCAGAATAAGGTGATACATCATGTCCAGCGCATATAGCAGGGGATTCTCCGGCGGGGGAATAGATACCATCCCCCCAAACGGCAACACTTTCAGCACAGCGGCAAACAATACGATCAGGAAAATACCATAAAACCACCCTGGGGCAGAAGAAAGGGGTGAAAGGGCAACGGTGATTTTATCCAGCCAACTCCCATACCGTCGCGATAGGGATAATCCAAGAAACAGGCTGGCAAAAAACAAGGTCAGGTCAGCGGTTCCAAATAGAACCAGGGTTGCCGGCAGACGTTCCAGTAAGATCAGACGGACCTGACGTGACCCACTATCGCTGGTGAGTTGCAAAGAACGTCCCAGGTTAAGCATTAGAGCACTCTGGAGCGAGCGTAAGCTTCTTATAACAAAAGGTTGATCCAGGCCGTAGTATCTTTCCTGGATGCGGATCAGTTCCTCCATTCGTCTCTGACGTTCTTCTGGTGGCAAATTTCGCAGCACGGGATCGGTCAACATGCGCATCTGAACCGACTCGCGAATCTCACCGCGGCGAATCTCATCTACATAACCACCCATATTTGCGATCAAGATAGTCAGATAAACCCCAATTACCACTGTTACCGATAATGTAATCAGGCGCACAACAGTATAGCGGATAACTCGTTTAAGAGTATCCATTGCACCAGACATGTAGACAGGAGTTGCCTGAGTCTGTTCGATCATATGTGCTCCAAAAAAAGCCCGATAGGGAGGAAAAGGGGGAGAAGGAATAACCCTTCTCCCCCTTTTTCCTTACTTCCCTCACCTATCGGGCTGTGAGACGACAGTGACTACGGAGCGGAAACGAACTGGACGCTCTGGAAGGACGGAATGCTCACCACCTGAGAGGCAACGACCACCTCCAGTTTGTTCGCACCTGCACTCAGAGCGCCGGTCACATCCGAACCGAGGACAACCTGATACTGACCATCGGCCACGAAGACCGCATCTCCTTTCGCCACCAGGTTGTTGTTGGCATCGAAGAGCAAGTATTTGACCGAGGCCAGTTCGTTGGCAGGATAGGGCTCACCCTTGAAGGTCACGGTCACATCAAAGCGAGCCTCTTCGCCGATCTTGACCTGGCTGGGACCATCCACTTCCACCTCGGCAATCTTGGGTTCGCCAAAGCGCAACCATTTATCGGCCTTATCGGGGAATTCCTCAAAGCGCTTCAGGACAACCGACTTCTCGGTGGTGTACGCTTTATCCAGATAGAAGGGACCGGTGCCGATCCAGAAGTGGCCATGGGCCTCAAACCATTTTTGCAGGTTAGCATAGCGAGCGGAAGCTTCGCTGGCATCCACATATTGCCCCAGGGTTGGAGCATAAGGAATGTAGGAGTCTGCCGCCGCCTTGTCCAGATATTCTTTCAGGATATCCAGGCTTGGCCCACCAATGTAGGAGGTCCACTCCACGGAGTTGGCGTTGGCTTTATCGGCTGAGAAAGCCAGTTTCTTATCGGCCTCAGCCATGATGGCCGGTGCCAGATTGTGCCAGGCCGCCTGACCAAATCCATATACCGGGAACCAGGTGGAAACGGTCAGTTCCGCATCCAGCAGATAGAAGTCATCATAGGTTTCGATGACCAGCGGATCGGTGGACACAATCCGTACGCCTTTGAAATGGGAGAGGAACGACGCCAGGTTCTCAGCAGCCGCTTCATCGAAGATGGCACTTTCCTCCTTCCCTCGATCAAAGGTCAGGATCATGGCCATGATGAAGTCGCCCAGGCTCAGCGATGAACCATCGTGCCATTTCACTGTGCTGAACAGGTCAGCCGGATAGTACACGGTGGTCTTGACCAGAGCGGTGGTACCTTCAGGGAACTTTTCGCCCACGGTGATGAACTTCTGATTGGCCGCATCCCAATCCGCCCAGGCATCCTCTGGAACCTTGATTTCAGATTCAAATTTCAGATCCACCCAATCCAGGGTCTTGGAAATGGGCAGGCCTTCCTGGGCGACTACTTCAGCCCGTTCAATGCGCTGTGGCCAGGCCAGGCCAGTGTAGGGATCCGGCATAGCAGCTACATCACCGGTGGCACGAATCGCCATCTGATCTGAAATCCAGTTAGAACCGTCGAGCGGGTTCCATGGATCCACCGGGATGCCGTTGACAGCGATGCGTACCTCGCCACCCTGCTTATCCGTGAACTGAATCGTGTACGGCCACAGACGCGAACCAGACACACCACCTGCCAAATCCGAGGCCACCTGAATATTGGCACGAGCCGGGCTAAAGGAAACCTGATCTACCAGCCAGACACGCACCGAGTCTTTCAGAGCCAGTTCCATGGCCTGGGTGAACAACTGGGCACGCTCGTCCAGAGTCTTGAAATCATTGTTCCACAGGCGTTCGGCTACAGCGAAGAATTCATCAGAAGGTGTATACGCCTGCCAGAGAGGAGAACCACCGCCCAACTTCGTATAGAAGTAAGCAAAGTTAGTAGCGTCGTCGCGCGAAACTGCCGTAGTGATCCAGCCACCCGTGTACAGATTCCACTGACCTTCCTTCGGATCACTGCGCAGCCAGATTGGCGAAGCCTCTGCACGCGGCTTATACTGGCGATCCACTGTGAAGCCCACTTCTTCCAGCACGTTCGCTATATAGTCACCGGTTGCCTTGCGCTCATCTTCGATGCGAATGATGAAGATCAACGTTACAGGCTGGCCGTTATACTGCCATTTGCCATCCACCAGGGTGGCCCCTAAAGCCTGCATGCGCTCGGCAATCACAGCCTTGGCTTTATCGGGATTGTAAGCGTAGATGTTTTCCAAGGCTCGGGCGGTATCAATATAGCGGGCGTAATCCGGGAAGGATGAATTCAACGGAAACAGCTTGGGAACCGCCAGACCGCCATAGATTTCCTGGACAATGTAGTTGCGATCCACCAACCAGTTAATGGCCTCGCGAAGTTCAGGATCACCAAACGGGTTGAGGCGCCCATCATTGAAGGTCAGCACTGGATTGAAAGTGAGTTCGGTATACGTTCCCAGAGACGTGTAGTAACGCAGGTTTGAGTCGCTTTTGACAACCTTGAAGTTCTCTGGATTAGAAACCGTCTCAGCAAACAGATCCAGCTGACCAGCTTGCAGCTGCGTAATGGCTGAATCAGGCGAGTCGATGCTGCTAAAGATAATCGTGTCAACCCACGCTCCCTGTGGAGCAGGAGGCGGAGGCGGTGCGGTAGGTTCAGGTGCCTTGGTAGGCTCAGCAGCCGGCGGTTGTGTCGGAGCCGGCGGTTGAGTAGGAGCCGGTGTTTGTGGGGCTGCGCAGGCGGAGAGCACCATCGAAGCCACCACCAGCACGCTCAACACCAGAGCAATGCGATTTTTCAACATGACTTTCTCCTCCTAGAGAT
>FWWL01004348.1_pt1 | contig 24137 bp, 17 predicted proteins | sample 2228331 | NCBI WGS metagenome assembly FWWL01 (sample SAMEA103939775, study PRJEB20133) | metagenome | reverse complement strand
TTGGGGTGGGGGGGGTGGGTTGTGGGGGGGGGGGTGTGGGGGAGGGAACGGGGAACAGTTATCGGGGAACGGGAAAATATTTTTCTCCTCTGCTCCTCTGCTCCTCTGCTCCTCTGCTCCCCCGCTCCCCTGCCCCTCTGCCCCCCTGCTCCTCTGCTCCTCTGCTTCTTGCATTACTTCAACACCAACGGCGGATATTTATCGGTTTCTCCCATTAAATGCTTGGCTAAAAGTCGGGCTTGCCATTCAAAAGCCTCCTGATAAGTGCATTGCCGTCCCATCACCGGATGCTTAAACTTTGACTGCTTTTTCTGTTCATAAAGGCGCAGAAAAATTTTCAACCCATCCGGGGTCAAAGAAACCGCATTACTAATCGGTTCGCTGACAAAATCTGCGGGAGATAAAGCCCCTTTATTAATCGCCGCTAATACCATTGCATCCACTACCAAAGGGCGAAACTCTTCCATTAAATCTAAGGCTAAAGAAGGGCGACCATAACGTTCCACATGAAGATAGCCCAAATACGGGTCAAAACCCACAATATTAATCGCACTTTGGACATCGTGACGCAATAAAGAATAGCCCAAACTTAACAAAGCATTTACCGGGTCAGTGGGAGGTCGCCGGTTGCGGGTTTTAAAAGTAAATTCTGGATTGCGAATTAACTGATGAAAACAGCCAAAATAGGCCGCACTTCCCGCCCCTTCATATCCCCGCAATGAATCAATAGAATTAGTATTTTCCAGAGAATCAATACTTTGCTTAATTTGGGCAATACTTGAACTTAAATCTACACCCAAATTTTCCCGTTGACAGCGCATCAAACTACTGCGGTAATTCTTCAACTTGCCTCGGACAAAAGCCCGCACCAAATGCACTGCTTGCTCAGACTCTCCTGCCGCTTGCCATTGGGCTTTACGGACAAAAAGATTCTTGGTCACTTCTGGTTCTAAGCGACCTAAATATTTACCATTTTTGGTTAAAAAACTTAGGGGTATTTTCCGGGTGAGTAACTCTGTCACCACCGCTGGGGAAACTGTCGCCCGACCCAAAACCACCACCCCATCAATTTTAATCAATGGCACATCTAATAACTTCTCTTTTTGGAATTTGACGTTTAATCGTTCATCGGTTTTACCAATTAACGCATCTTCTTGGGTAATGTACACGGCTCCCATATTTTTTTCTCCTTGATTTCTATTCTTGATATCGCCCAACTTTTTGCACCGCTTGGGGCAAACATTGACTGAATAAACTACACCCTTGACAGCGGTTGCTATATACCGCTGGGGGCATTTTTCCCGTTTGAAATAAAGCTTGAATTTTCCCAACGATCGCGATCGCCTCTTGGCGTAATTCCGGGGAAATATTCACCGTAACTCGCTGATGAGACTGGGCATAATAGACAAAACCTCGGTCAACGTTTTTGCCGGTCATTTCTGCCAAACATAAAGCTTGACCGACTACTTGCAAAGCATCATTTTGCCATTCTTCCCGTTTCCCGCGCTTATATTCCACCGGATATAATTGCCCATCCGCTGATTCAATCAAATCCGACTTACCGATTAACTGATATTGGTCTGACCTTAACCAAATTGCCCGGACTTGCCCGATATTTTCTAGGTTATCTTCACTGGTTATTTCACTGGTTTTATAGCTGGTTGTATGGACGCGATCGTGTAAGCTTGTCCCCTCAATGGTGTACTGATTTTCGCTAAATTCGCCAGCAGAAAACATCCGCCAAAAACGGTGTTGGCAATAGGCATAATGATTTAATGCCGCAATGGGAATATACTCTGATTCATTCATGGATTGCATCATAAATTATCTGTTCCTTTGTAGGGACACAGCATTGCTGTGTCCTGATATTTCTGACATGATTGACCTCTTTGTCAGGGCGAAGCATTCGGGGAAAAATTATTCATTTTAACCGATAGATTGTTTGCCCGAATGCTTCGCCCCTACCAGGCAAAAATTATCGGTTAAATCGCCGAACCATGCCCATACCCATTGTGGTTTTTCGACCGACTCCGGCATATAAAGCAAAGTCAGCTATGGCATTAATTTGTTTAACAATTAACGGGTCAAAATTGCCCATTATTTGATAACCAACTTTGCCGACACAACCGATAAATTTACTCCGATTATCCTGGACTACTTCCGTTTTAATTTCAAAAAAACTGGGAAATATCTGGTCAAATGACTCGGAATTAAACGGCATCGGACTATATTTATTCCAGCGATTAATTAAACTCTGAAACACCGCCTCTCGGTTGGGCAACGCGCAATCATATTTCCCCTGCCGAAAACTGGTCGGGGTACAAAAAATTAGGCTAAATTTGCGATCGCTTTCTGAGGCTTCCTGATAAATTTGCTGATAACTCATGGCTTTTGCCCAAGGCTGATTCGGGTTAGGATTAGTTAAAATACTGGTAATTTTCAAAACCGCCGATCCTAAATGCCAAGAATTTTCTAAATCCAGGGATAACCACAAATGAGTTAATCGCTGAAATAGGCGATCGTCTAACAGAGAAATTCGCCACCAGCAGGGAGTTCCGGGAGAAATTGGCTGAGAATGTTGCCACTGTAAACAATGGATATAATTCTCAGGTTTAGGAACATGAGTCACTTGCAGCGGACTCAAAGTAAAGGCTTTATCGCTATTTGCATCATGCAATAAATCCCCCAATTCGCGATCGACCGCAGATACCAAAGTTAAAAATAGCGCGTGAAAATGTCGCCCAGTTAAATACTGAGGATAAATTGGGGAAGTAGGGATTAAATTCAGAACTAAACTATAGGGCATAATTTGGGTGTGGGTGTTTGGAGGATAGAGGATAGAGGAGAGAGGAAAGAGTAATCAACCAACAACAATCAACCAACAACAATCAACCAACAACAATCAACCAACAACAATCAACCAACAACAATCAACTAAAACGATATGCCATATTTGCCGGTATTTTACCCCAAAAAGTGTCATAATATTGTCCTCGCAATTTGATATTTTTAATTAAACTTACTGGGGGCATATTAATAGTATCATAACTAAATACTTGATGGGTAAACATGACATCCAACGGATTCAAAGGATAGGGATAAAGAAAATCCGTTTCAGACTGCGATCGCTTCACCTCTTCTTTCTTGACAATCGTCACTTTTGCCTTACTCATCCATTTGCCTAAACGAATCCACCGGGGTAATTTTAATTCCCGATTGGCAATGATAAAACATTCAAAAACACTTTCTGGGGCAATTTCTTTTGTCCGACCAAAACTGGGAATATTTTTCTGGGTTTTCTGCATTTCCACATGATAGCGATTATCCGCATATTTCCAAGTATTTAACACAGTCTTATGAGACAGCGATCGCCCAGGAGTGACATAAATTTGCTGTTGATTTAACGGGTTTAAATGTGCGGCATATTTCGGGACTTGGGTCGGGCAAAAATAGCGATAACTATCCTCCTCGGATACCTGAGTTTGAAAGCGATCGCTGTCTACCAGTCCCAAAGCATAACAGAGGGCATAATTATGTAATACTGTCTCCGTTTCATACAAGCGACCAATTTCTCTGGTAGCAAAATAGACGCTATCATGTAACTCGATTTCACACTGATGAATAATTGCCATAATTTTTTTCCTAATTTAATTAACTTGATAAATATTACAAATATTACGTTTTCGGGGTGAAGCATTGGGCAGATATGTTATGGGGAAAAACCCAAATTGTTGCCCCAATGCTTCGCCCTTACGGGTTATTTAGCCGCCTTTGCTTCTTTAATAATATACTTTTTAGCATAAGCTTTCGCCTCATCATCCGCTTGCTTTAACAACGCTTTCAGACTTTCCTCATTGCCAATAATTCCCTTAACCTCCTGTAACAATGGGGCAAAACTTTCGCCAATAAAATCCGTATGCACAATAAACTCCTCTGCCATCAATTTAACAATAGCCTGCGTTGCTGCTGCGAATACCTCATCCTCATTTAATGGATCGGGAGAATGCAACATTTGCCCCGCTTTCATCTCATCATAAATAGCCTGAGTCCATCGCAAATTACTGGTAATTTCGCCATCGGCAAATATCACCCCAATTAACTCATTGCGAACTCGTCCGGTTCGGGTAGTTTGTGCCCCATAATGCCGCGTCCGCAAGATATTATTAAACACATACAAGAAACTTGCCTCAGTCGGGTCTTTTAAAGTGACAATACTGGGGAAAAATACCTGGGGTTTAATATGGTCTTGTTGGTTAATTCGGCTGGTGACTTCTCCTAATTTGGCACCCCCTTCTCCTTTAGAAGCCATTGTACCATTTTCATAAGGCGCATTCAGGGTGAAATTCTCGTGAGAATCATCAAAAGCAGTAATCGAAAAAGCCGTATCTACCACTACTTTTGATTTCTCTGAACCCGAATCCCCGATCGCAAATCCATAAATAATACAATCAGGATTATTCATGGCAAATTTGACATTATATTCGCATTCTTCTGCGGTCATTAAGCCATAATTCCGTAACAATTCCCGACCGACTAACCGTTCTGGGGTAGACTGTTTCCGCTTAAACATAGTTAAACGGCTGATGGGTTGCGGGTTAGCAATTCCTGCCCGAACTCGCGCCTTATTTAATTCCCCATCAGTTTGGAATAAAGGATAAGATTCAGTAATCCGCAGGGTGAGAAAATGGGCATATTTTCCCATTGGTTTATAGGGAATTTCACTGTGGAATTTCTGAGAGTCAACGGTTTTTAGGAAAGACATAGTTTTTCTCCTTTGTTAGATATTTATTACTCGTTTACTCGTTCCCAGATTCTGACTGGGAACGAGAGACAAAACCAGAATTTTTGCCCGAATGCTTCGCCCCTACGAGAGGAAGATTAATCATCCTCATTTAATGGCTGATGTTCTTTATTTTCCTGGTTCTCCTTATCTTGGGCTAAACGATAGAGAAACTCGCAAGTATCGCGAATCAAATTAATTTGCCGACCGGCTAAACGACCGCGATCGCCTGCGAAAGATTTCTCAAACACCTCCTCCACAAAATAGCGGGCAAACTCTAATATTTTTTGCCGTTCTATATCCCGTTCTTTGCTATTAAACACCCAGCGACCTTCCGCAGTAGAAGAATGAACCCGATCCATTAGCTTAGAAACTGCTGCTGCCACCGCATCAACTAACGCTTCACCCTGAAAACTAGGGTCAGCATTTAAAATAGTATTTGCGGCAATATCAATCGGTTTTAATACGGCATTCGCTTTGGGGCTAAATTGCTTATTTGCCCGGTAAAACTGGCGATAAAGTTCGGTCAACTTTTTGGGATGATTGAGTGGAGACTCTGGTGACTTAATTTCTAGGGACATTAAATCCTCCTGATATTCTACATAAGGGTCAAAACAGGGATAAAACGCATAAGCATAAAGCTTAATTTTCTCAATTCGCGCCGTCTCTACCCCCTGACGGCGAACCCAGCGATTCAGATAATTAAAAACATAAAGAGGGCTGGTTTGAAAATCCGTGGCTAACTCGACTAATTTACCCCAATTTGCATCATATCCCCCTTTACCTTGTTTAGCATTCACATCTAAATGAATGGCATAAGCAGCAGTTAGCACATTTAACGGGGCAGGATATTTTTTCTGGTTTTCTTCCCACCCTTCTTCCCATCCTTCTAAGATATAATCCAACCGGAAGCGATCGCGCTGAGTCAAGGCTTGAATTGCTTGGGGTGGACTATCTAAAAACACCGTTTCTTCAAACTCTGCCCCATCATTAAATGGGGGAATAGGGGACTCAGAAACCACGGTTTTGACATCCAAAATCATGGGAAAAGCAAATGCTAACCAACTTGGCATTACCCAAGACTCCGTATCTTTAGCATCCTTTCCCGGAGGCAAGGCAATAAAATAGAAAGTCAGGGGTTGGTCTTCGGGATAAGATAGCTTAAAAGTGCGGTCTTTTTCTTTGTCCAATTGTTCATCAATTAAGAAACTATCCACCGTCTGATATTGAGTGCGATCGAATTTTGCCTGCCACTCCTTAGTAATAAAGTGATTTCGCAATGGGGCAGTAAACCGAGTTTGCGAAATATTGGTATAGGCAGCTTGGAGAAACTTATTCGTTTCTGGAGTAAAGTAATAAGTAGGATAAAAATAAAGATAGCGATAATTTCCATCTTCAAACCTTTTCCCTACTGCCTGAGTTTGGTTCATTAAAATTTGCCGCAGCATCATTTCTACCCCAGCAATACTGGAAATATTCCGCTTGGCATTAGAACCCCCCAACATTTGCTTATTGGTGTAAACTTGTGGAGTAAACAAAACCGCTGACTCCATTTGTTCTGTCACCGTATAAGCAGAATGAGAAATCGAACAAATTAACTGCCGTCCCCGTCCCGGTTTCTTTGCCAATTGATAACGGTCTAATTCATTGAGAAATACCTCCGCATTCTGAGTTATTGGGCTGGTTTTTCCTGGTAAAATCACCACCCGTTTTACCCAGTCCCGTAAATCATCCCAACCATCGGGTAATTTATACTGATTGAGAATAGGTTGAATCAAATTAGCCACATATTGAATTAATGTCTCGCAAGTATCGCGAACATCCTCAAGTCCGGGATTTTGTTGGACATATTTGGCAGCTAAATAATACCACTCATAAGGAACTCCTCCGGTATTTCCTTTTAGTTTATGTTCTTTCAAGCTTTCATTAATTCGCTGAATTTCCCGAATAGGGTTTAAATAGGCTGACAATTGCCAAAATTTGGCAACTTCTGCCACAATATCCGGTAACTCAGGCAGTTGTTGCTGAGTCTTTTTATTTTGTTTACATAGTTTCTCGATTTCCGTGACGCGATCGCCCCATATTTTCCGAGTAAGTAAATCCCCAAACTCGGCAATTTGGTCAATGCGAATATCATCATCAAAGCGGAAATCATACTCTGGGGATAATATCTGATTTTGCTGAAACTTGACTAAATTATCACTGCGACTTTTTGCCACTGAAGCTTTAGTCCCATGCAAAATCCTTAAAGTGGCAGATAGTCCCACTTGCATCAAGCCAATTTCATCAAAAAATTGACTATAATATTCGGCATATTTCATCCCCTTGCCGTCTCGACCAAACCCAGTTTGTCTGCGTTGCAACTGACCGCGACAAAGTTGTTTAATTTTATTGACAACTCGTTCGGGAATATCCGTTTCGGGAATAGCTGGCGCCTGCCGCATTGCCAGATAAATTACCCCAGTGGGCAAGTACAAAAGCGGTTGATAGTAACAACATTCGGCGGTATTTATTGCTTCGTATGTTTCAATTAAAGCGTTATTTACCACATTGGTTAAAACTCCGCGATTTTCCGCAATTCCATGATAGGTAAATTTTAAATTGCCATCACTGAGATTATGGAGAATATCATTTAATGTCCGATGTTCTGCATCTTGGGGATGTTTAATCACCGAAGCCATTAAATCAGCAATTCTAGTTAAATCCGCCAAACTTCTTAGGGTTTTATCCCGGAGTTTTGGCTGTAACCCATGTACAGAAAGATTCAGATTTGTATCATTTTTTGCTTGGGCATTATAGGCAACAAATAACAGGTCGTCCAGATATTCTGACCAAGATTCTGGATTGGTGGAATCGATCAATTGATTAATCCCTAATTCGCGCACAATGACCGAAATAATTTCTCGGTGTTCTTCTAGGGATAACTTGCGAATATCCTGGGTAAAATCCCGCCGAATTGCCCGATATTTTTCCGGCATTTCCGGGAATAAGTCATAGTTAAATTTTTCAAAGTCATGGAGAATAAACCCAGCTATTAATAACCGACGTTCTCGGTCTTTGACTACCCGACAAACAGTAGTGTCAAATTGTTGTAAACGTCGTTCAATTAAATTAGCGGGAAATAGTCCATTCAGTAGGTGAGTATTCAGGGATTGATCGCCCGCATTATCCCGTCTTATTTTATCTTTTTGTTCGGCTTCTCGCTGCTGGTCTATTTTGTCAAAAAACTTCCCACCTTTGGCAGTAACTCCAATGGCAACCCGCAGTAAGTTTGGCAGCACATATTCGGCAAAGTCTGCCATGACTAAATCATTAGGATTTTGGGCAGCGATCGCCTCTCGTAATAGTTTCAGGGTGAGAAGTTCGGAGGGAGTTTCTATGGTGCGATCGCTGCTTTCTTCCGTAAATCCTAACTCATCATAACCGATATCATCTATTTCAACTTCATCATAATCCTCAATTTCTGCTTCGATTTCTGCTTCTGTTTCTAATTCTATATAATTAGAAGCTGGATTTTCGGTTGCTTGATGTAAATCAAACAAGGAAAGTTGTTCGGCTTCGGTTGCTGATTGTTTGCGTTTTCTAGCCATTGTCTTTTTCCCATGAATTAGCCATTATGCTTGCTTGCCAATATATCTAAATAATTGGTCACATATCCGATATACAAAGGATATAAGTCTAAAGCCATAAAAATTGCCCCATAGACTTTCTTATAGTTAATTTGGTCATATTCAAATAACAGATGATGTTCAATAGTCAAAAACTCCAGAAATTTATCCGTTAGAGGTTGGGAAAGAATGCCATATTCACTAGCTAACTTAAAAGCATCCAGAGTATCTTGGGCTTGAATGCCATGTAATTCTTTGACTAAATAAGCATTTACCTTGCTGGATGTGGTAATTAATAGTTGCAGTAATCGTTCAGCGGTTAGTTGACGATCCAAATCATTGATATATCCATTAAATGTCATGGTTTTAAACTGCTGCATGAGTTGGATATATTGCTTGATGCTGTCAAGTTTTTGATTGACCAGATTTTTATCCATATTTGTCTAAGGGTCTAGAAACCGGGTTTTTTCTGAGTATTTATATTTTTATATTGTAGGGTGGGCAAAATTCCTCCATCATATATGCTAGGGTGAGTAAAATTTTTTGCCCACCCTAAGAATGTTAGGGGATAACTAAGGGTCTAGAAACCGGGTTGCTTCTCAATTACAGCAAAGAATGTCGGTTTTAAACTACAGAGGGTTTCTTTTCTTAACCCAAAAAACCGATATATTTTCACTAACAAATCCATGAATTACCCCCTTGACCCTTGAACCAGTCCGCTAAGGTATCCACCAACAACGCAGACTGACCAAAGGCGATCGCATACGGGGGGGTGGAGTCGTGGATACTATAGCGATCGCATATCGGATAAATCTGAAAGTGCATGGGCAACCGCAAACGAGCCCGAACTTCTGCCAAAGGACGACCCAACACATAACTGACCAAAGCTTGCTTTTTCAGCTTTTGATTAATCTCGCGGATCCAGGGATTATCCGGTTGCCACACCTCAACCCCGGTTAAAACCTGCACTTTCCAAGCGTCTGCCACTGGTTGCAAGTCCCCAGAATAGATCATTTTCCAATTTAATCGTTCCTCCCGATAACCCCGCAACTTCACAAATGCCAAACAATAATTAAACCGACCTTTAGCAATAGGTTGTCCCGTTTTTTCAGCGGTGTTTTGCAACTCCTGCATAAACGCTTTTTCGGTCATCGGTTCAATAGTTAAATTGCTCAAAATTCCCGGTAAATCATAAGTTTTAAAGCGATCGCCCTCCTCCGGTTCCGTTAGATCGTAAATCCCACATTGCAAAGGACTGGAACCGCGAAAACTACTAGCATCCTCAACAATAGGATTACCCTTTTTTCCTGATAACCGTTCCCACTCTTGCGCCCATTCGCGCATCCGACCCGCGACACTATTTAATTTAGTCTGAAAAATTCGCTGGGCATCGGCAGCAAATGCCTGTTGACTGCCCTGATATTGCTGTTTAATAATCGGATGACCTAACTGGTAAGAAATTTTTAAAGATTGCACTGCCCCCCAACGACGATAATAACCGCGAAAATCATTAATTTGGCGATACTTTTCCCGAATTTGCTCATGGAAAAAAGCCCGGTCATAAATTCCCCCGCTTTCTAGGGCTGGTGACTCTCCTAAAAATAGTCTTTCAATTAAATATTTTGGGCATAAAGCATAAGCGGTAAACCGTTCAAATCCATCATGGCGACCCAACCGTCCCAACCGCTGAATAAAGTTTCCGGCATCAGTGGATTCAAAAATAAGTAAATTAATCTTAAAATCTACCCCCACATCAATGGTACTCGTCCCTAAAACTAAGTCACAAGCAAGCGATCGCTCTTTTTCCTTCTTCCCAGATAACCCCGTATTTTCTCCCACAGTTAACCCCGCAGAGGCGAATAATTCCTGAAAAAATGGGATTAACCGCTTCACTGATGCAATAGAATTAAGAATAATTGCTCCTTGACTGCCTGGATATTGGCGAAAATAATCCAGAATCAGATTACCGGATGCTTTTAACCAAGTTTCTGCCGCGCTAGAGGTAGCGGTTTCTAACTCAATAAAATTCAAATTAATCCCCCGCGTCACAGGTCGCCAACCGTCTAATTCTAGGGGCAATTCGCGAATTGCCCCTACATTGGAAACCGAAATATCGGGAAACAGATATTTGCCTGCTGCCAGAGGATTAATCAGACAACAGCGAAAATTAGCCGCCTCTAAACGGGCGATAAAATCATCATTTGGAGTTGCCGAAAGAAAGAGAAACTTTTTCTGCCGCTTCGTATGCCGAATCAGCAACATAGTATTTAAAACACTGGCAACTTGTGGGGCAGCAAAAATATGAAACTCATCAAATATAAATAGGTCAAAATCTAAATCAATCCGTCCCCACAACTTATCGGGATTATCATTCCCAGTTAAATAAGCCCCGCGATGCAAATAATGGAAAATATCCGGGTTAGATAGCAAAATATCTGATTTTCCCGTCCGAGTAGCGATCGCCGCTGACTTTCGCAACCCCTCATTGTCCGCATAAATTTCCAACTCTGGGCCACTCAGTTGGTTGACACGGGGGCAAACCTCTGGTTTAAACTTCTCGATATATCCTTGTAATTGTCGATACTGGTCTCTTGCCAACTCATTGGTCGGATATAACCCCAAAGCACCCAAAGCATCACTTTGTCCGTATATTATATCCAGATAAGCCGCCAAACTTTTGCCATCCCCAGTCATGGCTACATTGACCACAACATCAATATTTGGGTCGCGCAATGCCTTAATAGTTTCTACCTGATGCCAGGAAAGCCGCCAATTTTCAGGCAGTTGCACCCCGGATAGAAAATCCTGGGTTTCCGTTGCCGGACTAGAGTAAACGGGCTTAAGATAAATATAGTATTCGCGCATATTCTTAAACTTTTCCTTAATGTCCGTAACTTCTTGCTTTTCATAGCATAACCCGGCAAAATAGAAAATGCCAAGAGATAACCGGATAAAGTGTCCGTATATTTTACAAGGCATTTTATCGGGCGATGTAGAGGTGATTCGCGAATCACCCCATATATGGGTTTGATGCCAAAATGCCTAAATCCTCTTATAGTAATTTCAATTGTGATTGACATAAAACATCCTTATACCAATCTTAATTGAAATTACTATATCCAACCATTTCCAACCATCAAAGGAACTCAGCCATGACTCGCAAAGGTCAATCGATCACCTTGTCAATTTCTGCCAGAGATAAAGCCAAATTAGAAGAATTAGCCGTAGAACTAGGGAAAACCTGGGGCGATCGCCCGAATATTTCCAAACTGGTAGCAGCGATCGCCCGTCGCGAACTCCGAGTTCAAGCCAATGACGACTGGGAAAACAGCCGCATTGATGCCTTACAACAAGCCATGAACGCCCTAACGGACAATGGCAAAATATTAGAAGCCCAAGAAATTGCCCGTTTACTATTAGAACGTAGCGAACTTTCTATCCCTTTACGCAACAAAATCGAAAATTTTCAAAACTCTCCACCCCTAGCTTGGCGAGTTACTTTAGATCGCTATATTACTCGCCAACAACCCTTTCAACTTTCCTATCAAGATGCCACCGAACGCCTCTGGACTTTCACTGTCAGACACGCCCGTATTACCACTCACGAAAAACGCCAATATCTTGATTGTTGGTGTGAAGAAACCGAGGGCAATTTAGACTTACCAGAACTGCGTCATAACTGGTCTTTACGTTTAGACCGAATTCCCCCAGCGGAAATTACGCCGATTTCGGGGAAATGGCAGCCGAATTTTGATGAAATTGAGGTAGAAATGCAATTATTTGGCCGGTTAGCCTTCAGCTATGAAGCCACCCAAAGCGATATCGAAACGAAATTAATTAGTACCAAGCCCCCAGTTAAACGAGTGATTAGAAGAGTCTATAATACTTATTGGTTGTTACGAGAAATTCGGCTTTATAGCCAAAATTGTCTTATCGTTACTCCGGAAGCGTTAAAAAAGAAAATCGCCCAAGAAAGCGCGGCAGTTTACCAATTATATCACCGGTAAATATGAAATAAAAAGTATCAAAATATGTCTGAGAATATCTAAAGATATCTATCTAAAAATCTCTAAAAATATCTAAATATTCTAAATATGGTATCTAAATATACTTATTTCAATTAATATCAATACAATTACCTAGGGCTACAATTATCTAGGGTGTAAGCATTGCGCCCCTAATTTATGATTTTGTTAGCTTATTTGTTAGCTTAATTTAGTCGTATTAGATTTAGTCGTATTAAAGTGGGCAACATTTCGCCCACTCTATGTTCCTTAATTTAATAATAACTTAGTAATGACTGCCTGTAGTCCGATAATGCACCGCCGTCACCCCATTATCACTAAGTAATTTACCATTTTCCGCCACCGCATAAATTACCCAATGGTCGCCACATTCCATGCGGTCTTTGGCCACACATTCTAAATAGGCTAAAGCATCCATCAGAATGGGACAACCATTGGCTGCTTCAGTGGTATTTAAGCCACTAAAACGGTCTTCCCCAGGGGCAAACCGTTTCATAAAATGTTTGCGTAATTGCTTCCCTTCCGCCAAAATATTTAAAACAAATTTATCCCCATTGTGGATCAGGGATTCCATTGCCCGGTCTTTGGCCACCGCAATGGTCAGACCCGGAGGATTAAAGGTGGCTTGGGAAACCCAAGAAGCTAACATTCCACTGGTGACATCTCCCCGTTTGACGGAAACGACGCACAGGGAACCGACGATCCGGCCTACGGCTTGGGCAGTGCGATCGCTGCCTCCGGCACTTATCGAGGGTTTAGCAGTCCGAAGTTTTTGCGATCGCTTCAGAGTTTGGGCAAAATCGATCGCTGCTTCTTCGCAAGTTTGTAAAGTCACATCAGTGGGAGTAAATTTGACGCGAATTGGTTCAAAACCAAACTGATAACCAGCGTCCTTTAATTTACTTTCCAATAAATCGATCGCCTCACCACTCCAACCAAAAGAACCAAACACTCCGGCCAACTTATTTTTCGGGGCAGTATTCAGCACAATTCCTAACGCACTCTGAATTTGGGCGGGGGCATGACCGCCTAAAGTGGGCGAACCAATAATAAACCCATCACATTGCTCGATCGCCTCTTGAATTTCTGAAGGTTCGGCCACTTCACAATTAATCAAATTTACATCAACGCCTGCGCGAGTTAAACCTTTAGAAATCGCCCCAGCAACAGTAGCCGTATTGCCATAAGCAGAAGCATAAAGTAAGGCAACTTTTAGACTTTGAGCCTTTTGTTGGCCACACCATTCACGATAATTTCTGGTTAACTCCACCATCCCGTAGCGGACTAAGGGCCCGTGACCGGGGGCATACATTTTAATCGCCGGTAAATCAGCGATTTTATCCAAAGCTGCCATCACTTGTTTGACCTGGGAAGCGTGCAGGGAATCAAAGTAGAAGCGCCGATCTTCGTCATAAATTGCCCAGCCTTCATCGGCAATTTGATCTCCACAAACATGCGCCCCAAAAAACTTATCCGTAAATAAGATTTGGGTCAGGGGATCGTAAGTGACTAAACTATCGGGCCATTTAGGGGTTGGAGTGGCAATAAATTGGAGTACATGACCTTGACCTAAATCGAGGGTATCTTCCCCACGAACGACTTGAATCTTTAATTCAGTTTCTGCAAAATATTCTTTCAATTTCAATGCGGCTGGATTAGAGCAGACAAAGGTAACTTGTGGTGCCAGAACCAGTAAAGCTTTTAAAGTTGCTGCCCGGTTAGTATTAAAGTGCTGAACAATCACATAATTCAACGAATTCCAATCTAACCGTAATTGCAAAGATCCTAGATAATTTTCCGTAAAAGACTCTCCGGGCGGATCAATCAGCGCTGTTTGATTAGATTGAATCAGATAACTATTAGCAGTGGTGCCTTTGCCTAAGCTATATTCTACTTCAAATTTTAAGCGCTCCCAAGTGCGCGATCGCAAAATTTTTGTTTCTCGTTCTATAACGGCAATTTGTAAGTCTTTGGGCTTAGTATTTTCTGTCATAAATTAATCAGAATTGTTATTTGTTGGTTGATTGTTGTTGAGTAGGGATTCTTTGAGTAGGGATTTTTTGGTTGTTGGGGGAAAGAGGATGCATAGGAAAGGGGGAAGAGGATGCATAGGAAAGAGGAAATCCCCTCTGCCCCCTGCTCCGAAAGCTCCGAAAGCCGACGGCAGCCCCAACCTTATTTTTCTAATAATGGTTGCCCACTTTACGGTGGTGAACGGCAGGAGAAGCATCGGGGTTACTGACCCGACCATCTTCAACGGTGGCGTAGACAATCCAGTGATCGCTTAAATCCATCCGCTTGGCCACTTGGCATTCCAGATAAGCCACTGCCTCACTGAGAATGGGAGAACCATTTTTCGCTGGCTGGGTTTTCACTCCGGCGAAGCGATCGGCACCAGGGGCAAACCGCTTTAAAAAGTGCTTCATCAAACCTTGATAGTTATCTTCAGCCAGGATATTGAGGACAAAGGTATCGCCCACTTGCATCAGGGCTTCGATCGCGCGGTCTTTGGCAACAGCGATCGTCACGCCCAAGGGTTCAAAACTGGCTTGAGACACCCAGGAAGCTAACATAGCACTACTGAGATCGTCTTTTTTGGCGGTAATAACATAGAGTCCGCCGCTGATCCGTCCTAATGCCTTATCTAACTCACTATCCAGGGACTTCATTTGTTTAATGGTTTTCTTCAAACCCACCTGTTGCCCCATATCCGTTCCCGCTTCATCGCATTGTTGCAGCAGGGAGGCAAGATATCGCGTTTCCACATCAGAGGAAAATTCTTTGATCTGAATATTGGGGAAAATTTGTTTTAATCCCAACTCCTTAAAAGCGTTTTGCAGGGGATAAATTGACAGGTCATTACCGCCCCCAGACTCAAACAAACCAAAGACTTGCTTTTTATGCACCGACGCTTTGATAGTGCCGATCGCCGCTTCCGCAACATCTGCACCTGGGCCGGAAATTGGCGGCGAACCGAGAACAATTCCGGCGGCTTCACTAGCTAAAGCCCGGACTTCGTGGACATCTGCGGTGCGTAAATCCAGCATTTCCACCGCCACTCCGGTTTTAGTCACCCCGTGAGCGATCGCTTGGGAGAGGCGATCACTATAGCCATAATCGGAGAAATAAAACACTGCCACCATAGTTTCACCCTGAGTTTGGTTTTCACTCCAAACCTGGTAACGGCGCACCAATTCCTGTAAATTGTGCCGCAACAGCGGGCCGTGACCCGTGCAGATCGTGGTAATTTCCCCCAAAGCCTCCATGCGTTTGATGGCACTGAGTACCGACCGAGCATTGGGAGCCATCAAGCACTCATAGTAAAAGCGGTAGTCCGCTTCAATGGCCTTGAGGTCTTCGTCGAAGGTATAATCCGAGCAATAGTGCATCCCGAATACATCACAGGTGTATAGGATTTGGGTTTTGCGATCATAGCTCAAAATAGTATCAGGCCAATGCAGGTTGGGGGCGGAGACAAATTCAATGACATGGCCGTTGCCTAGGTCTAAGGTGTCGCCGCTTTTCACTTGGATCCGTTCAAAAGCACTGTGGGTAAAGCCTTCCAGAAATTGAATCGCCACCTTGGAAGCCACCACCGTAATTTGTGGGGCGAGTGCCAGCAAATCTTTCACCAAACCACTGTGGTCGGGTTCCGTGTGACTGACAATTAAATAATCGATTTCCTTGGGGTCAATTAAACCTGTCAGAATGGCGAAATACTGCTGGCGAAACTTGGCGTGGGAGGTATCCACCAGGGCGGTTTTTTCCCCGCGAATCAAAAAAGAGTTATAAGTGGTGCCATTTTGTAGGCCAAATTCAATATCAAAGCGATCGCGGTCCCAGTCCAGACAGCGAATGGCCTGAGTATCTTCTGCAATAAATTCAGTTGTGATTGTCAGCCTGGGTTGGGCTTTTTCGGCAAGCATTACCATTTATGGCCTCCTCAAGAGTGATTGATTTTACCCGCTACATTTATTGTTACACATCGTAACATATAACTTATACTAAAATATTTTATAAAAAAAATAAGTTTAACTAAATTTTTGTCACAGAGAATCATTAAAAGACAGATAAAATAAGAAATCAAGTTAATTTTTGACTCGGTGACAGCTTTTATTGTAAATGTTCACCAGCCAGTCATGCCCACAGACTTCCCAGATTGACCAGCATCAAGCCATGAATGCAGAAAAATTAGAGCGGATCCAAAATGAATATCAGGCAGGTCGTTATGCTTTTGAGCGCGGTCAGTACCGGCAAGCCATCAAACACCTAGAAGCGGCCACGGGGTTAGGGGAAAAAACCACTCGATTTGGCGGCGAAGTGCAAATATGGTTGGTGACGGCATATGAAGCATCAGGAGAAGGGACAAAAGCGATCGCCCTTTGTCAAACACTGACACGCCATCCGTACATCGAAACCCGTAAACAAGCCCGTCGGCTATTGGCAATTTTAGAAGCACCCCAACTGCGGATGCATTCAGAATGGCGAGTAGAAATTCCCGATCTGACTAAACTCGATGAAAGTGGCGCCCAATTTCGTCAAGTCAGCGCCGCGCCGAAACCCAAGCGCCCAGCACCGAAGCGCCCGCAAGCGGAACCAGAACCCGTGGATCTCTCCCAAGTGAACACCAAAGATAATCAATTTATTTGGGTTGCCCTCGGCGGCAGCGTACTGATTTTAGCTGGTTTAATCTGGTTCAGTTAAAAGAGCATCTTCCGGTGCAACGTCAACCATGCGGTGGATTCATTGATCGCAGGAAATTCATTTAACAACCGCATTTACAAGGTAAAATGACAGTCAAGAATGCTGCTACCAGAACCGGGAATCCCTAAGAAACCCGCAAGCGAAATATACAGCAACCAACAGATAACCCCAATTTGATGGAGCAAACCGACGGAACTAACCATCGGACTAACGTATTCAAGGGATTTACTTGATAATTCTGAGCAACCGCCAAGAACTTGGAAATCCGTTAGGAGCGATCGCACGTTAGTTCTGAAAAAATCTAGCAGTCCTAGATTTATCGCAATTAACCCATCCTTAGCGTCAACTGACTGACTGTAAAACATCGATTATGGAAAGTTATCTGCGGTGTGTGGAATGCGACAGATTAAAATGTCGCCCACCCCAAATCCTGGCGACCCTATTTTAGAAGAGCTTTCATGGACACCGAAGCTTTTAGTGAGCTATTTCCCCTATTTAATTCTGCCAATCCAGAAACCTTGGAATGGCTATTGTCTGTCACTGATGAACACGAATACCCCGCCAACCGAGCAGTCTTAATGGAAGATTCCTGGGGCAATGCCGTGTACTTTGTGGCATCGGGCTGGGTCAAAATTAGACGACTGGCTGGAGATAACGTGGTTACATTGGCCATCTTAGGTCGGGGTGATTTTTTTGGCGAAATGGCAATTTTAGACGAATCGCCGCGCTCTACTGACGTAATTACTTTATCTCCGGTAGAATTACTCAGCATTTCTGCCCAGAGATTCATTCAAGTTTTATTTAAAGATGCTCAACTGCATCACCGAATGTTACAGCTAATGGTCAAGCGACTCCGGCAAACAAACTTGCGGTTTCAAATTCGCAACCGACCCCCAGCCGTTAAATTGGCCAATACCTTAGTCAATTTGGCCGAAAACTATGGTCAAGCCACAGAGAGAGGAACGGAAATTTACAATATTCCTTTCTCAGATTTAGCAGATGTCACTGATATTAGTCTAGAAGAAACCAGCAAAATCATGCAAAAGTTACTAATCAAAGGCTGGATCAACATTGACGAGTCACAAAAAACCATGTATTTAGTCAATCTGAAACAGTTAACTCAGTTAGCTGCTCACATTTAACCAGTATAGCTATAAAGCTAAAAAATAGACAGAAACCCGGTTTTTTCACCTTACCTTTGGGAATGAATTTGAGCCTTTGAGCCTGATGGCTTGACCCATAACCGGGTTTTCTGAACAGGTAAACCTCGGATCAGACTTCGGAATTGAGCGTTATTGAGCGTTGTTATTAAGCGTTACTTAGCATTGCCCTCGTTTTACCGATTCAAATGAAAGCAGTAAATCAAGCAGTAAATCAAAATACCTCCAACAGCCCCGCAAAAATCGCCCCGATAATTTCTTACCAGGTGGCAATGTCTCAGCCAGAATCCCATCTTTATGAAGTGAGGTTGCGCGTCAAAAATTGGCAAGCAGCGGTGATGGATTTAAAAATGCCGGTGTGGACACCTGGGTCTTATTTGGTGCGCGAATATGCCAAGAATCTCCAAGATTTCACCGTGCTGGATATTGAAGAGCGATCGCTTTCTTGGACAAAAAAAAGCAAAAATCACTGGCAAATTGACACTACAGGCATTACGGATGTCACCGTGCATTATCGGCTCTTTGCCAATGAACTCACGGTTCGCACCAATCACCTGGATCAAACCCATGCCTATTTTAACGGAGCCGCGACTTTTCTGTATATCGTAGGCTGGGAAAAAACGCCGATTCAAGTAACAATTATTCCCCCGGAATCAACCTGGCGCATTTCCACCGCTTTACCTGCTTTACCGGAATTGCGCCATACTTTTATTGCCGCCGATTTTGACACTTTAGTCGATAGCCCATTTGAAATTGGCACCCATGAGTCGCACTACTTTGAAGTCTTGGGTTTACCCCATGAACTAGCGATTTGGGGCAAGGGCAATCTTCCATGCCGAACCGTGCTCGAAGACATAGAAAAAATCATCAAAGTTGGCGCAGAATTATTTGGGGGTTTGCCTTATAAAAACTATCTGTTTCTGCTGCATTTAACCAGCGATGGCTATGGGGGACTAGAACACAAAAATAGCTGCTCATTAATCTATCAACGCTTTGGCTTTCGGGCGAAAGACAAATACAACCAATTTATGCAGCTTGTTGCCCATGAATTCTTTCACCTGTGGAACGTCCGGCGGATCCGTCCCCAAGGCTTAGAAGTATTTGACTATGACCAAGAAAATTACACCTCTTGCCTTTGGTTTTGCGAAGGGACTACCAGTTATTACGATATAATATTACCCTTGAGAGCAGGAATTTATGATGCCAAAACCTGCTTAGAAGCATTAAGCAAAGACATTAACCGCTTTTTGAATATTCCCGGCAGACTGGTGCAGCCATTAAGTGAGTCTAGTTGGGATGCTTGGATTAAGCTTTATCGCCGCGATGCCAATAGCGACAATTCCCAAATTTCTTACTATTTAAAAGGACAATTGGTGTCATTGTTGCTGGACTTGTTAATTCGAGAACGGCACAATAATCAGCGATCGCTCGACAACGTAATGCAAATTATGTGGCAAAAGTTTGGCATTCCCGAAGTTGGCTACACCCCAGAACAACTGCAAAATGTTATTGAATCCGTCGCCAATGTCAACTTAGACGATTTCTGGCAAATTTATCTCCATAGCACCGAAGAATTACCCTTAAATCAATATCTGCAACCCTTTGGTCTGAAAGTCCAAGCCAATGGCAACGGTGAACCTGTCCCATTTTTGGGTTTAACCGCCAAAACAGAACACGACCGCACCATAGTTAAATTCGTCGAAACCGGGTCTCCTGCCCAAAAAGCTGGAATCGATCCGGGAGATGAGTTACTTGCCATTGAAGGAATTCGCGTCAATGCCGAACAACTCCCCGAACGACTCAAAGACTACCAACCCAGTGATAGCATTTCCGTGAGTCTGTTCCATCAAGACCAATTGCGGACAGTCTCAGTCATTCTGGGTGAACCTCGCCCCAACTTTTACAAAATTGTCCCAGTTAAAAACCCAACCATCCAACAATCGGATAACTTTCAAGGTTGGTTGGGTGTTCCTTTGCAGACAGTTTTTGCCACTGATGCGTGAAAATTTCCGCACAGCTTAATCTGAATCAATCTGACCCTTAGCGCAAATCTATGCTGCTTTTTTTATCATTATAAAATCTCTCGAAAACGGGCCTGACCAAATAACCCCGTTTTTTTTCATACTAATACTTTATACTAATACTATTTATAGCATTTGACAATAGCCTTGGATTAAATATATTAAACCCAATAGGTTAAGCATTTGTAAACAAAAATTTAACTTTAGATAAACATTACAAAATGTATCTAACTCACGCAAAAAAACATAAACTTATGCTAAATTTAAAGCGATGTCCCTAGATTTATCTAAAGAAAAAATATATTTGAGGTTAAGCTATGGTCTTACTAAGTGCTTGCGAGCCTGGTAAAATATCTCAGCCCCAGAACTCCCATCCTCAGTCCAGCGATCAACCCATACGGTTAAAGGAATTACATCTCGACTCAACCATTGACCAACTAGAGCTCTACGATTTTCAAATAGACTGGGAAGAACCGGGTCAAGAAGTTGCTAAAGTCTTTTACGACAACCCTTTAATTCCTGGAGTAATTTTAAGCGATCGCAACAAATTAGTTGGCATCATTTCCCGCTGGAAATTCTTAGAACATATGAGTCGGCCTTACGGACTAGAATTATTTTCTCGCCGCCCCCTAAAAACCTTATATAAGTTCACCCAATCGGAGTTTTTACTATTTCCCGCAAACACCTTAATTGTCATAGCAGCGCGTCGGGTATTACAGCGATCGCCCGAACTCCTCAACGAACCCGTTATCGTGGAATTAACCCCCGGACGTTACCGAATTTTGGACGTACATCAACTCTTAGTCGCCCAATGCCATATTCACGAATTAGCCACCAAAGTAATCAAAGAGCAAAATAAGTCCCAACTAATTCAAACCGAAAAATTAGCTAGTTTAGGCCAAATGGTCGCGGGAATTGCCCATGAAATTAGGAACCCAGTTCAATGTATTAGTGGCAACATTGGCTTTCTCTGCAACTACATTCAAGACTTACTAACCCTAGTGAATAAATTCGGACAAGAGTTACCAACAGAGCCGGAAACAATTCTCAAACTCAAAGAAGAAATAGAGTTTGATTTTTTACAAGAAGACTTGCCAAAAGTAATGAAAACTTTGGAGGTAGCCACTAATCGCTTAACCAAAATTATCGACGGCATGAGAAACTTTTCGTACATGGATGGCAGTCACAGTCAACCAGCTAATATACATGAATGTATAGAAAGCACCCTACTAGTTTTAGACAACCGCATCAAAAAAGGCATTAAAGTCAAAAAGAACTACACAGAATTGCCCCCAGTCAATTGCTACTCCGGACAACTCAGCCAAGTCTTGATGAATCTAATTGCCAACGCCTTAGATGCCTTAATGGAAAAAGCTGAAAACCCAGCCACCGAAGATAGCTGGCAACCAACCATTGAAATCGCCACCGCTACAAAAATCATTAACCAAAATCATTGGGTTTCCATTAAAATTGCCGATAATGGCTCTGGCATCAAACCAGAAATTCAGCAACTAATTTTTGAGAACTTCTTCACCACCAAACCAGTCGGGAAAGGAACCGGGTTAGGATTAGCCATTAGCCATCAAATTATCACGGAAAAACACCGTGGTCAGTTGACCTTTACTTCAAGTTGGGGGATAGGCACTGAATTTGAAATTTTACTACCGCTAACTTAAATTCGTCATTCGTTATTTATCGCTATCGCTAATATTTTATCGCTAATAATCAACAATATTCCCACCAACAACATTCCCATCAACAACTAATAAAATTAACCAATAATAACCAATAATAAAATTAAACAAACCAATAAAATTATGTGTCGCTTACTTGGCTACCTAGGTGAGCCAATTACCTTGGGTCGTTTACTAAACGAACCAGAACACTCCCTAATTGTCCAAAGTTATCAGCCACTCCAGATGACCTCGGGAGTGGTCAACGCCGACGGTTTTGGCATTGGCTGGTATCACCCAAACGCAGCAACCGACCCTTTTATATACAAGAATATTCTACCCATTTGGAGTGATATCAACTTGCCAGAACTCAGCCGCTATATCGAGTCAAACTGCATTCTAGCCAATATTCGCAGCGCCACTCCGGGGCAACCCACAGACTTAAGTAACTGTCAGCCTTTTAGATATGGTCATATTCTTTTCACTCACAATGGCTTCATCGAAAACTTCCGCCACACTCTCTATCGACCCATTCGCAACCAACTCAATGATACTGCCTACCAACTAATTGGTGGTAGCACCGACTCAGAGCATATTTTTGCCCTATTTATCCATCACTTATTAACAGTCAACCCGCCAGAAATGCTTGACTTTTTCGGAGAGTTAGGATATAACACCTTGAAAACAACTTTAAAGGGATTAACTGAATTAGCCGGTTCGGTTTGCGCAGCGGCGACAAACAAGAATCCGGTGGGATTTTCGGCTAATATAATTTTGAGCAATGGGCAACAATTAATCGCCTCCCGCTATAGCGTGGGTTCTGTACCTCCCACTCTTTACTGGCTACAAAATGACCCAAAGTTTCCCAATTCCGTCATCATTGCTTCTGAACCTTTATTTGCTGGTGACTGGCATCTTTGTCCAGAACAAAGCATCCTCACTGTCGGCACAAATTTAACCGTTCATGTTTACCATCTGAACCAGTCTTAAAATCCCGAACCAATACCACGTGGGACAATTGAATTGGGGGAAGATGGTAGAACTTAGGCATGAAAGCCCAACTTTCTAGAATTTTCTATTGAGGTCAAAAACTTACTAGAAACTAACCACTTTATCGGCTGCTAAAATCAAGCTAGGGATATCCTGGTTTTCCTGTGCCAATTAAGCGCTATCTCGCAGAGAAGCGGCGGTGATACCCACAGCTTCAGCACAAACCGGACAAACCATGACCTTACCTCCGGCGGCGATAAAATCATCGTACATTTGACCCAAAGTCATCTGACCACTACCCCAGCGCAGGTCTAAGGGTTGATTTTTAGAGGCAATTCTTACCCCTTCCAAAGTCAAAACCAGCGTCACCTGGGCGCCCCGTTTTTGTAGATTTGTACTTAACTTCAAAGCCATGAAAGCCGCATGAAGGTCATCGGTGCCATGAGCCAGGTGCATGCTGCCAAACAGCTAAGTGCGGCGATCGCCCAACTCAGACGCTTTCTCTTCATTTCTTTTCTCTTCATTTCTTTTCTCCTGAAAGTCTCATTGAATCCAGGTTTAGCACCCTGAAAAATGGCACAACCCTAAGCTAGTTTTCTCTCATGTTTGCCATTTGTCCATATTGCCTTGGGCTAAACTAGGTCAGCAGTAATTAGTCAGATTTTCCGGGGCATCATAGCGTAATTGGTCACATCTGTCAATAGTTATTAATCACTGAAATAGACAGAGACCCTAGGGAGGGGGGAAGGGAGAGGGAAGAGGAGAAAGGGGAGATATTTAACTGGACACCATCATTTCTCCAGCGGGTACAGCAACCCGGACTGCTCGAAACATACCAAACCGGCACAACCCCGTCCCAAAAGCCAACCGCATTAACAAGAGTGTAGGTACTTCTCGCAAGGATTTAATCAATCCCGCCACCCCAAAGCGGATAATTCCTGCGGGACGGACTATTCCTTGCCAAATAGAGTCCAGCCAAGAAGGCAGGGTCTCGGCAGTCCAGTCGGCGGTGGCAACCTCTCCAGAAACCAATCCAGTTTCCGCTATCAGTTCGGCGAAGCCTTCAATACTAGAGAAAGCTGGGTGCGACCATTGATCTAATAGTTGCCGCATGACTAACTTTTCCCAGAAGTTCAAAGGTTTTTGGCGATCGTCTCTTTGATTCCAGTCTGCCAC
>FWWL01004347.1_pt1 | contig 24139 bp, 22 predicted proteins | sample 2228331 | NCBI WGS metagenome assembly FWWL01 (sample SAMEA103939775, study PRJEB20133) | metagenome | reverse complement strand
AAGCGACGAAAAGCCATCAGCCGCAGGTTTCTCATATCCCGCTTATATCCCACCCTTAGCTCTCTGCACACCTGCCCAGTGCCCTTTCCTTATTAAGATTGACATTTTTCCCTTTTATCCTTACACTATAGAGAAAACAACAAGAAGAGGATAGCTATGGGATTTCCATCCGTTGAGGAACAACTGGCAGTTATCACGAGAGGGGCTGTAGACATTGTACCACTCGAGGATCTCAAGAATAAACTCGAACGTTCCTGCAAGGAGAATAAACCCCTTCGGATAAAGTTTGGTGCAGACCCTTCAGCGCCTGATCTTCATCTTGGTCATACGGTGGTTCTTCGTAAGCTTCGTCAATTCCAGCAACTAGGGCACCATGTGATCTTCCTGATCGGGGATTTTACGGGGATGATTGGCGATCCTACCGGAAAATCATCAACCCGAAAACGGCTCTCAAAAGAAGAAGTGCTCGCCAATGCTGAGACCTATAAAACCCAGATCTTTAAGATCCTGGATCCCGAGAAAACAGAGATCGTTTTTAATAGCCAGTGGTGTGGTGCCATGACCTTTGCTGATGTTCTTGATCTTACTGCACGTTATACAGTCGCACGGCTTCTGGAACGAGAAGATTTTGGGAAACGTTATCGAGAGGGGAGACCAATTTCTCTCATTGAGTTTATGTATCCCTTGATTCAGGGGTATGACTCTGTGGCTCTCAAAGCGGATGTGGAGCTCGGTGGGACGGATCAGATGTTTAATCTCATGGTAGGGCGAGAGCTTCAAAAAGAGTATGGCCAGGAGTCTCAAGTGATTCTCACCATGCCCCTTCTTGAGGGGACGGATGGTACCCAGAAGATGAGTAAATCCCTCGGAAACTATATAGGTATCAACGAACCACCATCCCAGATCTTTGGAAAGGTGATGTCTATTCCCGATAGTTTGATCATAAAGTACTTTGAGCTTCTGACGGATGTTTCTGATACGACACTCAAGCGATATGAGCAGGAGATGAAACAGGGAGCAAATCCAAGGGATTACAAGGTTTTGCTGGCAAAGGAGATAGTGAGTTTCTACTACTCTCAGGCAGAGGCAAAACACTGTCACGAGGAGTTTGAACGAATCTTTCGTCAGGGGGGTACTCCGGACGAGATGGCAGAATTTACCCTTTCAGCTCCTATGACCCTTATAGATGTCCTTGTTCAGAGTGGGACTCTGCCCTCCAAGAGCGAGGTTCGCCGTATGCTCCAGCAGAATGCTGTGTCTATCGATGGTGAGAGGGTAAGCCAGGAGGGATATCTTCTTCAACCGCAGCAGGAACGGGTGATTAAAGTAGGAAAAAGAAAGTTTCTCAAGGTCAAATGAGGTGTCCGTATTGTCTTTCTGAGCGTCTTCGGGTATGGCATCGAGGGAAAGATACCCTGTACCAGTGCAGGAAGTGCAAATCCAACATCAAGGTATTCTGTAGTGCTGTTGATGTGTATGATGAGGCGTATTTTCAGGATCATTATGAGCAAGTCTATGGGAAATCCTACGAGGAAGACGAGCCGATGATTCGTACCTATGCTCAGAGGCGCTTATCTTTTATTCACTCCATCTGTCCAAAGGGTTTTCTTGTGGATTTTGGGGCGGCGTATGGGTTTTTCCTCGACGAGGCTCACAGGATGGGATATGAGGTGGCTGGGGTAGAGATTCATGATGCCTCGATTCGGTATCTGAGGGATAGGTTTGGGTATCCGGTGTATCGCTCTCTGGATCTTGTTGAGGGGACAGTTGATGTTGTGACGGCATGGTTTACCCTTGAGCATATTCCGAATATAGAGGCTTTTATGGAAACACTTCAATCGAAGCTTCGTGCTGGTGGGGTATTAGCCCTCGGGCTTCCCAATGGTTATGGTGCCTTTGCTCGTTTTAATCCCAGAGAATATATAGTCCGCCGTCCTCTTGAGCATTGTACCGAGCCATCGTTGAAGGGGATAGAGATTTTTCTCAAACGTTTTGGTTTTCGTATCGTACGTGAGGAGATCTTTGGGCTTCATCCTGAGAGGGTAGGACTTCCTTCGACACATTTCTGGCAGAGTCTTCAGAAACGACTGCGGTTGGGGGATACCTTTGAGGTCTATGCTGTCAGAGAGTAGACAACTCTCCATTGGTGGTGTTACTTTTCCCTTGTGGGCGGGGGCGGCTCCGCTGGCAGGGTTTTCTCATCGGGCGTATCGGGATTGGCTTCGACGATGGGGGGCTGGTTTTGTTGTGTCTGAGATGGTGAGTGTTGAGGGTCTCTATCGTGAGGACAGAAAATCATGGGGGCTTTTGGATGTTGTGGGTGAGCAAACCCCATGGGTACAGTTCTTTGGCAAGAGTGAACCGGCCAAATGGTATGCTGTCACTCAAAAGGCGATGAGTCGTCTGGGTATCCGCCTAGTGGATGTGAATTTCGGTTGTCCTGTAAAAAAGGTGGTGAAAAATCAGGCTGGTTCGGCTCTTCTAGCCTTTCCAAAAGCTATGGGAGATATCATCAAAGCGATCAAGGATGCTGGTGCCATCGCGACAGCAAAGGTGAGACTGGGTATAGATGCCCCCCTCTGGGAGTTGTTTCTCCCGGAGCTGGTTGATGCTGGAGTGGATGCTATCACCGTTCATGGACGGTATGCCTGTCAGTTCTATGCAGGTCAGGCAGATTGGGATCAGATACGGGGCATCCGGCAGGTGTATTCGGGGATACTCATAGGAAACGGCGATATCACCAGCCCTGAACTGGCACTGCAGCGAAAAAGGGAGAGTGGAGTCGATGGGGTGATGATCGGAAGATACGCCATCGGGGCTCCTTATATTTTTAGACAGATTCGGGATTATCTTGAAACGGGGGGCTATACTCACCCCTCACCAGAAGAATTACGAGAACTTCTCCTGGAGTATGCTGGCTTGTATCTTTCGGTTAGCCAGACGGATTCCCTTGTGCCGGTGAGGGCTACTCTACTTGCGATGATTCGTGGGTATAGCCATGCACGCAAGCTCAGACAGGAACTCTCGCATGTAAAAACCTATGAGGAACTTCGTGGCGTGCTCCACCAGCTTTCTGAACATCCTTAAAAGGGTTCCTTAAACAGAGAGGGTTGTTGGGGTGGGTTTTCTTCCTGGGCGAGGAAGTCCTCCACTGAAGCCGAATGGAGATCGAGGGGGGAGCAGGAGATCTCATGACAGGTGATGAAAAACTGTGCCCGTTTCATGACGACCCCCATCTTTTTGAGAGCTTCAAAGGAGAGGGGACCGTAACGCCGGGTAGAGATGATTCTTTTGGCAGATTTTACCCCGATACCCGGAACCCGGAGGAGGGTTTCGTAGTCAGCCGTACTTACCTCTACAGGAAACATATCCCGATGGGTGAGTGCCCACCATGTTTTGGGGTCGAATCGTTCATCAAGTGAGGCATGCTGACTATCAAACAGCTCATCCACCTCGAAATGATAAAACCTGAGAAGCCAGTCTGCCTGATAGAGTCGATGTTCTCGCTTCAAGGGTGGCATCGTGCTGATCGCCGGGAGACGTGGATCGGGGTTAACCGGAGTATAGGCTGAATAGTATACCCGTTTGAGGCCGATTTTCTGATAGAGGTAATGGGAGAGGCGGAGGATTTGTCTATCGCTGTCAGGGGTAGCTCCTACAATGAGCTGGGTGGATTGTCCGGCGGGGACATAGAGGGGGGCTTTTTTCCCTTTTTTTCGATCGGCTAGAAGGGTGTGATGCTGATCTGTAATATAACTCATAACGGCGAAAACCTGGGTTCCGTCCTTTTGCGGGGCAAGTTTTTTGAGAGAGTCTTGTGAGGGGAGTTCAATATTGGCACTCAGGCGGTCGACATATCTCCCAGCCTCATCGAGGAGATGGGGACTGGCTCCAGGGATAGCCTTCATATGGATGTAGCCGTAAAAGGCTTGTTCTCTGCGGAGTTTTTTGACCACATCAATCATCATCTGCATAGTGGTATCGGGGCTCTGAAAAACCCCCGAACTCAGAAACAGCCCTTCAATATAGTTTCGCCGGTAGAATTCCATCGTAAGAGAGACCAGTTCGTTGACAGTAAACATGGCTCGGGGGATGCTGTTGGAGCGTCGATTGATACAGTAGGCACAGTCGTAGATGCAGATGTTGGTGAACAACAGCTTCAAGAGCGAGATGCAGCGTCCATCGTCTGACCAGCTGTGACAGATACCAGCTTTGAGGGTTGAGCCTATGCCTTTTTCGACGTAGCGCTCACTTCCAGAACTGGCACATGAGGCATCGTAGCGAGCAGCACCGGCAAGGATGGAGAGTTTTTCCTGGATGGTCATAGCTTCCCCATGTCTCATCCATGAGAGCGTATCTTCCTCTTCATATCATAGCACAACTGGAGTGAAAAGGCAAGTTTTTCAGTTGTGAGAAAAGACATATGCCCCAGGAGGAGAAATCTTGGGAGAAATAGTGAAATAGCAAGAATATGCAATACGGAACGCAAAACTGTTCGACATGTGTTTCATCTTTATCCTTTCATTGCCGATGATATATACCCCATGCTTTATGAAAATTCTTTTCAGACAGGGTTAGATGTGTGTGTTTACAGATCAGTTTGCATTCGATTTTCTCTTTACACCTTTTTTGCTTTTTTATAGGAAAGGCTTTTTCTCAAAGGGGGAGCTGGTAGAATAGCTATAAAGCATATTTTTACCAGAGTCGCGGGATGTTATCTCTTAACCCCTCAAGTTTTGGCTTCCCTTGCACCGAAAATATAAAAAAACAAGGGGATTTTTATGAATTTCTATAAAATACTTCTGGTCATGATCGTGATATTTCTGGCAGGGTGTGCCACAGCACCCACGACGATCCCGTGGCTTGGTGTTCAGTGGAAACGAAGCTATGAGGTAACCGTATCGGGAGCCAAAACCTACTACTATGGTGGAGACTACTACACCATCACCATTACCAAGAGCCTTTTTACCGTTGAATACTATACCAACGAGAAGCTGGTACTTAAGCAGGAGTTTCCTGTGGTGAGTGTCGACGAGACCAAAACGATAGTGGCGTATGACCAGAGTACCTCTACCGATACGAAGATCTCGGTTGTCATGTGCGCCGTCACAACCAACAAAATGGAGATTACCAATTACACCACCTATATCACCAACAAGTCAACCTCAGCGGATAGTACCGAGGATGAGATGGGTGGATTGTCTGCTATAGGTTTTGTACCGAAATAGACTAGGCAAAATAATCAAGCAAAAGTCTCCATGAAAACCCATCGTAATGATGGGGAGAAAGCTTCTCCTCAATACGACGACGAGCATCCTCTAGCTGGGTAGCCTCTATACCGTGGGTGAGGGAAAGTGAGGCTTCCACATACGCGGCGTAGAGATCGCAGTGTTTGATCATCTCCCCGGAGAGCTCAGCTGTTCCTACGGGGTTGAGTTGATTTTTGAACTCTGCCTCAATATACCAGAAGAAGTCTTCTCCTATCTTTTTATCCCTGTCATTTGCCTGGAAGAGGGATTTCACCTTTTTGTCGAGTTCCTCATGTTCTATTTCTTTGATGAGAGTGTCGAGATTGGGAACGCTTTGTTTGATAGGAGAGATGATATCACGGGTGAGGACCTCAGGAATATCATGAAAAAGCCCAATCCAAAAATGATAAACCGCCTGGTCAGAGAGAGAGAACCGTCGTTCAAGGGAAACCAGATAGGCGAGGATAGCTACCACGAGAGAATGTCCCATCACCGAGGTTTCGGGGATACGAACCGTCTGGGTCCATCGTCTCTGGAAACGGAGCTGCCCAATGAGATCAAAGAGGTTTTGGTACCCCAGATTTGAGACGGCGTAGGAGACAGAGTCGAGATCCTTGTAGACGAGGAGTTTTGCCTCGACCTGGTTTTTGGTCTCAGCGATGCCGTAGAGTTTTTGGTTGTAGGGATAGATGAGGTCAAACTCCCATTTGGTGGCGAGGTAGTGAGCGGCGGCGAGAATGCGATGTTCGAGGGAGAGTTTTTTTTCGTCCTGAAGGTCTTCCTTCAGATGCTGACAGAACCTCTCAAAAAACCGTCCATCCCCGAGAGCCTTAATATCCCTCTGACATTGAGAGATGACAAAGGTATTGAGGGCATCTCCGTGTTTTTCCATCAGGCGGTGAAAGATAGGGGGTTTGATATCGGTGAGTTCCACCCGGTGGAAATACTGGGAGAGACCACCCTCAATAAGTTTCTGATAGTCAATCTTGTGACTAAAGACATGTTCCTCAATCTTGGCGAGAAAAAATGCTATCATCATCTTGTGGGCTTGCTTGTCCAGTTCAGAGAAACCCTGATCCGGTCTGAGATGGTCATTCCAGCGGCGGATGTAGGCGCCCTGATGGATTTTTTGGACAAGCCCTCGTGTGATCATCTTGTCTCCTACAGCGACTGAGCGATAGTGATAGCCGAAACCACCACAATATCCTCAGGTGTTGCTCCACGGGAGAGGTCGTTCACTGGCCTGGAAAGCCCCTGGAGAAGAGGTCCATACGCTTCAGCTTTAGCGAGACGCTGGGTAATCTTGTATCCTATGTTACCGGCATTCAGATCAGGGAAGATCATAACATTGGCTTCGCCGGCAACGGGGGAGTTGGGGGCTTTGAACTTGCCAACCGACGGTTCAACCGCGGCATCAAACTGGAGCTCTCCATCGAAGACAAAGTCCACATGGCGTGTCTTGAGGATTTCGATGGCTTGTCGAACCTTTTCCACTGAGGGAGAGGTGGCGCTCCCGAGGGTAGAAAAAGAGAGGAAAGCCACTTTTGGCTCCACACCGAGAAGCTGACGGCAGGTCTTTGCCGATGCTATAGCAATATCGCAGAGCTGCTCTGGTGTCGGTTCGGGAACAACCCCACAATCAGCATAAACGAATTGACCGTTTGTTCCATAGCTACAATTTGGAACCTCCATCACAAAACTCCCTGAGATGGTCTTGATACCTTCGGCTGGTCGGACAACGATAAGCGATGCTCGAACGGTTTTGGCTGTTGGGGTGAGGCTCCCTGAGACCATGGCATCCACGGCACCATCAGCAAGCATCATGGCACCATGGTAGACATCGTCTTTCATGAGCTCCTCTGCCTCTGCTTCTGTCATACCCTTGGCTTTGCGGTTCTCGTAGAGGCGGTGGATATACTCGCTGAGTTTGGGGGATTTTGTGTGATCATGCAGGATAACACCATCGAGGGAGATGTTTTCTGCGGCTGCCATCGCACGTAGCTCGTCGGGGTTTCCGAGGAGATACAGCTCGGTGGTAAACCTCTCACGAATGATCATCTCCGCAGCCTTGAGGACACGGATGTCTCTCCCCTCTGGCAGGACCAGTCGGCGGGGATTTGCCCTGGCAATGGACAGGATCTTGTCTTTGAATGCCATATATCAACTCCTTGAAAACGGTATTTTCAGGTGTTGCGTTTGCGGCACAGTTCCCGCCAGACGGGAGCCGGAACCTTGTCAGAGATGTCTCCTCCGAGAAGAGCTATCTCTTTGATGATCGATGAACTGACGAAGAGGTTGTCTTCGCTTGCCATGAGGAAGACGGTTTCTACCTCAGGGCAGAGATGGGCGTTCATCGAAGCAACCTGTATCTCAAACTCAAAATCCGAGACAGCCCGTAGTCCCCGGATGATGGCTTTTGCTTGTTTTTGTCTCACATAATGGGCTAAAAGTCCGGAAAAAGTATCCACGGAAAACCTGGTATCGTTTTCAAAAATCTCTCGAATCATGGAGAGCCTTTCTTCTACACTAAAAAGAGGACGTTTGGATTGATTGTGGAGGACAGCGATAACCACATGATCAAAGATGTTTGCTGCCCGAAGGGCAATATCGAGATGTCCATTGGTAAAGGGGTCAAAAGAACCAGGATAAACCGCCAGACGCATAAAAACTCTCCTTACACTATTATAGTGAGTGGGACTTTTTTTTGCAAAAAATTCGATGGAGAACATTATGAAATCGCTACTTTTAAGGATTTTCGGTTGGCTTGAGATGTGAGTTCTGGTGGATTTTTACTCGATGGCAATGCTTACCAGTCTGACGACGATAACCCCATCTTCACGTTGGGATAACTCCTCATAACTGAAATACACCCGGAGTTTGTGAACCTTGAGGGCAGGGGAGAGATTGGTGGGGAAGAGTCGTTTACCATCACTATCTACCAGTTGCCACTCGCCGTCGGCACCGTGAGAAACAAAGAGAACGTATCCATAATCTTTTTTGGGTGGTTCAGGGGGTGGTTGTACTGCTTTTGAGCAGCTTGTGATGATGAGCATGATGGTGAAGTAGAGAAAGTTTTTCATCTTTTCCTCCTTTGTCTTCTTTAATCATTATCGACAAAGGAGTGTGATAAGTTCAGTTATTCCTTTTCATGAAGCATGGGGACAAAGATAACATCACAGATGTATTCCTCATGCATTTGGCCATTCTTTCCTTTAGTGATACGGAGGAGTTTTTGACGGTATTCCCCTACTGGAGCTACCAGAATTCCTTCGGGACTGAGCTGCTCGATCAGGGGCTGGGGGATTGTAGGAGGAGCTGCCGTGAGGAGAATTCTGTCGTAGGGAGCCTCTGGTGGATAGCCCTCATAGCCGTCTCCGTAGATACAGACGATATTTGGGTAGGTTGTCAGTCGGTCTCTGGCCTGTTGCCAGAGGGCGGCTTTGTGTTCGATAGTGATAACTCTTGAAACTAGTAAGCTGAGAATGGCTGCCTGGTATCCTGAGCCTGTGCCGATTTCCAGTACTTTATGGTGATTCTGAGGCTGGAGGAGATCGGTCATAAGGGCGACAATATACGGTTGGGAGATGGTTTGTCCATACCCGATAGCCAGTGGATAGTCCTCATACGCTTGAGAATGGAGGCTTTCAGGAACAAAAAGATGCCTCGGAACAGAACGCATAGCCTGGAGAACACGGGGATTGGTAATACCCCGGGCGATAATCTGATGACGGATCATTCTCTCGAGGGACATTTCATCGGAAGCCATAGTCCCCCCTTTGAAAAAGAAAATTCGGGGTGGCCAGATTTGAACTGGCGGCCCCTACCACCCCAAGGTAGTGCGCTAAACCGGACTGCGCTACACCCCGAATCCTTATCTTCAGGAGAAAATATTATAACGTAAGAGAAAAAAAAAGTCAAGAGTTCGAATTGCCTCATAATAAAAGTACGCGAAAAAAGGATGTTGTCTCAAAAAAGTAAGACCTTTGCACGAATCATAAAAAGGGCAAATCTCTTCTTAAGCTTTAGGAAAGAGTAGGTTATGACGTTTTTGCAGTTTTTGGAGCGAAAGGGAGGCTGTAAAAAGGTAATAGCATAAGTAACTCTCAATACAACCTTATTTAGGGGAAATCTTTGGGAGATTTTTAGAGTACGCTATGACTTTGTTTCAGTTTTTAGTAGCTTTTACCACTCCAGGACTGTAACAAAGTAACAGCCCCATATCCCTAAAGTTGACAAAACCTGGCCTCATGCCTACAATAATGTACTCATAATCTGTTGTCAAGGAGTAGAGTATGGCCGAAAAGAAGGGACTCCCCTACGGTTACGAACGAAAAAATGTCTGGGATATGAAAAAGGATACGATAAGTGCGATGTATGGTTTTGCTGATGAGTATAAGCATTTTATCTCAACATGCAAAACAGAACGAGAGTGTGTGAGATTTGTGGAAGAAGAGGCCACCAAACATGGCTTCTCTCCCTTTGAATCCCAAAAACAGCTCAAGGCAGGCGATCGTGTTTTCCTGCGAAATGGTTACCGAAACATTCTCCTTGCCGTTATTGGGAAACAGCCTGTGGGTGAGGGGGTAAACATGGTTGTGGCTCATATTGATGCACCACGACTCGATCTCAAGACTGTTCCCCTCATCGAGGATGGGGATATGGCTCTACTCAAGACCCATTACTACGGTGGTATCAAAAAATACCAGTGGGTCAATATTCCCCTGGCATTGCATGGGACAGTGATCCGACGGGATGGGACAAGTGTGGATCTCTGTATTGGGGAAAACCCTGATGATCCTGTGTTTACCATCAACGATCTTTTACCCCATCTTGCAGGCAAATCTCAGGGGGAAAAGAAGCTTCTTGACGGTATCGAGGGGGAGAATCTTCGTCTCGTGGTGGGGAATCGTCCTATCGATGACAAGGATCTTTCAGAGAGGATCAAGGCACTTGCCCTCAAGCATCTGCATGATGAGTATGGAATCGAAGAAGAGGATTTCATCTCAGCCGAGATAGAGATTGTTCCGGCCTTTGGTGCGAGGGATATTGGGTTTGACAGGAGTATGGTCGGTGCCTATGGTCATGACGATAGGGTTTGTAGCTATGCTGCTTATCGGGCTATCCGTGATTTCAAGGGTACACCCGATAAAACTCTCGTGGTCTTTCTGGTGGACAAGGAAGAGATTGGCTCGTATGGGGTGACAGGGATCCGCTCCCGATTCTTCCAGAATGCTTTGGGCAAGATTCTTCGTTCTCAGGATCCTCAGGCTTCTGAAGCCGCTTTTCGTGAGATGTTTGAGAAAAGCTATGCCCTTTCGGCTGATGTAGGGGCTGTGATCAATCCGATGTTCAAAGAGGTTTTTGATCCGGTTGTTTCCCCGAGGATGGGGTATGGCGTCATCCTCGAAAAGTACACCGGAGCCCGTGGCAAGGCAGGGGCAAGTGATGCTTCTGCTGAACTTATGGGCAAGGTACGCAAGATCTTTAACGACAACAACGTGGTATGGCAGCCAGGTTCACTTGGAAAGGTGGATGAGGGCGGTGGCGGTACTGTGGCCTACTATCTTGCCGATCTGGGTATTCAGGTGGTTGACTGTGGGGTAGGGGTAGATGGCATGCACTCTCCCTTTGAGGTTATAAGCAAGGCAGACCTCTACGAGGCGTATGAGGCTTACATGGCCTTTCTCAAGGATGCGTGATGGAGAGGGTATGAATTACCGTTTGCCAGCCGAGTGGGAGAAGCAGGATGGTGTTCTTCTCGCATGGCCACACGAACAAAGCGACTGGGAACCTATCCTCCCCGAGGTCGAAGAAACCTATGCCGAGCTTATCAGGGTGATTACCCGGTTTGAACGGGTGCTTCTTGTGGTACCACCAGGCAAAAGAGAATCGATACGTACAAGGCTTGTGGAAGCCGGGACGGAAGAAAAAAACCTCATCCTCGTCGAGGTTCCCACCAATGATACCTGGGCGAGGGATTTTGGTTTTATTACCGTGTTTGACAAGCAGGGACGGCGAAAACTTTTGGATTTTGGTTTCAATGCCTGGGGTCTGAAGTTTGCCGCCTATGAAGATAACCAGGTGAATCGAAGGCTTTTTCAGAATCGGGTCTTTCGCAAGGGGGTGGCCATGGTCACCATAGGAATGATCCTTGAGGGTGGGGGGATAGAAAGCGATGGCGAAGGAACGATTCTCACCACGAGCCAGTGTCTTCTCTCTCCCAACCGTAACCCCCATCTCTCCCGAGGCGAGATCGAGAGAGCACTCAAGCGTTATCTTGGGGCAAGACGGGTTCTCTGGCTTTCGCATGGTTATCTATCAGGGGATGATACCGACTCCCACATTGATACCCTGGCGAGGTTTGTCAGTCCTACTACGATTGTCTATGTTGCCTGCGATAACCCGGCAGATGAGCACTATGAGGAGCTTTGTCTGATGAGAGAAGAACTCGCTTCCTTTCGTACAGCGAGAGGCAAACCCTACAAGCTCGTGCCGCTTCCACTCCCTCGGGCCTGTTATGATGAGGATGGCAATCGCCTCCCAGCGACATACGCCAACTTTCTCATTATTAACGGGGCGGTTATTGTGCCCACCTACAACGATGCGGCAAACGATAAAGTGGCTCTTGAAATATTTCAGAGGCTATTTCCCGATAGAGAAGTGATTGGTATACCTGCTCTTTCACTTATTAAACAGCATGGTTCGATCCATTGTGTTACGATGCAGATTCCAGAGGGGGTTCTCGTATGAAACTCAAAATCGCCCTGATTCAGATGTCCTGTCATCAGGATGTCTCTCAAAATCTCGAAAAACTCACTCGCAAGGTACAGGAAGCAGCTCGTCAAGGCGCAAAACTCATCTGTCTTCAGGAACTGCACAACACTCTCTACTTCTGTCAGGAGGAGAAAGTTGACTATTTCGATCTGGCTGAACCGATTCCTGGACCGACGACCAATCATTTCTCCAGTCTGGCAAGAGAGCTTGGTGTGGTCATTGTGTCTTCGGTTTTTGAACGACGAGCATCTGGGCTCTACCACAATACCGCTGTGGTGTTGGATGCTGACGGGAGTATAGCCGGTATCTATCGCAAAATGCACATTCCTGACGATCCCGGGTTTTATGAAAAGTTTTATTTCACCCCGGGGGATCTTGGGTTTCATACCATAACGACAGCCTATGGCCGGCTGGGGGTCCTGGTGTGCTGGGATCAGTGGTATCCCGAGGCAGCGAGGCTGATGGCACTGGAGGGGGCTGAGATTCTCATCTATCCTACGGCGATCGGCTGGGATCCGACTGATCCCCAGGATGAGAAAAACCGGCAGCGAGAGGCCTGGATCACCGTTCAGCGGGGGCATGCCGTTGCCAATGGTTGTTATGTCGTGGCGGTGAACCGCACAGGACATGAGGTATGGGAAGGAGTCAAGGGAATCCAGTTCTGGGGATCGAGTTTTGTTGCCGGTCCTCAGGGAGAGATTCTGGCTATGGCGGGAGAGGAAGAAACCACCCTCCTGCTTGAAATCGACCGCAAACGAAGTGAAGATGTCCGTCGGATCTGGCCGTTTTTTCGGGACAGGCGTATTGACGCCTTTGAAGATCTGACAAAACGTTATAGGGATAGGTAAACGATGAGAGAGGCACTTCTCTGCACCCAGAATCCCCACAAGATTGAAGAGGTTTCCCAGATCTTGCCGATGTTTCGGTGGTTGACACTCCAGGATATTGGTTTTCATCTCGAGATTCCGGAGGATGGCACCACTTTTGAAGAAAACGCCTTTCAAAAGGTTACCTTTGTGGCACGTCATAATGAGAGAGGGGGGATGCTTCTTGTTTCGGATGATTCGGGACTCGAGGTTGATATCCTGGGGAAGCGTCCTGGGGTACATTCGGCGAGGTATCTTGGTCCGGATAGAGACTATGTCCGCAAGTGTGAGGGAATCCTCTCCGAACTTTGTGGGGTAGCAGAGGAGGATAGAACAGCCCGGTTTGTCTGTGTGGTGGCGGTTCTTCTCCCCAATGGGACAAAGGAGTGTTTTCATGGGACATGTGAGGGGAGGATTGGGTTTGAGAGAAGGGGTGAAGGGGGATTTGGGTTTGATCCGATCTTTTTGCCAGAGGCTTACGGCTATCAGAAGACCATGGCAGAACTCACCCCCGAAGAAAAGCACGCGATTAGCCACAGGGGAAAGGCGTTTCGAGCCTTTGCCACATGGATAGAACAGGAGGGACACAGGTATGGGCTCGTTTGATCCCCAGAGAGCGTTTCTCTCTTACCTCACGGGGGAGTGGGTAGAGGATCTGCGAGAGGATACTGTTTCTTCTCCTCCAGATTATATGCCCTCCAATGATGAGAAACTCCAGGCTCTGGAGAACCTGAAACTGCAGGTGATTGCCTGTCGTGCTTGCAGTCTTTACCAGCAGGCGAAGCAGGCGGTTTTTGCTGATGGTACACCGCATACTCCCCTCGTGTTTGTGGGAGAAGCCCCAGGAGAAGAAGAGGATAACCAGGGGCTCCCCTTTGTTGGGAGAGCGGGGAAACTCCTCACCGAGACGCTACGTAAATTTGGGGTTTCAAGGAGTCAGGTCTATATATGTAATATCCTCAAGCACCGTCCTCCTGGCAATCGTACCCCAACGGAAGAGGAGACTATAGCCTGCACACCGTTTCTCAGACAGCAGCTTCAGATCATCCAGCCCAGGCTGATCGTTGCCCTGGGAAACTCTGCGGCCAAGTATCTCCTTGCCACTGAAGAGGGTATTACCAGAACCCGAGGAAGAGAGCACAAGAGTATTCTCGATTTTCCTGTTTTTCCCACCTTTCATCCAGCGGCAGTCCTGAGAAACTACAATGCGTATTATCCCCTCTTTGAGGCTGATATCCACATGGCACTGGAGAGGGTCGGGTTGTGTCAAAAGTAGCGAGTGTCTATCTCCCTGTTCCTCTGGAACAGTCGTTTTTTTATCTGGTGGGGGATGATACCCCTTTGTATGCCCGTGTTGAGGTGAAATTGCGAGGAACCTTGTACATTGGGGTGGTTGGGGAGCTACACGAACAAGAGGACATCAATGTCGACTATGAGATTAAGCCGGTGGAGAGGGTTCTGGATGACACCCCAATTGTTACCGAGCAACTCTGGAAGCTTGCCAACTGGATGAGCTCTTACTACGTTTCCCCTCTCGGTGAGGTGTTGGGAACTATTCTTCCCAAGGCAAAACGTCCCACACCACTCTTCCATGAGTCAACGAGGAGACGGGAACTTTTTCCCCTCAATGCCGAACAGCGGATAGCCTATGAGAGGATGGTGCCCCATCTTGGAAAACCAAAATGGTTTCTGCTCCATGGAGTGACAGGGAGTGGCAAGACAGAGGTATACAAGCATCTGGTGGCTCGTTGTCTTGAACAGGGATTGTCTGTCCTGATTCTTCTCCCGGAGATTGCCCTTACTCCGCAGATGCTGGAACGGTTTTCCCAGACGTTTGGGGAGGTGATAGCCCTCTACCATAGCAGGCTCTCGGCGGGGGAGCGTCTCCATGAATGGCTCCGGTGTCTTTTGGGAGAGGCAAAGGTGGCGATAGGCCCACGCTCGGCGGTATTTCTTCCCATGCGTAATCTTGGTCTCATCATCGTCGACGAGGAACACGAGCCCTCGTACAAGTCTCAGGATAGTCCTCGTTACCACGCCCGTCAGATAGCCATGCAACGCTCCCGTCAGGAAAACGCTATGCTTCTCCTTGGTTCAGCCACTCCACAACTCGAGACCTACTACTACGCCAGACAGGGGATGTTTGAACTTCTCACCCTCTCCAAAAGGCATGGAAAGACACCACTTCCCCATGTTCATATTCTCGATCTCAAAAAGGTAAAAGAAACAGAAAAAAACTCCATCATAAGTTTTGATCTCTTGCAGGCGATGCTTCAGACCCTCTCACGGCAGAGGCAGGTGCTTCTTTTTCTCAACCGTCGTGGCTATGCTCCGGTACTCCTCTGTACGGACTGTGGGTATAGTCTCATCTGTCCCCACTGCGATATTACCCTCACCCTTCACAAAAAGAAAAACCGTCTCATCTGTCACCACTGTGGTTATGAAATGATTCCCCCTGACCGTTGTCCATCCTGTCATGGTTTCAATCTCAAAGAGATCGGTGTGGGAACCGAACGGTTGGAGAGTTTTTTGACCGAGTCTTTTCCCGGGTATCGGACGGTGAGGTTAGATCTGGATACTACTTCCCACAAGCATAGCTTTGATGTTTTGCTTCAACAAATTCGAGAACACCAGTATGACATCATCGTGGGAACCCAGATGATGGCCAAGGGACACGATATCGAAAAACTTGATCTCGTAGGAGTGGTACTTGCCGATATTGGTCTCCAGATTCCAGACTTCCGAGCCTCAGAAAGAACCTTTGTCCTTATTACTCAGGTTGTGGGACGAGCGGGGAGGCGTGATACCCATGGGGAGGCGTATATTCAGACCTATCTCCCTGAACACCCTGCCATCACCTATGGGGCGAAACAGGATTATCGGGGCTTTTTTGCCCAGGAGATCAAGAAGAGACAGGAGTTTCTCTATCCACCCTTTGTGAGGTTGGGGCGTGTGGTCATACGAAGCACGGATCCCAAAAAACTCCAGGATTTTCTCGCCGAGATCCAGCCCACCCTGACCCAGTTCAGGAGGGATTATGAACGAGAAGCGGTTGTCTTGGGACCACTTCCTTGTCCCATTGAAAAGTTGAAAAATACCTATCGTTACCATATAATTATCAAGTCGCAAAAAGGAGAAAAAATCCAGGCTTTTTTCCGTTTAATGAGGGACGAACTCAAGCGGAGTCGAAAATCTCCTCCGCTCTACCTCGAGTTGGACCTTGATCCGATTCATATTTTGTAGAGCCTGGCGAGGAGACAGAGTCGTATGCAAGAACTGACCAAGCGTTCTTTTACCAAGATCAAGATTGTTTTTGGAATTGTTTATGCGTATATGGCCATCGCTACGGTGACGGTGATCTTTTTTCAGGTGGTACGGAGCGTGGAGTTTTTCCAGCGAGCGCAGATTAACCGTGCCCGTGTTCGTTTTATTCCTGCGTATCGAAGTGTCATCTATGATAGGACCCTTCGTACTCAGATTGCCTACAATGTGAAGTCTATCAGTCTCGTGGTGATTCCAGCCCTACTTCCTACCGGCACCAACCGGGATATCGTTATCGAGAGACTGGCAAGACTCCTCAATACTTCATCCTCAAACCTCAACGCCACGATAGAAGAACAGTCTCTTGATAAGTTTGCTCCGATTATTGTCGCTTCGGATATTGACACGAGAACGATGGTGCGTTTTGCTGAACATCAGGAACTCTACCCCGGGGTGTTTATGGAAAATGTCCCGAGGCGGTACTATCCACTGGCTGAAAAGGCAGCTCATCTCATTGGTTATACCGGTGTGATCAGCAAAACTGAGTACCAGCAGTTAAAAGCAGATCCTGAATACTATGCGGGTGCCATTGTGGGCAAGATGGGGATCGAAAAACAGTATGACAAGCAGCTTCGGGGCAAGAAGGGTATCATGAACCGTGTGGTGGATGCGAAAGGGAAGCTGATCCGCGAAGAGATAGCCGAGGAACCTCAACATGCCCAGCCCGTTGTGCTTACTATTGATGCCCGTTTGCAGGCGATGGCATACGATCTCCTCACTGGTAAAAACGGTGCGGTGGTGGTTTCTAAACCCTATACGGGAGAGGTCCTTGCCCTTGTGAGTAGTGCCTCTTTTGATCCCAATGTGTTTTCGGATAGGTATAGCCGGGAAGAGTTTTATGTGATTCGCGACAATGAGAATAAACCCTTTCTCAATCGGGCAATTCAGGGGATTTATCCCCCAAGTTCAACCTTCAAACTTATCACGGCTGTAGCGATACTCTCCCATGGTATTGATGTGAACCGAACGGTCTACTGTCGTGGTTCTATGCCGATAGGGAGACGTATCTTTAACTGCTGGAATGTGCATGGCACGGAAAACTTCTATGATGGTATAGCTGATTCTTGTGATGTGTATTTCTATACCATGGGTCTTGAGGTAGGAAGAGACAAGATCCTGGCGTATGCTCGTGATTTTGGTATAAACGAAAAAACAGGCATAGACCTACCGGGTGAGGGGAAAGGACTTATCCCCGAGGAGGCGTGGTTCAGGCAGCGCTACAACCGACCATGGAGCTCTGGTGACACGGCAAACATCAGTATTGGTCAGGGGGATCTCCTCATCACACCCGTTGGACTCAATAAGATGACGGCAGCCATTGCTAATAAGGGAACGGTTTATCGGCCGTTTCTGCTCAAAGCCATTGTCGATGATGTGACGAAGGAAACGATCTGGGAAAACAAACCTCAGGTTCTTCGGAAGGTGGTTTTGCCGGAGAGTTCGTTTGATATTCTCCAGAGGGCGATGTACAAAGTAACCACGGATGGAACAGCACGATGGGTGCAGTATGCGACACCGTATCCCATAGCGGGAAAGACGGGAACAGGAGAGGCTGGAAAAGAAAAGGAAACCCATGCGATTTTTACAGCCTTTGCTCCCTATGGTTCAACAAATCCTGAGGACTATATTGTGGTCACGGTGGTGGTAGAACATGGGGGTGGTGGATCAGCTGTAGCGGCACCTGTTGCCGTGAAACTGATCGACTACTATTTCAGGGAGATCTATCCCCTGAATCCAAATCAATTTAAGAGGTAGGGTATGTTTAAAAAACTCTTTCGGAATGTGGATTGGTTTTTGGTTCTTATTCCTGTGGCTCTAACAGTGATAGGGATTTTGTTTATTTATAGTACGGGTATCACGGTCACAGGGGAGAATACCAACAAGTATCTCAGACAGCTCGTCTGGGTGGGGATAAGTGTGGTGGTTTTTTTGGTGGTGTTGTGGGTTGATTACTATCGATGGGTAGAACTTTCCTCATATTTCTACATACTGGGGATTATTTTGCTCGTACTGACACTTCTGGTAGGGAAAAACATCCGTGGTTCGAGAAGCTGGTTTGGGATTGGGGGGCTGGGTATCCAGGCATCCGAGGTGATGAAGGTGTTTTATATCCTTTTTCTGGCGAAATATCTGGCAAGTGCTCCTGTGATCGAGAAAAGGGTTCAGGTGTTTGTTGTTTCTTCTTTGATTACGCTTTTGCCGATGGGGCTTATTTTACTTCAGCCTGACCTGGGGACGACCCTGGTGTATGTGGCGATTTTTTTCGCGATGGGATTTGTCGGGCTGGTGGATACGAGGTTTATTCGGTATCTGCTTTTGGTGGGTGTTGTGGGGGCGATAGTTATTCTTCTGATTGCCTTTTACAAGTATTATCTTGAGATAGGCAATCCCCCCCTTCCTCTGGTTGATATGCTTATTGATTTCAAGACGCTTTTTAGTATTGCTTTGGCTTTGTTGTTGTATTCGCTTTTTACAGCGGTGATAGATTTTTTCAATCCTGTAGCATGGATCAAGAAGATTCTGCCCTTTTCTATTTTTAGTGGGATGGGGTTTCTTATGGCTGCAGCGGCTGTCAAGGTGTTGAAGGCCTATCAATGGAAGCGTATTCTGGTGATGATCAATCCAGACTTTGACAGGGCTGGGGCAGGGTACAATGTGATCCAGTCTCGTATTGCGATTGGGTCTGGGGGTCTTTTTGGCAAAGGGTTGTTTCGTGGTACACAAAATCAGCTGGGTTTTTTGCCTGAGAAGGATACGGACTTTATCTTTTCGATTATCTGTGAAGAGATGGGGCTTGTGGGGGCGCTTCTTGTGCTGGGGCTTTTTTTTCTGTATTTTTCGTACATGTATACCATTATCAAAGAAGCCAAGGATAAGGAAGGTGTGCTTGTAACGGTAGGGATCTTTGCGATGTTTGCAGCGCACGTGATCATTAATACGGGAATGGCACTGGGGATTCTTCCCGCAACAGGTCTTCCTCTTCCCTTTGTGAGTTATGGCGGTTCAGCGTACCTTGCCTTTGCCATGGGAGCGGCTCTTCTCATCAACATTCACTCTCGTCGATTTGTGCATTAGGTGTATTGTGGGGATATGGGGGCTTTGCTTGCGCTGGCTATGACTTTTTTACAGCCTTTCTTTTGCTCCCAAAAACTGCAAAAACGCAAGAGCATTCTCCTGTCCCACCTTTGAGTAGAGACTTTCTCCCTGTCTCTTTTCTGTGCCGGGGTTTCGGGTGAGACCTTTGCACGAAAGCTATTTCCATGTTTCAGTCCCGAAAAACACAAAAATCAGCGAAAAACTGAAATAAAGTAATAGCTCTTCTTCCGAAACATTCTACTAATTTATCCCTGGATAAAATTTTTATTTACAGCCACCTATGCTGTTACCTTTTTACAGTCTCATTTTTACCTCAGAAAACTGCAAAAAGGAATAGCCATCTCCTGCCCGAACTGTTGGAAGAGATTTTTCCTTGCTTTATGATTCGTACAAAGGTCTCAAACTGTAAAAAAGAAACAACACCCTCCTGGACTTTTCGCAGGAGGGTGTTGTTATCTATGGTTTAGACAAAGTTTCCTTGGGGTACCGATGGTGTTGGCGGGGTTTTAATCCCTGTCCCTGAGCCAGAGAAGTCGCAGAAGCTGCAGGATAGCCATTAACGTTGCAGCGATATACGTGAGAGCCGCTGCTGAGAGAACTGCCTTTACCCCTCTGAGTTCTCGTTCATCCATATACCCCTGACGGAGAGCCAGCACCGCCCGACGACTGGCGTCGATTTCTACAGGGAGAGTCACCAGGTGAAAGGCCACCGTCCCCGCAAAGAGATAGATGCCCAGATTGATAAGCATAGGGAGTCCCATCAAAAATCCCAGAAAGAAAAGGGGAAAAGCCATATACGAGGAAAATGCCGCTACAGGATAGATGGCATTTCTCAGGACGAGAGGCACAAACCCTCTCGCATGCTGAACAGCATGCCCTGCCTCATGAGCCGCCACACCAATAGCCGCTATGGAATTACTCCCATAGGTCGCATCAGAGAGGCGGAGAACCCGGTTTCTGGGGTCATAATGGTCGGTAAGTTGTCCCGGGGTGTGTTCTATGACCACATTCTGGATGCCGTGCTCCAGGAGAATCTGGTAGGCAACATCTTCAGCGGTTCTGCCAGAGGCACTGGGACGCATACTGTAGCGAGCGAAGGTGCTCTGAACCTTCCACTGAGCCCACATGGCAAAGATCAGCGCTGGTATAAGGAAAATCATGCTGGGATCGTAGAAAAAAGGATACATTGTTTGTTCCTCCTTATTGTGAATTCTCTATATAATATAATGAAACACAAGAGGGAAGTCAACTTTCGATTTTCTTATACCCCTCCAACCTTCACATGAGAGATGAGAATGTGAGGAGAGCCTGTAGAGACGGGGAGACCACTCTGCCCTCCCTTTCCACACCCACCCAGACCTCCATGGTGCTGGAGGTCGTTTCCGACGGCTTGGATATTTTCCAGAGTGGTGAAGACATTGCCTGTCAGAACAACATCCCGGACCATTTCGGCGATACGACCATCCCGTATACGGTAGGCATACGCCGCAGAGAATGTAAACATCTCCAGATTGGTCATACCCCCGAGGTAGTCACAGGCATAGATACCGTCTTTGATGTCTCCTATCATGGCTTCAAAGGAAGTATCCCTTGGTTCAATGTAGGTGTTGGTCATACGAACAATCGGTTGATGACGAGGGTTAATCGCCCGGGCATTTCCTGTGGGTATCTGGTTCATGCGCCAGGCTGTCTCCCTTGAGTGGAGTCGACCGGTGAGTACCCCATCCTTGAGGAGGTAGGTTTTGTGTGCCGGGATACCTTCATCATCATAGGGGGTATAACCAGCAAGCCCGGGGATACTGCCATCATCCACGATAGACAAAAACTCAGGTCCAAATCTTCGTCCCTGTTGCATAACAGCCAGCATGTCAGGGTTCTCAGCGAGAAAATCTGCCTCAGAAAGATGTCCAAATGCCTCATGGGCAAAAACACCAGCAAGCCTTGGATCAAGGACAACGGTGTAGCTTCCTGCCTCGAGGGGAGAGGCTTTCAAAAGGTCAAGAGCCCGTTTTTTGATGGTTTCAGCATTTTGTTCCAGTCCGAGGACAAGCTCCATGCCCCCGTACTGTCCAACCGAATCGGATGCCCTCTGGAGGAGTGTGCCGTCCCGTGCAGTCACCGACATGGCAAGCCCAGTAAAAACCCGATTCATCGTGATATGACTCCCCTCACTGTTGAGAAAGGTGGTCTCTGTCGTGGTATCCCGATAGGTGACACTCTGACGGCTGATCGTGGGATGGGTGAGCTGGTCATGGTAGGACTGAACCAGCTCTACCTTCTGTTCCAAAGAATATTCTGCTGGTGAAATCTCCACAGAACTCACAATATGATCTCGTACAGGAGGGAGTGTCAGAACATGGGAGCCTTCTTGCTGATGCTGGGAAACAAGGTGTGCCATGGTGAGAGCCTCAGAGGCGTATCGCTCGTAGTCCTCACCATTAAAACTCACAAACCCCCATCCCCCATGAAAAAGTACGCGAATATTGCCCGTTCTGGTGACGCTCGTCTGAAGGTGCTCAATCGTCTGGTTAGCATAAACGATATGGGTGGTACGATTCGTCTGGAGATGAATCTCATAGTATTCCGCGGGTTCTAATAAACGTTTGATTCTCTCACTATCCATGATGACTCCTCATCAAGAAAAACAAAGGGACTATTCTCTGAATAGTCCCTCAAAAAAACACACGCTTTCTCTCATTTCTTTTTTGCTATCATCTCTTCGATGTGTTTGACCTCTGCGGTCAGGGCATTGATCTTGGTCGACAATACATGAAACCCCTCGATGATCTCTTTACTGAGTTTCCCCATAAATTCTTCAACATGGGCCATGTGTTCACGGGTGGTGATTACGCGCCCCTCGACATGATCGAGTTCTGTTTTGATAGCGTTGATCTTGTCCATGATGTCATTCATACCTTTCTCCATTGGTTTCCTCCTCGTATGTGATGTCATATCATACCGAAAAAAATAGAAAAAAGCAAGCTTTTTGAAAAAATTTTTTTGATTTTTTTTCCGTTTGGTGGTATAATTTACGTATAACTACTAAGGAAAAAGGCATTTTCAAAAAGGAGGAGGATATGAACTTGATAATGCGAGCAATGTTTCTTGGAGTGATAGTTGTGGTTTTCTCAGGATGTTTTTTGGTGGAGGAAGAACCGGATACACCAGAGATAAAGGAACTCACCTATACAGTTCCGTCTGGGCATACTCTCTACCTTGTGGTTCATAACCTTACCACCAGCAAGAGAAACTGGGCGGTCTATGGGGAGAATCTCACCAGTGTAGGAACTACCAAGTCCCTCGTCGGAAATATCACAGGAACAGGAGAAAAAACCTTTCCAACAGCCTCCTATCCCATCTATGGTCTTCCTCCGTCGTACTACCAGAATCTTCCTCCAGCCAACTGGCGAGAAAGTCGTACCAGAGTATCAGAGAATGTGCTTTTCACCTATGGGAATGCGGCTTCAGCAAAAAATTATGGGGAAAACCCCTCCAACTGGGTCATTGGAGCAACACAACTTACTTTTAAGGTGGTGGATATTCAGGACAATATTTATGTTAATGTCACCGCTACACTCCGTGCTATTGGTACGAATATGACCTCAGGAGCAAGTCCTACCAGTGTACCCGGGGGGGTGGCGTATATCTTTGTCGATACCACTCAGACAGTCTCTGATGATGTGGTTAGAGCTTTTGCTACCAATTTCAATGGCGCTAACGGCATCTATGCGAAACTCACCAATATCCTTGGTGGCTATGAGGATGGTGGTGGCCCCTCTGGGGATGGTGGTGTGGATACGAACAAAAACATCTACATCCTGCTTACCGATATTCAGGATGGTTTCTCTGGATCAGGGGGCTTTGTTGCAGGATACTACGATCCTGGTAATGATTTTCCTGTCTCTATAAACTCTAACTCATCAGAAAAGCAGATGTTTGTTATTGATACTTATCCCACACTTGATAGTGGAACCTCTCTCGCCCTGAGTACCCTCATTCATGAGGCGCAGCATATGATTAACTTTGGACAAAAATATTTCGTCGGTGGTGTTCAGGAGGAAGTGTGGCTCAATGAGGCCTGCTCGATGGCTGTAGAGGATATTCTCGATGAGTTTGTGCCAGTTTTAAGTGACAGAGTCTATGCGAATAACAGTCGTATGAGTTATTTTCTTTCTATGCCTGAAAGGGGACTGTTTTATTGGTCCTATGGGAGTGATGGGCTCTATGACTATGGGAAATCGTATGCTTATATGGCGTTTCTTATGCGCCAGACCTCTCCACGGATTGTGAAGGAGATCGTCTCTGGTGTGGGGAGAAACAAGGCCGGAAAGGCGGCTGTTGAGGCAGCCCTTTTAGCCGTTGGCACTGGCAAGAGCTTTGATGAGACCGTGAGACTCTGGCAGAAGAGTTTAATCTACAATCAATTTTCACTCTCGTCCTTGTGGGCAGGTTACAAAACCAATACAAATTTTTCTGGTTATGAACTACGAGCCCTGGATGTGAGCACGTATAACAACGAGGTTTTCACTACAGGGCCGGTTTTTTACTATTTTCGCTCTTCAAAAGAGGTGTTTACCTGGAATCCTTATGCTACCTACATCTTTAAGGGGCGGCCGGCCAGTGGAAACGAGGTCAAGATTACGATTAGCGATGATCCCAACATGACGTATGAAGTGATTATCACCAATCTGTAAGAAAAAGCCCCGGTTATCCGGGGCTTTTTTGTGATTACTCGATGGAAATAGAAATACTTGCTGTATGGTTTTGCAACTCGGTTATGAGTTGGGGATGGATCTGTTCGAGTGTTTTTCTCTTGTTTGGAAAGGGGATGTA
>FWWL01003589.1_pt1 | contig 24176 bp, 22 predicted proteins | sample 2228331 | NCBI WGS metagenome assembly FWWL01 (sample SAMEA103939775, study PRJEB20133) | metagenome | reverse complement strand
GCGAGGGATACGAACCTGGCGTCGGTTATCCGCCGGGAGTGCCAGGACGACCATACCCAGGCGAATACCGCGAACACACGGGCACTTTGGGAGGCGGGAAAGTGCCTGTCCGCTTGCACGTGGGGCAAGGGAGCATCCTTGTGGAAGTGACCCAACCAACCACGCCGTGAAGAGCGGCAAGCAAGTGGTGCGCATTGTTGCCTAACGGTTAGCGACAAACAAGCGTCGTTGCTCAGCGCATCAAAGGCTTGCAATTGCTTGTGCCCTTACTGTGGCGCTGCTGTTAGTGCCCCTTTCAGCCCCGAAGGGTGCGGGCGAACAACTCGCCCAACCGGCGCAAGGCAGGCGAAACATCGTCAGGTGGCAGCCGCACATCCAAGACGCTGAAGATGGGCAACTCTTTCGCCTTCGCCAATGCCAGCCGCAACTGGTCAGCAGTCTCCACGACGAAGCCAGCGCCGCCTAAGACTTCTGCCAGTTTGGCGAAGTTCACCGAAGCAATCTTGACAAATTCGGCATTTTCGTGCCCCATTGCCCTTAGGGATGCGTAGCAGCCGTTGTTGATGACGATGATGATGGGGTTGAGCCCTAACTTTTTCGCCGTCGTCAGTTCCATGCCCGTCATCAGGAAGCCGCCATCGCCCACCAAAGCCATCGCCCGCCGAAACTGGTCCGCCAAAGACGCGCCGATGACGCCAGGGACGCCAAAGCCCATGCTGGCGTAGTAGGCAGGGCACAGGAATGAGGTGCCTTCATAGGTTCGGATATCGTCGGCGGCAAACAATGGATCGCCAACATCGCAAACGAGCAAGGTGTTGGCATCAATGAAGGCGTTGAGTTCGTAGAGTAGCCCGCTCATCGTGAGGCGCCCCTCACACGGCGCCACCCGAGGCTGCATCGGCGGGATCCACGACGGGTCGCGCCCGATAAGATCAGGCGACTGGCACAATTCTTGCACGAACTCTACAAAGTCCACATTGCCGTATTCGTGGTGGCGGATGACGATGCGTTCTGAAGTCGCCAAGATGGTTCGGGCAGGGTCTATGTGGGCGGTAAACATGCCCAAGTTGATATCGGTGAGGAAGGCGCCCAGCATCACCAAGCAGTCGGACGATTCCACGATCTCTCGCACCAGCGGGTCGCCCGCTTCGCCGTTGTAGATGCCGATGTATTGGTGATGGCGTTCTGGGAACGCCGATTTGCCCAACAAGGTGGAGCAGACAGGCACACCTAACCGTTCCGCCAACCCCACAACTTGGTGTTGCAAGCCGAACCGATGCACCTCCACATCCACCAGCAACACAGGTGACTGGGCATTGTTGAGCATTTGGATGGTCTCGTTCAGGGCTTCCAGCAGCGCCCCTCGGTCGGTGCGCTTGACAGGCGGGGGCGTGTAAGGCAACTCCTCAATCTCGGCATACACCATGTCGCGGGGCACTTCCAGATAAACGGGACGCTTGAAGGTTAGGGCAATGTCCAGCGCTTTGTGGATTTCGGCGTCCGCCGTCAGCGGGTTGTCCAGCACCGTCGCGTAGGCAGTGACCTCTTGGTAGACCCGCAGTTGGGTCTCAAAAGTTTTGACTTTATGGTGCAGCAGGTCGTGTTCGCGCCGTTCTCGGACACCTGGTGCCCCGCTGATGACGACGAGGGGGGACTTTTCGGCGTAGGCTTGGGCGACCGCATTGACCATATTGAGCGCACCGACCCCGTAGGTGACAACAGCGACACCCAGTCCCCGCACCCGCGAATAGGCATCCGCTGCGAATCCCACGCACGGTTCGTGGGTCATCACGACGATGTCTAAGGGGCTTTCTGCGAGGGCGTCAAAGAGCGTAAGGGCGAAATCGCCAGGGAGCCCAAAAGCGTGCCGAACGCCTTGCTCGTGCAACAACGCAAAAAGGTGTTCGGCTAAACGAGGCATAGAGCATCGCCTCCCATGCTGAAGAGGCACAGCCTGCTGTGCCCTTTATTGCTCCCGCCACCGCTTGCTACCACTAACAAGTTTGCAGCAACCCCGTTCAGCCGTCAACGCTCGGCAACAACGCAATAGACAAAGTTCCCTTGACCATCGTCATCGGCGTAGCGATGAGGGGCGAGCAGGAGCGGTCGCATCACCTTTGGTGGGGAAGTTGGGGATGCCTAATTGCGCCAGCATCTTTTGCGTTTGCGGCTCCAACAGGAACCGCAAAAAGCGTTGCGTATCGGCTTTGTTCTTCGCCTCTTTTAGCATCCCTGCTTGCACCTTGACGGGATCGTGGGCGTGCGAAGGAATTTTCGCTACGATGCGATAGTTGGGCGAGAAGACTTTTTCAGGCGCGCTGTCAAAGGGGCAGGTGGCGTAGAAGAGCCCCGCATCCACTCGCCCCATGCACACATAGTTGACGGTCTCCTGCGCATGCCAGTGGGTGATGACTTTGCCTTTCACCTTCTCCCACAGCCCCAACCGCATCAGCGCTTGTTGGGCGTAGTAGCCCACCGAGTTTTGCTTAGGGTCGGCGATAATGATTCGCCGCACCGCTGGCTTGGTCAAATCCTCCAGCGAGCGCATTTCAACGCGGCTGCGGGCAGGCACCACCAAGATGAGGTCAAAAGTGCCGAAGGTGATCACGCTCTTGGGGTCAATGAACCCACCTTGAACGAGGATGCGCATCTCCAACTCCCCAGGCGACACAAACACATCGGGGCGTTCACCCTTATCACGGATGCGCCGAACGAGCGCGACACCGTTATCGTAAGTAATGCGCAGGCGGATGCCTGTTTGCTTTTCAAACGCGGCTTTCACCTTCTGGAAGGGCACAATCATCCCGCAGGGCACAAACACCCGCACTTCTCGCTGCCGTTGCGCACTGAGCAGACCTATAGCGAGCGCGACCATCAAAACCGTGATGCCCAAACGCATGGGCTTCCCTCCTTTGCTTGGGCAATGCATTGTCAATGCCGCATCAAACTATGACGCTTGCTTTTGAGCCCGCGTTCGTTGCAAAGCGATGAATATCGCTGCTATCACTGCCACAGCGATGATGGTGGTAGCGACAGCGACCCATTCCACATTCGCGTGGCGCTCTGCGCCCGTCAGGCACGGGCATTGGTAATCGCCAAACAAGCGCCCAAAGGAATACGCTACGGCGATGTCCAGCGAAATCTCTAAGGCTTCGTAGACGAGCATCTTTTTCCAGCCAAAGAAACGAGCGATGAGGATGGCGCCTGGCAAACTCACGCCAGGACCACCCAGCAAAATCGCCATCGCCGGCGCCACGCCCATCCCTTGCTTTAGAAAGGCTTTCACGAAGGGGATTTCGGTGAGGATGGGGAAATACATCAGCGAGCCAAAGATGGAGGCAAGGACGGTCGCCCGCAAGGAGTTGTCGCCGAGGAAGAAGAAAGGCTTGTGTCCTTCGGCGGTTGTGGTAAACCAGTCAATGGGAACTTTTCGGGCAGCGAAGGCGATGAGCAAGATAGCGGGGATTAGGATGGGCAAAGTCATCTTCATGAACCGCCAACTTTCCCAGAGCCACTCTTTCACCTCCTGCGGCTCAAACCAGCGGCTGAGCACCCAGATGAGGGCGAAGGCGCATCCCACTAACGCAGGTAGACGAAGCGCCCAAGGCAACCCCTTCGCCCCCAAGATGAGCAGCACCATCAAGCACCCCATCACCACCCAACTGCGGTAAGGGTGCTGGCGCTCCAGTTCGGGCAACAGCACCGTCACTTCGCCACCGTCGGGCAGCACGGGGCTTGCAGGGTTAGTAGCAGCCCAAAGTTTGCTCCGTTCCTCTTCTTCCTTGCGGAACAGCCACGACATTACTATGCCGATGATAAGGGCAGACAGGATAGTGCCCCCAATCCGCCAAAAACCAAACAAGGCGCCAAACAGTTGAAAAGTCCACACCAAAGTCACCAAGTTCAGTGCGGGACCGGCGTAGAGAAAAGCGAACGCAGGACCAATGCCTGCCCCCCGCTTGAAGATGCTGAGCGCCAATGGGGCAATGTTGCACGAGCACATGGAAACGACAAGACCAGAGAAAGTGGCGGTGCCATACGCCATCCATCGCTTCGCTTGATACCCCAAGTAGCGCAGCACTTTTTCCACAGGGACAAAGGCTGCGATGGCGCCCGCCAGAAGGTAAGCGGGCAGCACCACCGGCAAAAAGTCCCAAGTGAGTAGGCAGCACTCAAAGATGTCCACGACATCCGCCAGCATCTCTTGAGCAATGTTGGGCTGAGGCTGCACCGTTTATCGCCTCGCTTCACAAAGCCTCGGCAGTCATTGGGTATTGATGAGCACCACCAGTTCGTCTATGCGTTGTTGAAGCAACTCCTTCCTCCGCGCTTTCACTTGCTTTTTCTGGGTTTGCACGCGCTTCATCTGCCGAGCACCTACCTAACGGCTGAGAGAACTTCCTTAGCACGCCCCAATCGGGGCACACACTATTGTGCCTTACACTCCAATAGGCTACGCATTGCCATTCAAATGCCCGCACGCAGGGCAATTGGGGCGCCGGTGCACCTTGACGGTGCGGTAAGTGTGCGTGGCGGTATTGTAAAGCAGCATCCGATGGGTCAAAGGTGCGCCGAGCCGATGGTTGGCGACAGCGCTGCCCACAATGAGTTTGATGGCTTCGATGGCGGCAAAGCACCCTGTGATGCCCGCCACTGCCCCCAACACGGGAAAGCCCCAAGGGTCCCACCAATCTTCCGTCGGGTCTTCAGGGTAAAGGCAGCGTAGGCACGGGGTTTCGCCAGGGACAATGACCGTCAAAGTTCCTTCCATCCCGTTCATCGCCGCATCCACCATCGGTTTTCGGAGGGCGACGGCGATAGCGTTCAACGCCATCCGTTCTTGCCAAACGGGCGTGCACGCCAACAGCACATCCGCTTGCGGCGCCAACTCTCTGCCCAAGGCTTCGGTAAACGGTTCGGCAACGGTCACCAACTCCACATCTGGGTTCAGTCGGTGAATGCTTTCGCGAATTTTCACGACGCGCGGTTTTCCCACCCAATCGTGGGTTTGCAAAATCATGCGGTTCAAATTGGACGGCGTTGTGTTGCCCTCGTGGACGATGATGAGCCGTCCAATGCCAGCGGCTGCCAGATACAGCGCGGCAGCCCCGCCGACTCCGCCGCAGCGGGTGATCAAAGCCGTCGCTTGACGCAACCGTTCCTGCCCTTCTTCGGTCACCAGCGGGATGTGCCGAAGGTAACGAGCGCGTTCGTTTTCCGTCAGCGCCACCACCAAACACCTCCGTTATTATTGCGGGGAAAAAGCCATTCACTTCTAACGCTTGTTTGCTGCCCCAGAGTTCCGTCAACGGTGGATGTCTCGGTGGAGGACCGTGCAGGGAAATCCTTGGGTGCGCACTATGTCCGCTACCGCTTCCGCAATGGCAACGGAACGGTGCCTCCCACCCGTGCAGCCGATGGCGATAGTCAAATAGGCTTTCCCTTCTCGCCGGTAGCGGGGCAGGGTGAACTTTAGCAGCGAAAGCAGGTGCTGTAAAAACTCCTGCGTCTCCTGCTGACTCCACAAAAATTGGCGCACCCGCTCGTCTAACCCCGTCAAGGGGCGCAAATTCGCATCATAGTTGGGGTTAGGCAAAAACCGCACATCAAAGACCAAATCGGCATCAACGGGCAACCCGTATTTGAAGCCGAAGGAAACGATTTTCACCTGCATCGTTGTTCCATCGCCCAACTGCAACCGACGGAGCACCTCGTCGCGCAGTTGGTGTGGTGTTAAGCCTGAAGTGTCAATTACTTCATCAGCGAGGGCTCGGATTTCGCTTAACTTCTCCCGCTCCGTTTGAATGGCTTGGAGCAAATCGCCCCCGTTGAGCGACAGGGGATGACGGCGGCGGGTTTCCTTGTAGCGCTGCACCAACACCTCGTCGCTGGCTTCCAAGAAGAAAACCCGCACTTCGTAGTCCTCGTTGCGTAGTTGCTGAATGGCTTTGGTTAGGTCGCGGAAGAACTCACCTCCCCGCACATCTGCTACCAACGCAACCTTGGCGATGGGCTGCTGCGACTGGGCACACAGTTTCACCAACATCTCCAACAGTTGCGGCGGGAGGTTGTCCACACAGAAGTAGCCTGCATCCTCCAACGCGTGCAACGCCAGAGTTTTGCCAGCGCCCGACATGCCCGTGATGATGAGGATGTTGGGTTTGACCACAAACCGTCACCTCGCCGGTGGCAACTTCGTTGGGATTTTAGCACTGCCATCCCAAACAAATCAGCACGAACCTGCTTTCACAGGAAGGCACTCCCTTTTTGCGCTCACGGGTTTGCCAGCAGCGAAAGGAGCCGCACCAAGATGTCACCCATTTGGTAAAAGTGGGCTAAGACGAGTCGCTCATTAGGCGAGTGGTAGTTTTCACCACCAGTCGGGAGCACAAGGCACGGGATGCCATGAGCAGTGAAGACATTGCCATCAGTGCCCCCACCCATGCGTTTAAGGCGGGGTGTGAGCCCTGACTCTTGCACCGCTTTGACAGCAGCCTTGACAACTGGATGGTCAGGAGAAAGGCGAACAGCGTCAAAAGTAGTTTCGGTTGCCCATGTCACTTTCCCGCCGAACTTTTGTGCCGCTTGCTCGCAGATATGTCGCCATCGCTGCAGCAACCCTTGCACCTTCTGCGGGTCGTGGCTGCGGAACTCGCCAATCAGTTTGCAAGTTTCAGGCACCACATTCATTGCTTGCCCACCTTCAATCATCCCCACATTCGCCGTCGTTTCCTCATCCAAGCGCCCCCATTCCGTCGCGGCGATAGCGGCGGCAGCCATGGCGATGGCGTTGATGCCCTTTTCGGGTTCCACACCTGCGTGGGCTGCCTTGCCGTGAAAAGTTACCTCAAAGCGGACATGGGTCGGTGAGCCGACGATGAGGTCGCCCGGTTCGCCTGCGCCATCCACCACGATGCCGTAACGCGCCCGCAGTTGGCTTTTGTCAAAAGCCTTTGCGCCCAGCAACCCCTTCTCCTCGCGGATGGTGAAGACAACCTCCAGTGGCGGGTGAGGAAGGTTGCGTTCCTTCAAAGTGCGAATGGCTTCCAAAATCAAGGCGACGCCTGCCTTGTTGTCTGCACCCAAAATAGTTGTCCCGTCCGTTCGGATGTCCGTTTCGGCGCGGATGACGCGGATGTTGGGCGTTGGCGCAATAGTGTCCAAATGGGCGCTCAGCAGCACGGGTGGCGCATTTGTTGTCCCTTTGAAGCGAGCAAACACATTGCCTCCTGTGCCACCCAACTTTTTCGCTGCTTCGTCCACGACCACTGTTTCGGCACCCAGTTGCCGCAGTTGGTCTGCGACAAATTGAGCGATTTCGGCTTCATTGTTGTTGCCGCTGTCTATGTGCACCAGCCGCAAAAACAGTTCCGTCATGCGCTCCCGCTGAACGAGCGGTTGCGGCTGTGCCAACACTAAAGCAGGCAGCAGCAGTATCGCCAACAACCAACGCCTCATTTTTTCCCGTCACCTCCTGGCGCAAAGTTTGTCACTGTGGCAGTCTTGTGATGAGCCGTTTTTTCATTTGCTGGAGGGCGCATCTCCTGATGCGCCGATCTCGTGGTTGCAGCGAAACGAAGGGGAGGAGGAAGACGGATGCGCGAGAACTTGACCTTGACAAAGTTGCGGAATGGGGAAGCCACTATCGGTTGCTGGCTCACCATTGGCTCTCCCGTCGTTGCCGCCATCATGGGGCGATGTGGGCTGGACTGGGTGGTCATTGACACGGAACATGGAGCCGTCGGCTACGACGCAATGGTGGTTTGCGTTCACGAACTTTTAGCCACTCCCACAGTTCCCATCGTGCGGGTGGCGTGGAACGACCCCGTTCTTGTCAAGCGAGCGTTGGACTCGGGAGCGTTGGGCATCCTTGTGCCGATGGTAATGAACGCAGAGGAAGCAAAGCGCGCCGTAGACGCTGCCAAGTTTCCGCCTGAAGGAATGCGCAGTGTGGGCGGCTTTGTCGCACAAGTCCTGCTGGGCGACGATTACCCTGTTGCTGCCAACGAGCAAATCCTCGTCGCTGTCCAAATTGAGCACATTGAAGCCGTCAAGCGAGCGAAGGAAATTTGCGCGGTGGACGGTGTGGATGTGGTCTTCATCGGTCCCAACGACCTCGCTGCTTCCCTGGGCTTGACAGGAACGCCTTTCCGCCAGAATCCACAATGGCAGGAGGCAGTGCAGCGAGTTTTAAATGCAGCGAACGAAACAGGCAAAGCCGCTGGCATCCAATGTGGAACGGTGGAGGAAGGACAGCAACGGTTGAAACAAGGGTTCCGCTTTGTGGCAGTTTCCTCCGATGCCCGCTTCTTGCACCTCAGCCTCAGCCAGATGGCGAAAGCACTCCGCTCCGCATGAGCGTTGCCATTGACAAGCATTGAAACGGCTTTTAGCATTAGCGATGGCGCTAACGGTTTCTCAAGCGCAAAGGAGGGAACAAAGATGGCAAAGAGTGCCAAACGAACCTTCATCGGCAAAGGGCGGATAGTGCCTCTCTTCATTCGTCCCCCGTCCCTCGTCCCCCGCCCCACTTTTGGGACAGGTTTCACCCTGATTGAGTTGCTGGTGGTCATTGCCATTATCGCCGTGCTGGCGGGGATTTTGTTCCCCGTGTTTGCGCAAGCGCGGGAAAAGGCACGGCAAACGATGTGCAGCAGCAACCTGCGGAATGTGATTTTGGCAACCATCCAGTATGTGCAGGACAGCGACGGAAACTTTCCTTTTTGGCGGACCCCCTGCTGGGGCGGAGGACCTGGTGGAACCGACCCCGTGACGAGAAGACCGTTGATCGGTCCCCCTGTGCCAGTGAGCATGGACCCATACTTGCGCAACCGTCCCATTTACGAGTGCCCCACCGCGTCTCGCGATTGGAGTTGGCCACTGGCTGCTGCGAAAGACCCTGTCATAGCGGTGATGCGGGGTTGGTGGCAGTGTCGGGGTGGTTACGGTGTCCATCCCAACCTGCCAATCCCGCGTTTAGAGTGGCTTTTCTACACCAGTTACGGCTACAACGAGTTCGTGCAAAACGATGCGGAGGGTTACGGGCAAAGCGGTAACATCAAGTTCCCCTCCGAGTTTGTTCTTTGGGGTGATGCGTCCGATGCCGTTTTCACGCCGTGGGGATTGGGCACCAACTGGGGTGTCTTTTCGGGGGGCGTCGTGCGGCGGCTGGCGTGGCCCGAAACAGATGATGCTGTGCCCGGTTGGGAGAATTCCCCAATCGGTGATGAACGCGCTGGGCGCCACCTGAAAGGGTGTGTCTTGACTTTCGCCGATGGACACACCAAGTGGTATCCCTGGCGTCAAATTCGCATGGCGCGCTATGGCGGACCATTGCGATTCATGGTTTGCGACGAGCAACCCTGCGCCCCTGACTTCTGGCGATAAAGTCTTGGCTGCGATGGGAGCGAAGAGGGGATGGTAGCGCCTCAAACACCAGTCATCGGGCAAATTGTGGAAGCAGCAAGAGTAGAACGGGTGCGATGGCACACCTTTCTCTTTGCTGCCCTTCTTTTGCCGTTGAACGCCTATTGGGTTGGCTGGATGGAAGCGGTCAAGTGGACAGGGCACCCCACTACTTATTCGCTCTACTTCAACACGGTGCTGGTCCTGCTCTTCCTCTACCTCTTCGTGGAACTGGTGCGGAAAGTGACGGGTTGGGTGCTGTTCAACCGCAGCGAACTAATGGTGCTTTACTTCGCGTTGGGCGTGGGCAGCGCATTGGTAGGGCACGACCAGTCGCAAGTGCTCCTTGCCGTCATCGGGCACACGCACTACTTCAAATCGCCCACAAACCGCTACGAGGAACTCATTTTCCCGCACCTACCCAACTGGCTGATTGTCACCGATGAAGCGGCATTGCGCGACCTTTACATTGGCAATTCATCTGTTTGGACAAAGCAAAACTTTCTGGCGTGGCTGCGCCCGTTGGCTTGGTGGTGGCTATTTTGGGGCGCGATGTTGGCGGTGTTCTTAGGCTTGAGCGTGCTGCTTTTGCCTCAGTGGGTGCGCCACGAGAAACTCTCCTTCCCCCTCGCCCGCTTCCCCCTCTACTTGACAACACCTCATTTGTATCGCAGCAAACTGTTCTGGTGGGGCTTCCTCGTGCCCGCCTTCGTCAACACCTTGAACAACCTGCATGTTGTCGTTTCGCCCGCTTTCCCCATGATGCACACCCACCGCATTGACTTGGGACAGTTCATCACCAGTCACCCGTGGAACGCGTTGGGATGGACACCCTTGAACTTCTTCCCCTTCGCCATCGGCATTGGTTTCCTACTGCCACTGGATTTGCTGTTCTCCAGTTGGTTCTTCTACCTCGTTTGGAAGTTTCAACGGGTTATCGTTGCGGCATTAGGCTATCCGACAGGTGGTTTCGGCAATCCCCCTTACCCGCACGAGCAATCCTTCGGCGCCTATGTGGGGTTAGCCTTCTTAGTGCTGTGGACAGCCCGTCACCACCTCGCTGCGGCTCTCAGAGCCCTGTGGCGGTCGCCTGAGGAAGCGAAAATGTTCATCCACCCTCGCTGGGCGTGGTTGCTGGTGTTCACAGGGATTGCCGTTCTCCTCGCGTTCAGCGTTGCAGCGGGGATGCAATGGTGGGCAGCGGTGCTGTTTTTCATCGGCTACCTCAGCGTTTCCATCACCGTTTCGCGGGTGCGGGGCGAGTTTGGCTCGCCCGTCCACGATTTGCACTTTGCCAACCCGGGCACCGTGATGGTGCGGATGGTGGGGACAGCGCCGTTTACCCCCCGAACTTTGACCGTGTTCGCCCTTTACCACTGGTTCAACCGCGCCCATCGCAGCCACCCGATGCCAACAGCGATGGAAGGCTTGGTTGTCGGTGAACAGTTGGGGCAAGGGAAAGCGATGTGGCGCGCCTTGTGGCTGGCAGTGATTGTCGGCATTCCCGCTGCGTGCTACATGCTCTTAGACCCCTACTACCGCTTGGGAGCGGATACGGCGCAAGTGGGTGGTGCCCAACGGTGGTTCGGATGGGAAGCCTACAATAACTACCTGCTGCCCTGGCTCACTGCGGAGCACAAATTGAACCGAGGTGCGATTGCCTTCACTTTGGGCGGTTTCCTTTTCGTGTGGGCGCTTTACCTGCTACGCCTTCATTGGATTGGCTCCCCCTTCCATCCCGTCGGCTACGCCATCTCCGGCACTTGGTCCATGGAGATGGTTTGGTTCCCGCTCTTTCTGGCGTGGTTGGCGAAAGCGTTAGTGTTGCGCTACGGAACCTTTCGCCACTACTACAGCATCAGCGAGTTCTTCATTGGCTTAGTCATCGGCGACTTCGTCAGCGGCGGGTTGTGGAATGTTTACGGCACCATCGTCGGTCGCGAGGTCTACCGCTTCAACGAGTAAACCCACAACGGAACGGAGCATGGAGCAAGGAGCAAGTGACATCGCCTCTTGCGGTTAACGACCGTCGGGGACAAGCCCCGACGCTACCGCAAAAGGTTGGCACTTTAGCCAAAAACTCATGCTACGGGCTTTAGCCCATAGTTGGTGACGCCTTCGTGAGCGCCGATTTTAATCGGCGAACGGGTTATCGCGCCTCACGGTGCTCCTACAGGGCACTGCGCTCCCCTGAAGCACCTTAGACAAAACCGTTCGGCGCATCAGGAGATGCGCCCTCCAAGCAACGGTCGTTTGAGCATTCGTCGGCGAGCAGAGGCACCCAACTTTTCGTTTGGGCGGACCTGTAGATGGCTTCTATAAGTTCGTGGACTTTCAGGGCATCGTCAAAGTCGGGCTTGGCGGGTTTATCGTTGACGATGGCATCCAGAAAGCAAAACTGAGCATGGACATGGGAACGCATCCAACCCAATGTGAACTTGGGCGAAGGGTAAGCCGCTGGTGGCGGATACTTTTGCACCGTTGACAACTTCTTGAAGCCCCACTCACTGCTGGGTTGCGTTCGGTCAAAGACCCACAGCCAGTTGGGCTCCATCAAGTTGAAAGCGAGAGCACCCTTATTGCCGTGGAGTTCAAACCGCAGTTCATCTTCCGTTCCCGTCGCCACCCGTGAGAACTCCACATAGCCTAACGCCCCGCTGCGGAAGCGTAAGAGAGCAGCCGCTGCATCGTCCACCTCCACAGGTGCCTTTTTTGTTCGGTCTTCGGGTAGCGGTCGCTCCTTGATGAAGGTTTCCGTCATCCCGCAAACGGCTTCCACTTCGTCCACCCCCTCCAGCAACCAAAGCATTAAGTCCAGCAGGTGCGGTCCGAGGTCCACCAGAACGCCACCGCCGATAATTTCCTTGCGCAACCGCCACTCTAACGGTCGGTCGGGGTCAACATAGCCCGAGTGCAAGTAAACGCCGCGAAAGTGGAAGAGGCGCCCGACAAACCCGCTTTGCGTCAACTCCTTTGCTTTCATTGTAGCGGGGAAGAAACGATACTCGGAGACCACTTGCACCTTGACCCCTTTCGCAGCGGCTTCCCTTGCAAGGGTTGCCAACTCTTTTGCTTCTTCGTAACTGTAAGCCAACGGCTTTTCGCAATAGACATGCTTGCCCGCTTTCAAAGCCTCGCGGACGATTTCCCCGTGCCAGCGGTTGGGCACGCAAATGTCCACGACTTGCACTTCGGGATGGTGGACAACCTCGCGGTAATCGGTGGTGCGAAAGAAAAAGCCGGCTTGTTCGCGCCCTGCTTCGGCAGCGCGTTCGTCCACATCGCAGACGCCGACCAAGCGGATGTGACACGGTTCGCCGTTGTAAAGGAGCGGGATGGTTCGCCAACCGTAAGTGTGGACGCGCCCCATCAACCCATAGCCGATGACACCGATGCCAATGGTTGGCTTTGCCATTGTCAAGCCCCCCTTTGCTTTTCGGACGCTTCAATTGCTGACAACGCCCAAGTCGCTATCGCCTCCACAAGCCCATCCATCGTGTGTTCTTGCGCAACAATGTCGGGCTCTATTTGCCGCTGGCGGCAGGCTTGCTCGGTTACGGGACCAATCACGGCAACGACGGCTTGAGAGAGAACTTCTCTCGCCCTTTCTTCGCCCAACGCTTCAAAGAAGGCTTTCACGGTGGACGGGCTGGTGAAGGTGACGATGTGGATGGGCACACGCAAGAGCGCTTCCAACTGCTCAGGTGGGGGAAAGTTGGTCACCGTTCGGTAAGCCGCGACTTCGTCCACGATAGCGCCCAGTTCTTGCAACCGCTTTGCCAACACCTCCCTTGCTCCTTGCGCCCGCCACAACAAAAAGCGCACGGGCATGCGGGCATCGGCGAGCAACTCCGCAAACATTTCGGCTAACCCTTCGTTGGTGTAACTTGGCGGCACCGCATCGGCACGGATGCCGTATTGCCGCAGCGCTTCGGCAGTGGCGGGACCGATGACAGCGAACTTGACAGCGGCGAAAGCGCGCGCATCGGCGCCCCGTTGCCACACCCGTTCAAAGAAACTGCGAACGCCGTTGACGCTGGTGAACACAATCCAATCGTAGCGTCCCGCCATTGCGTTGCTAATCGCCGTTTGCAACGGCGTCTCGTCCTCTGGGGGGTCAATGCGGATAAGGGGCAACCGCATAACATCCGCTCCCAACGCCTCCAGCCTTTGCGCCAACGCCTCCATTTGCTCCTCTGCACGCGTAACGAGGATGCGTTTGCCAACAAGCGGTTTGGATTCGCTGCTTTGTCCAACACTTCGCGGTAGCATCGGATGCCCGTGAACCATCTTTACACCACCGCGCAAAAAGTTGCCACACTTTTGAGGTAAAAGCGAGCATCCCTGCTTCGTTCGCCGACAAGGAAAAGGGCAAAAGGGCGCTTGAAGCAAAACAGGTTGGAAGAGTTTTCGCTGCTTCTTTTCGGACGCTCGTGGAACAATATGCTCTGGATGCGGACTGCTTGGGTGCATGTTTTTCCCGAAACTTAGAGGTGACACAAGCCTTCTTGCAAGAGAAGGAGCGGATGCGCCGAGAATTGGCACAGTTGCCTTTTGAGGAAAAAATTCGTTGGTTGCGCCGCTTGTGGGAACTGGTGGCGTCTATTCAAGAGCATCGTCCGCAGGTTTTGGAACGCTTGAAGCAACACCGCTTCAAATGGACAACCTAAAAGGTACGCTGAATTTGGGCATCGCGACTAACGGGTGGTAAGCCATCCTGCTCACATGGGTTGCAGCGAGGAAGGCGAGCACTTGCATCCAATGGAGCACGCACCTAAATTTCCCTTCTGGCGACAACGCTGGAGGTGACTTGCGATGCCGTTGGCAACTGTTGAGGAAGCGTTAGAGGAACTGCGAAAAGGCAACTTCATCATCGTCGTGGACGATGAGGACCGCGAAAACGAGGGCGACTTGGTTCTGGCGGCGGAAAAAGTAACGCCTGAGGCGATTAACTTCATGACCAAGTATGGGCGTGGGCTAATTTGTGTGGCAATGACGGGGAAGCGGTTAGACGAGTTGGAAATTCCCTTGCTGCCGGGGGATAACACTTCGCCTTTCGGCTCCCCCTTTGCAATGCCTGTGGATGCCCACCCGCGCTTTGGCGTGACAACCGGCATCTCGGCATTTGACCGAGCCATCACGATCAAGGTGCTGGTGGACCCCAACACGAAGCCTTCCGATTTGACCCGTCCTGGACATGTGTTCCCGTTGCGAGCAAAGGAAGGGGGAGTGCTTCGGCGCGCTGGGCATACGGAAGCAGCAGTTGACTTGTGCAAGTTGGCAGGGCTTTATCCTGCGGCGGTCATTTGCGAGATTTTGCGCGAAGATGGTCAAATGGCGCGATTGCCCGATTTGGAAAAATTTGCCGAACAGCACGGATTCAAAATTATCACAGTTGCTGACATCATCGCTTATCGCATCGCTCATGAACAGTTGGTTCGGAAGGTGGCGGTTGCCCGCTACCCCACGCCTTTCGGCGAATTCACCTTGCACGCTTATGAGTCCGTGCTGGATGGGGCAGCGTTTTTAGCATTGGTGATGGGAGAAATCACCCCTGACGAACCTGTTTTGGTGCGGGTGCATTCAGCGTGCTTGACGGGAGATGCCCTTTTCTCCCTCCGTTGTGACTGTGGGGCGCAACTGAGGGCAGCGATGGAACGCATCGCCGCAGAAGGCAAGGGTGTGCTCCTTTACATCCCTCACCACGAAGGGCGCGGGATCGGGCTGCTGAACAAACTGAAAGCCTACGAATTGCAGGATCAGGGGTTAGACACGGTGGACGCTAACTTAAAGTTGGGGCACCCGATGGACGCCCGCGATTATGGCTTGGGGGCGCAAGTGCTGCGGGACTTGGGTGTCCGCAAAATGCGGCTGATGACCAACAACCCCACCAAACGGGCAGGGTTGGCAGGTTATGGGTTGGAAATTGTGGAACGCGTCCCCCTCGTCATTGAACCTCCCAGCGACTTCGTCCGCCGCTACTTGGAAGCCAAGCGAGATAAAATGGGGCACTTGATTGAGTTGTAAGCCTGTTCAGTCAAGGCACGCCAAAAGAGCAGTGATGGCAACTCGGTTGTGTTGCCCCCCTTGCTGTGGGCGACGGTGGGTTTCAATGACAACTCTCAGAGGCAAGACTTGACCCTGCCGCAAAAAGGTCGTTTCCACTGGCTAAAGCCAGTGACATGGAAGAAACCATCCGAACGCCTAACCGCGCAGGAGTGCGAGCGCTGGAGTGAACTGCGCTCTTCGCTTATGGTTCCTCACGGGCAGCAATGAGTGCCAAAGCGATGGCGCCCATGATGCCCGCATCGTAGCCCAACTGCGCTCGGACGACTTCTAACCCTTCCGCGACCTGCGGGAGCAGATAACGGGGCAACTTTTCACGCAACGGCTGTAACAGCAGTGCTTCTGGTGCTTCCGCAACGCCACCGCCTAAAATCACCCGCTGCGGGTTGAACAAGTTCGCGGCAGCGCCGATGGCGAAAGCGAGGGTGTCAACGGCTTCGTCAAGGATTTGCTTGGCGACAGGGTTCCCTTGCGCTGCCAGGGTGAAAACTTCCTCGCTGGTTGTCGGTCGCCCTAACCTTTCTGTGCCTTCCCGCCCGATAGCGCTGCCGCTGGCTAACGCTTCCAAGCACCCCTTTCGCCCGCAGGTGCAAACAGGACCATCAGGCTTAACCGTCATGTGCCCGATTTCACCCGCCAAGTTGCGCCACCCGCGCACCAACTTGCCGTCGCTGATGAGCCCACCGCCGATGCCCGTGCCGATGTTGACATAGAGCAAATCGCTCACGCCCTTGCCTGCTCCAAACAGCCACTCGCCGAGCGTGCCCGCATTGGCATCGTTGTCCACGGTAACGGGCAGCCTGAACCGCTCTTCTAACGCTGCCTTGAGGGGAAAGTTTTCCCAACCCGCCACATGGTGGGAGAGGTAGACAACCCCACGAGCGAAATCCACGGGACCGCCGAAGCCAACGCCGATGTGGGCGACGGTCATCCCTTTTTGCGCTGCGGTGCCCAGCAAAGTTTGCACCATTGTGCAGATTGCTGCGAAACCGCCTGTTGCACCTTCCTCCCGCTTCGTCTGCTGTCGCAGGAGTTGAACGATTTGCCCGTCCGCAGTCGCTATCGCTGCGGTCATTTTCGTCCCGCCCACATCCACGCCGACAACAACGGTTTCCGTCAAGGGCACATCACCCACCTGCTTCCAACGAAGTTGGTTTGTCTGACTCTGGCTCACTAACGCTTTTCACCCATTCTGCCAACCGTTCTGCGAGTTGGCGGAAAGTTTGGTTGGGATGGGCTGCTACTAACTGACGCACCTCTTTGTCTTCTCGCAAGAGTTGGGCGACAGCGCGCACCTTTTGGGCTGATGGGTCGTAAAACACAATGCCTGCAACGGGAAACTTGGCGACAGCCGCCATCGCTTTCAAGAGCCCACGCGCAGGTGGCTCCACTGCATAGAGTTCCACGAAAACAGGGCGGGGCGAACGGCGGACGAAAGCGTAGAGGAGTGTGTCCAGCCAGTAAGTGAGGTCGTAGGTGAGGCAATACAACGGCACCAGAAACCACTCCGCAAACGGCGCCAATGCTTCCATGTCGGTGCCGAAGCGCTCCCGCAAAAAGTAGGGGTCAGGGTGAAGGGTAAGCGACAACGGTTTGCCAACGCGTTCCGCCACCGTTGCTACCCACTCGGTGATGACCGAAGCCCGCCAGTCCCACCAGTCCGCCATGCCACTTTGAGCAAACTTTGTGCGGCAGCGAGGACAGTGGCAGTAGTTGGCGTCAGGGAACTGCACGGAATCCAAATGCAACCTGCTCCATTCGCTTGTAGCCACTTTTGTCAAGTGGGCAAGCAACTCTTGCCGATACTCGTCAGCGTTGGGACAAACCCAGCCCCAAGCGAAGCCGTCCCGCAAATTGTGTTTGCCTGGCAGCGCAGGCAAGCCGTCCTCGGAAACCGCCACCAACTCTGACCGCTTTGCCGCCATCGTATGTCCAAAGCAAGAGACAATGGGGCGGGCATTGACAAAAGGGTAAATTTGCTTGACCCGCCCCGTTACTTGTCGGATCGGCACGAGCACCAAATCAAAGCCCTTTAGCAACTCTGCATCCAAGCGCTGAACCGAAATCCCTAACTGCACCCATTAGCACCTCAAACGCCTTTCGTCACGGGGCTTCGTGTTGCCCAAAGCGCTCCCAATGCAGCACTTCCTGAAGGGGGCGCTTTTCCTTCGTCGGCTGTTCTGCTGGATAGCCCATTGCGATGAGGCTGACCAGTTTGTAGCCTTCAGGCACTCCCAGCAGTTGGCGGATAGCATCGGCGTAAGGTTTTTTGTCACCAGCCACCCAACAAGTGCCCAACCCATACGACCACGCCGCCAGCAGAATCGCCATCGTGGCAGCGCTGCCGTCCTCAAGGTAATACTTGGTGTCCTTGCAGAACACAGCAATGCACACAGGCGCTGTGGCGATGAACTTGCCGTAGTCAGTCAAGTCCGCGATTTGCTTGCGCGTTCCCGCATTGGTCACCACGACGAACTCCCACGGTTGGATGTTCACAGCAGAAGGCGACATGCGAGCGCAGTCAATGATGTCGGCGATGACTTCTTTGGGCACAGGTTTGTCTTGGAAAGAACGGATGCTTCGCCGTGTTTTCAAACACTCCCGCACATCCATGTTGGCTCACCCCACTGCTTTATGTTCGTCCGCCAACGAGGGCGGCTTCGTCTCAGCCACCACGCTCTCCCATTGCTCCTTCAACCAACGGGCGAAGCGGAACTGCCAGCGAGCAAACTGCTTCATTTGCCACCAACCGTAAAGGCGCATGGCGACCGAAACGAGTTCGCGGGTGTGGAACAACTGCCGAACAACCTCTCTAATTTTGCCCCGCAGCAGGGTAAGGAAAGGTCGGGACAAATCCCGCACCCAATCCCTCAGGGCGACGGAGTAGTGAGCGATGGCGGTTAGGCTGTAGAAAACTTGCATCGCCTTCGTCGCCGCTATTTGCAAAGTCGCTGGCGACATCTTAGCGGGGCGGAACACGACATGGTGCCCATCGTAGTAGCGCCAGTCCTTCGTAAGAATGCGCCCTTCCGCTTCCAACCGCGCAAACAGGGGTGTGCCCGGCACTGGGGTCAGGATAAGAAACTGCGCCGTGTCAATGCGGTTGCGCAAGGCGAACTTGACTGTCTCCTTGAAAGTCGCCAAGTCGTCGCTATCCGCGCCGAAGATAAACATGCCGTGCACTAAAATCCCATGCCGATGGAGCAAACGGATGGCTTCGCGAATTTCCTCCACCGTCTGCCGCTTTTGGAACTCGCGCAAGGACGCCGGGTTGATGGACTCAAAGCCCAAGTAAACGGCAAAGCAGCCACTTCGGCGCATTAGTGGTAGCAAGTCTCGCTGTTGCAAGATGAGGTGCGTGTGGCATTGGGCGCTCCAGTCGGGAGTGATGCCCTCCCGCAACATCGCTTCCAACAACGCTGCCATTCGCTCCCCGTTTGCGTTGAAGATGTCGTCGTAGAAGAAAACGCTTCTTGGTCGGAGCAATCGCAACTCGTCCATCACATTCTCCACGCTGCGGCGGCGAAACTTCCGACCGAACATGCGGGTGACTGAGCAGAAGGTGCAATTGTAAGGGCATCCCCGTGAAGTCATGATGGGCGTGACGGAGATGCGTTCGTGTCCCCGAATGAGCGAAAGGTCGGGGAACGGAAGCGAATCCAAGTCCTCCACCAACGGGCGCGGCGGGTTGTGGACGATTTGGTCACCGTTGCGGAAAGACAATCCCTTAATGCTGTGCAACGAAGCGCCCTCGTTCAATGCTTCCACCAGTTCCACGAGCGTTTCCTCCCCCTCGCCCCGCACGACGAAATCGCAATATTGTAAGGCTTCCTCGGGCACAAAGGTCACATGGGGACCACCTATCACTGTCGGGATACCTCGTTCGGAACAAAAACGGGCAATTTCGTAAGCGCGATGGGCAGTGCAGATGATGGTGGAGATGCACACCAAATCCGCTCGCGCCAGTTCGTCCCAGTCAATGGGAGCGATGTCCTCGCAGAAAATCGTCACATCGTAGCCACGCTGTTTTAGAATGGCACCCAGAAGGGGCAACCCGAGACGAGGGATGCGGACGAAGTTGAAGACATGGAAGCGGGGCGAACGGGGTTCCACCATGACCACTTGTTGGATGCGTCGTCGCATGACCGTCACGCTCCTTCCCCATTGACGAAGGCTAATCAGCAACCACTTGCGCCGTTAGCACCCAATCCGAGCCCAACCGACGCCAGCGGACATTGCCTAATCGCAGGGCTTCTTGCAGGGAGGCGAAACCCTCGCCCCCAACAGCAGGCACAGCATCCTTTCCTCCTAACAGCACAGGCGCAACGAACAGAACCACGCGATCAACCAACCGCTGGCTCACAAGCGAGCCGGCTAACTCGCTTCCGCCTTCCACCAAAATGCTCACTATATCTTGCTCCGCCAAACGGCGCAAGAGAGAAGGCAAATCAACGCGTCCAGACGCATCGGCAGGAAGCCGCCACACTTGCGCCCCTGCTGCCACCAATTGGCGAACCTTCTCTTCGGGTGCTTGTTCTGTGACCGCGATGATGCACGGGGTTGGCGCCGATTTGAGCACTTTCGCTGTCGGTGGCGTGCGGGCATGGCTGTCCACGACCACCCGCACGGGTTGCTTACCGCGCCTGCGAACCAACCGCACGGTCAACTGCGGGTCGTCGCTCAAAACGGTGCCAACGCCCACCATCACCGCATCGTGCTCATGGCGCAACCGATGAGCATAGCGCCGCGCCAACTCGCCTGTGAGCCATTGCGATTGGCGGGTGCGGGTGGCAATTTTGCCGTCCGCGCTCATCGCCAACTTCAGCGTCACGAAAGGCACCCGCTGCGTAATGAACTTGGCAAAGGGGGCAATGAGTTCCTTCGCTTCCCGTTCCAGCACGCCCACGCTGACTTCTATGCCTGCTGCCCGCAACCGCTCTATGCCTCGTCCATTGACGATGGGGTTGGGGTCAACGGTGCCGACGACAACACGGCGGATGCCCGCTGCGATGATGGCTTGGGTGCATGGAGGGGTGCGACCGTAGTGGTCGCAGGGTTCCAAAGTCACATACAGGGTTGCTCCTTGCGCTTTTCTGCCTGCTTTTGCCAATGCAACGGCTTCCGCGTGGGGTTTGCCAGCGCCTTCATGGAACCCTTCCGCCACCGCTTTGTTGCCCTTGACAATCACCGCACCGACGGGTGGGTTGGGCGATGTCCAACCGAGCGCTTTTTTGGCGAGGCGAAGGGCGTGCCGCATCCAAATGGCATCGTCAGCGCCCCTGCGGGTCACGCTCATCCCCCTCATCGCTCTTCTTCTCCCCTGCCAACCGCCGCAACTCTTCTCCCAGTTGGTGGTAAAGGTCTGCTTTGCGCCGAATTTGCTCGCTCATGAGCCATCGCCAATCACGAAAGGCGGTGATAAAAAGGAAAGCCACGACGACGAAGGCGAACAGGAGAAAGGCGGACCAGTATTGGGCAGCAGCGCGGGGTGTGGGAAAGCGAACCAAATACGCCCCTGCAAACATACCGAAGAAAACCGCCACCACTAACACCCAACTGACCACCCGCCATGCGAAACGGGCTGGCGACAAAATGGTTCGCTTGCGGACGAAGGCGAAAATTTCCCACATCAGTGCTGTTAAGCCCCCCGCCATCATCACCAGCAAGAGCAAAGCGCCCGTCACGGACGGCGTCCCTTCTGTCATCACTTTCGCCTCCAGAGCCGAAGTGCCCTTTCCATCTTGACACATGCCAACCTCAAAGGAAAGCAGTGCGTTGGCTGTCCTACACTTTTCATGGCGCATTGCGGGACAATGCAACTGAGGGGTGATGGAGATGCGTTGGGTAGCGTTGAGTTTTTTGCTGGGTGCGCTTTTGATAGGGTTCGGTTACGGGCAGCAGAAAACGCCACCAAGCAAACCGCTGGTGCTGTCAGGCACGGTGAACTTGGTGGCGGCTGCTAATGGTGGCACCATTGTCAAGTTCACCAGCCAGTTGGACGACGAGCATTGGTCTGCCCGCAACCTCATTGACGGCACCGTTTGGGACGGACGAGAACCCCAAACGGGCACCAACGGTTGGGCGTCCAAAGAGGCGAAGTTCCCGCAAGAAATCGTCTTCGCCTTCCGCAACCGCGAGGTCAAACTCATCAACAAAGTCGTCCTTGACCCCACCATCCCCGACCCCACTTACATTGGGCGCGCTGCCCGCGATTTTGAAGTCTGGGTGACGACTGACCCTGACCCCGAAACGAAAAACTGGAAACTGGTGCTCATCGGCACCCTGCGGAACGAAAAACGACGGCAGGAGTTTTTCTTCCTTCCCGCCGAAGCGCGGTTCGTCAAGTTGCGCCTCTTGAGCAACCACGGCAGCGACAGGTATGTGGCGTTGGGCGAGTTTGAAGTTTACGAAGCCACTCACGGCATCGCCGTCCTTGACCAACTCATTGCCCGCTTGGAGCAACTTCTGGCGGACTTGAGGCGCTACCGCGACCAGTTGGCGGAGCAAGGACTCCAAGCCGTCACCACTGGCTCGGAAGCCGTTGAGCAAGAGGAGCAAAAGGACGAGCAAAAGCCGAAAGAAGAGCAAAAGAGCGAAGAGCCGAAGAAGCAGTGAACTTCTTGCGTGATGTCGCCCTTTGCAGGCAACCGTCGCCCAACTGGCGAACCGCGCAACGGAAATCGGCGCTACTGTAACGGCGAGCGTGAAGCACAGAGTTGGTAGTTGTTGAGCATCCGTCGGGACAAGCCCCGACGCTACCACATGTCTTGTTTGTCAAGCCGAACAGTGCTCCTAAATGGCAATGCGTTCTCCCTGTAAGTTCTGGTAGGAGCGGCGTCAGCCACGACTCGGTTTAACGACCGTCGGGGACAAGCCCCGACGCTACCGCAACAGAATGGTGCAAGGGACGCAGGGCAAAAACTCCGCGCTCTTCGCCCCGCGCTCCATGCTATCGGGGTTTTAGTCCGCTGCTGGTGACGCAGACCTTGAGCGCAGATTTCAACTGGCGGAACGAAAGCCAGCGACATGGAAGGTTCCTGCAAGTGAACTTCTCCGCTTTCAGCGCTTATTGCCTAACCCCGCAGCAACTTTTGAAGCCGTTGTTGGCGCAACTGTTCGGGCGTGAGAAAGTGAGCGGGTGTCAAGCCCACCTCCCGCGCCACCGTTTCTGCCCACCGCAGGTTGCCAACGCCGTGAAGGCTATGCGCATCGCTGCCAAAAGTGAACCGAACGCCTGCTACCGCAAACTCTTCCACGATGCGGGCGTAATCACGCAGAACCTCGCTGGGCGAGTGTTGCGGGAACCACCACCACAGGGTGTTGTTCAACTCAAAAGCCTTATTGCCCTCGCGAAAGGCGGCAGCGATTTCTCGCACCGCTGACCGCGCCAGTTCGGACAACGACAAGGGGTTGGGAAAGCGCCCCAAGTTGAAGGGGTGGGCGACGATGTCCACGAACGGGTTCAACGCCAAATTGCCGTATGCTGTCACCAGCAAACGCTGCAGTTTGACCTTGTTATCGGGCGGGTTTGTGGCGATGCCTTCTGTAGCCCACTCCAAACCGCACAGCACCACATCCACTTTGCGGTAAAGGTCGGGCGTGACGGTGCTGTGCCCTTTGACATTCAGCAAACTTGCTTCCACGCCAACGAGCAACCGCACTTTCGTTTTGCCCCGCACCGCTTCCGCTTCCCGAAGGCAAGCGTCCAACCAATCCACGATGGGGTTGCCCCATCGGTCGGCTTCCACATGGTCGGTCACTGCCAGCGTTTCCACTTCGGCAGCCTCCGCTGCCCGCACCATCTCCCAAAGGCTGTCGTGCCCATCCGAAAACAGCGAGTGGGTGTGCAAGTCGTAGCGCATGGCACCCTCACCCGAAACCGAAATTTTGCCGATTTGCGCGCGTTCGGGTTATAGTTGGAACGGTGATGGGCAATGAAAAAGTGGCTCTGGGTGGTGAGTCTTTGGATGCTGACGCAAACAGCCTTCGGGCAAAGCGTGGTCGGCGTTTGGCACGACCCTTCTGTGCCCCCTCGCTCGGGTCATGCCGACCCACAGCAACTGGTAGCGCTGCTGAAACGGCACCACCTGCCCACCCGTTTGCTGTCCACTGAAGAGTTGTCAAACCCGCAAGCCCTAACGCCTGAACGCGTCGCCCTTGTGGTGCTCCCCTACGGCGCCTTTTTTCCTGACGAAGCGGTGGATAACTTTCGCCGCTACTTGAAAGCGGGCGGTCGCTTCCTCAGCCTTGGCGGTTACGCGTTTGACGAGATTTACCAACGCAGTGAACCGCAGCCGACAAAGAAGTTGCTGTGGGAAAAAGTTGCCCCCGAAAAAGTGCGGGCGGAAGTTGCGCCTAATCGCATCCGCATTGCCGTGCCAACCGATGCGCCCGTTGATTGGCATCGCGTGCGAGCGTTCATCCCGCTGCGCCCTGAAACGCCTTACATGTTCACGGGCAAATTGCGCACCAAAGGCATTGAGAACGGGCACGGCGCTTACTTTGCGGTGGACTACTACGACGAAACGAGCAAGCGGATTGCCTTCCAGCAAACGCAAATCCTCAAGCGCACCGACGGGTGGCAGGAAGTGGGTGTGTTGCTGAAAGTGCCCAAGGGCGCAGCGAAAGTCGCCCTCAACTGCATCGTGCACGGGCACGGCGAAGCGGAGTTCACCGATTGGCAGTGGCAACGCGTGGTCAACACC
>FWWL01004045.1_pt1 | contig 24184 bp, 18 predicted proteins | sample 2228331 | NCBI WGS metagenome assembly FWWL01 (sample SAMEA103939775, study PRJEB20133) | metagenome | reverse complement strand
CGCCTGGTTAAGTTCCGGCACTTGGTCTATCATGGGCGTGGAAAGCCCCCAACCCTGTCTCGATGCGCGCGCCTTATCCTATAACTTCACTAACGAAGGCGGAGTCGAAAACAATTGGCGGCTGTCCAAAAACATCATGGGGCTTTGGCTAGTGCAGGAATGTAAACGCGTTTGGGGCATCTCCTACGACGAAATCACCCATCTCGCCGAGACAGCGCAGCCCTTCCTGGCAGTGATTGACCCCGATTCCCCCATCTTTTTCAGCCCCACTAACATGCCCCAAAAAATCCGCGATTTTTGTGCCGCCAGCGGGCAAGCCATCCCGCAAACGCGCGGCGAAATTGTCCGCGTTGCCCTAGAAAGCCTGGCATTGAAATACCGTTATACTCTCAACCAACTGCGCGAGCTGACTAGCAAGCCGCTCGACCGTATCCATATCATCGGCGGCGGCACAAAGAACCGCTTGCTCAATCAGTTCACCGCCAATTCCACCGGCTGCGCCGTTATCGCCGGACCTGTCGAAGCCACCGCAACCGGCAACCTGCTCATGCAAGCCATTGCCCTTCGGCATCTCTCCAATCTGGATGAAGCCCGAGCCGTCGTCCGCGCCTCTTTTGACGTAGAAACCTATCAACCCGTCAGCGGCGTCGGATGGGATGAAGCGTATCAAAAATTATTGAAACTGCTTCAATCTGCGTAACCGGTGTCCAAAAAAGCCCGCAAGGATACAAAAAATAGAACAAGGATAAACTGCCCATGCTTGAAGTCCCTTGCCCATCCCTCGATGACCTGCTCGAACAAATCGGGCAGGCGGGTCGCCGCCTGTCCGAAATGGAGGCCAGCGAAGGCGCAGCAGGCAACATCTCGGTGTGCCTGCGTCACGCGCCCGCGCTGGATGCTCGTTTCCCTCTTTTCAGCCCGCTTGCCCTGCCCCATCCCGTCCCCGAGCTGGAGGGCGCAGTCTTCATCGTCAGCGGGTCAGGGCGGCGTTTGCGCGAAATTCTGGATGACCCCTGCGCGCACCTAGCGTGCGTGCAGGTCAACGCCGATGGCCTCAGCGCGCAACTGCGTTATGCCCCCCATCGTCGTTTCGAGCGCGTCACCAGCGAATTCAACTCGCACTTGGCCGTCCACGCAGACCAGATGCGCGCTCACGCCCTAGACTTCCACGCTGTCATCCACGCCCAGCCCATGCGCCTGACTTACCTCAGTCACATTCCGCGCTATGCCGATTTTCGCTTTCTCAACACCCACCTATTGCGGTGGCAGCCAGAGACCATCCTACACCTGCCCGAGGGAATTGGCTTCATGCCCTTCCGCGTTCCTGGCTCCAACGCAATGATGGCAGGCAATCTGGAACTCTTGCGCCGCCACAAAATTGTAGTCTGGGCAAAGCATGGCGTCATGGCGCGCTCCGCGCACTCCGTCAAACACGCCGCCGACCTAATAGATTACGCCGAGACAGCCGCCAAATACGAATACCTTAACCTGTGCGCAGGCGAACCCGCCGAAGGCCTGAACGCCGAGGAGATTCGCGCCATTTGCGCCGCGTTCAATATCCAGCAGGAGATTTTCTGACATGCCAACCGAATCTCAAATCGTATCCGCTTACCAGGCTGCTCGTGAACGCTACGCCGCCTTTGGCGTGAATACTGACGCCGCGCTGCAAGCCCTCCAAACCGTCTCCCTCTCCCTGCACTGCTGGCAGGGCGACGATGTGACTGGCTTCGAAAACCGCGCTGGCGAACTGACCGGCGGCATTGCCGCCACGGGCAACTATCCCGGCAAAGCCCGCAACGCCGACGAACTGCGCCGCGATCTCGACCTGGTCTATCGTCTGCTGCCGGGCACGCACCGCCTTAACCTGCACGCCATTTACCTCGAATCAGATGTGCCAGTCGAGCGCAACGCCATTGAGCCGCGGCACTTTGCTGGCTGGCTAGACTGGGCAAAAGCAAACCAACACGGGTTAGACTTCAACCCAACCTGTTTTTCCCATCCCCTTGCCGCCGATGGATTTACCCTCTCACACCGAGACGCGGCCATCCGCCAATTTTGGGTAGAGCACTGCATCGCCAGCCGCAAAATTGGGGACTACTTCGGCCGCGAACTCGGCAGCCCTGCCGTCACTAAGATCTGGATACCCGACGGCTACAAAGACACTCCCGCCGATCGCCTCACGCCCCGCCGCCTGCTGCGCGAATCTCTCGACATCATCCTGGCTGAAAAGTTAACCCACAACCGCGACGCCGTCGAACCCAAATTGTTTGGCATCGGCTCCGAGAGTTACGTCACTGGCGCGATGGAGTTCTACACCGCCTACGCCGTCAGCCGCAACGTCTTGCTCACGCTGGATAGCGGACATTTCCATCCCACCGAGAGCATCGCCGACAAAATCTCTTCTCTCCTTCTGTTCTTGGATGAAATCCTGCTGCACGTCAGCCGAGGCGTGCGCTGGGACAGCGACCATGTGGTCACCTACAACGACGATTTGCAAGCCATTGCCGCCGAAATCATACGCGCTGGCGCGCTGGGACGCGTTCACATCGGCCTGGATTACTTCGACGCCAGCATCAACCGCATTGCCGCCTGGGTGATCGGCGCGCGCAACACCTTGCGCGGCTTGCTCACCGCTCTGCTAGAGCCGCGCCAAATGCTCTTGCGTTACGAAGCCGAAGGCGACTTCACCAGCCGCCTGGCGTTGCAGGAAGAGATCAAATCCATGCCAGCCGGCGCGGTATGGGATTACTACTGCCTGACCCAAAACGTCCCTGTCGGCATGGATTTCCTGAGCGAGATCAAAGGATACGAACGAACCGAACTGTCGCAGCGATAAGAACCTATCACGCCGATCTGTGCCGCCGCTTATACGCCACAGCGCACAGCCTTACGGCTCAAACACCAGCGTCAGCGCCGCGTCGGCAGGGAGCAGAATGCCTTGCGGGTTGACCTGCGCCGGTCGGCTGAGCAGCCCTTCGTGGCTGAACCAAGCTTCGCTGAGAGTCCCAGCTTCAGGGCAAGCAACCAAGCGGGCTTTGCCACGGTTGTAAAGCGTCAGCGCCAAACTGCCATCGGGATTCTCGAACGCCAGCGCCAGCAGGTCAGCGGGAGCGTCCACCTGAATCCGCGCTGCGCCGGGCTGTATGGCGCGGTAGAAATGCCGCGAGATGGCGTAGCGCGCTGTCGGCTGGTTATCCACCACTAAACCATACGCCGCATTGCCGGAAGTCTCCGCCATCGTCCACCACAGCCACGCTGAAACATTGCCATACGCCAAGGCGTTGTAAATGTTCCCAAAGAGCAGGGTCGCGCCGGACCAAGTGTTGGGATGCCCGCTGGTTTCGGTCATCCACACTTGACGCGGACGGGCAGTGTTCGCCCATTCGTACATCTCCGCCCATTCGCGCGCGCCGGCGCCGCCCACATTGATGCCGTCGCTGTCGTAGTTGTGGATGGCAATGATGTCCGTCGCCTGGCTGGCAGCGGGAATCAGGTCGAGTTGGCGAATGTACTCGCTGATGCCTTTCTGCTGGGGCAGGGCTTCCGGCATGAACAGCCGCGTTTGGATGCCTTCAACGGCAAAGCGGCGGGCGACAACTGCCAATAACTGCGCCATCTTATCGGCGGGTAAAAGGGCCGAGGCATACGGCTGGTTAAACTGCGGCTCGTTTTGAAGCGAGATGGCGTACAAATCAATGCCTGTCTCTTCTTTGACGATGTGAATCATCGCCTCTAGGAACTCAGCGTACTCTTCGTAGTATCGCTCTTCCACGAAGTTCTCGCCCGAACCAGTCAGGGCGGCGCGCGTGCGTCCCTTCTTCATCCAGTCCGGTGGACTCCAGATGGTCACGATAAACTTGTCCACTGCGCTTTCGTCTCGCAGGCGGCGCATCCAGTCGAGGGGCAGGGCGGAGCGGTCGAAGGCATCATAGTCAATCACATAAGGATTGGCGTTATCGTTTCGCGGCTCGAAGTCGGTATCAATGATGCCAAAGCGGGCAACGGTAATGTTCAGGTCCTGCACGAAGGGCAGATTCAGGTCTTGTTTGTCGCGCGGCCACACGCCTGTGCCGAGGAAGGCGCCAAAACCGTCCATGGTCTGGTAACGCACGGCGCGATCAAGGGACAGAATATCGGCCGCGGGCAGGTCGGGCAGAATCACGTCAAGAAATTTCTCGGAACGACGCCCGTCAGGAGCGGTAACGGTCACTTTCAAGCGCGCCAGTCCCGTTTTATCGGAAGCAGTTTTGAGCGTGAGCAGGAAACGCCCATCGCCCTGCGGGGTTAGGCTGGCTGCGGTCAACAGTCCCGGCGCAGAGTCGGTCAGTTCCACTGTCTCATCCCCCAGCAGGCCGGCAATCAACAGCGTTTCGACGGCTTCGCTGCCCGGCAGCAGCGTAAGACGCGGCGGCGCATGGATGATTAGGGCGGGCGGAGCGGCGCGGCTTGCCGCTTCACTGCCAACGCGCATGTCGTCCATCCAAATGACGCCACGGTACATTTGACCGGGCGCGAAGTTAAACAGAAGGGCTTTGATGCGCGTAAAATCCACGCTGCGCCCCTGCGAGTCAAGGGTCTTGCCCGAAAAGTCAAGCGTGTAGTCCTTCCACTCGGTGTCCACGATGACAGTGGCGGTGCCGGCGGTGTTGTAGCGGTCATCGGCGTCCCATAAGAAGATGAGCATAGCGGTCGGGCGCTCGGCTTTCATGCGCAGCGTGATGACCGGGTTCTGGCTCAAGTCAAGCAGGCCAGGCGGCGTGTACCACAGCCCCGCCCACGGGTTGTTGGTCAGATACTTGTCCACGTCCACGCGCAAGGCATTTTCTTCCATAAACAAAGCGTGTGCGCCTTCGCCGCTGCCCGCCAAGGAGGAGGCAACTGTAGGACCGTCAAACGGGTCGCGGAAGCCGGTCAGCGCGGCGGACAGGACGCTGACCGTGACTTCGCGGCTCGTGGAGGCGTCGCCTTGATTGCGCACGCTGCCGCCGTTGTCGGTAGCGGTGACGATTAGGCGGACTTCGCCGGTCAGGGTGGGAGCGGCGCGCAAAACCAAGGTTTCGCTTTCAATACGAGCATCTAGGTCGGGGTGTTCGCTTTGGACGGTGAAGGCAACCCGCTGGCCCGCCTCCCCAGCAGAGATTCTGGTGATGGGCTGGCGCAGTTCGCTCCCGGAGGAAAGCGCGAACGCGGCCGGCAGGTCGAACGTCGGTGGACGGTTGAGTTCAGGATAGATGGCGACTCGGAAGGTCTGGTCGGCGCTGGCGCCGCGGTCGTCGCTCAGAGAAAGGGTGATTTGGGTCGTCCCGGCGGCAAGAGCCTTGAGCGTAACACCCCCCCAGCGGCTGCGCCCGTCATGCTCCACGCCCGCCACGGCGACAATGGACGGGTCGGCGCTGACCGCCTGCAGGGTGAGGTTCTGCGCCGAAGCCGGGTCGCCGTCATCCAGCCCGGTCAGGCGCAGGACAAGGGTCTCGCCCACAGTCAGAATCTGGTCCTGCATTGCTGGCAGACGCGGGGGCTGGTTCTCAGAGACGCTGAGCGCAAAGGAAAGTTCCACGGTCCGCTCGCCGCGTTGACCGATGAGGGTCACTTTGCCCGAACCTGGCTGACCGGTAAGGGCGTAGTGGAACGCGCCATCCCGAAACTCGCCTGCGGACACCAGCTGGGAGGGAAATTCAGCCCGCCAAGTCTCGGCCTGGTCATCGCGGCTGAGCGGATAGGGGACGACTGGCAGGGGCGCATCGCCAAGCACAACTTCCACGTCCGGCAGAGGGGCATACGCCAGGCTGGGGCGGACGCTGCCGCCCAGACGGATGTCGCTCAACTGGAAGTTGGCGCGGCAGGAGGGGCCTCCACGATTGCAAACGATGCGCATCGCAGACACACGGCTGAGGTCAAGATTGGCGCGGGAGAAGTCGAAGAAGTGGGTCAACGGGTAGGCGCCGTGCGCCATCTCGCGGTTGGCGTAGCCGCCAACCATCCAGCCTTCGTTGCCGTCAGCGTCCACCAGCCCCACCGTCAGGTTGGCGGAGCGGTCGGAAAGGGCAGCGACGCTGGCGTAGGGCGCAGCGCGCAGGTCAAGCGGCGGGAAAACCGCCTCCATAAATGCGTTTGGGCTGATTTTGTTGGCTCGCACAAACAGAACGCCCTGACACGCTTCAATCAAATAATCGCCGCCGCCCTGCCAGAGGCTCGGATCAGCCAGTCCGTCCCAAGCGGGGGGAATCTCGGTCAGCGCAGGCACGGAGGTTGGCACGACGGAGGGGGAGGAAGTCGCCTGAACGGCAGTCGGAGTCGCCGGGAACGACGGGGAACAGGCGCAAACCAAGAGAGAAATTAAGAGAAAAAGGAGAAAAATTCGTTTCATGTCTGCGCGCTCCGGCGTAAATTGACTTTAGTTTGTCGCTAAACTGCTCTAATGGGCTTTGCCTGTCCTTTTCCGCCTGCCCCTTCGCGAACATTTCGCGGCGGCACAATTGCTTCCCGTCTGTCCATCTGCGCATCAACGTGGCGGCAAGACGCTCACTCAAACGTTACCCCAGCGCAGTGAGCAGTGTAGGCGGGCAGATCCTCTAGGCGGCAGATGCGCCGGCCGCCCAAACGAAAGTTCTTGAAATGGACGCCTTCAATGGTATGCTCCGCATCCCACCCTCCGATGATCGAGATGGTATAGCCGGGGTTGTAGACGCTCTCGGTCACTTCAATGTCCCGCAGAGTGACATTTCGCACCTGACCGCGCTGCGGGTCGTGGTTGAAGCGCGATCGCATAATGCGAAAGTCTATCAATTTGTCATAATGATGCTCGACGCGGATGTTCTCATAAAGAACGTTTTCCACTGTCGCCCGGTCGCCGTTGTGAATACTGAAAGGCGCGCCCGTGCCATGCACGCAGAGGATGTCCAGGTTCTCGAAACGAATGTCGCGAACATGCTCCGCTTGCAATTCGTGACCGATTTCGAGAGCGTTGCCGGCTTCCGCGTTCCACAAAACGCAATTGCGCGCTATGACATTCTCCACATCCCCGCGCCAGTCCACGCCCAATGGGCTATCGCCGGGCGTAGATTTGATGACAATGCAGTCATCGTTATTGCGCAGGCAGCAATTTTCGATAAGCACGTTGCGCGATCCAACCACGTCAATCCCATCCGAGGAGATAACGGCGCCAATCTCGCGCAGGTTGGAGATGCGCACATCGCGGCAGGCGCCGAGAACTAACATCCACAGTTCGGGTTGAATCAGGATGATGTCGCGGACGGTCACGTTCTGACAGCCTTCGATGACCAGCAGCCGGGCGCGCGAATGATCAGGCGGGTCGCCAGCGCAGCCGCCGTCTATGATTCCGCCGCCGCAAATCGTCACATCGTTGGCATTCGAAACGCGCAGCGCGCCGCGCAGGACGGCGCCGGGTTCGATGCACAATGTCTGCCCGCAGCTAAGCGTAAGGCCTCCAGCGTCTGCGATAGTTCCAGCAGGGATGCGGAGCGCCGTATCGTCCGCAGGAGGCAGGTTCAAATCCAGCGGGTTGACATAGAGAAAGAGCGGGTTGAGTCCTTCGGGCTGGAGGACGTAATTGCCCGCTCCCGGCAGGCTGAAGCGCAACAGGTCGCCGTCCCGTTCGACCGGAATGCCATAGCGCAGCGGGTGAACGGTGGCCGCGCCCGTTCCGGCGGGCAGCGCAACTTCTAGGCGGACCGTCCCGTCCGCGCCGAAGGCAGCGAAATCGGCGACTGCCGTGTGATAGACGAATTGCGCCTGCCCTTCCACGAAAAGGCGATAGGTAGGAGATGCGGGGCAGGAGGGGGAATAGGTATAAGTGGAAATGTGAGTCATGGCGATCTCCATATTTTGCTAGGACTCATCAAGCGACACGGCGTCGCCGAGTTCATTGCGCAAAGCCCAATTGAAATCGGAGGGGAGAGGGCGGCAGGTCATGGCTTCTTCTCTCATAAGCAGGCAAAACCAATTGCCCTTAACCAGTTCTCGCACGCCTTCGTCCATAGGGAAACGGCCGGGTGTTCCTGCGCCAGCCCTAAACCGTGCTTGCCATCCGCAAAGACATGCAGGTCGAAAGGGACGCCATGACGACTCAGCGCCTCGGCAAACAACAAGCTGTTCTCCACGCGCACTTCGTCGTCAGCGGTATGCCACAGGAAGGCCGGCGGGGTTTGCGGCGTCACTTGCGCTTCGCCGGAAAGGAGGTCAACCTGCTCAGGGCAGGGGTTGTCGCCCAGCAGGGCAAAGCGGCACCAAGCGTGACCGAACTCCCCCATGCTAATCACCGGGTAACACAGAACCAGCGCATCTGGGCGGCTGGAGGCGCGCTCAACTGGGTCGCTGGCATCGGGCTGACCGGCATCGAAGAGCGTGCCAGCTGTGACGGCAACATGTCCGCCCGCCGAAAAGCCCAACATGCCAATCCGCTGCGGGTCAATGCCAAATTCTGCGCTATGGCTTCGCGCCATGCGGATGGCGCGCTGCGCATCCAGCAATGGGCAGGGATGGCGGTAGGGCATCAGACGGTAAAAAAGCACAAAAGCCGAAATGCCCAAGCTGTTCAGCCATTGCGCAACTGGTTCGCCTTCATGCGCCGCGTGTTGCACATAGCCGCCGCCGGGACAGACAATAACGCAGGCGCGGGGCGCGTCTCCTGCCGCCAAGTACGGCACGAGATGGGGCGGCGGCTGGGGAATGTTCGGGTCGAAAGCGGGAACATCGTGATCCCAAAGGGGGATGATCGCTTGGCGCATGGCATCATTCTCCCAGCCAGGCTTCGACCAGGTTTTCGTTCTTCATCCGCGCAAAGGGGATGAGATTGTCCTCAAGGGCTTCGCCATTGAGCAGCAGCTGGCCCACCCCGCGCTGAACATGGCGCGGGTTGTGAACGCGCATCTCCAGCATTTTGCCGCGAAAGACTCGCCGCGCTTCAAAGCCATCCCACGCGGCGGGAATGCACGGATCAAGGCGCAATCCATCCAACTCGGGGCGAATCCCCAGCGCGTACTGTGTCGCGCTAAAGTAGAACCAGGCTGCCGCGCCAGTCAGCCAGGAGGTGCGAGCGACGCCTTCGCGCGGCGAGTAGCGCGAGTAGGTGGTCTGCGCCTGAACATAGGGTTCGCTTTGGCGGATTTCGGCGCGGTCGTTATAAGCCGCCGGCATGGCAGCGCGCAGGTATTGATACGCCCGGTCGCCGTGACCAAGCAGGCATTCTGCCATGACCCCCCAACCTTGAGTATGGTTGAAGATGCCGGCATTTTCTTTGACGCCGGGGTTGAAAACCACCGCCCGCATGACTTCAACAGAGGTTTTACGGAACGGCGGAGCGCACAACATCAGCCCATAGGGAGTGGCTAATTCTCTTTGGACAGTTTCCATGCAAGTTTCGGCTTGTTCGGGTTTGGCTGCGCCGCTGATGACCGCCCAAAGCTGGGTGTTGAGATAAATCTGCCCTTCGTCAAAGGCTTTTGTGCCATAGACCGTCCCATCCTCGCCAATTGCCCAAATAAAGCGATCGCCATCCCAAGCGCGCGCCTGAATGCGTTCTAGCAGGGCGGCGCGTTGGGCTTCTGCCCAGGCCTGGTCGGCGGGGCGATTCGTGCGCGCCGCAATTTCCGCTAAAATGCCCAGCCCGCGATAGACCTGAAACGCCACAAAAAGACTCTCGCCGTGAAAGCCAAGTTTCAAGCAATCGTTCCAGTCCGCCAGCAAGCCGCAGGTCAGCCCACTGCGCCCGGTGCGTTCCAGGTTGAACTCTAGGGCGCGGCGTAGATGCCCAAAGACGGTATCCGCGCCTCCATCGGCATAGGGCAGCGTTTTTTCGTAAAAAGACAGGTCGCCAGTTTCGTTAACATAGGCGGGGACGGCGTCAAAGAACCACAGGCAGTCGTCAGAGCGGTATTCTTCGGGGGCCGGGGGCGTCTCATGACCAGGCCGATGTTCGAAGGGGCGGATGACTGGCATTGCGCCGCCCGCCTGCGTTTGCCCAGTAAGCAAAAGTTCCAGCCGCTGCCGCGCCGCCTCGGGCAGGGCGGTCAGAACGCCTAAAACGTCCTGAACAGAATCGCGAAAGCCCAGCCCGTCGCGCTCGCCGTTATAGACCAAACTGGCGGCGCGCGACCAGTTGAAGGTAATCAGGCAGTTATACAGCCCCCAAACGTTGAGAGTGTGGTTAAGTTCTTCATCCGGCGTGTGGACGACCAGCCCGCCGAGTTGGGCGTGCCAGTGAGCTTTGAGTTTGGCCAGTTCGCTTTCGGCTTGCGCTAGGTCGCCAAATTTTTGGAAGGTCTCCGCGCCCAGCGTGCGCGCTTCGCCAATGCCGAGCAGCGCCAGCAGGTTGCGGCTTTCGCCCGGCTGTAGGAGCAGGTCGGTTTGCAGCGCGCCACAGGCGTTGTCGCCATAGGCGTTGCTATTGGAGCAAGCGCCACGCTCAACGGCCAGCGGATTGTGGTAACCGCGATAGGCGCCAAGGAATTCTGACCGCGCCGTATCGTAGGCGTTGACAGGCACGCCCGCCAACCCCATCCAAACGCCGCGCCTCACGTCCATTTGGGCAGGGTCGGTGGAGATGGGCAGGTTATCCTGACTGGTAATCCGCAACAGTCCGTCCGGCAGTTGTTCGCCGCGAATGATGAAGAGCGAATACTGCAGGTTGACGCCGTCCTGGCTTGTGTCCCAGTTGTTGCTGAACTCGCAGTAGGTGAAGACTGAAATCTGGCGCGGACGATCGCTCTCGTTGGTCACCTTTAGCCGCCAATACTCAAAGGTCTGCCCCAGCGGGACGAAGTAGGTCGCTTCGGCGCGAATGTCAGCGTAGCGTGACTCAATGATCGTGTAGCCCGTGCCGGCAGGTGGATTGATACGCGTCGAGCGGCTTGCCCACCGGCTGCCAGGAGGCAGACCAGTAGTCGCCGCTTTCGCGGTCGCGCAAGTAAAAATAGCGGCCCGGCTGGTCAAGCGGCACGCTGTTGAAGCGCAAGCGCATAAAACGTCCACGCGCGCCGGAGCGGTAGAAGCCGTAGCCCCCAGCGTTGTTGGTGATGATGGCGCCGTACTCGGCGCTGCCGAGGTAATTGCTCCACGATTGGGGCGTATCGGGGCGAGTGATAACATATTCGCGCTTCTGATCATCGAAATAGCCGTATCGCATGGCGTTCCTCCCTATGTCTGCCCCATCAGTTCGCGGTTGCGCCGAATCAGCTCCAGGCGGGTTTGGACGCTGGCAAAGGAGCGGAAGCCGTCAGGCGGCGTGTTGAGAGTGTAGTCGAGCAGCCGATCCATTGTGCTGGTGACGACATGAATGCGCGTATCCGCAGAGGCGTAGTAGATCAACACCGTGCCGTCAGGTCGTGCCACCCAACCGTTGGAAAAGACGACGTTGCTCACGTCGCCCACGCGCTCTTCAAACTCCGGAGCGAGGAAGTAGCCGCCCGGCTGATGCGTCACAACCCAGGGGCGTTCAAGTTCGGTCATATAAAGATACAAGACATAGCGCAGACCGGCGGCCGTGTTGCGGACGCCGTGCGCCAAGTGCAGCCAGCCGTGTTCGGTCTTGAGCGGAGCCGGACCTTCGCCATTCTTCAGTTCCTTGATGGTATGATAGACGCGCGGCTCGACGATGATCTCTTCGTGAATGACCGCCGGGTTGATCCAATCGCTCAACCCCCAACCGATGCCGCCGCCGCTGCCTGCCAAAATAAAGCCGTCTTGCGGGCGCGTGTAGAAGGCGTATTTTCCGTCCACAAATTCGGGGTGCAAGACGACATTGCGCTGCTGCAGCGAGGGGGTCTTCAGATCGGGCAGGCGCTGCCAGGTTTTTAGGTCGCGCGTGCGGGCAATGCCCGCTTTCGCTATGGCGCTGGAAAGGTCGCCCGGAGACGCGTTGGGGTCTTTGCGCTCGCTGCAGAAAACGCCGTAAATCCAACCATCCGCATGCCGGGTGAGGCGCATATCGTAGATGTTCGTGTCAGGATCGTCAGTTTCGGGCATCAGGATGGGTTCGTCCCAAAAGCGAAAGTTGTCTACCCCATTCTCGCTCTCGGCGATGGCAAAAAAGGACTTACGGTCCCAGCCTTCCACGCGGCAAACAAGCAGAATTTTGCCTTCGTGTTCAATGGCGCCCGGGTTGAGGACGGCATTGACGCCCAGTCGTTCTAGCAGGCGGGGGTTGGTCTGCGGGTTCAGATCATATCGCCATTCGAGCGGAACATGCGCAGCGGTAACGACCGGGTTTTGCCAACGCGTGTAAATGCCGTTGTCCCAGCGCAGGTCGGGGACGTTGGGACGGGCGAGAAGTTCAGCGTGTCGTTTACGCAGAACAGCGAGGCGGTGGGAAAAATCTGCAGGGGGCATAGGAAGGTCTCCATAAGTAGAGTAGCAGGATCGCAGGCAAGGCGCAGGATGTCATCTTGCGCTAAGACTGGCAACAACTAACCGGCGCTGAGCGCCAAAAAAATGCGGCTTTGAGCGCGAGGAGGATGACGCGCGGCTGGTCAAGTTCCGGGCATCGCGAAGTTTTGATAATTGTGATCTGGTCAACGTCGGGCGCGCCGTCCACAGCCGCCTTCTTGATGGACGTTGCGCTTTCTGGCAGCGGCAGACGCAGGCGAACGCGTTCGCCAACGCCGGCGAAGGTCACGGTTACGCGCGGTGCGGAGTCGTCTAAGCGATAGCGGCAAGCGGCGTAGCGATTAGACGCTGGGCAGCGGATGGGACGGCGCATCCGGTCATCCGAAATCGCAGAGGGAAAGCGATCAAGCGGATCGCGGGACGCGCCGTTGGATTTGTGAATGTAAGCGCGAGACGCGAGGCAGGAGTGGACGGATACCCGTTCCGCGCCGGTTTCATAGACTACACGGGCTGTTTGCCAGCCCGCCGCGCCGTCAACTGTCAAGGAGACTTTGCCGGAAACTGGCTGACGGACGCAGTTGCGCTTGCGCCCACCCCTAACGATCAGCTGACCCAGCGGGGGATCTAGCTGGGTGAGGGTTTGCAAGGGAAAGACAGGCTGATCGGACAGACCGTTTTGGAGAGACATGGAGGCGCTTCCTAAGCGCAGAAAAGAGTTTTGACTGAAAATTTTCCGAAATTTAACCAAACATTATTGTATATTCAAATAGAATATAAAGTCAAGTTTCAGATGTATCTCTTGAGAGTTAGTGACATTTGTCACCTGAATTTGCGAAGAATGTCATAGAAAAAGCCAAAAATAGTTGACTTTTGGGTTTTCAAATGCTATTATTTGAATGAAGATGTGAAATTTTAGATGAAAAATCCGAAAATTTCAGATAAAAATTCGATATGAATTCAAGTCATTCCCCTACCTTGAGAGACATCGCAATCGCTGCCGGCGTTTCGCTGGCAACAGTTTCGGCGGCGCTCAATGATAAGAGTGGCGTTTCGCCGCAAACCCGCGCCAAGGTTCTGGAACTGGCAACCTCCTTAGGGTATGAGATCAAAGAAAAGAAACGCGGCATAAATGAGCCCGATTTGCGTGTGATCGGCTTTCTGGTAAAGCATGACCTGGACATGGTACGCGGCGCAAACCCATTTTACTCGCATGTCCAGTTTGGCGTGAGTAATTTTTGTCAACAGCACAACATCAGCCTGATGATTTCGACCATGGATGTGGACATCAGCAATCATCCCCTCTCTTGGCCGGCCATGATTAATCAGAACCAGATTGACGGATTAATCATGGCAGGCGCTTTCATTGATGACTCGGTTGAAATCCTCAAGCGCAAGACCGATTTTCCGATTGTGCTCGTGGATAGTTATTCTTCCACTTTGGATTGCGATAGCGTGGTTTCGGATAACATTGGCGGGGCAAAAAAGGCAGTGGAGTACCTCGTCGCAAACGGTCATGAGCGCATTGGGCTAGCGGGCTGGAATCCGCTTTCGCCGCCCAGCATTCAGCTGCGCTACCTAGGCTACATGCAGGTATTAAGCGCTTTTGGGTTGAAACCATTTGTTGTCGAGAGTGAACTTTCACGAGCGGGCGGGCGCAAAGCGGCTTCCGAACTGCTCGCTGCCGACCGGCAGGTAACGGCTTTGTTCTGCTGCAACGACGAAACGGCCATTGGCGCGATGAGCGCCATTTATGATTTGGGACTGGAAATTCCACGCGACGTATCGGTGATCGGGTTTGATGACATTGATCTGGCCGCTGAAATCAGACCTGCGCTGACCACTGTCCGCGTGCAAAAAAGTTGGATGAGCGCGCTAGGCGCGCAGGCGTTGATTGAGCGCGCGCGGAATCCCGATAAGCCAAAGACAACCATTGTCGTGGCGACAGACCTGGTAATTCGCGAGAGCGTCGCCTGCATTGGGCAGCCCAAGCCGCTAAAAAAGCGCGCTGTCGAACAATCCCTCGAAGCAGCCAATCACCACATTCTGTACTAATCGCTTACAGCCGTTCCATTCATTTCAGAGTGCGTTTCAACCATATTCCCGCCGTTTGTCAGAAGAATAATGAGGAAACCCACGCAATGACTAGGCAAAAGAATTCCGCCAAACCCAAGCAGCGCTGGACGGCCGATGCGATTTATAACAATCTCTCGTATCTGACAATGGTTTTGCCGGGCACAATTTGGTTGCTGTTATTTGCCTATCTGCCCATGCCGGGCATCATCATGGCGTTCAAAAACTATCGCTTGCAATCCCCCACTGCAGACCACTGGATTCAAAACCGGTTCATTTACAGCCTCATCGAAAGTCCCTGGGCGGGTCTCGATAATTTTCGCTTTCTGGTTTTGCCCACTAACCTGAACAATACCATTACATACGCTCGAAACACCGTGCTTTACAATCTGATGTTCATCGTAGTGGGGCTGATCTTATCGGTTTTGCTGGCAGTTATCATTTATGAGTTGACCAACCGCTTTTTGGCAAAGCTCTACCATTCCATCTTCTTCCTGCCGTTTTTTATTTCGTGGGTCGTGGTGTCCTATGTGATCTTTGCGCTGGCGAACCAATCCGGCATCATCAACACCGCTCTGAATTCTTTGAATTTGCCGCCCTTAGAGATTTACAAAGAAAAGATATACTGGCCGTTCATTTTCCTGTTCGCCCATATTTGGAAATATACCGGCTACGGCTCCATTTTGTACCTAGCGATCATCACTGGCATTGATCGTCAGCTCTACGAAGCGGCTGCCATTGATGGCGCGAACAAATGGCAGCAGTTCTGGAATGTTACTTTGCCGCAGTTGGTTCCGACCATCGTCCTGCTCCAGATTCTGGCTGTAGGACGCATTTTTGGCTCGGATTTTGATTTGTTCTATACCCTGCCAGCCGGCTCAACGCTGGTCAGTTCGGTGACCACCACGATTGATGTGTATGTTTATAGCATGTTGCGCTCCACTGTTCCGTTGGGCTATCCGGCGGCGGTTTCGCTAGTGCAATCCGTGATTGGCTTCGTCCTAATCCTCATGACCAACTATATCGTCCGCAAGGTGCGGCCTGACCTAGCTCTGTTCTAATTTGGCAAGGAAAAGGAACGCAGACATGAAACTTTTTTCGAAGAAAAACAAAACCGCCCGCGATATGCTCTCCATTTCGCCATCCACCAATTTGTTTTTGAATATCCTGATGGCGATTTGCTGCATCCTCACGCTTGCGCCGTTTTATATTATTATCATTACTTCGATCACTTCAGAATCCTCGCTAACAGCCAATGGCTACCGCCTCTGGCCTGAGCAGTTCTCGTTGAACGCTTACACCTTTCTGTTTCGGGAAGGCTCGGTCATCATCACGGCGTATCGCAACACGATTATCTCCACGCTGCTGGGCACGGTTCTGTCGGTCGTGTTGGTCTCGTTGTACGCTTATCCGCTTTCTCGCAAAAATTTTCGCTTTTCAACCTTCTTTACTTTCTTTGCCTTCTTCACCATGCTGTTCGGCGGCGGTCTGGTGGCGTATTACATGGTCATGCGCCAGATTTTGCAAATCCAAAACACGATTTGGGCGCTCTTTCTGCCCTCTTCGTTCAGCCCGTTTTGGGTATTCGTGCTGCGCACATACATCAAGGCAAACGTTCCTGAAGATCTCCTCGAAGCGGCGCGCATTGATGGGGCTAGCGAGTGGCGCACGCTGATTCAAGTTGTCATGCCGCTCTCGGTGCCTGGCTTGGCGACCGTGGCTCTTTTCAGCGCAATTGGCATCTGGAACAATTTTTTCAATGTCCTCTTGCTGGTTGACCGAGTGGAGCTCTACAACTTGCAGTACACCATTTACTCCACCCTGAACAACATCCGATTTCTGACTGAAAACGCATCCCGAATGCAGGGCGTCGTCAATTTGAGCGACTTGCCTTCGCAGACCTTCCGCATGGCGATGGCGGTTGTCACCATCGGGCCAATTATCTTGGCCTATCCGTTCTTTCAGCGCTTCTTCGTGCGCGGTTTGACGATTGGGGCCATCAAAGGGTAGTGATTATATGGGCGTTCCATATAACTAAATTCACCATTAGAAAAGGAGAAGGAAGAACCATGTTTCGCAAACTAATTTCCCTGTTTTTGCTTGCGGCTTTTTTGCTGGCAGCCTGCTCGCCGGCTGCAACGCCTGAGCCGCCAGCTGTCCAGCCTCCTGCAGGCGAACAACCGACTGCTGAACCGACACCAGTCGCTCAACAGCCAACCGCCGAACCGGCGCCGACTTGCGACAAGCCCGCCATGCTCAACCTGTACATGGTCGGCGGCGGCGACACCCCCGCCCGCTCCGACGTGGAAGCCGCTCTCAATGCTTACATAGAGCCGCTCATTTGCGCCAATGTAACCTTCAACATCGTTGGCTGGGGCGATTGGTTCGCTAAGGCCATCACGGGCATTCAAGCCGGCGAGGAGATGGACATCTTCTTCACCGCCGACTGGTGGCAGTACAACGAACTGGTCGAACAAGGGCTGCTTCTACCGCTAAATGATGATAACGGCCCCAACGGCAATCTGTTGAAGCTATACGGTCAGGGCATCCTCGATACTCTGAACCCGGCTTTCATCACCGGCACGCAAGTCAATGGCGTCAACTACGCCGTTCCCACCAACAAAGAACTGGTTGTGCCTGATGGCTTCATTTACAATGTTGCGCTCGCTGAAGAAATTGGCTTTACCCAAGCCGATGCCGCCAAAATCAAATCCATGCGCGACTTTGAACCCTGGCTCGAAAAAGCCAAAGCCGCCCGCCCCGATGAGTTTCCCTACCTGCTCAACTTCATGCCGGGCTTCAAACCTTGGGTGGAAGGATTTGCCAGCGGCGTTCCATACAGTGTCATCACGATGAAGCTCGAACCGGATGCCAACGGCAAGTTCGATGAAACAATTGTCAATGTCGTTGAAACCGATTGGTATCGCGATTACGTCACCCTCATGCGCGAATGGCGCGAAAAGGGTTGGGTGCATCCTGAAGCGGCGTTGGCAGGCTATGAACCTGACCCCCTAATGAATGCTGGCAAGTTCTTTGTCGTTGCCCAGCCGCTCAAGGGCAATAACATCAAAGCGGTCGAATTGATGAACTCCTCCGGCAACCCGGACCTGCGCTTAGCGGAAATTGAATGGCAGAAAAAAGTTGTCATCACCAATCACACGGGCGGTTCAATGCTGGCTATCCCAGCCCTCTCTAAACACCCGGTGGAAGCGATGAAGTTCATCAACCTGCTGCACACCGACCCCAAAGTGGTCAACATGGTGCTGTTCGGCGCGGAAGGCAAGCAATGGGAATTGGAGGCCGATGGCCGCGTCAACTTGATTGACAATTCGTGGTACACGGCTCACCCAGGCGCATGGGTGTGGGGCAACACGCGCATTCAGTATGTAACCAACAATGAAGACCCCGAAAAGAACCGACTCCTCGCCGAATACTCCGATGACGCCCTCGCTCATCCTTCGCTGGGCTTCCGCTTCAGCCGGGTTCCCGTCCAAGCCGAAATTACCGCCATCGAGGCTGTGATGGCGAACTACTGGAACGCGCTGCTCTACGGCTACATTGATCCGGCTACCGAACTGCCCAAGTTCATTGACGAACTGAAAGCCGCTGGCATTGACACCGTCAAAGCCGAAGTTCAGCGTCAGTACGACGCCTGGAAGGCGAACAAGTAATCGTTTTGCGCTAGCGCGAACATGCCAGGTCACAGCGAGGGGCTGCCTCAGAATCAAATAGGGCAGCCCCTCCTTTCGAGGGAAGTGACCACTCAGGGGCTGGCTGCAGGCTGTCCATCGTCGGCAAACTTCAGCCAGCCCATCAAAATTTTTCCCAAAGGCAGGTCACGGATGATTTGGGATACCCCCATTCAACGCAAAAACCTCACTCGCATCGAAAAAGGACTGGGTTCTGGTCTATGCCTAGGCGGGCTGGGCTGCGGCGGACTAGAACTATGGGCGGATGGCGTCTTTCGCCGCCACGCTTACCTAAACACGGCGCCCTGGGCAGGTTGGCGGCATCAAGTCCCGCCAACCGACCAGCCCCAACCGCCCGCCGAACCGCAGACCGGCGTCGAAGACCTGTGCTTCCTCCTGCGCGTCCAGCGCCGCGGCAGCGACCCGCAAATCCGCTTTCTGTTCGTCGGGCAGGGCGACGCCTGGTTAGTGGACGAACACATGTCGCGGACTTACAAATACGCCACCGCTCCCACCGTGCGCGCCATCGAACACAGCGCCGAATTTCCTTTCACGCGCCTCAAATACATGGACCCAACCCTGCCTGTACAGGCGGAACTGCTCGCCTGGTCGCCCTTTATCCCGCATGATCAGGCTGCCTCCGCCACTCCCGGCGCTGTCTTCGACTTCACCATCGCCAGTCAGACCGATGAGCCGTTGGAAGTCAGCCTGCTGTTCATCGCCAGCAACCTGGCTGGCTTCGATCAGACGCCTGACTACGCCGCTCAGCACAGCTTGAAGACCACTTCGGCAGGCGTCATCGTGCGCATGAAAGGCGGGCGCGACCCTCGCAATCCCACGACCGGCGAGATGAGCGCTTTTGCCGCCGCCCGACCCGGTCAGTCCATCTCCGCCGTTTCGCACAACCCCTACCTGGAAAACCTGTACTACCCTTTTTACGCCACTGGCACACTCGATGGCGCGCGCATTCCACCGCGTATTCCGCGTGAGGAGTATCATCCCAACCCGCAAAACGCTCCCATGTTCCGCGATCGCGCCTTCATTTGCGTTCGCGCCACTCTCCAGCCGCGTGAATCCGCTGAAATCCGCGCTGGGATCACTTGGCATTTTCCCAACCATTACGACCGGACAGGCGTGCGAGTCGGCAAATTTTACGAGAACCGCTTCGCCGATGCCGAAGAAGTGGCGGCCTACTTGCTGACGCAGGGCGACACGCTCAAGGCCCGCTCCCGCTCTTGGACCGACTCCATCCTCGACTCCGACCTCGACCCTGCCCTTGCGCTTGCGATGCTCGACCAAGCGAACACGCTTTTCAAATCCTCTTGGTATGGCAAGGACGGCAGCTTCTTCCTATGGGAGGGACTGGGACAGGCGGGCAAGAATACGGTGGACGTAGACCATTATGGCTCGTTTGGTCTGGCGCTGCTCTTTCCCGGTTTGCGTGCCCTTATTCTCGACCAAACCCAAGCCGCCCAACGTACCAACGGACAGGTGGCGCACGCCTACCAGCGCAACATCCGCCCGCAAGACATTCCTGATGGCGAGTATGCTCGCTGGGATGTCAACTTGCAATATGTTTTGGCGCTCTTTCGCGACTGGCGCTGGAGCGGCGACCACGCCCTATTGAGTCGTCACTGGGAAAGCGCCCGCCGCGCCTTAACCTTCGTCCAATCCCTCGACCGGTTAGGGATTGGCTTACCCTTCACCGAAGGCGGCATCACCTACGACCACTGGCACATGGTCGGCGTAGTGGCATACATGGCCGACCTCTACCTAGCTGCCCTGCAAGCCGCGCGGACGATGGCGGAAGCCGTCGGCGAGGCCGATTTCGCTGCCGACTGCCAAGCGCGCTGGCAAACAGGACGCGCTTCCTTCGAACGGTTGCTCTGGCAGGATGGCTACTACAAGGCCGTCTTACGCGAAGGCGCTTTCCCCGAAACGGGGGATGACCGCCTGAACCTGCTGGCATCCAAGCCGATTGATCAGGGGCTGCACACCGACGCCCTCAACGGTGAGACCTTCGCTCTGCTGACCGGCTTGCCGCGCGCCCTCGACCCTGTGCGCGTCCGCGCCATGTTGGAACGCATCCTAACCTATAATCGCAACGAAGATGGGCGCTTCCTCGCCAACGGCAGCTGTCCGAACGGCGAATTCCCCGACGAGTGGCCCTTCTCGCAGTGGCAAAATCCATGGACCGGGACGGAATACTTTTTTGCCGCTCAGTTGTTTGCTGAAGGTATGGAAGAAGAAGCCCTCGCCATCCTGCGCAATGTCTTTGACCGCCTCGATGAAGTTGGAATGCGCTTCCGTCACAACGAATGCGGCGATTTTTACGCGCGCGCCCTGTCCATCTATGCCGCTTGGCAAGCTTGGCTCGGTCTGCTGCTGGATGCGCCTGCCCGTCACTTGCGCCTGCAGCCCAAAACCCGCAAAGTCTCCCTGCGTTCGCCCTTCCTGTGCGCCACAGGCTGGGGAAGGATGAAGATTGAGCGCGGACATCGCCACTTCACCTTGCAAATCGCCTTGAAGGAAGGCGCTCTGACCCTAGAGAGCGTGGAATTGCCCATCAGCGGCTCGCCCGCTGCCAGCCTGAACGATCGCCCGCTAGCCGTGAGCGAATCCGCTGGGCGCATTCGCTTCGTTCAGCCCGTCACCCTCATGCCGGGCGATTGTCTTGCTCTCACCGCAAATTTTTCCAATCCGTAACCTCACATCTCGAACCGCTTCCCATGAGGGATTTTCCATGACCATTCGCTTTTATCGGCGCAGGCGTTCTCGGCCTGACGCCTAAGCGAACGCACGACATCCTCCCTTTGCGCTTCTCCGAGACGCCACTAAACTCCTAATGGACATCAACCGCAAACAGCTCGACTTTGCCAAATCCTTCAAGAAGCAGACTGTTGAAACGGTCAACGCTCCCGCCAGAGCGCAGGCGACTCTCAGCCGCGCAGAAACCCTCGATCAGGCGCAGTTTGTCAATTTTCAATCCCATCGTTAACCTTTTCGCCCTGTCGCCTTTATGTAAAAAATCAACCATGTCCCAACCCTTTCTCGAATCCTACTTCCTGTGCAAGTCCCCGCTCAAAACGCTGTGGCTTTTGTTTGAGGCCGACCGCCCGCGTTTGTTGGTAGCGGCGGTGGCTTTTGTCATCAAACACAGCCCAGTCTGGCTTTTGCCCCTGTTGACCGCCAACATCATTGATGTCGTAGTAGAACAAAAGCCGATTGCCGAATTGTGGTGGAATGCCCTCCTGCTGACGCTGCTGCTCTTCCAAAATATGCCCATGCATATTCTTTACACGCGTCAGTTGAGCATTGCTTTGCGCGGCGTAGAAACGCGACTGCGTTCCGCTCTGGCGCGCCAGTTGCAGCGACTTTCAATTGGCTATTTCACCCGCGCCAGCGCTGGCGTCTTACAAACCAAAGTAGTTCGCGATGTCGAAAACATCGAACAGATGGTGCGCACGCTCTTCGATGGCGGCCTAGTGGCGCTGAGCGGTCTGCTGGGCGCGCTGGTCATCACGGCCCTGCGCGTCCGGGCTTTCTTGCCCTTCTTTGTCTTGGTTGTGCCGGTTTCCGTTCTTCTCGTGCAGACCATGCGACGCGGACTGGCTGAGCGGAATCAGCGATTCCGTCAGCAAGTGGAGCGCATGGCAGCTCGCATGAATGAGATGACCCATCTCATCCCGATCACCCGCGCTCACGGACTCGAGCAGGATGAACTCCATCGAGTGGATGAGACCCTCTCCAGCGTGCGCAAGGCTGGGCTGGAATTGGACATGATCAACGCGGTCTTTGGCTCGCTCTCATGGGTAACCTATAACATGTTCAATGTCCTGTGTCTGGTCGTTGCCGCTTGGCTGGCTTACAACCGGATTCTGCCCATCTCCGCTGGCGATGTGGTCATGTTGAGCGGGTATTTTGCCAGTCTGACCGGCGCAGTCATGGTGCTGATCAACCTCATGCCGCCAATTGCCAAAGGCCTGGAGTCGATCGTTTCGGTGGGAGAGGTACTGAAAGCCCCTGACCTAGAACACAACGAAGGCAAACCGCCTGTCGAAACCCTGCGCGGCGAATTTCGCTTTGAAAACGTCTCCTTCCGTTATCCCGACACCGATGTCTCAGCCGTCCGCGATTTCTCGCTGGAGGTGCCGGTAGGACAGAACATCGCCTTGGTAGGGCCCTCCGGCGCGGGAAAATCCACCGTATTGAGCCTAGCGATTGGCTTCATCCGCCCCACTGCCGGGCGTATCCTGCTGGACGGGCGCGACATGAACGAACTTGACCTGCGCACCTACCGTCGTTTCGTCTCGGTCGTGCCGCAGGAGACGATCCTTTTTGAAGGCACAGTGCGCGAGAACATCACCTATGGGCTGAGGAATATCTCGGACTCTCAGGTGGAGACTGCCCTGCGGGATGCCAACGCATGGGAATTCGTGCAGGACATGCCCGACGGTCTGGAGACCCACATTGGAGAACATGGCGCGCGACTTTCCGGCGGTCAGAAACAACGTCTGGCAATTGCCCGCGCCATCATCCGCAATCCGCGCGTCTTGATCCTTGACGAAGCCACCTCCGCCCTGGATACTGAATCCGAAGCCCTGATTCAGCAAGCCCTGGCGCGCCTGATGCGCGGACGCACCACCTTTATTGTCGCTCACCGCCTGTCCACCATCCGCAATGCCGATAGAATTGTGGTTATGAAACAGGGCAAAATCGTCGAAATTGGCTGCCATGAAGAACTGATGCGTCTAAACGGCATTTACGCCAGCCTGCAAAACGGACAGGAAATTTCTGATACAGAAAACGGAGAATGACCATCGCAAAAAAAATCACCAGCTCGCCGCCTCAACAATCGGAAGATGGCACACGCTTTATCCTACCCCTTTACGAATCGAGCGGCACGCGCGGGCGGCTATGCCCAGCCAACCCACTGCCGCTTCAATCTGTCGCGTTTTTTTGCCTGCTCGAAAACGACCTGTTTCCGCTTGACTGGCAAGACAGCGTGATCCACGAGTTCAAAACCGTGAAGACGCTTTCACAGCGTCCTTGGTTATAATATCTCTCATGGAACAAGGATTTCTTGGCAGGCTGCCTGCCCCGCTGCGCACAATTGTTTATGCCTTTCTTAACTGGTGGGATGACCTAGTCATGCAGGCTGTGATGAGCCTGATTTGGAGTCTTTCCTGGCTGACGATCGTTCTTGGGCCGCCGGTTACCTTCGGAATCTATTATGTCCAGAGCCAATATGTGCGTGGGGAGAATCTCGGCTTGCGCGGCATGTGGGAGGGCATGAGAATATACTTCGTCAAAAGTTGGCAGTGGATGCTGGCAAACTTGTTTATAGGGCTTGCGCTGATTGCCAGCGTGGACGCCTACCGTTTGATTGAAGCGAATTGGGCTCCCATAGCGCGCGGCCTGACCGTCGCGATTGGCGTGGCTTGGGTCATGATTCAATTTTATGCCGTTCCGCTCCTCATGGTTCAGGAGCAAAAATCGCTGCGTCTCGCCTGGCGCAACAGCTTGATGATGACCTTGGCGTCGCCCGGTTATCTTTTAGCCCTGTTTGTGTTTTTAGCGCTCTTTGGCATGGTTAGCGCGCTTCTCGTATTTCCGCTTATTCTTGGATTTGTTTCCTTGCTGAGTCTGCTTGCCAGTCAAGCGGTTAGCGATCGTCTGGAAGCGTTTCGTCAAATTCTTTCCGACGAGGAGCGGTAAGCAGGCAGCGCTATGCTGCCCCCAGAGCCGCCCCCGATGCTAGCAGCCCTGTCCTAAACCCCCTCACGGCAACGCGCCTTGCGGTCCGCGTACTCGCTTTGGCATAAAAGGGCTGAACACGCCACCGCAACACAGTTCATCCATGTTCAAATCATTAGGCGATTACACCGGCAAACTTTCTTCGCCAGAGATGCAACCCAAAATTTCAGGCCGATTTTGCGGATGAAACAGACCGGGCTTCTTAAGCCTAACGCCCCGCGCCTCTATTCCGTAAGAATGGTTACGCCATCAAGGGCGCGCATGAGCGGCTATGGAGCGCGGATTTATTGAACCTGACTCGTCAAAAGAGACACTAGGTCATCAAG
>FWWL01002607.1_pt1 | contig 24185 bp, 26 predicted proteins | sample 2228331 | NCBI WGS metagenome assembly FWWL01 (sample SAMEA103939775, study PRJEB20133) | metagenome | reverse complement strand
GTATAGCTCTGTCGGTCAGCTCCTTGGATGTGCTCAGATAAGCCTTGTCTTGGGTTATCTCGTAAAGGCTCAAAAGCCCCCTTGCCAGGAATATGTAATCCTCCGAAAAGCCCTCCACCCCTTCCGTGTGGAGTAGCCCGCCTTCCTTGTAAAACTCTTTTAAGAGCCTGTCTGCAGTCTTTACGGAGAATTCGTAAGCCCACCGGTCGCCAAAGGTTTTGTAATACTCACACATGCCGGTCAGCATAAGCCCGTTCCAGCCCGTGTATAGGGTCTTGTCTATGTAGGGCGTTTGTCTTTTTTCCCTGAGGCTTGTGAGCTTTTGCCTGATGCTCTGGATGAGCCCCTTTACCTCCTCAAGGCTCCTATCCGTTTGTAGCGATACTTCCTCCTCGGTCATGTTTATGTGTAGGACGTTCTTTCCTCCGTGCATATGACCTTTGGGAGTTATGCCGAAGTAGAGGGTTGCCAAACTCATCTCCTCGGGGCTTAGGATATCTTTTAGCTCCTCGTAGGTGAAGGTGTAATACCCTCCCTCGTCCAAAAGCCCTATGTCCGCATCCTGCGATGCGTAAAAACCGCCCTTTGGGTCTGCTCCGTATAGCTTGTAATACTCTACAATACCTCGTGCTATGTAGGAGTATAGCTCTTTTTTCCATACCCTGTAGGCTATGCTGTAAAGCTCCAAAAGTTCGGCGTTGTCGTAGAGCATCTTCTCAAAGTGTGGCACGAGCCAGTCTTCGTCGGTGGAATACCTGAAAAAACCTCCCAGAAGGTGGTCGTATACACCACCTTTAGCCATGGCGTCCGAGGATAGCTCTACCGCCTTACTTATGGCTTCGTTGTTTGTAAAGTAGGCGTGGATGATAAGGAGTTCTAAAGCCTTGGCGTGATGGAACTTGGGCGCGCCCGCCATCCCACCTTTCTGGTAGTCTAAGGATGCCAGTAAGGCGGATATGCCCCTGCTCAGGAGCTCCTCTCCCGCAAAGTCTTTGTAGCTTCGTGAATAGTAATCCCTTATGCTCTGGGTTATATGCATGGCGGAACTCAGGATTTTGTCCCTGTCTTCTTTCCAAAGCTGGGCTATCCTGAGAAGTAGGCTCTTAAAGCCCGGTCTTCCCCATCGGTCTTCGGGCGGAAAATAGGTCCCTCCGAAGAAGGCTTCTCCTTCGGGTGTTAGAAAGACGGTAAGGGGCCAGCCACCGCTACCGGTGAGGGCCATAACCACCTCCTGGTGTCGCCTGTCTATATCCGGTCTTTCGTCCCTGTCTACCTTTATCGGAATGAAGTTTTCGTTTATGATACGAGCTATCTCGGGCTTTTCAAAGCTCTCGTGAGCCATCACATGACACCAATGACACCACACACCCCCTATGGACATAAGGATGGGCTTGTCCTCCTTCCTAGCCCTTTCAAAGGCTTCCTCCGACCACTCATACCAGTCCACCGGTTGGTGTGCTGACTTTCTCAGGTAAGGACTTCTGGCGTTAATCAGTCTGTTAGGCATGCCTAAGAATATAGCTCCTTTTGGAAAGAGGTTTGTGAGATTAATCACTCAGATGGGCTTTGGTTTTCCATCCTCTCCACATGAGAAGACCTAAAGCTCCGAACGAGCTTGATATTACCATGGACAAAACAAACACAAAGACCGTGCCGGTAAACCATAGCTCCATGGGATAGACCCTCAGGAGCATGTCCTCATCTCTAAAGCGCCAAGAGTAAGGGTCAAAGAGGAGAAGATGAAAGGCCTCAAAAGCCCAATGGTAAGCCAAGAGGGAAACAAGCAAGAGAGCAACCAGCAGGACTTCTGTCAGCAGGGAGGAGAAGAAGAGGAGCTTACCCATGACCCTTGGGTCCCTCAGGCTCAGAAAGAGGACCAGCCAGAGGGGGATGCCTAAGTAGAGGACTTTAAAAGAGACGCCGAGCAAGGCTTTCACATCCTCCATGTGGGCTATCTCCCTCTCGTTGAAGAGTCCAGACTCTTTGAACTCCCTCATGCCTTCATCGGACAGGACGGACCTAAGACCCAGCTTGGCAATCTCCAGACGCCTCTCCTTGGGCATACCGAAGATGTCTTGTGGAAACTCTTCTTTGGAGTATACCCATTCCAGAAAGGCTTCTGTAAAGGCTATGCGTGTTGAGAGGAGAACTACCAGAAAGGGAAAGGAAAGGACGAGGACAGCCCCTCTGAGCATCAGTATCCTCTCTGTTGGGTGGGTCCTGCATGGCAGGCTATACAGGACTTTTGGTTGCCGACGACCATCACAAGACCGTAGCTCTGGGCTATCCTCTGATGCTTTTCGTGTATGGCTTCAACGGGCTTGAATTTCCTCACCTGAGGTATATCTATACCCTGGTGGCACTGGTAGCAAGTATACATGGCGGACTTCCAGAGTTCTACAGCCTTTTCTTTGTTTCTTTCCTCCAAAGCCTTGGGAAGTTCGTTGTAAAGTATGGCGTTTCTCTTCTTAACCACCGCCTTTATGTCCTCGCTCCACTGGGCTACCATGGGACCCGCCAGAGCCATGTTCTTACCGCACGCGGACAGTCCGTAAGGGCTTCTTACCAGCCTCAGAGCGCCATCAAACTCTCCCTTCTCTATCATACCCCTAAGGGCTACAAAGCTGAAAAAGGTCTTGTAGGCTCCCGCCTTGAAGTTTAGGCGCACATCCGCCAGATACCTACCCGCCTTTAGGACATCTTCCTTGGTCTTTCCTCCCACCACCATTATGTTCTTTCCGTCCCTCTGCACCACCTTGATGGTAGGACCATCAAAGCTAAGACCGAGCTCCTTCACCACATGGTTGTTGATGCCAACCACTATGATGTTTTGGTAAGCCATGTTCTTGAACTGTTGGTCGTTTACAAGTAGCTCGGGCATTTTTGACCGCTTTACCTCCTCAGCACCAAAGCCTATGTCCTCCGTCCACTGCCCCAGATAGTAGGCAATCCTCCCCGCCAGAGCTGTCACATCGGGATCTTCTTCTTTGCCGTAGACTATCAGGGTGTTGGGCACGGCCACATCTTTTAGGAGCGCCGGCGTTCCGCTCCAGACCTCCGCATAGCGCACATAGGGAAAGAGCCTGTCCGCGAAGGGGGGGTCTATCTTGGGCATCTGGGCAAAGGCTAAGGTGCTGGTTAAAAGTCCGATGGCAAGTTTTCTCATGGCTCCACCTCCTTGTGGATAATTATAATTAAAGTTCCATGAAGGCCATACTCTTTGCACTGCTTGCCAGTTTGGTGTGGGGAAGCGCACCCCTACTTTTCAAGCTGGGTCTTAAGGGAAGCATGTCCTACATGACCGCCCTGATAATACACAACTTCACCGCCTTCTGCGTAGCCCTGTTTATACTCCTTATTACCAAGGAAAGCTGGAGCTTTAACCTCAGGGAGGGTGTGGCGGTAGCGCTCGGTGGCTTTATGTCCGGCTTTTTGGGTCTTTTTCTATTCTTTAAAGCCATAAGGCACGGTGATGTTTCGGTGGTCTCTCCCATAGCGTCCACCTCTCCCCTCTGGGCTTCCTTGCTCGCCCATGTGCTTTTGGGTGAGAGCATGAGCTTTGCAAAGCTCGTGGGCATACTGCTGACCGTTGCGGGTGTATCTCTTTTATCCTACTCCTCAAGATGAAACGCTACATCCTTCCTGTCCTTGTGGGTCTTCTCCTCTACCTGCCCTTTTCCAAGCATGCCCTCTGGCTTGCCCTCCTCCCAGCCCTATACCTGCTCTTTAAAAACCCAAAACCCTACTTTTGGAACACCTCCGGCTTTGTCTTTTTCTTTCTTTCCCTCAGGTGTGTCAACATAGCAAGCGTTGAGTTTGGAGGCTTAAACCCCCTCTTGGCTTACCTCATCTTTACCCTCTTTATCCTTTTTCTAACCCTTTACCAGTTTACCCTGCCCCTGCTCCTTTACAGGAAGTTCCTTGTCCCATTTCCCTTAGCCCTCGCCTTCCTTTTCGTCCTTTTTGAGCTTTTGCGCTCCTACTTTCCCTACGGGGGCTTTCCCTGGCTCATCTTGGGCTCGGTCCTGGTGGATGTTCCCCTGCTTAGGCTCTCCCTTTATCACCTGGGCGTCTACGGTGCAAGCCTGATGCTTGTCCTCCTTGCCCTCCTTCTTGTCCATAAAAAGTTTATTCACGGGTTTATCCTCCTCCTTTTGGTGCTTCTTCTGAGCCTCCATGCGGGCTACGAGCTGAGGAAAACTTATCGGGAGGCAAAGACCTTGAGGGTAGCCCTGATTCAGACCGCGGTAGACCAGAGGGTAAAGCTTGATTGGAGAGTTTTTAGGGAGCATACGCCTGAGATTATGAAAGTGGTGGAAAAGGCGGTAAAAGGCAAGCCACAGGCGGTCTTCTTGCCCGAGTCCGCCTTTGCCTTTATGTTCTCGGAGGAGTTCAACCCTTACAGGCAAAGACTCATGGAGCTATCCATGGATGTGCCCATAATGGTGGGTCTTATAGATGTTAGGGAGGGCTTAAAGCCTTACAACTCGGTTTACCTTCTGGACGGTGGCAGGGTAGAATACTACGACAAGGTGCGCCTTCTGCCCGTGGGCGAGTACCTGCCCTACCCCTTCGGCTTTTTGAAGAGCATCTTCGGTTCCATAAGCGGTATAGACTATGTCCCCGGGGACACACTCAAGAGCCTTGACCTCAGGGGTGTGAAAATAGCCACGCCCGTATGCTTTGAGATAGCCTACTGGGATTTGGTGAGAGAGCTCTCCAAAGATGCCAACCTTATGGCGGTTTTTACCAACGACGGCTGGTTCAAAGACAGCGACTGCGTCTACCAACACCTCCGATGGGCGAGGGTCAGGGCTGTGGAAAACGGTCTTTATGTGCTCTGGCTGAACAACTCCGGAGGCACGGGTGTGATAGACTACATGGGAAGAGTGCTTGAGCGCCTTCCTTACATGGAAAGGGGTATACTTTTTTACCATGTTCCCCTACGCCCGTGAGCTTCCCAACCTACTTTCTGCGCTCAGGCTGTTCTTATCACCCGCCTTGGTGCTGTTTCCGGAGGAATACATCAGGTGGCTCTTTTCCGCGTTGGCGCTCAGCGATGCCCTGGACGGTTTTCTTGCAAGGCTCTTAAAGGCTCAGTCCCAACTGGGTAAGATACTGGACCCTCTGGCGGACAAGGTGATGATGCTTTCTGCCCTTCTGGTCTGCGTGTATAAGCTTGAGGTCATACCCCCATACCTGCTTTATACGCTCCTGCTCAGGGATGTTAGTATTCTTGTGGGTTCTGCTTACATAATCAGGACTAAGGGTAAGGTCCCAGACCCCAGCCCTCTGGGAAAGGCTACCACCTTTATGCTCTCGCTGACCGTTGCCCTCTTCCTCTTCGGATACAGGGTGGACGCCTTGGTCTTTGTGTCCAGCGTGCTGATACTTTCCTCTTGGATGGACTACGCGGTAAGGGCTCACAGGGAGCTTTACCTGAGGTCAAACTTTCTCTGAAGACGCAGGTTTACCTCCTTAGAACGGTCCGAGTATACCCTACCGCTTATTGAAGTCCCGCGAACCAGACGGACACCACCTCCTACATAGGTCTCCTTCGGGTCCTTTAGGGTGCTCTGCTGATACTCTACGCTTGCCCTTTCTCCGAAGTCCTTGGAAATCCTAGTGCTTATGCCCGCCTCGGTGGGTCCTATGACGGGGGAGACCCTCACATCCACGTCCGTGCCTATCACATTACCCAAGGTTTGGGTTAACCTGCCAAACTCGGGAAACCGTGCGCTCAAGGCTGAATCTATGGAGAGTATACCTTGGGATGGTCCTCCGGAAAGGAGGGTGCTGAGCAGTTCCCTCTGGTCCTTGGGTGGGTCCGACCTGAGGAAGACCTTGGGATAATCCAAGCTACCGCTTATGTCCATTATGAGGTTATAGTCTGGGGTGGGAGAGCTTATGCTCAGGTTAACCCTTTTGTCCTCTTCCGTCAGCTCCAGCCTACCCTGCCTTACGAAGAAATCCTTCCTAAAGTAGGTTAGCTTGCCCCCCAGGAGGTCCACATCCATCCTATACTTGGTGTCTTTCAGGTCTCCAAACACCCTACCTTTTAGGTTTGCCACCACCTGACCCTCGGGCAGTCTAACCCTTATGGGCTCCTCCGTAGCCACCCTGATGTCAAGCTTTACCTTCTTGTATTTGTCCATCCTTTCTTCCTTAGCCTTGGGTAGGGAAAACACATCCAGATAGCCGTCCTTTACCACCAAAGAGCCTTTTATGTCAAACTCTCCCCAGTCGGTCTCTAAGGTCAGCTCTCCATTGCTTTCCCCCCTGTATCTTACCTGGTCCGACCTGTATATGACCAGTAGGTCTTTGTAGCTCATCTGAGCCTTTATATGTTTGCCCCCTCCCTGGACGGAGGCGCTGAGCTTGGAACCGTTGCCCTCAAAGAGGGCATTTCCTTTCCATATCCTCCCGTCGTAGCTCAGGCTGACCCAACCTGTAAGCTCCTCACCAAGATACCTGGATGTTAGCGAAAGCCTTTCCTGAGAGCGAACGCTCAGGCTCTGCTCTCCCCCTCTGTATAAGTAAGAGTAGCTTATCAACCCCGTCACCATGCTTAAAACCTTGCTCTTGACCATGCGCGACAGAGCCCTCATGTCAACAACGCCTTCCGTTCTTATCAGCAAGCCCTGTGAGGGTTCGTATTGCAAAGCCACATCCCCCACGGCGCTCCCTTCTACCCTTCCCGAAAAGCTAAAAACGCGCCTTTCTAAGTCAAGGCTGATGCTTTTGCTGCTGACCCTGAGAAGCTCATCCTCACCGAGCTTGACATGAAGACCCTTCCAGTCTCCCCGGTTTGCCTTAAAGGTAAAGGGTTCCACCTGAATATCAAAAGCCAAGAGCTTTAGGCTAAAGCCCTTTAAACTACCACGCCACACACCCTGGGAGCGCTCCAAAGAAGCGGACAGTGGTATGCTACTGCCCCCATAGTCCACCCTGCCATTAAATTGGGCAAAAAAGTCCCTGCCCTTGCCTCTTAGCTCAAAACCCGCCGATACGCTGTAATCCTTCTCCCTTTTGCTGAGATTTCCCCAAAGGCGGTAGGATGCTCTCCTGACATTGTAGACAAACCTGCCCTCAGAAAGTTCATCCACCGCATAATCACCCTCTATGCGCTCTCCATCCATCCTGCCCTTGATGAACGCCCTGTTAAAGAGCTCCTTCTCGCCCCTGCGTATACCGCTTAGGGAGATGTCAAAGCTTCCCATAAGACCTTCACCGCTTTGCACATCAATGCGGGCTTGGAAGTGTGAAGAAAAGCCCTCAGCCATCATGCTACCGCCGAGTCTACCCTTAAAGCTCGCAAAGCCCCTACCTACCTTGACCGCTCCCTCTCCACGAACGCCTGCAACTTTCAACTCCTCCTGCTCAAGGCTAAAGTTATCAAAAAGGACCATGCCTTCGAAGGTTTTCTCCGACCAAGAACCTCCACCCCTCGCTTTGAGACCCTCTCCCTCCAGCTCTACCCTGTAGTCATCCCCGGAGAGCCCAAAGGAAAAGACAAAGCTACCCACATAGCTACCCCCGTAGTAAACGTCCCTGGCATGACCCTTACCCACCGTGTAGAGAACCCCCTCTGCATAATCCAGGTTTCCCAGATAATCAAGGTAGAGCTTGGTCTTTTCATCCCTGTATTCAAAGGAGCTGAGCCTGAGTGTGCCCCTAAGGTCCTTGCCCCTGAAGAAGCCATCCAGGCTTAGGCTTCCCGCCCCTAGCAGGCTAAGGTGGAGCTCACCCTTAGGCATGTCCGCATAGTCCATATCAAGGCTAAGGCTACCCTGCGGAAAAGAGTAAGGGGGATAAATTAGGGATGAGATAAAGCTGTCCAAGATAAGGCGTTTTTCTTTTAAAAAGAGCTCAAGCCTACCCGAGAGAGCGCCCCGCAGGTCTTTGTCCGTGCCTATGAGCTTTTTGTCCAGCTCAAGGTTTTTAAAGATTAGGCTCATCCTCTCCTCTGGGCTTATCAGGTACTTTACCTGCGCTTGCACGGCTCCGGATTGCAAAGTACCCTCCAACCTCATACCCTCTTCCCTCCTGTAGGTAAACACCAGGTCTGCGCTCACATCCTCCACGCGCCTCCTTCCCACCACGTCCACGTAAGGAGTGAAAGCTTTAAGGTCCGCCCTTACGGATGTGTAGTTGAGCTCCCCTTCCGCCAATACACTGACGGGAGCTACCACCACACGGGAAGTCCTTATCTCCTCCACACGTATCTTGGAGCTAAAGTCTCCCTTCTTTCCCTTCCACCTTCCACGGAGCTCGGCGCTGAAGTGCTCCCCGATTACCCACGCCCTGTCCACGTGGAACACATCACCCTCCGCATGAGCCTTCTCTAAAAAGACATCCAATGTCCTTACGGATTTACCGTGCATCACATAAGCGCGTGCCCACCTGCCCGACCTGAAAACGCCTTCCGCTCCATGTATGTCGCCCGCAAAGACGGTTATGCTCTTCGTGTGGGGCACAGAGTTTACGGAGACATAGAGCCTGCTTAGGTAAGCCTTAAGGAATTTGGACCTTCTTGTTAGCTCGGAAAAGTCGTAATCAAAGGGCTTATCCGATACGATCTTTCCTATCCCAAGCACGTGGACCTCTTGGGCGGTCAGCATACGCTCTTTTATCTCAAAATTCAGCACGCGCAACATCAAATCACGCTCCTTAGAGGGCACAAAGAGATAGAGCTCTTCAAAGCCAGCGCGGAGCTCCAGAGGATTTAATCTCAAGCCCTTGACATAGAACTCAACGTTCCTTACCAAAAGAAAAGGCTTTAAAAAGACAAAGTAGACGAAAAGCAAAAGCAAAAGCAGATAACCAACATACTTCATTCAAAGGAATTTTAAGCCTTTTACTCCACCCCGTGCATCTTGAGGTTCTCTTTGATTCTGTGAAGGAGCTCGGCGGGTGTCCTTATGGAGTAGTCCAACTCGGACAGGACCTCATCAGCCCTCCTACCCTTTATGTAAACATCCCTGACCCTTTCCTTTATATCGTCCGCGGAGTTTAGGGGAAAGTCGGTGCCTTTGAGCCTCTTGAGGAGCATGTAAGCCCAAGGTATGTCAAGAGCCTGTGCGGTCTGTATGCAGTATTCCAAGAACACGTGGGGCTCTTCGTGTCCCTCCTTGACTTGTTTGTAAGCGAGTTTGGCGATACCACCCGCCGTGTGGACCTTCAGCTCTTTGGCTTCCTCTTGGAGGAGCTCTTCCATCCTCTTGAGCTTTTCCAACGCAAGGTCTATGTCAGATCTCAGGATGTTTTGGACCGTCTGTTTGGTAAGTCCTACCGCTTGGGCTATCTCGTCGGAGGTCTTGAGATACTCCTCCCTAAGGACAACCACGTATACCGCCCTCGCCAGGGATGGGAGCCAGGTGAGGGTCCTATACTCTGTTAGCTTGGAAAGACCGCCTAAGATATCAATGGCTCTGAGGAAGACCCTCGTCACGAGCGCTTCTACGTTTTGGTGCAGAGCCCCTACTATCACCACCATGGCTCGGCTCCTTTTTAAAATCGGGGTGACGGGACTTGAACCCGTGACCTCTGGCCCCCCATGCCAGCGCTCTGCCACCTGAGCCACACCCCGTATAAGTCTAATTATAAACCAATCTTAAAACAGTCGCTCCTTTGGTTTATTACCATGTGTGGGAAATACCTCTCCATGAAGCTCCTTACCTTGGATATGCTCTCCTCCACGAACGCCCTACTCTCACCCACGCACACCACAGCTATGTCCGAGCGTTGCCAGAGGTCCTGATGGTTTACCTCCGCCACCGACACGTTAAAATTGCTCCTGAGCCTGTCCTTTATGGACCTGATAGCCTGACGCTTTTCTTTGAGGGATGAGCTCTCCGGGAGAAAGAGCTCCACGTAAAGCACGCCTATGAACATGGTAAATCCAATCTATACACCTCTTTAAGCACTTCAAGGGCCCTGTGGTTGGTCAGGTCCGCGTGTAGTGGAGTTATGGAGACATAGCCGTTGTAGACAGCCCAGTAGTCCGTGCCTTCTTCAAGATGCCAACCGAACTCCTCAGCGGTTATCCAAAACATGGGCTTTTTGGCAGGGTCCAGAAACTGCACCACCTTTTCCTTGTAAGCCCTCCTGCCCTGTCGTGTTATGAGGAAACCCCTTATTTCCTCTAAGCTGAGGTTGGGTATGTTTACGTTCAGGTAAGTGTCCTCGGGCATACCCTTTTCAAGGACCATAAGCACCACCTTCTTGGCTATGCGCGCCATCTCCTCAGAGTCCACATCCTCCCTGCCGAAGGCGGAAAAGGCTACCGAGGGAATACCCAAAATCCTCCCCTCCATGGCGCCCGAGACGGTCCCCGAGTAGGTTATGTCCTCTCCCAGGTTGGGTCCCTCGTTGATGCCAGAGCACACAAGGTCTGGCTTTTGACCGCCCAAAAGGTGGTGGTATCCCAGGTGGACACAGTCCGCGGGCGTCCCGCCGATGACCGTCCAGAAATCTTCGTCCACCCTCCTCATACGCAGAGGTGCGCTGAAAGTCAAAGAATGCCCCACACCGCTTAGGTTCCTGTCCGGCGCCACCGTGATGACCTTCCCTAAGTCCATGAGCGCTTTTCTCAGAGCCTGTATTCCGGGAGAGAAGTAGCCGTCGTCGTTGGTTAGCAAAAAGGTAGGCATTGGTTATATTTTAAAGCATGGACACATGCCCCATATGCAAAGGCACGGGTTTTGTGGACAAGGGGGATACGGTTCAGCTGTGTTCCTGTAGGTTCACCGACGTGGACTTTCAGAAGCTCCTGCGCATACCCCCCAGGTTCGCCGGTGCGGACTTTACCAACTACCTTCCCATAAACGACTCCCAGCGCAGTGCTTTGGAAACATGCCTTTACTATGCGGTAAACTTTGAGCCCAGTGAGGGTAAAGGATTAACCCTACTGGGTTCCACCGGCGTAGGCAAGACCCATCTGGCTTGTGCCTTGCTCAAGGAGGTCTACACAAGAAAACACATAAGGGGTCTGTTCTTTGACACAAGGGAGATGCTAAGCAAACTCAGGAGCTCCTTTGACCAACCGGAAAAGCATAGGAAAATCCTGGACGTTCTTTTGACAGTTCCCCTTTTGGTCTTGGACGATTTGGGAGAGGAGATGCTCTCCGATTGGCATAGGGAAACCCTCACCTACATAATAACTTACAGGTATAATTACCTCAAAAGCACCATCATAACAACCCGCTACACTCTGGATGCCAGCTCTCCCAACTCCCTTGCGGAGCGCCTCTCGGAAAGCGTAGCCAACAAGATAAACCAGATGAACCTTACCCTACACATCTACAAGTAAAGCATGGCGGTTCTTATGAGCTCCCTTATGGTGTCCGCAGACCTGCGGAGCTCTCTCCTCTCGTAGCCCGAGAGCTTCACCCTGTCAAAGCCCACCACACCCTCTCTTCCCAACACCACCGGAAGACCTATGCACACATCCTCAAGCTCGTAGTATGCGGATATCTCCCCGTCGGTGTAAACACTGCAAGGATATACCTTCCTTTTATCCTTGAGTATGGCATCCACCATGACGAACACAGAAGCGGCAGGTCCGTAGTAGGCAGACTTACCCATAAGCTCTATTATCCTCTTTCCTCCGTTGCGCGTCCGCTCTATTATCCTGTCCATGTCCTTCGTGCTCAGCCTGTCCTCCATGGGCATGTTTCCTATGTAGCTTCTGGACATAACCGGGACCATCAGGTCGCCGTGCGTCCCCATCACCAAAGCTCTTATGTCCGTGTAGGACAGGTCAAAGACATCTCTTATATGAGCTTTAAAGCGGGCTGAGTCTAGGACACCAGCCATACCCATCACCTTGGAGCTAGGAAGCCCCGTGAGCTTCAGTGTGGCATAGGTAAGCACATCCACCGGGTTGGAAACCACTATGATGACGGAGCTGGGAGCATGGGTCATTATCTCCGTGCAGAAGTTTTTGAGGATGCTTATGTTCTCTTTCAGCAGGTCTTCCCTTGACATGCCCTCCCTTCTCGGTATACCCGCTGTGATTACCACCACGTCGGAGCCTTCAAGAGCCTTAAAACCCTCCGTATCGTAGGAGACGCCCACCACCTTTATATCCTTGTTGAGGAGGGTAGCCATCTGTTTGAGGTCCAAAGCTTTGGCTTTGGCTGGCTCAAAGCCATCCTTATACCTTCCGAAGAGGTAAACGTCATAATCACCCAGGACGGTGAGCAGGTAGGCAACGTTCTCCCCCACGTTGCCTGTGCCTATGACGGAGACCTTCATAGTTCAAAGTCTTTTAGATACTTAGCTCTTGTAGGGTGTTTTAGCTTGCGTATGGCTTTGGTTTCTATCTGTCTTATACGCTCCCTAGTGACGTTGAACATCTTACCTATCTGCTCCAAGGTATACTCGGTGCCGTCCACGAGACCGTAGCGATACATGAGGATTTCCCTCTCCTTCTCTCCCAAAGTCTGTAATACCTTTATGAGCTGTTCTCTCAGCAATCTCCTTGAGACCTGTTCTTCCGGTGAGGGCACGCTCTTGTCCTCTATGAAGTCCTTCAAGTGTGTATCCTCGTCGTCGCCTATGGGTGTCTCCAAGGATATGGGCTCTTGGGATGTTCTCATGACACGCCTTGCCTTCTCCACCGATATACCCAGATACTTGGCTATCTCTTCCGCCGTGGGTTCCCTACCCAGCTCCTGGAAGAGTTTTTTGTGAGCCTTGGTTATGTCGTTTATGGTCTCTATCATGTGGACGGGTATGCGTATGGTCCTCGCCTGGTCCGCTATGGCTCTGGTTATAGCCTGTCTTATCCACCATGTGGCGTAGGTGGAAAACTTATAACCCTTGCGATAATCATACTTATCCACCGCCTTCATCAGACCTATGTTGCCCTCCTGGATGAGGTCCAGAAAGTGCAATCCCCTGTTTACATACTTCTTGGCTATGGAGACCACGAGCCTTAGGTTGCACTTGACCATAACCTGCTTGGCTTGTGTCACCTTGTGCCTGCCCTCCCTTATTATGTGGATGACCCTTTCGAGCTCCTCCGGTAGGACGCCCATCTCCCTCCTGAGTTCTTCAATGTCCCTCTTGAGGGCTATGTACTCGTTCTTGAGTATCTCAAACCTGGCAAAGCCATAACCCATCCTTTCTGCCTTCCTCTGAAGACTCTCATCAACTTCGTAGTTCCTTATGAGCTCTTCTACGTCGGGGTGTATGCTTTCAAGCTTTTTCTTTCTGACCTCAAACTCTTTTAGCTTGCGCGTGTATTTGTTGTAAAGGTTTAAAAGCTCGTCCGCTATACGCTCAAACTTGGAGTGTTTGAGCCTTAGGCTCTTGAGAATCTTGTTCATCCTAGCATGCCTTTTGAGATATTCCTTCTTGTAATCTGAGGTGCCGTATTGGAGGTATAGGTCCCTCCAAGCTATGGCTTTCTTGTAAGCCATAGCCAACTCTGTGCCCTTTTCCATGAAGGACCTTTCCAAGTGCTCATGGCTCTCCTCATACTCTTCAACGCTCTTGCTTTCATCCATGTTGTCCATTATGTCGCTCGCCCGGACCTTTCCGTTGCACACGTTAGCCCATTCCCTCAGAACCCTGTCTATAAGGAAAGACGTCCGCAGTAGTCCTCTCCTCATAATCTTCCTACCGACTTCTATCTGTCTTGCATACTTTATCTCTTCCTCACGCGTCAGGAGGGGTATTTTACCCATCTCCCTTAGGTATAGCTTTACAGGGTCGCCATCCTTGGCACTCAGCAGTAGATTGTCGGTGGATACGGTGTATTCCTCTTCCGCTTCTATCCCTTCTAAATACTCCTCTCCATCCAGAATCTTTATACCCCTTTCTTGGAGAAAGTCCATTACCTCTTCGTAAAGGTCGGTGTCCGCCATCTCATCACCGAGCACCTCGTTAATCTCGTCGTAGGTAACATAACCCTTTTCTCCTACCTGCATAAGCTTTTTAAGATGCACTCTGTCGAGCATCCTTTACCTCCTTACAAAACTCTATTAATATAGACCTACCGCACATAGTAGACAAGCTCCTCAAGGCTCCTTCTCGGTGTAGACAAGGGAATTTCCGCAGGATAGCCCACGGTCAGGATGGCAACGGGTAAAAGGTAGGCTCTTACCGAACGCCTTTTGTGTATTGCCTCAAAGAACTCCATCTTTGAGAATCTCCTCCACCTCTTGGTCTTCCACCTGCCTAAAGTCCCTGTAGAACATGCCCACAGCGAAGGGTCCTTCCTTTACCTGGTATAGACAGTAAACCTCATCCGCATAGGCCTTAAGCCTTGATACGCTCTCCTGTGGACACACAGGTACCCCTATTATCACCCTTTTGGCTCCCTTTCTCTTGAGGTAGCTCGCACCCGCTATGAGGGTATAACCAGTAGCTATACCATCATCCACCATGAGAACTTCTCTACCCTCCACGCTCAGCCCTTGAGGGGGCAAGAACCTTTTTTCCCTCTCCCTTATTTTTTCAAGCTCCTGTTGGACTACCTTATCTATGGTCTCCTTGTCAAGGCTAAAGTGGTTCACCGTAGAGTAATCCAAGTAAACCTCACCGTCAGGGTCAACCGCTCCGAAGGCAAGCTCGGGCTCATAGGGCACACCGAGCTTTCTAACCACAAGAACACTCATGGGAAGTCCGAGTAGCTTAGCAACCTCCTTGGCTACTACCACGCCCCCTCTTGGTATACCGAGGACTATTGCACTTTCTGAAACTTTCCCCTTGAGAAACTCTCCCAACAGCCTGCCTGCCTCTTTCCTGTCGGAGAAGACCATTAGGATTTAAAATATATGCTTTTTGTCATAGGAGGCATAAATTTTAAACCAGAGGGTATGCTATGGACCAGAGCTGGATACAAACGCTGACGGTAATAATTAGCGTCCTCGGAATAGTGTTTTACTTCATCAGGCGACTGGAGTATGAGATAAAAAGTATAAGGGATGAGATTAGAGACATAAGGGATGAGATGAGGGATATAAGGGGCGAGCTTAGAGATATAAGAGATGAGATTAAGGACATAAGGTCAGAGCTCAGGGATATCCAAAAGCGCCTGGGTAGGATTGAAGGCTTTTTGCTCGGGGAAAAGGCTCTCAAAGAGGAGGACACGGAAACCTCTCAAGGCTTATAACCTCCTTACTATCTCATAGATTTTCTCCGCATCGGTAAAGGCTGTGGAGATGTCCGCGGTGGGGTGTCCATACAGACCGCACAGGGTTATTATTTTGGTGGGCGTGTGTTTCTTCAACAGCCTGATGACGAAGTCTGTCCTGTAGCAGTGGACTCCTACGAGAATGGTAAGGTCGTTGTCTGTGTGAAGCACCGCGTGATGGGGGTTGGGAGGGTCCATCTCCACCGCCGGGTCATACTTTTTTAGCTTGGGTCTATAGTCGGGCAGGACCTTTACGTGGAGCTTAGGAATCTTCTCTATAAGCTCCCTAACAGCCTGAGCCTTTTGGGTAAGCTCTTCATCTTGCCAGCCCCAAAAGAGAAGGGGTCCCACCACCAAGGTAGGTCTTTTGGATTCTCTTACAGCCTGTGCCACCGCATCAAAGGCTTCGGCGTAAGAGACCGCCCTTTCTCCTACGCTCGCATCACCTTTAAAGACCTCACGCTCCATGGATGTTCTGGTTAGGTCTTCCTCTGGAGAGGGAACCGCCTTGGGTTTTCTATAATAGGGGGGTTTAAAGTCCAAAAAGTAGGGTGAGAAATCAAAGGTCCTTTTGAGCTTCTTGGAGCCATCACCTATGTCTTCTTTCACGCTCAGAACCTTTACCATATCTTCTTTGAGAAGGTCAAGCTCTACTGTAAACTCCCCGTGGTAGGCTTTCTCTTCCTCTTCCACTCCAAGGCTATAACATGTGGTGCCTACTATGTCCAAGAGGACGCCGTTGGCTCCTTCCTTTGAAGCCCTTTGGAATATCTCATGCCTTTTTTCGTAAAACTCATAACAGCAATGCCCTATGTAAGTGTATCCGTTCTGCGCGCACCAAAGGAGGGTGTCTCTGAGTAGCTCAAAGGAGGTTATGGTTATGGGAATCATACCCTTTTGGTAGGCGAGCCGGTAGGCATCTCCTACGGTGCATCCTCCGCACTCTCCGCAATCGTCCAGATGTCTGTAGTCGCACCAGCTGGGCTTGGCACAGTAGGGAAGGAGCATAACCTTGGCTTTTTGGAGGTTTTCTACAAGCCCACCGCCTATGACCGCTATTATCTCATTCAGTCTTTTTTTTTCCAAACCCAAGTCCAGTCCCTCCACCTTCCTCAGGGGGAACATGACAGCCTCCACAAAGTCATCAACCTTCAGGCTGAGCCCTTCCCATTCCCTACCTTCAAAGAACTCTCTTATGCGTTTCTCCACATCCTGAAGAGGTGTATGTTTGAGGTAGGCTTCAAGGTCGTAGATGAGCCTCTGGGGCTTGACGAAGAAATCTCCGTTGATTATGACCTGCTGTAGGACCTTCTTTTGTGTATCCACCTTGGCACAGACCCTGAAGGTCCCTCCCGGACACCTGTATACGCCGTAGAGCTCTTCCATGCCTTGCGGTGCACCCTTCACATGGTATACCCACTCGTCGCTCCTGTAATAGTCCTTTTTCTCCTCCAGAAGACGGAGCTCTTCCTGAGTGAGCTCTCCCCACGCCCAGTCTATGCCCAGCTCTTCCTTCAAGCCCTCAAGGATGGCATTGAATATGGTCTCCCTATCGGGAATATAGCGGAGGTATCTCTTAATCCACTCTACCCTATCCTCTGCGGACTTTATGCCCTTGGAAGTGAGCTTTTCCACCGGAATTTGCAAGGACTTTAGCATACGCTCTACGTTAAAATCTACGAGGATGGTTCCCTGATACAGGAAGGCATTACCTTCAAAGACCCCTCCTGTCCCCGATATTTTCCTTCCCTGCACCTCAATATCGTTCCTTGGTCTGAACTCCGCCGGTATGCCCAGCTTGTTAAGACCTTTGGCAACCGCCCTACATATCTTGGCTGTAAGCTCTTCAAAGCTCAGGTTTCCCAAGTCCCTTCTGTCTGCGATGACCTCCCATCCTATCTGTGTCTCGTCAAAGTATATGGCACCGCCTCCGGTGATGCGCCTGCCCACATGTATGCCTTCCCTTTGGGTGTATTCAAGCCTTACCTCCTGCTCCACCGCCTGGTGAAAGCCTATGAGGACGCACTCGGGCTTGAACTGTAAAAACCTTATGGTATTGGGAATCTTGCCTTCGCTCCTGAGGTCAAGCATTATCTTATCCAAGGCTATGTTCTCGTAGTAGGGTCTCTGACCTGTATATAAAACTCTCCACATGCCAAGCCTCCTGTTTTACTTTGAGAATTTTAAGAAAAGATAAAAGATTTGCACCCTGATAAAGCTCACAATCATCCTTCCCACCTACCCTTGGCTATCTTCCTCATAGTCTGTTCTATCTTCCTGTAATCCTTCATATCACACAGCCTGTTGAGGATTACCATCTGGTATTCCTTGGGGAGCTTCCTAAGGCTTTTTTTATCAAGACCATCTACATACCTTTTGAGTAAGTCGTCCAGAACGGTCTTTTCAGCCTTCAGCACCTGCCTCATTCGGAGCAGGGTCTCCTCAAGGTTGGGGTTTATGGACTTGAGCTCCGGAAGGACCCTGTGCCTTATCCTGTTGCGTGCCAAGGAAAGGTCGTAGTTGGAGGAGTCCTCCACCCATTCATAACCGCCCTCTCTCAAAAAGTCCACTATCTCCTCGCGCTTTACCCTGTAGAGGGGTCTTATTATGTCGCCCTCCTTGGGCTCAAACCCAAGAAGACCCTCAAGACCACAACCCCGTGTCATCCAGAGGATTATGGTCTCCACCAAATCGTTAAGGTGGTGCGCGGTGGCTATGAGGTCAAAACCCTTCTCTTGTTTTATCTTCCTCAAAATCCCATATCTTTCCCTGCGTGCCACCGCCTCCAGGTTTTCCCTCTTTGCAAGGGCTTTTACATCAAGTCTTTCCACATGTATGGAAAGTCCCACCTTCCTGGCAAACTCCACACAGAAGCTCTCATCCCTTTGGGACTCCTCGCCCCTGAGCATGTGGTTAACATGCACAAGCAGTAAGTCTTTTATCTTCAGAAAGTCTCGGAGCTCCATAAGGCTCAGTGTCAAGGCTATAGAGTCTGCACCACCTGAGAGGGCTATGAGGATGCTTGAGTCCGGAGGTATGAGCCCTTCTTCCCTCTGGAGTCTTATTACCTTCCTAAGGACCTTGGATTTTCCTTTGGAGCCTTTCTTTGACATCTTCATAGAAAGTATGCTCTACACCCCTCGCCTTGAACTCATCAAGGACCTTTAGCGCCCGCTCCACCTTACCCTGTCTCTCAAGGAAGTAAACATAAAACTCTAAGGAGTTTAGGTGCACCCTCTGATGCCTGCGCTTTATCTCCTCTTCGTAATCTTTAAAGAGTTCCAGGTCCTTCTCCGCATACATGCCCGCCTTCTCCATATCCTTGAGCTTTTGGGCGAGCATTACAAGGTCGTTGAGTATCAGATGTGCCTCAAAGGGTGTGCCCTCCATGTCCAAAGCTTGGAGGTAAAGCCACTCCGCAAACTCATAATCTCCTTCAAGAAGAGCCATCTGAGCTATGGAGCCTAAAAAAGTTCTCTTGGTGTAGGGACTGCCCTGTATGTCTCCGCTGTCAAAGTGTTTGGCTCTGTAAGGAAAGTTCAGGTTCTTTATACTCTTGAGAGAAAAGTAATACTTGACCTTTTTTTGTTTGTCATGGGGTAGGTTTTCAAACCATTCCCAAAGGTCAAGAGCCTTAAGTATGCCTCCCTTCTCCCTGAAAACCCTGAAGACTTTACCAATCATAGATGTTTCCCACGCCCTCTATGACCATCTGACGCTTTACTTCCACTATGCGGTTGCCCTCGTCCACATAGACAAGCCAAGGTCTGAAGCTCTGAATCTCCTTCTCGTCCAAGAGGATGTAGGAGGCTATGATGATGATGTCCGAGGGCATGCCCATGCGTGCCGCGGCGCCGTTGAGCCTGACCTCACCCGAGCCTCTGGGCGCAGGTATTACATAGGTGCTAAAGCGAGCTCCGTTGCTTACGTTATAAACATCTATTTTCTCAAAGGGCACCAAGTTGGCAGCGGACATGAGCTCTTCATCAAGAGAGAGACTCCCTTCATAGTGGAGCTCGGAGCCCGTTATCCTTGCCCTGTGAACCTTAGACTTGAGCACGAACCTTAGCATAGCTTTATAAAGATATATTTATAATCCCCAATAGTCAAGCCCCGCCGAGGCTGTTTAAAATCTTTCTTTACTTGACTTGCGCAAGTTTTGGGTTTATGATAATATATTCAGCTGGCGTAGCTCAGTAGGCAGAGCGCGGGATTTGTAATCCCGCGGTCGTGGGTTCAAGTCCCACCGCCAGCTTTGCGGTTTTAGGAGGGGTGGCCGAGCGGCCAAAGGCAGGGGACTGTAAATCCCCCGGGCTCCGCCCTACGCAGGTTCGAATCCTGCCCCCTCCACCAGCGGGCGTAGCTCAGTGGTAGAGCAGCTGCCTTCCAAGCAGCAGGCCGCGGGTTCGAGTCCCGTCGCCCGCTTTGATAGGTAAAAGCCCAGGTAGCTCAGTCGGCAGAGCACACCCTTGGTAAGGGTGAGGTCGCCGGTTCAAGTCCGGTCCTGGGCTTAAAAAAGGAGGTATAAGATGGCAAAGGAGAAGTTTGTCAGAGAGAAGGAGCATGTCAACGTTGGCACCATAGGACACGTGGACCACGGAAAGTCTACCCTGACTTCCGCCATTACATGCGTGCTGGGCGCAGGAGTAATGCCAGGCGGTAAGGCAAAGTGCATGAGATACGAAGAGATTGACAAGGCTCCGGAAGAAAAGGAAAGGGGCATCACCATAAACATCACCCACGTAGAGTATGAAACCCCCAAAAGACACTACGCCCACGTGGACTGCCCAGGACACGCAGACTACATCAAGAACATGATTACAGGCGCAGCTCAGATGGATGGAGCCATACTCGTAGTATCCGCTGCTGACGGGCCCATGCCCCAGACCAGAGAGCATGTGCTTTTGGCAAGACAGGTTAACGTGCCTTACATAGTAGTCTTCATGAACAAATGCGACATGGTAGACGACGAAGAGCTTTTAGACCTTGTGGAGCTTGAAGTAAGAGAACTCCTTTCCAAGTATGAATTCCCTGGCGATGAAGTGCCCGTCATAAGAGGCTCTGCCTTAGGAGCACTTCAAGAGCTTGACGGAGGGAAACCCGACAAGTGGTGCAACGCCATAGTAGAGCTCCTGAACGCCATGGACAGCTACATACCCACACCGCAGAGGGAAGCGGACAAGCCATTTTTGATGCCCATAGAGGACGTGTTTACCATATCTGGACGTGGAACAGTTGTCACCGGAAGGGTAGAGAGAGGAGTGTTAAAACCCGGTGAGGAAGTGGAGATAGTAGGTCTTAGAGAAGAGCCACTCAAGACAGTAGCCACATCCATAGAGATGTTCAGGAAGATACTGGACGAGGCGTTGCCTGGGGACAACGTAGGGGTGCTGTTGCGTGGAGTAGGCAAAGACGATGTGGAGAGGGGACAGGTGTTGGCAAAGCCTGGGAGCGTGACACCGCACAAGAAGTTTAGGGCACAGGTTTACGTACTTTCTAAGGAAGAAGGAGGAAGGCACACACCCTTCTTTGTGAACTACAGACCCCAGTTTTACTTTAGGACGGCGGATGTGACGGGGACAGTGGTGAAGCTTCCCGAGGGACAGGAGATGGTGATGCCTGGGGACAACGTGGAGCTTGAGGTGGAGCTTGTCAAGCCTGTGGCTATGGAAGAGGGCTTGAGGTTTGCCATAAGGGAAGGCGGAAGGACAGTGGGTGCTGGTGTGGTGACCAAAATCTTAGACTGAGGTGTGAAAGATGGAGCAGGAGATAATACGGATAAAGCTAAGAGGCTACGACCACAGGCTCCTTGACCAGTCGGTAAAGCAGATAGTTGATACCGTCAAGAGGACTGGGGGTATGGTGAGAGGTCCCATACCCCTGCCCACCAGAAGGAAGAGGTGGGTAGTTCTTAGGTCGCCACACAAGTTTGACCAATCGCGCGAACACTTTGAAATAAGGGAGCACAAGAGGGTTATATACATAACCAGGACTACACCGCAGACGGTAGAGTCTCTCATGTCTCTGTCCCTGCCCGCAGGGGTGGACGTAGAACTCAAGATGGGGAGCTGAACATGGCTATGGGATTGATAGGTAAAAAGTTGGGTATGACGAGGGTCTTCCTCAAGAACGGCACCGCGCTGCCCGTGACGGTTTTAGAAGTGCCGCCTAACTATGTAATAGGCATCAGGACGCAAGAGCGTGACCGCTACACGGGTCTGGTGCTCGGTATAGGCTTTGCCAAGGAGAGAAGAACCACCAAGCCCATGCTCGGAGTCTTCAAAAAAGCCAACGTCAAGCCCTTAAAGCACATAAAGGAGTTCAGGGTAGATTCGGTGGACGGCTATAGCCTTGGGCAGGAGATAAGGGTTGAGGCGGTCTTTCAGCCTGGCGAGCTTGTGGACGTGGTGGGCATCTCTAAGGGTAGAGGATTTACGGGCACCATGAAAAGGTGGGATTTTGGAGGCTTTCCCAAGTCTCACGGACACAGGTATCACAGGGCTGTGGGTTCCATAGGCAACAGGTCCGACCCAGGTAGGATATGGAAGGGTAAGAGGATGGCGGGTCATTACGGAGCTCAGGTGGTGCATGTGCAGTCCCTTCTGGTGGTGGATGTCCTCCCCGAACAGAACATTATTCTGGTAAAGGGCTCAGTCCCGGGTCCCAACAAGGGCGTAGTTTACATAGAGAAGAGCAGAATAAAGGACAGGAAATCTCAAAGGTTAAAGCTCAAGAGGATGGAGCATATACCTCAGAGCTTGCTTAAAGGAGAGTTGCAATGAAGGTAAAGGATGTGGAGCTCAGGGATGACGTGTTTAACGTAGAGGTTAAAAGGCACGTGCTCTGGGAAGTGGTAAAGTGGCAACTCGCCGCAAGGAGGCAGGGAAGCCACAACACCAAGACACGCGGTGAGGTGTCTTACAGTGGGCGCAAGCTCCTGCCACAGAAGGGCACGGGCAACGCAAGGCACGGAGACAGGTCCGCCAACATATTCGTAGGCGGTGGAGTAACCCACGGACCCAAGCCCAGGGACTACTACTACAGCCTACCCAAGAAGGTCAGGAAGCTGGGACTTAAAATGGCTCTCTCGGACAAAGCTCAGAAGGGTAATCTGGATATAGTGCCTTCCATAGATTTGGGAGATGTGCCTAAGAGCAAGAAAGCCATAGAGTTCTTAAAATCCTTGTCTGCTCAAGACCTTAAGGTGGTGGTGGTCATACCCGAAAAGAGGGACGTGGTGATAAAGTCCTTCAGAAACTTGCCCAACGTTAAGGTTCTTCCCGTGGAAGGGCTCAACGTATACGACATCCTCTGGGCGGACAGGCTGATAATAGAAAAGCCCGCCGTAGAAAAAATATACGAGAGGTTGTCCACATGAGAAGACCCGAGGAAGTCATCATAAGACCCATAATCACAGAGAAGAGTAACAGGCTTATGGAGGACCACAAAAAGTATACCTTTGAGGTAGCCCTTGACGCTACCAAACACGAGATAGCCTATGCCATCAAACAGCTCTTCAACGTCCCCGTAATCAAGGTCAACACCGTCATAGTCAAACCCAAGAAGAAGAGGATAGTGGGCAGGGTAAGGCAGTATGGCACCACGAGGAAGTATAAAAAGGCTATAGTAAGTATACCCGCGGATAAAGAGATAGACCTATTAAGTTTGTGAGGTAAGGAGTATGGGTGTTAGGAAATTAAAACCCGTGACCAACGGACAGCGCCATGCGGTTCTTTATGACTTTGCGGAGATAACCAAGAGCGAGCCTGAAAAATCGCTCACCATCAGCTGGCACAGGGCAAAGGGTCGATCAAGACAGCAAGGAAAGGTTACTGCAAGGCATAGGGGCGGTGGACACAAGAAAAAGTATAGGATTATAGACTTCAAGAGGGACAAGAGCCTGGTCCCGGCGAAGGTAGTCGCCATAGAGTATGACCCCTTCAGGACAGCCAGGATAGCCCTCCTTTACTACGCGGACGGTGAGAAGCGCTACATCCTATGGCCCGAAGGTCTACAGGTGGGCGATACGGTTGTCTCCATATCCTACGATGACGCGGAAGCTGGCAAAGAACTGCCCGAGATAAAGGTGGGTAATGCACTGCCATTGAAGTATATACCCGTGGGCACCATAGTCCACAACGTGGAGCTACATCCCGGTAAGGGTGGACAGCTGGCAAGGTCTGCTGGTATGTCCGCACAGATACTGGGTAAGGTGGGCGACTATGTTCAGCTCAGGCTACCCTCCGGCGAGGTAAGGCTCGTCCACCAGAGGTGTATGGCTACCGTAGGAACGGTGGGTCTTGCGGAGCATGAGCTCATAAAGCACGGAAAGGCGGGAAGGTATAGGTGGCTCGGCTGGAGACCCTCCGTAAGGGGTACGGTGATGAACCCGGTGGACCACCCTCACGGAGGTGGCGAGGGTAAGACCAAGGGTAAGCATCCCGAGTCTCCCTGGGGTTGGAAGACAAAAGGATACAAGACCAGAAGGGGCAAGAAGTATTCGGACAAGTTCATCATATCCAGGCGTAAGTCCGCAGGAGGTAGGAAATGAGCTTTAAGGGCGCTTGGAATAAGAGAAACAGGCAGATAGAAGACCTGGATACCTTCTTGAGGGCTTACAAAAGGGTCCAGAAGGCTTACAAGAGGGTAAGGAAGGTCCAACACACTTATGAACTTTACCTCAAGGCTTTGGAGAGATACAGGCAAGTATGGGATGAATACAGAAGGATTGTCAACAAAAAGGCTTGGGTGGACCCTAAGCTGTGGGCGAGGATAAGGAAGATGAACGAGACGGGAGACAGGAAGGTGATAAAGACCTACAGCAGGGACACCACCATAATTCCCGAGTTCGTGGGACACACCATAGCGGTGCACAACGGCAAGACCTTTGTGCCCGTTTACATAACCTCTGAGATGGTCGGACACAAGCTGGGTGAGTTTGCTCCTACAAGAACCTTCAGGAGCCACCCGGAGAAGTCCGCAAAGGCGGTAAAGAAAAAGTGAGGTGTCAAGTATGGAAGTAAGAGCGGTGCTAAGGTAT
>FWWL01004336.1_pt1 | contig 24193 bp, 20 predicted proteins | sample 2228331 | NCBI WGS metagenome assembly FWWL01 (sample SAMEA103939775, study PRJEB20133) | metagenome | reverse complement strand
CCCGCCCACCCGCCCTTTAGTTTAATTCTAGGGGGTTAACACCCCCTAAGAATACCCCCGTTTTTTAAGAAAAGTGCCTAAGGCACGAGGCTAGGCCTCTTTTTTTGATATAGTGTTTTAGACACCCCCATTATTTGAGAAAAGTGCCTTAAGCACAGTACCTTAGGCACCCTTACGCACCCACCCGCCATTTTTATTTTCCTGAGAGGCTTTGCGTTTCAAACTTTCCTTGATTACGATACTAATTAAATAGTAAAAAGTCAACTAGGGAAGAAGCATATTAGCTCCATTAGACAAGTATTTTTATTTTAATCTGTGATAAGAAGATAAAGTATATGATAAAAACAGTTTAAATCTAATTTTGCACATAAGAAAATTTATAATCGAAATAGTAACTTTTGTGATTAGGTAACAGTATGATTTATAATACTTTTGAAATCTATGAATTATAAGAGAGATGCTTTTTTGGTTTTAAAAGATGGTACAACTTTTTATGGTAGATCAGTGGGTTACAGAGGAGATACTTGGGGAGAAATCGTTTTTAACACTAGCATGTCGGGATATCAGGAAATTCTCACAGATCCATCATACCACAAGCAAATAGTTGTAATGACTTACCCTCATATAGGCAACTACGGTATAAACGATCAAGATATAGAATCAGATTCTCCTAAAGTTGCTGGGTTCGTAATGAAAGAAATCTGCGATTTTCCAAGTAATTCAGAATCAAAAAAATCCATAAGAGAATATTTTATTGAAAATAAAATCGTAGCTATTGACATGGTTGATACTAGAAAACTTACCAGATACATAAGAGATAACGGTGCTATGATGGGAATAATATCACACGAAATAGATAAAATCGAGAAAATAAAAGAAGAAGCCAAAAAGTTACCTGAGATGGTCGGTATGGATCTATCGGTTGAAGTATCTACCAGAAAACCTATAACCATCATAGAGATTCCAAATCCACTATTCAATATAGTTGCTTTGGATTACGGTATAAAGTGGAACATAGTAAGGCTTTTTGCTGAAAGAAAAGCAAAACTCACACTAGTGCCATACAACGTCACTTCAGAATACATATTATCTCTTAAACCTGATGGCATATTCATTTCAAATGGCCCCGGTGATCCCGCAGCTACAATCCATGCCATAAAACTTGTAAAAGAGCTAATAGGCAAAAAACCTATGTTTGGTATATGTCTAGGTAATCAGATAATTGCACTAGCAATGAACGGAAAAACATACAAACTTAAATTCGGACACCATGCAGGAAATCACCCTGTCAAAAACCTAAAAACCGGAAAAGTAGAAATCACAGCACAAAATCACGGTTTTGCCGTTGACCCAAATAGTTTACCCAACGAAGTCGAAGTAACCCATATAAATTTAAACGATCTATCAGTAGAAGGAATCGAATCAAAGAAATTTAAAATCATGGCTGTACAATATCATCCCGAAGCTAGCCCAGGTCCACACGATTCAAGGTATCTCTTTGATGAATTTCTCAAGATGATATAGCTTAATCTTAGGGTAACCCCCCGCCCACCCACCCTGAGGCTAGGCCTCTTTTCTTAATTTCTAGGGGGCTCCGCCCCCTAAGTATACCCCTGTTAATTATAGGGGCTTTCGCCCCTAAGTGTACCCCTGTTTTCTAAAAGAAAGTGCCTTAGACACCCCTCTAAGGGTACTCCCGTTTCAAATAGGTTAATCATTTCTCTATCCTTAGCATCCTACTTAGGGTAATTTCCCCCCCAACCCACCCTTAAGATTAATTCTAGGGGATTTCACCCCCTAAGAATACCCCTTTTTTGGTAATTTAATTATAAGGAGCTTCACCCCCTATTTTAGGAAAGTGCTTTAAGCACCCTTAGGCCTCAGCCCTAATTGTCTTTTTTAAGAAGGAAAATTTTTGTTAAACAGAAATTTCTAGAAACTAATGAAAAGAGAAAGTTATCTTCATCAGAAATAAGGCAAAAACAAATTGCTAGAAAACTCTAACATTAGAGATGATAACTAGTAGCTTACTTATATCCCTAGGTGGTATTGTAAGGTTACCATATCTTGTTGGGAAAACTAAGTTTGGAGAAATTATATTTCCCTCTATTGATTCGCCTTTTGCTGTCTGAATAGAATGAACATTATTCGTTACCATAACAATTTTTTTAACATCCATTATGTTAAATCTCAAATCTCCATAAGATGTTCTGACCTGGAAAGTTATATTAGTATAAGCTTCGTTCATTGGCACATTTATCACAGAACCATCTACAGTGACAAGCGTTATCCTATCCAGTGCAAAAGAAGCTAAAACCACATAACTCAATATCCCAATTACCAAAAGTGCCCTAATATACATAACTGTATACTCCTAACATAGATAATCGGAATACATAAGTATTAAATCCAGAGATTTTTCTTCATCTCTTTAGCAAGCTCTACATACTCAATAGCGTTTCTCTTTATATGTTCGACCATTTCTGAATTTAATTCTTTTACTACCTTAGCAGGCACTCCCATAACCAAAGAATTCGAAGGTACTTCGGACCGGGGTGGAACAACCGAACCAGCAGCAATTATAACATTATCACCAATTTTAGCACCATCCAAAACTACAGACCCCATACCAACTATCACATAGTTACCAATTTCAGCAGCATGAACAACAGCATTATGCCCAATAGTAACAAAATCACCTATTATTGTGGGAAGGTTGTGATTAACATGAATAGTAGCATTGTCTTGAACATTTGAATTATTACCAATCTTAACACCACAAACATCGCCTCTAATCACAGCACCAAACCACACACTACTATTTTCACCAATATCAACATCCCCTATAACACTAACATTTTCAGAAAGGTAAACACTTTGATGAATTCTTGGATACTTTCCATTATACCCCTTAATTATAGCCATACAAAATCTATTCTAGATATAAAAATTTCTGTATATCAAGTTAAAAACACCTATTTTTTAAGCTAAGGAACTTTCTGTATGCTTTTTAGCAAGCCATCTAGGGCAACTCCCACCCTCCCCACCCCTTAGTTATCTATAGGGGGCTTCGCCCCCTAAGAATACCCCCCGTTTTTTAAGAAAAGTGCCTTAGGCACCCATCCCCTTAAGTTTGATTCTAGGGGACTTGGGTCCCTAAGATTATCCCCTATTCACTAAGAGGATAATTCTCCTTTGAAGTTAGACCTCTTTTCTTAATTCCAGGGGGTCACCATCTATTTTATGAAAGTGCCATATGCACCCCCATTATTTAAGGTTAGAAGGAAAAATTTTTGTTAGATAGAAATTCCTGGAGTAAATTTTTATTTTCTTGATTCTAACCCGCTATACGTGTAAAATTTTATTCTGAAAAATTTAAATAATGGGAGGGGATATGAAAAGATCTACATTTGTTAAATTAATTTTTGTTCTTTTCATCTTAGGTTTTTCATTGAGTTTTTACTCGTGCGGTAGTTCAGAAGAAGACGAAACAAACTCCAAAGATCTAGAATCTAAACTAAACTCAATCCTTGGTGAAATAGTCACCGAATTAAAACCGGGGAAAGTCGAACTAACCCCCAAAACATACGTCGAGTTGAATGCTGTTTTAGTGGTCAGTAACTATTTTCTTAGAAAAGAACTATCAAAAGATACAAATCTTACCGTCGAGGAAATAGAAGAAGCAATATTTTCTAATCAAGCTATTATACTCTCAAACTACGGATTATCATACCAGGATTTTGAAGAATATCCATTGAAAAAAGGAGAAGAACTAAGAGAGTTTGAGATAAACAATCCAGATATCATTAGAAAATACAACGAAATAAACGAACTTTTACCAACATTACTAGATTAGTCCATACCAAGAGATAACACTATATGAGTTCAAAAGTTACAACAATAGAAGAAAAAAGCAAAGATACAGTTTTGGTTTCAACAGAACTAGAACTTAATTTCAAAACAGAAGAATTTGAGGGTCCACTAGGTTTGTTATTGTACTTGATAATGAAAAACAAACTAGATATTACAAGAATATCTCTTGCAAGAATAGTAGATCAATTTCTTGAATATTCATCAAAAACCAAGATGGAACTCTCAGTAACTTCAGAATTTATCAGAATTGCCTCTATACTACTCTACCTGAAAGCAAAAGCCCTAGACCAATCAAATACCGAAACAGATGAAGAGTTTGAAGAAGAAACTGAAGAACTTGTGAAAAGCCTCGAAACTTACAAACAGTTTATAATTCTAAGAAATAAACTCAAAAAGTTACACGAAAATAAAAAATATTTAACCAAAATACTTAAAAAAAACATCAAAGCCTCAAAACTTCACACTGTAGATGACATACTAAGGTACGCGGTAAAATACTTTATCTCGATCAAAAGAGATAAAATGTTCAGTTTGAAAAGAGACGAAGTTTCGGTTTTAGAAAAAATCAATCATATAAAAGAAGTTCTTAAAATAAAAAACAAGATTAAGTTTTCTGAGTTAATATTTTCTGTAACTGACAACATCAACATTATAGCATACTTTATGGCCATACTAGAAACAACAAAATCCAGTCTCACAAAAATTTTTCAAGAATCCAATTTCTCGGAAATATTTATTACAAGAAGAAATGGTAGCTAACTGAGTTTATCTTTCTCTTCCATACTAGAGGTAGTATAATTAGGAGCTTCTTTTGTTATTATTACATCATGTGGATGACTTTCTCTTAGACCTGCGTTAGTTATCTTTATAAATTTGCCTTTTTGATACAAATCTTCTATCGCCCTAGCTCCTACATATCCCATAGAAGCCCTTAACCCTCCTGTCAGTTGATACAAGACATCTTTGAGTTTTCCTTTGAAAGGAACCATACCTTCTATTCCTTCAGGAACAAATTTGTTCTGATCTTTTTGTGGATATCTTGTAGATCCAGCCAACATCGCACCTAGAGATCCCATCCCTCTATAGGTTTTGTAACTTCTACCCTTATAGATTATCAACTCACCTGGGCTTTCTTCAGTTCCTGCAAGAAGTGACCCTAACATAACAACATCTGCCCCTGCAACTATAGCCTTTGCTATATCACCTGAATACTTTATTCCACCATCTGCTATCATCGGTATTCCTTCCTTTTTAGTTATCTTTGCTACCTCCATAATCGCAAATATTTGCGGAACACCCACACCTGTTACCACTCTGGTAGTACATATTGATCCAGGCCCTATACCAACCTTTATACCATCTACACCCGCATCTATAAGATATTTAGCTCCCTCATAAGTAGCTACATTACCAGCAACGACATCAACATTAAATCTTTTCTTGACATAGCTAACAATATCCCTAACCCTTTTGCTATGTCCATGTGCTGTATCAATCACTATAAGGTCAACTTCGGCCTTGACCAATTCTTCAACTCTTTCTTTATCCGAATCACTTGTTCCCACTGCAGCACCTACTCTCAATCTCCCCTTGCTATCCTTAGTAGATTCGGGGTTATATTCTATCTTTATTACATCTTTCATAGTCACAAGCCCAACTACCCTAAAATCACCATCTAATATAGGTAGTTTCTCTATCCTATTTTCTAACATCACCTTTTTTGCCTCTTCCAAGCTTATCCCAGGTTTACCGTATATAATTCTTTCTTTCGGTGTCATAACATTTTTGACTTTTTCTTGTAGAGATTTAGCCACTCTTATATCCCTTTTGGTTAATATCCCCCGTAGCTTTCTATCCGGATCAACAACAAGCAACCCCGAAATACCATTTTGCTCCATTATTTCGATAGCATTGGAAACTATATCCTCAGCCGAAATAGTAACAGGATTGTCTATAGTTACATTTTCAAACCTTTTCACCTTTATAACTTCTTTTACCTGGTCTTGTATACTCAAATTCCTATGTATTATTCCTATACCACCACTTTGAGCCATAGCAATAGCCATCTGAGACTCCGTAACAGTGTCCATCGCAGCACTCACTATAGGAATATTGACTCTTATGTTTCTTGAAACCCTAGAACTAATGTCAGTATCAGCAGGAAGAACTTCGGATTCTCCTGGTAATATTAACACATCATCAAAAGTTAAAGCATAGTCCTGTGTGTAAAACTTTTCATCCATACAAATTCTCCACCGTAGATTTATGAGTAATTATAACAAATCTATTCTCATAGTTCAAAATGTAAAAAACTTTTGAAAAAAACTTTATACTTACAAAAATCTCTCGAGAAATAAAACAAAAAACGTATTCTCGATGCCTCTATCTCCATCTTTTGAAAGAATGTGTTGGTAGATGAATAGAGACTTATTATCTAAATGACAGAATTCTATTCAAACTTATCGTCACTAGTTAAAAACTATTTTGCTGTGATAACTATAACATGAGAAATATTTTTTATATCTATGTGAGGTATAACCTCAACTTCAGAGTACTTATCTCCAGGTTTATGTAACATACTAGATACAGTTCCTACTAGTATACCAGGAGGAAAAATTTTGCTACCTGAGAAAGTAAACACTTTTTCTTTTCCTACATCTACATTAATATATGAAGAAATGTATCTCACTTTACAAGACTTATTTACTCTACCTTTCCCAGACAAAATTCCTACTTCTCCTGTATTTTCAAGCACAACACCAACATCTATATTTGGGGAATATACAGTCCTGACAACACTCGTATTTAGAGAAACTTCTTGTATAATCCCGACCAGTCCTATACTTCCATTCCAATACGCTACTACAGGCATTTTCTTTGTGATACCATCAAGCAAACCTTTGTCTATAACTATCTCTTCTGAAACATTATCAATCGAGAAATTTATAACTTTAGCTATCTGAGTCGAATACTTTATAGTATCTCTTATAGATACAAGGTTCTTTAGGTAATTATTCTCAGCGTAGTATACCTGATACAAAGCCAATTTCTGGCTAAGCAATTTTACTTCTTCTTCTAACTTTTCGAGTCTAGTTTTCGTATCAATAAAATACCTAAAATTTCTTGACAAGGAATCAATAGAGTATGAAACACCTTTAGAAACCAAGTAAAAAGGATAAACTACAATTCTACCAACGAACTTCATTGAATCATTTACAAATTCGGTAACCTGAGAAAAAACGAGAAAAATAATTGAAATAGAAAGAACTACAAGATAAACCAATGTGCTATTTGCATCTCTAGAAATAATAGGCATACTACAAGATACTATCTATTTTCCTTTCTCTCATAAATTCCAGATACTTACCTGCTCCTATAACTACACAGGCCATTGGGTTATCTGCAACTACTACCGGTATCTTAGTATGATAAGCAAAAAACTTATCAATTCCTTTGAGTAGAGATCCACCACCGGTCAAAACTATACCTCTATCAACAAGGTCAGCAGAAAGCTGAGGAGGAGTTTGATCTAGCACCTGTCTTACAGCTTCAAGTATTTCCATAAGAGGTGGCTGTAAAGCTTCTCTTATTTCGGTGCTATCTATTTTTAGGGTTTTTGGTAAACCAGAAACTGTATCACGACCTTTTATTTCCATGGAAATAACTTCCTGTAGTGGAAAAGCGCTACCGATTTTCTTCTTTATTTCCTCAGCAGTAGGCTCACCTATAAGTAAATTATGGTTCTTTTTCAGATACTGTATAATAGCTTCATCAAACTTATCTCCACCAACTTTTATGGATTTCGAAACAACTATACCACCTAAGGAAATAACAGCCAACTCTGTAGTACCTCCACCAATATCTATTACCATGTGGCCCGCAGGTTCATGTATTGGTAGATTAGCACCTATAGCTGCAGCTAAAGCTTGCTCTATAAGATATATCCTAGCAGCACCAGCAAGTTCAGCAGCCTCCTTAACTGCCCTTCTTTCAACATCTGTAACACCTGAAGGAACTCCTATTACAACAGTCGGTTTAGTCAACTTTTTATCCATCACTTTTAGCATAAAATACTTTATCATTTTACCCACTGCTTCAAAATCTGCTATAACACCTTCCCTCATAGGCCTTATAGCTATTATATTTCCCGGAGTTCTATCCAACATCTTCTTAGCTTCGTAACCAACAGCAATAACTTTTCCAGTGCTAACTTTTATAGCAACCACAGAAGGTTCAGATAAAACTATTCCCTTGCCTTTTATGTAAATCAAGGTGTTAGCAGTTCCGAGGTCAATCCCCATCTCATTAATAAATATCTCAGAAACTTTCGAAAAAATTGACATATTCGTACCCTTAACACATTAAAGTTAAATGATTATAAATCTAAATAAGATACCTTTACAAAAATAGTAAAAAACTCACCAGAGATTTCTGTTTAACAAAAATTTTTCCTTTTAAAATGTGCCTAAGGGTGTCTAAGACACTTTCTTAAAATAAGGTGTAAAGCCCCCTAACAATTAAGAAAAGAAGCCTAGCTTCAAAGAGGCCTAGCCTCGTGCATATGGCACTTGTGTCTGAGACACTTTCTTTAAATAATGGGGGTATGGTTAGGGGGCGATGACATTTAGAACAACAATTATGACAATTGAGAAGAAATCCCTCTAAATAGGATGCTAAGTAAATGGGAGGTATTACTAGGGGGCGAAATCCCCTAGAATTAAGAAAAGAGACTTAGCCTCAGGGGTGGGTGGGCGCCTAGGGCGCTGTGCCTAAGGCACTTTCCTTAAAGAATGGGGGTATTCTAGTGGATGAAGCCCCTTACAATTAGGAGAAGAGGCTTAGCCTCGGGGGTATACTTAGGGGGTGAAATCCCCTAGAATTAAACTAAAGGGTGGGTTGGGTGGGAGTTACCATAGATGGATGCTAAGAAAAACTCTTGTACTAAATGAGCAACACTTAATTTGCATTCACAGGCATAATTCATCAAAATAACACTCGTGAAAAAACTTGCACTAATTATATCTCTAGGGTTTTCCTTTCTAAACGTTTCTTTTGGAAAATACATTTCACCTGAAATCTTCGTTTTACTAAGTAACAAGGACAAATTATCTACTAAAAAGCTTTCTGAAAAATTCGGTATTAGATCTTTTGAAGGATACAACGAAGTGGTTTCGATAATACTAGAAGCTAATCCGAATGACAAAGAAACTATCGAATTTCTCAGAACAAACTCTATATACTTCAGGAAATACCCTGGAAGTAACTTTTTTTCTGCACAAGTTTTACTCTCTAAGCTTGAAAGTTTCGTAAACTTTAGCAAAACCAAATTCATCACATTGGGCAAAAAGCTAGAAAAAAGATTAGATGTTGTAAATAGAACGTTAGAAGTTGATTACATAAACTTTATAAATCCTTCGAAATACCAAGGTAACGGGGTCATAATCGGAATTATAGATACAGGCTTAGAATTATCACATCCAGATTTTAAAAATACAGACAATTCAACAAGGGTTCTGTATTTGTGGGATCATCATTTATCAGGTCGTAGCCCATCTGGTTTTAACTATGGATCAGAATATTCTTCAAATGATATAAATTCCGGGAACGTAACTTCGAGAGACTACGAAGGACATGGAACACATGTTTCTGGAATCGCAGGAGGTAATGGCAAAGCAAGCAACCTTAGATATAAAGGTATAGCACCATCAGCTAATTTTATAATCGTGAAAACACTACTCTACGAGAACAACATCCTAGATAGCATAGAGTACATAATAAAAAAGTCCCGCGAACTAAACAAACCTTGTGTGATAAATCTTAGCCTAGGAACTGACATAGGACCACACGACGGTAAAGACTACTCTTCTATTATCATCAAAAGCATGCTTGACTTTTACGGAAGACAAGGTATTGTGGTAGTGAATGCAGGTGGTAACAGTGGCAATACCAAAATACATGTCAGCTCAAACATCTCTTCAGTCTTGCCAACAACTTTTACTTTCAATATACCTAGTAACTCAACTGAAGACACCGTAATTGCTGATTTTTGGGCTAATGGTAACTACAACGTTCAGGTAAAAATAACCAAAGGTTTTAACGACACCGGATGGTTTACCCCAAGTTCTAGCGATATATTTTCATGGTCTGGTGTAGATATTTACGTAAGCGCACAAGAATATCAATACAATGGAGATAAGAATATTAATATCCAGATAAACGAAAAAAATAATACCGGTGGTTCTGGTAACTGGACTATACAGTTCAAAACAACTTCCGGTACTACCACTATACATGGTTGGGGTATTGCCTCATTTAGTGATTTTGGATTCAATCAAGGGGACGACAATTACACTGTAGGTGGATTATTTCTCATCGACGACATAATTACCGTTTCATCTTACAATACGAAATCCGCTATTACAAATCCAATCAATATATATAATCCTGGTTATATTACAAACGGGCAGATATCATACTTCTCATCCAAGGGACCAACCAGAGATGGAAGACAAAAACCTGATATCTCTGCACCTGGTGCTTTCATAGTATCTGCAAAGTCGAAATACATGGAAATACAAACAGAATATTTGGACAGATTTTACAGTAATTACTACGTAGCTTTGATGGGTACAAGTATGGCTTGCCCAGTTATAACTGGCTTAAGCGCTATTTTGCTAGGTATTCAACCAAATCTTACTACTACGGATGTGTTAAATTACCTAAAATCTTCGGCAAAAACAAGTATTTATGATCCAAACGGAAGTGCTTGGGATCCATCGTGGGGTTGGGGAATAGCTAACATAAAAGAGATAATAAGCAACATAGCCACAAATGAAGGTAACCTGGTCTGGATAGAAGACAATATATTCTCAAGCATAGAACAATCAAAAAAAATTAGGCTTAGATTCAACCTTTCAGAAGATGATACAGTTTACATAAATATTTATAACGCCTTTGGAGAACTTGTAAAAACAGTCTCAAACGGTGAAAAGCTAAATAAAGGGCTAAACACAATAGAAATAAATATTTCTTCACGCGATTTTAGAAGAGGAATATACTTTGTAAAAGTCAATTCATCCAAAATAAATGAAAAGTTCGAAATAATAGTAAAATGAAAACATAATTCTTTCAATTATCCACATAGACTATCAGGAATTTCTATTTAGCAAAAACTTTCTAAATAATTAGGCAACTCAAAGAAAAAAGAGTCTTAGATTCGGGAATAGTCTTAGAAGGCTAAACCTTCTAGAACAACAATTAGGGTGCCTAAGGCACTTGTGTCTAAGACACTTTCTTTAAAAAATGGGGGTACACTTAGGGGGCATAGCCCCTATAAAATCTTTTAGGGTGGATAAGGACATTATCGTAATTTTAAAATGGGGGTATCACTAGGGGGCCAAGTCCCCTGTGAAATCTCTTAGGGCGGGCGCCTAGGGCGCTTTCCTTAAATAACGGGGGGCGCCTAAGGCGCTTTCTTTAAATAATGGGGGTATCACTAGGGGGCGAAAGCCCCCTGTATATAACTGAAGGGTGGGTAGGGAGTTACCCTAAATAGAATCCTAAAAAGCAAACAAAAGTTACCTAACTAAAATGGGGGTAAACTTAGGGGGTGAAACCCCCTAGAAGTAACTGAAGGGCGGGTGGGTGGGAGCTACTATAAATAGTATGCTAAACAGCAAACAAAAGTCATCTAACTCGAAGGAGAAAGAATCTTAGACTGGGGTAATCTTAGGGGGTGAAGCCCCATATTAACTCTAGTAAGGCAAATTAGCTGGTGGTGGGGATCGAACCCACGACCCACTGATTACGAATCAGTTGCTCTACCACTGAGCTACACCAGCTTAGCCAACGAAAACTAATCTCCTGTCTTCAACAAAGGTATAGAATTATAAAGATTTCTCGGTAACGGTTCATACCTTTCGAATTGCATTACATAACTAGCTCTACCTTGTGTCAAAGATCTCAACACTGTAGTGTAACCAAATGTCTCTGCCAAAGGTATGTAACATGTTATTATTCTTGTATTACCTTTTTGATCCATTGACAATATTTTGGCTCTTCTAGAGTTAAGATCACCTATGACATCACCTACGTAATCTTCAGGTGTTATTACATCCATTTTCATTATTGGTTCTAGAATAATAGGATCCGCATTCTTCATAGCATCTTTAAAAGCTTTAGAAGCTGCTATCTTAAAAGCTACTTCAGAGGAATCAACTTCGTGATAAGAGCCATCAAATAGAGTAACCTTAACATCTACAACTGGATACCCTGCAACTACCCCACTTTCCATAGCTTCTTTTATTCCAGCTTCGACAGCCGGGATAAATTCCTTAGGTATTCTACCACCTACAATCTTGTCAACAAACTGGAATCCTGCACCTCTCTTGAGTGGTTCAATTTCTATAAACACATGACCATACTGACCTCTACCACCACTTTGTTTTATATACTTACCTTCAGCTTTGGCAATAGACTCTATAGTTTCTCTGTAAGCAACTTGAGGTTTACCTGTTGTAACTTGTATCTTAAACTCTCTGTTCATTCTATCCACCATAATCTCAAGGTGTAATTCTCCCATGCCCATTATCAGAGTTTGGTTAGTTTCCGGATCTACTTTCACCTTAAAAGTCGGATCCTCTTCCTGAAGTTTCGAAAGAACATTAGAAAGTTTATCAAAGTCATCTCTTGTCTTTGGTTCAATAGCCATAGCGATAACAGGCTCAGGAAACGAAACAGACTCCAAAACCACTCTCTCATCACCCTCTGCTATCAAAGTATCACCAGTAACAGTATTCTCCAAACCTACTAACGCAACTATATTACCAGGACCTATTTCTTTTATCTCTTCTCTCTTATTTGCGTGCATCAAAAGTAACCTGGATATCCTTTCTTTCTTACTTTTCGTGGAATTAACAACATACATACCAGATTTTATCACCCCAGAGTAGATCCTAGCAAATATTAACTTTCCAACATACGGGTCTACCATAACCTTAAAGGCCAAAGCAGTTAAAGGTTCTGCGTCGAGAGGTTTTCTTTCGCCAACAGACCCATCCTCCCTATATATCTTTACAGGTGGTAAATCCAATGGGCTAGGCAAATAATCTACAACCGCATCTAGAAGCGGTTGTACACCCTTATTCTTAAGAGAAGAACCTGCCAGAACAGGAAATGCCTTGTTTTCTATTGTAAGTTTTCTTATCTGCTTTTTTATCGTTTGAACATCTGGCTCCCTACCCTCTAGGTATAGCTCCAATAACTCATCATCTTCTTCACAAACCGCTTCAACAAGCTTATTTCTGTAAATTCTGGCTTTCTCTCTATATTCTTCCGGTATCTCTGCTATTCTGTAATCTTTACCAAGCTCATCCGTATCCCAATACAAAGCCCTCATTTCAACTAAATCTACAACACCTGTGAAATCTTTTTCGTACCCTATAGGGATTTGAAGAGGAAGAGGTTTTACTCCTAACTTATGCTTTATAGATTCAAGGCACATGTAGAAATCTGCACCTACTTTATCGAGTTTATTAACAAATATAATTCTAGGCACCTTAAAATTGTCTGCCTGTCTCCACACAGTTTCAGATTGAGGTTCAACACCCTCACTACCATCAAGAATAGTCACCGCGCCATCTAGAACTCTCAGAGACCTTTGAACCTCAACTGTGAAATCCACGTGTCCCGGTGTATCTATAAGATTTATCCTATTATTTTTCCAAAAACATGTAGTAGTAGCACTCGTTATTGTTATACCTCTCTCCTTCTCCTGGACCATCCAGTCCATTTCTGCAGCACCTTCGTGAACCTCACCCATTTTGTGAATCTTACCAGTGTAGTAAAGAATTCTTTCACTTGTTGTTGTTTTACCCGCATCAATATGCGCAATTATACCAATATTTCTAATCCTCTCAATAGGATATTTTTCTTCAGCCATAACCACGCCCCTATAAAAATTTCTGGATATTTTGAATAAAAATACCAACGTCTTTCCATTTCAAAATCACGCAAAATCACACATTTTCAATATTCTTCCAGTAACATCCTTTAGTTCTGATAATCCTCAACATACTTTGCTTGCTAGGAATAAATACTCGAGCTATCTATATCGACAGAAAGAAATTACTTGCCACTCGGAAATCTCTATTTAACAAAAAATCTTTCCCTCTAAGTAATTAGGGTGAGTGCCTTAGGCACTTGTGTCTAAGGTGCCTAAGGGCGCCTAAGGCGCTTTCCTTAAATAACGGGGGTATTCTTAGGGGGTGGAAGCCCCCTATTAATTAACTAAAGGGCAGATTAGAAGAAAGTTACTAATTAGAAGAAAGTTACTATAGGTATTAAGGAAATAGGAAAAAGCCAAAAGTATGAAGCCTCAGAATAATAGGGGGTATCACTAGGGGGCGACGCCACCTGTAAGTAATTAAAGGGTGGGTTGGGTGGGAATTAACCCTAAATATGTTACTAATACTAAAAAGCAAATTAGAGTTACCTAACTAAAACGGGGGTAATCATAGGGGGCAAAGCCCCCTGTGAAATCTCTTAGGGAGGGAGGGTGGGAACTGACCTAGATGGATGCTAAGAAAAATTCTTAAGTAGAAACCTCTGCAAACTCCTCTAGATATTTTTAAAAAGATCTGAAAATTTATTATAATAAAATCATCAGTCAAAATATTCTAATAGGAGTGGTAATATGGAAGTTAGCATAAACGATAAGTATAAATATATAGCACAAAAACTAAAAATTTTCAACGAAAACTATTCAGAAAGAGTATTCAGAGTAGATAGAGACTGTTACATCATATATACAGGGTCTTCACCAATAGACAAAAAACCCTTTATAAGAATAGGTTACTCTAGATATTTAGAGAAAATAAAAAAACATATAAGTAATGTAATAATAGCCGCTGGTTACTTATCAACACTTTCTAAAGAAATAGAAGAAATAGAATCTGAAACACACGATACTAATTTCATAGTCCCTGAAAGTATATATAATGTTATAAAAAAATTGGTAAAAGAAAGATATACACACAAAATAAATATAAATATAATAGATAAAGGTTATCACGAAGTTAACTACAGCGAAGTATTAAAAGAAATATCTCAAAAATATAAAACATTTGTTTTACTATATAACGATGGAAATTTTGGGATAACTTTCAGCGGTAAAAAAATTTTTGACATGTTCTCGAGTACCTCGAGAGACATGACTACACAAAAATTTCTTGAAATGATATCAGCTAAAATGCAAAAAGTATTACCTGAAAACTCTATAGCTAATATAGGCAATACCTATATCCTAGAAACGAAAGATTCAGAAACTTTAATATCTACATCAAACTCCAACCCACAACGAATAGTAGAAAGTTTAATACCTTTAAAAAATGTAAAAACAGTAATAGGTAATAATGTAGTATCATTGATAGACACAATAAGGCTAGTGAATGACAAAAAGAAATTAAAAGTATATACCACGAAAGAAATATTCGACGATTTTAAAAAATTTAGCTTAGGAATAAAAATAGTTGAAGTGAGCGAAAATATAGAAGTAATAAAAAATCTAAACATTAAATCACAAAACAGTAAATACATAATCCCTCTGATAGATAAAAACGGGCATAATAACGGAAATCTAGTGATAGGAGAAGAAGGAAAAAGAAAAAAGGAAATACTTCAATTAGAAGAAGGAGAATACATGATAATAGGAGACTTTAAGAAGAATGAAATCCCAAAGCTATTGAATGAAGTATTCTTACATGATCCCGAAGAAATAAAAGATCAGATCTCAGAAATTTTTGAAAACACAAAAAAAAGAATAGCAGAAACACTAAATATTAAGGTGAATCTAACGGAAATAGAACAGGAAGTTTACAACGACACACAACGAATAATCAAAGATAGAAAAAGGCTCGAAGAACTACTATCTACCATAGAAGAAATAGAAGAAATGAATTACAAAGAGAAAGCATTAGTAATGTCATTTATGGAAAAACTAGACAGCGAAGAAAAGAAAAAACAAATAGAAGAAGCTATAAAACAGATAGAAGAAGAAACAAAAAAAACAACTACACCGATACCAAGCTTATCTAAACAAAAAATAGAATCATCCCAAAAAGAACACCCAGTAAAAGGAAAAAGGAAAACCGTATTTGAAAGATTTTCGCAAATACCTTTATGGATAGCAGTTTTGCTAGCAGTGTTTTTAATATCTATTATAGGAATTAGTAGCTTTTATGTTTACAAAAATATTATCTTTCTATCAGATTTAAATATGAACAGAAAAATACAAGAAATAGTTGACAAACTTGAAGATACATACGAACCTGAATTGACACAAATACAAAATACACTAGGTATCACAATAACAGATTATGATATATGGGTGTATGTGAATAAAGTTGCAATATTGAACGGATATAAGCCATTGTATATAAGAAAAGTTTCCAGATCTCAAGATCCTAACTGGGTTTATCCTGGTAAAAGGTTAAAAATGCCAGATGATACTATGGTTATTGTTAGAAAAAACGATAACATGTGGAATATATCAAAAAGAAAAATAATCGAAAACTACATAAAAAAACATTACAAAGTGATATTGAAATCAAGAGTCGGAACAACCGAATATGCTCCAAAGTAAAACCCGCAAATCAAAACTACAGTAAATTCTAAAACAAACACTACAGTTGTTTAGCAACAGAATACCTTCCCTTCATAAGCACCTTCTCTAAAAATACTTTTAGTATTTTATCACTAAGAAGTTTATCCTGAAGCTGATAGTAAATTTTCAAACTTTACTCAACACCACAGAGTTTTTTGTATTTCTGGAAGTTCTCTACAACGTCTCGTCTAAAAATTTCAAGCAACTCTTGATCTTTGAGAATATGAGCAAACCTTTTTTGTTTAGAAATAAACTCTTCTATTGGCTTAAGTTGCTTTGGATTTCCAACACTCCATGTATATTTACCATTTTCATATTCAATCAACGGCCAGTATCCGGTTTCAACTGCGATTTTAGCCAATTCAACCGCATCCCCAGTAGGCATGACCCATCCCGGAATACAAGGTGTCAAAGAAAGTAGAAAAGTTGGTCCTTCAATTAACAAGGCTTTTTGAATCTTCTTTATAAGATCATTCCAATGATAAATACTAACTGTGGCAGCGTACGGAATACCATGAGCCACAGCTATAGCAAACAAATCTTTTCTCGTTTGAGGCTTACCCGGTATTACTTTACCAACTGGCGTAGTAGATGTATTAGCATACATAGGTGTAGCACCACTTCTTTGATATCCCGTGTTCATATAAGCTTCGTTATCATACGCAATATAAAGGATGTCATGGCCTCTCTCCAAAGCACCAGATAAACTCTGTAAACCAATATCATAGCTTCCACCATCACCACCAATCGCAACAAATTTAACTCTCTTATCAGAGGAGATCTTACCTTTATTTTTCAAAGCTTTATAAGCCTTTTCTACCCCAGATATCACAGCAGCAGCATTCTCAAAAGCTACATGTATCCATGGCACTTTCCAGGCACTTTGAGGATAAACACTAGTGGTTACCTCCAAACAACCTGTAGCATTCGCTATAACTATATCAACATTAGCATCCTTAGCAGCAAGCATTAATTCTTTGGCAAATATAGCTACACCACACCCAGAACACATCCTATGTCCTTTAACAAACCCTAACTCAGCTCCAGCTATTTGCTTTAAATTTATAGCCATACATTTTCTCCTTAAACTTTAAAGGGCAACTACCCTTGGATAAATTCCTGATTTAAACCAACATAAATCATTTGTCCATTTATACCTTCTCTCAACGAGTAACTAATATGATCAAATACTTCTTCTATGTGTGCATCAGTTATATCTCTTCCTCCAAGACCATATACATAATCATTTACAATTATATTATCTCTGCCTAACACAAACAACCCAGAAGTTATATCCTGATACAAAGGACTGCCAGTAGTGCCAAAAGATAGAGATCTATCCATAACTGCAATGGCTCTAGTATTAGGTATAAGTTCTACGAGTTTCGATACAACAAATGGTCTATACACTCTAATGTTAATAGAACCAACTTTATACCCTTTTCCTCTCAGCCTTCTAACCACATGTCTTATAGTACCAGAAGTAGAATTCATCGATACAAACACTATTTCGGCATCTTCGGTCATAAAACCTTCAAAGAAGTCCATTCTTATCCCTGTCTTCTTTTCGAAATCTTTGAAAACCTCTTGGATAACCTGGACCGAATTTCTGATGGTATTTTCAACACTCACCCTAAACTCAAAATAATGAGAAGGCATAGCCCATTCACCAACTGACACTGGATTTCCAAAATCTAAAAGATTATAAGGAGATTTATACTCCCCTACAAACTCTTTGACAAAATTATCATCAAAAACATCAACAGCTTCAACGCAATGACTAGTTATAAAACCATCCTGATTAACTGAAACTGGAAGAAAAACTCTAGGATCTTCTGCTATTTTTGGAGCTATGATATTATTATAGTAAACTTCCTGGGGGTTTTCTGAGAAAAGCATTATCCAACCTAAATCCCTCATAGCCATAGCATCAGAATGATCACCATGTATGTTAAGAGGTCCAGAAATAGCTCTGTTAACTACATTCATAACAACAGGTAACCTGAGAGTAGAAGCAATCGCTACAATCTCCCACATCAAAGCAAGTCCTTGTGAAGAGGTAGCTGTCATCGCCCTAGCACCAGCAGAAGCCGCTCCTACAACAGCACTCATAGCACTATGTTCTGACTCAACTTCTATAGTTTGGGTTTTGACAATACCATCAGCTACAAACTGAGCAAATTCCTGAACTATAGGTGTTTGCGGAGTAATAGGATACGCTGCAACAACATCTGGTTCTATTTGTCTCATTGCTTCAGCAGCAGCTTGAGCACCTGTCAAAGATTTTTTTACCTTTGAAGCTACTTCACCTACTACACTTACCATAAATTCTACCTCCTTACTCTTCAGGTACCATGCTTATAGCATCCTTGGGGCAAACATTCGCACATACTGAACATCCCTTACAATAATCCAGGTCAAAACCTAACATCTTCCCTTCTTTAACAACAATACTATCATCAGGGCAGTAAAGCCAACAAATCATACAATCCACACATTTTTCTCTATCAAGAATAGGTCTATACGACCTCCAACCTCCAGTTTTATTTTCTAAAGAAGTACCACCTTTCGCATAAGCACCTATGTTAAGATCCTTCAATTTTACTTTATCTGCCGAAATTAACATATTTCCCTCCTCTAAGAAGATAACTCCTTCATACCTCTTTCGAAAGCCTCTATATTCTTTCTAACACCTTCCTCGCCAAGCTTCTTAATAAACTTTTTCTTTATTATCTCGTAAAAATCCTCAGCATCAAATATACCCAAAAGCTTTACAATACTACCAACTAACGGAATATTCGCAAAGTTTTTTCCAAAAAGTTCCAGAGCTATACCAGTTGCGTTTATAGTGTAAACCTTAACATTACCTGGGATGTTTCTTCTTTTCCTTAACTCTTCTATAGACTTAGTGGTGTTTACAACTAAAATCGAATCACTCTTGATTCCCTCGAGCACATTCTCAGCATCAAATAACCCTTCGTCCATAACTATAACTATATCTGGTTCAGTCACTTGATAGTGAATCTCAATATTATCCCTAGAAAGCCTACAGTAAGCTTTCATCGGCGCACCAGTTCGTTCAGCACCAAACTCAGGAAAAGATTGCGCATACATGCCCATCTCTATCGCAGCTTCAGCAAGTAACTGAGAAGCAGTTTTAGCACCCTGACCTGCCCTCCCATGTATCCTTATCTCATAAAACTCCTTCGTAGCTACACCTACCCCCATAACATACCTCTCCAATTTACCTGAAAGTATAATCAAAATAGAAAAACAATTTTTACAATAGCTATAAACTCTACAAAAGTTATAGAAATTAAGATAGAAAACCCTTGAATTTATCTTCTTTAACATTACTTAATATTAGACTAAAATACAAAGCTTTCCTCTTTTCAGAAATAATGAAGTGGAATTTAAATACTATGTTCCAATGACTCTACCATTAAGTTAATAGGTTTTCACCCCCTAAGATTACCCCCGAGGCAAACACCTAAAACAAATCCCCCTTTCCTAGTTAGGTTCTATTTAGGGTAATCTCTAACCTTACCTAAAGCTAATTACAGGGGGCTAAGCCCCCTAATTTTTATATCACCTCTAAGTTGCTTTCTATCCTCACTGACCTTGCCAATGTTATACCAACCGGCGAAGTCTTAAAAACATGTTCATGCAATTCCTTCAAAACATCTGGAGTCACATTTTTTGCCTTTATCTTTACATCAACTCTAACACCTTTGTAACCAGGTAAATTATCCAAACCATAGTCTTCAGGTGGATTAAGACCTAGAAAACCAGGTAAATCTATGTCACCTTCTAAATCTATCTTAATATCCTCTAGTTCTATCCCCCTTACAGAAGCATTCAAAGTATAACCTATAACTAAGCAGGCACCATAAGCTTGTAATACAACTTCAACGGGATTCGCAGCTGTATTAGTCCCTCCAAGAATTTCTGGTTCATCAAAAACTAGAGTAAATCCTCTAGAACCAGTTTTAACCCTGAATCCCCCATCCCATTGCGCAGAAGCTTTCCATGTGGTCTTTGCCTTATTCCAATCCTTCTGAATAGACTCAACAACATTCAGTAATACCTTAGTGTCAAGCTGATTTATCTGAGACATAAGCAAATACCTCCTTACAAATATTTGTTGATAAATTTAAATAAACAAAATATAAAATTTCAAATTATTTAAAAATTTAATTTTGAAAAAATTTCTTAAGCAAAATATTAAAAATATGTGTTTCAAACTTAAGTAAAATGAGATCGTTAGAAGATTTTCAAATCCTTGTTTTTAGGTGTATAGAGGCTACAACTAGGTACACCATGATGTTTTCTATTAGTTTTCAAAAAAATACTTTCAACACGTTAAAGAGCTTGTCAAAACATTTTCAAATACTTTTCCCAAAAGTGTGGGAAAATATAACCATCAAATATAGCCTTTTATTGAAGTTGACTGGTATCTATTGATACAACTCAATTCTGTGGATATCAAAAACAACAAAAAGCTAATAACAAACAACTTCATCTAATTTCCTCAAGTTTTACAAATATACTTAGATAACCAAAAGGAAATACGTAAAAAGCAGGTATACTTGCTTCAAACATTACAAATTCATTTTTAACATTCGTAAGTTTTATATATGCATCACCTTGTATATTTGTGGCTATATACACATAATCACTCTTTTTCACTAAGTTGAAGATTTCAGCGTTTGTTATGTTAATAATAGAAACCGCAAAACTACCAGGTAGACTATCAAGTTTAGATAACTTAAACATCTCAGTAGGTATATCATTTATCATATCATTAGTGTTAAGGAATGCTACATTTCCTAAATTTTTACTTTCGACTTTTACAAGGTTGTTTTTTCTATCGAATTCCACATAGTTAGTATCTATATACCCTATCCCACTTCTGGAAAGCGTTTTAAGAGATAGTTTATCTATCACAGTAGTAAAATCATCCTTAACCTTGACGAAAAGAGATGTCACATTATAAGTTCTTATGGTGGACTTAATCACATAAACATTGCTTTCTTCCCTAACTTTCAAAGTAGCTTCACCAGCATTTACCCCTAAGACAGAAAATTTATACTTTACATACTCCCAAGAAAAAGAAATATCTGGTATATAAACCAGAAAAATCAATACAAACAAAAACTTCTTCATAAATCATTCCCTTTCTATCTAAAAGAATCTACAAAAACCTTTGCGCCAAGAACCACGAGAACAATACCAAAGATTCTAGCTAGTATTTTAGAATCAATTTTCTGAGCTATATTTGCGCCCAATAACGCACCAAATGCCATACCGATAGCTATTGTGACAGAGATATCCAATCTAACATTACCATTTTTGTAGTAAGTTATAGCTCCCAGCAAAAAAGTAGGAAATGTAAAAGCTAGAAGTGTAGTACCTTGGGCAAGTTTCTGATCAAACCCAAATAAAAATACCAAAAAAGGTATAAGAAATGTAGCTCCACCTATACCTACAAGACCACTAAAAACTCCAACAAAAATAGAAAACAAGAAAACATAAAGAATTTGAATAAAATCCATACTCTATTCCCCTATGACTTTAACTATCATTCTCTTTCTTCTCTGGCCATCAAACTCAGCATAGAATATCTCCTGCCATGGACCTAGGTCAAGATCCCCATTAGTCACGGGCACTATAACTTGATGATGAACCAGAATACTCCTCAGATGTGCATATCCATTATCCTCACCTGTATGATGATGATGGTAAGGGGCATCCATTGGGGCTAACTTCTCCAACATCTCACTCAAATCAGTCATAAATCCAGACTCATTGTCATTAACAAACACACCAGCAGTTATATGCATAGCAGAAACTAAAACAAATCCCTCCTTTATACCACTTTTCTTGACAACTTCTCTCACAGTATCAGTTATCCTTATATACTCTACCCTCTTTCCAGTATTAAACCAAAAATACTCTGTATATGATTTCATAACTAAAATTATCAATAAAACAACTACGTTTTTTAAATTTAACATCCCAAATTTTGTTTTACTTAACAACTTATACAATCTTTGGTTTGCAAATACCACACAACACACCACACTATTTTGTGCCTAAGGGTGCCTATGGCACTTGTGCCTAAGGCACTTTCTTAAAATAGAGGTCAAACCCCTAAATTAAGGAAAGAGGCCTAGCCTCAAAGAGGCTTAGCCTCGTGCCTAAGTGCTTAAAGCACTTGTGTCTAAGACACTTTCTTTAAAAAAACGGGGGTATGCTTAGGGGGCGAAGCCCCATTAATTAGTTTTACTCTCCTAGAATAGGGAGTACTCTTTCTTAGAGAGGTGCCTAAGGCACTTTCCTTAAAAAATGGGGGTATGCTTAGGGGGTGTTAACCCCCTAAATTAAACTAAAGGGCGGGTGGGCGGGGAGTTGCCCTAAATAGGATGCATAAGCAAATGAAAAAGAACTACTTTGCCTATCTATCTAGAATGTGGTAATTAATTATTTGCCTTTTAGAAGAAGAGAGGCTTAGCATCCTTAGCCTCGGGGTGGGTGGGAAAACAGAGAAGCCCTTACAATAGAAACAATTTTATCCATCTTCTCTCCATCTTTCACTCCTGGCGAGATTTCTATACCACTGGAAACATCTATACCATAAGCTCTATCATACACAACGCCAAGTATTTCAGGAAGATTCTCAGGTGTAATACCACCAGAAATGATTACTTTTCTATCTACCTTTGATAATATATAATCAATTAGCTTTAAATCTATTCTTTTACCAGTTCCACCATACTGACCTTCAACAAATGTATCTATCAAAACAAACTCAGATACAAACATTCTGATTTCATTCACAACAGACTCATCTCTAACTCTAAAAGCCTTTATAGTCCTAATCCCCCTACCCTCAAGCCACTCTACGTATTCCGGTGTCTCATCTCCATGAAGTTGAACAAAATCAAGATTTCTAGAAAATTCAAAAACTTTTTCTCTATCTTCGTTAACAAAAACACCTACTCTTTTAGTGTATTCAAAAACTTTTCCAGAAATTAAATCCAAAAATTTATCATATGGAACAAACCTTTTACTTTTCGGAAAGAAAACAAATCCAACAAAATCTACCCCAAGTTCCAAACATCTATCCAAATCTTCACATCTAACAATACCACAAAACTTTATCTTCATATGAAGATTTTAAAAATCCCAAACAAAAAAATCATCATAAACGAATACAAAAAATCAAAACACTTTACTTAAAACCTAAAGATAGAGCTTGTTTAAAAAAAGATAGTAGGGGCGAAGCTTTGTAAAACAATAATTAAAAGCAGTAGGTGTTATCCTAAAATACAAAGAAGAAACAACCACTTGAGAAAGGAGTATTTTTAGGGGATGAAATCCTTTTAAACCATATTAAGTATAAGTGGTGTGGGAGTTACTATGAAAAGAAAGCCGTCTACTCCAAAACGGGTGTATTCTTAGGGGGTGCCTAGGGGTGCTTAAAGCACTTGTGTCTAAGGTGCCTAGGGCACTTTCCTTAAAATAATGGGGGTATTACTAGGGGGCGGAAGCCCCCTATAAAATCTCTTAGGGTGGGTAAGTATGTTATCCTAGTTTTAAAATGGGGGTATTCTTAGGGGGCGTAGCCCCCTATTAATTAACTTAAGGGCGGGTGGG
>FWWL01004335.1_pt1 | contig 24197 bp, 15 predicted proteins | sample 2228331 | NCBI WGS metagenome assembly FWWL01 (sample SAMEA103939775, study PRJEB20133) | metagenome | reverse complement strand
CAGGGGGGAGGGGCAGATAAAGCCAGCACAACTGGCCCCTTGGGTTTATCACTACCTATCAGAGTGACTACCTGCAGGTGCAACGGGGGTATGATGAGAAGGAGCATCCGCTCTGTCCCCACGGCTATCCCTTGCGCTCCAACGGTCACGACTACGAGCGGCGGCGCACCACCTGGTGCTGCAAGAAGGGCTGTGAGAAGAAGGGAGCGGCGCCGGACTGTCCCTACCGAACGTCGGGGAAACACGGGTATACGGTGCACGTGGGCTGGGACCTTCCGGATGGGACGGTGCGGCTGGCGCGGGAAATCCCCTATGACTCTCCCCGCTGGAGAGCCCGCTACGGGCGGCGCAACCTCTCGGAGAGCCGCAACAGCTCTATGGAACATCTGGGGATGAAGCAGCTGCCCGTTCACGGGCTTTCTCGGGGGCGGAAGGAGGTCGCCCTGACCGGACCTGCGGATCAACCTGCAGACGCTGGGGCGACGGGTGCAGGAAGCGACCCTCCTGGCCGGGCGGCAGAAGGCAAGTTGAGGCCTGCGGTTGCTGCTTTCCGCCCGGGGAACGTCGGGCGGGATCGTTTGGCGCGCCCGCTGACCGCCGATGGGCAGGGAGAAAGGCCCGGAACCGGCCGATAACAGGGAGTTTCGGCTCGTACATCTACTCGCCTGCTCCCAGCAGCGCCGCCAGCTCCGCTCGGTGCTCCTGCAGATAGGCCCGTCCGGCCTCAGTGATCTCCCAGAGTCCCTGCGGGGAGTCTGGCGCTAACAGGCCGGCCTTCACCATATCGTGACGAGCCCATTGAGCAGTATTTTGCCAGCGAATTGAGCGTCCGTCGGACAGAACTCCCCAGTCTATATCGCTCAGGCGGTGCTTCATTAACTCTCCCAGACGGTTGAGCACATCTTTCACCCGGCCCCGTCCTCCCATTTCCTCCAGCACAGCCAGAATGGGCACCCAGTATTCGTCCTGATGGACCTTGAGACCGCGCGGCGGGCGCTCTGTCCGCCGATAGGAGCGTTCAGAAACCGATAAAGGTTCACCTCCAAGCAGTCTGGCCCATTCCCGCCGCAGGGCCTCCAGTTGCTGGATTCGTGAGTGGATTTCCTCTCCTCGTTGGGCAGCGCGCTTTGCCTCGTCAAAGCGCCCCTCTTTGAAGGCGCGCTCTCCGGCGTTCTGAACCTCTCTCTGCGCCTGGCGAAGGTGGCTCAGCAGGGTTTCAAAGGCTGTCTGGATGTCCATATCCTCCTCCGTGGTGTGGGTCTTTACGGGTTGAGGCGGGCCCGCCGTAGACGGCTCCACAACCTGCGGAGCCATCGTACGAAAGGGATAAAAAAATGGCGCACCTCCTCTGGTTGGACTGGTGGCGTCGGTTCGGCGGACGGCGGGGCGATGCCCTCCGGAGGTTCCGGGCGGACCGGTGGCGGCTCAGGGGGTGGCGCAGGTTCGGCGATCGCCGCAGCAGCGATCGCTTCCTGCAGTTTGCGGTCCCGGGGATGCGCAGGGTGGGGGGCCTGGAGCGGTGCGATCTCCGCCGCAGGCGGCGTGACGGCTACTTCCGGCGGGATAGGCGGGACTTCAGCGGGTGGCGGTGCCTCGGCCGATGGGACTTCGGCCGCCCCTGGTTGTTCGGGTGGAATCGGCGGGACTTCGGCAGGTAGCGGTGTTTCAACCGGTGGGATTTCGGCCGCCTCCAGCTGTTCGGGTTGGGCCGACGGGGCCTCAGGGATCGGTACTGTCTCCAGCGGCGGCATCGCAATCTCCTGGTATTCCGGGAAGACCTCCGGAGGCCCGGCGAAAGGCGCCGGAACCTCTTCCGGGGGTTCGGGTGCCGGAGCATAAGGTCCTGCCAGGGGCACCCCGGTCGGCGCCCCTGGCGGCTCGTAGAACAGGCGAATGGGGTCCGTCTGATGTCGCACGCCGGGCAGAGAAGCCAGGATGGCGGCTACGTAGGCTGGATTGAATTCGGAGTAGTGCCTCTGTATTTCCTGACGGCTCAACTCCCGTTGCGAGAGCAGGTGCCGCCAGGCGCCCTCTATCTCGCTCCAAAGGATGATGCGGGACTGCCCGGTGCGTTCCATCCGGATTCGCACCCCGGTATTCGTCACTTCCAGAATGCGGAAAGGATGTTGCTGGTCCAGCGTGGCGAGTTCCCGACCAATCCATTTCGCCACTTCCCCGCGGATGCCTTCCATCTGCTTTGGAGGACGGGCTGGTCGTGGGGAAGGCATGGAGACCGGCCGGGCAACGGGCACCGCGGTTTGGCGGGGGTCGTACACAAACCAGTCTCCTCCCCGTTCCGAATCGTGGTAGAACCAGGGGTAGTTTTTCCGGTCGTAGAGAATCTGCTGGACGTAAGCCCTGGAGTAGGGCTTAGTGATGCACAGGAGAGGGAAAACGTCGTCAAAGCGGGCGCGGTAAATGCCGAGGGCTTCGTCCTTCTCACCGATGACTTCAAAGATCGTCGCCAGCACGCGGGGCGCGGTGCGCCGGTCTATCTCGTCCAGGCGCCTTAGAGCCGCAACGTCCGCGTAGCGTCCCTCGGCCAGCAGCATGCTCTCATCCACTTCGCAGGCGATTTCCACTTCCCGGATGACGGGCCGAATTCGCTCCTCTTCAAAAAACAGGAGTCGGCGGCGCTGCGGCGCCGTAGGCCGGTAGCGGATTTTGTAGAGGCCGGGGTCTTCCGTCCGGTCCACCCAGATGCGCGCGCCGGGCACCAGGTAGCCCGCGAAGAAGTCTTTCAGCCCCTGGCTGCTTAACCACGGCGTGCGGGGGTCCGCATAGAGCGTGACCTCAAAGGGACGGTCATCCACCTGTTCGGCGAGGAACAGGAGAACGGCTCGCCGCTGTCCCTCACGCAGCGGGGGGATGACCTCCCGCGCCTGGCGGTTGTAGGGCAGTACGCCGTTTGCCCAGTCGTAATAGGTGAGCACATACTCCCAGGTCTGACGGGTGGGCCGCCACTCCTCTGCTGCCGGCTCTTCTTCCGGGACATCCAGCGGTTCGTCATCGGCGGTTAACGTCCTGACGATCTGCTCCGGAGGGGTATAGGTGATTGGTAACCTTTCGGTACCGCGCAGTCGGCGATGCCGTTCTGGCCTCTCCACCGGCGCGGCCTCCATTGCCCAGCGCCAGGTCGGGCCGATACCGACAAATTCCACCCCCAGTTTCTTTCCCATCTGTTGCAACCGGTAGCCGAGGGTGAAACGCCAGCGCTCAAAGGCGTCGTGCTGCGGGGTGATCCCGAAGATTTCCCTCAGGATGTCCTCGGCGGCAACGGCCTGCCCCTGTGCGACCAGGAATTCCCGAACGCGCAGAAGGTCATCGTCGCTCAGCGGAATCAACAGCACGTCCAGCAGCCAGCGCCCGCCGAAGGAGAGCACCCGGGGATGGTCGGCCAGTTCTAGGGGCAACGGGCCGTGGAATATCTCATAGTGGTCCGCCCAGAGTCGGTCCGGGGGAGCGGAGAGGTCCAGGAATTTACCATCGGCAAGGCGGATCAAATGGTCGGGCAACGGCGCCTTCCAGCGGGGTTCGGTTTCGGTGCCGGCGTTCTCAAAACGCCCGTCCGCGGTCAGGGCCAGGTTCAGCGCCCAGCGATGCGGCTCGTCGGCGGGAAGGCCCAGGACTTCCAGCAGGTGGTCTGTCGCGGCGGGCGCGTCCTGAATCCAGAGGTATGCGGCAGCCCGGTCCAGTACGTTCTGGGGCAGCGGGGGCAACGCTTCGGCCAGCCAGCAGGAATCTCCCCAGCACACGAACCGCGCATCCTGCCTTAGCCGGCCCCACAGGTGGGAGATCAAAACCGCGCCGTAGGCATGCAGGATTTGATCTACCACCTGTTCGGGGGAGAGCCCTGAGACCTGAACATCAAAGGGGGGGGTCCAGTTCTTCGCATAGGGGTGAGTGAGGTCCGCTCCTGTCGCATATCTGTGCTTTCTCCCGTCATTACATTGCACGTAGATCATCCAGCGGAAATGCGGTGCGTCTGAAGGTTTCTTCTCTACCACTACCCCCACATCACATTCCCATTGGCTCTTTGTGGTACTCCAGGCAACCAGTACTCGGTCGCCCACTTTATAATCATCAGTCTGACGGTAGACACGGGCGCGCTGGTCCTGGAGCAACTTCTGGGCCGCGGCTTCGGACTTGCGCCGTTGCAGGTCGTCCAGTTCCTGCGGGACCTGCTCCAGTTTGTGGCGAACCACCTGTACCAGCAGGTCCATCGCCCGCTCCGGCCGGCCGGACTGGCGGAGATGGACGTACAGCCGGGACACGTCGCCGTCGGTGACGGCGAAGTCCCGCAACCAGAATTGCTCGTCCAGAACTCTCCTGCTCATCGCCACCCCCTGTTGCTGGATAACCTACTCCCATCCGAAGGCGGTGCCCCGCATCGCCTGCCCGGCCGGGGTAAGGTCGTAGTAGGTCCAGGTGCGGGGTTCCCCTTCAATTTCGGCCGTTGCCTGTTTCTGCACCAGATAGCCCTCCCGGAGTAGCCGTTCGGTTAACCGCTGGATACGGGCCAGGCGGCCCTGGCCCCGGCGCCGTTCCCCAAACTGACTCAGCACTTCAAAGAAGGGGAAATCCTCGGGCACGCCGTACCAGTCATCCCCGATCAACCAGCGTTCAACTGCTCTGGCGCTTTTGGGAAGCCGTCCCAGCCGCGCCGCGCGCTGGACGTTCCAGTGATGCGCCTCCAGAATGATGGACGCGGGGTCCACGAAGTCGCTGATCCGGGGCAACTCGCCGATAGAAACGTTCCCCCAGGGAACGGGGAGCGGCGGACAGTGATCGCAGGCCCCACAGCGGGCCCATGCTGGCTCCTCGCCGAAGTAGCGCAGCACGTGTTTCTTGCGGCACTGGTGCGGGGGCAACGCTTCGGCGTAGGCAATCATCTGTTCCAGCCGGTCCGCTTTCTCCTGCAGATGGGCCGACATCAGCGGCACATTCTGCAAACGGGCTTCCTTCCGCAGACGGTCCGTCGGCCAGATCACGTATCCCCGTTCAAAGCCCCGGAACACCAGCAGGTTGGCCCGGTCCCAGCGGTTAAGGGTTGCTTCCACCGAGAGGATGGGGCGTCCCAGGAAACGAGATAGTTTGGGCAGGTCCAGGAAGAAACGCCCCGGAACCCCGTCCGGGGCTTGTGTAAGCAGGGCGTCGGCCAGGGCGACCTCATCCGGGTCGTTGAGGGCCACCGCGGCCAGGAAATCCCCCCGATGGCGGTTGATGGTCACCACCGCCCGACGGGTGTAATCCTCCTCTCGCCGCAGGTATCCCTGCTCCTCCAGCAGGTGCAGCATCACCTTCAGACGGGTTTCATCCAGCGCCTCTTCATCCAGCACCCGAAGCGCCTCGTCCGGGTTGAAGTAAATAGGCTCTGAGAGGTGACGGCGCAGGTAGGCGTAGAGGGCCTCCAGCCATTCCCGGCGGGGCGCGGCGGAACGGATGAAGTAATCGTGGATGCGCCGGTCACTCGGATGGTAGAGCAGTACCCCGAAGGCATCTCTCCCATCGCGCCCGGCCCGGCCCACTTCCTGATAATAACTCTCCAGGTCGCCGGGCATATCGTAGTGGATGACGTAACGCACATCGGACTTGTTGATACCCAGGCCGAACGCTTTGGTTGCCACCACCACATCCACCGTACCGGCCTGGAATTCTTCCTCCACCGCCCGGCGGTCGGGGGCTTCCATCTTGCCGTGGTAGGGGAGCGCGTTGATCCCGTAGATACGCAGTAACCGGGCCAGTTTCTCGGCATCGCCGGTACGGGCCACATAGACGATGGCGATCTCGTTCCGCTGCGTGGCGCTCCGCAGAATCCGCAGCAGTTGCATCAGTTTGTCCGCCTGGCTGCGGATCGGATACGCGTCCGTTTTCGGAGTATAGACGACCAGTTTGATCTCCGGGCGGTCAAACGAGGCCAGCACCAGGCGCGGGTTGCGCAGGCGCAGGCGCTCACTGATGGCCTCCCGCATATCCTGGGTGGCCGTGGCCGTCAGCGCCGCCACTGGCGGGCGTTTACCCAGTCGCTCCAGAACGTCGTAGATGTAGAGGTAATCGGGGCGGAAATCCGTGCCCCAGGTAACCACACAGTGAGCCTCGTCTATGACCAGCTGCCGGACGGGGACCTGGCGCAGGGCGTCTATCAGTTTCGGGTCCCGTAGCCGCTCCGGGCTGACATATAGCAGACGGATTCGCCCTGCCAGGACCTGCTCCAGGATGCGCTCGCGCTCTTCGGCCCGCATTCCGCTGGTGATACAGGCGGCCGCCTCAATCCCCAGGGCGTGGAGTTGGTCCACCTGGTCGCGCATCAGGGCGATCAGGGGTGAAATGACCAGGGTCAGCCCCCGGCGCAGGAGGGCCGGCAGTTGAAAGACGAGGGACTTGCCCCCGCCGGTGGGCATCAGTGCCAGAAGGTCCTGTTCGGTCAGGATGGCCCGGATGGCTTCCTCCTGCTCTGGACTTTTGAAGTCGGTGAACGAAGGGCCGAAGAGGTCGCGCATCGCCTCCAGGACCAACGGTCGGACGGCAGGCCAGGCGTCCCAGTCCATCGGCAGCAATCCGGCGAACCGCTCCGTCCACCGCTCCATCCGCTCTTCAAAGCGGGTGCGCAGTACGTCGGGCAACTCCTGCCAGAAGGAGTCGTCCACGGGCATGGGGTCGCCGTGGGCGCGCATGAAGCGGACGATTTCTTCGTAGGTGCGCCGTCGGCTGGCCTCAAAGCGGTCAGGGGTCTCGGGGCGGTAGTAGCCCGGCAGGGAGGCCAGCAAATCTGGCAGGTAACTCTTGCGATGGACGCCTTTATCGTAGAGGATGACCACGCCGAAATCGTCCTTTCGGCGGATGAGCCGGCCGAAGCCCTGCTTGAACTGGATGAGCATTAGCGGCAGGATGTACGGGGTGAAACGGTCCACCCGTCCTCCCTGCAAGTACTCCTCCGCCCGGGCCTGGATGAGGGGGGAACCCATCAGGGGGAACGGCAATTTTTCCATCACCACGAAGGAAAGCGCCTTACCGGGGACATCTATCCCCTCCCAGAAACTCTTCAGCCCCAGAAGGACGGATTCCTCCCGTTCCTGGAAATCCTCCCGCAACTGGTGGCGGGAGAGTCCCTTTGCCTGGTAGAGGACGGGGATACTGTAACGGCCCAGGTGCGCCTCCAGCCCTTCCCGACCGTCCTCCGGCCGGCCCCGGGCGACGTACTCCATCCGGTCGCGCGCGGTGAACAGCACCAGTGCCCGCCCGCTGGTCAGACGCAAAAGGAGTTTCAGTTCCTCCAGCAGGTACTCCTGGAACCGTTCCAGGTCCTCCCCGCGCGGCGCCACTTCCAGGTAATCGGCCAGCACCAGGAAGGCGTTGCGGTCGTACGGGAACTCGCTGGCGATGGCATAGCACCGGGAGCGGGGGATGACCGTCTCCAATCCGAGGCGGTCACGGAAGAAATCAAACTGTCCTTCCGCCGTCGTCAGCGTCGCCGATGTGAGGATGACCGGCATCCGGCGGTAGATTCTCTCCTCCAGCAGAGGGCCGACGCGCAGCGGGGCTTTTTTGAGCGCCCAGTCCACGAACGGCGCGCCGCCGCTCTCCTCGGCGGTGTATTCCATCACTTCGGTCCAGTACACCCAGGCGGACTGTCGGACGCTGAGAATTTCATCCAGAAGACGGAGTTGCTCGCGGCTCCGGTAGGCCAGATATTGCAGTTCCCGCCGGGTCTCCGGGGCGAAGGGGAAGGAGTCGCCCAGGCGGCTTACCTCTTCGTACAGGGCCTCCAGGCGGACGGTGACCTCCTCCAGCGCGGACTGGAGTTCGTCCCGGAAGCGGTCCACCGGGGCCCACCGCGGGTCTATCTTGCGGGGGTCGCGGAGCAGGCGGACCTGAGCGCCGTAGCGGGGGTGCATCCTGACCCCGCTCCGGGCGACGTACTCCCGGAGGTGCTGGCCGAAATCACTGCTCCGAAGGCGCAGGCGCGGCAGGTGGATTTCCAGAATTTCGCGTATCCGTTTCTGGACAGAGGCGACATCCGGCAGGTTCCGCCGCAGGCGAAGGAGTAACCCTCTGCCCGCTCGGGGGTCATACAGGCGGCTGGTCAGTTCGTGCAGAGTGGACCAGGAGACCTCTTCGGTTAACGCTGCCGTGCAGGCGTCCTCCAGGTTGTGGGCCTCGTCGGCGATCAAAAAGTTCGGTTGCGGCCATTGTTCATCGCCCCAGGGGGCCGACAGTAGCAGCGCATGGTTGATCACGAGGAGATGGGCATCCCTGGCGCGCGTCAGGGCCGAATGGTAGAAGCAGCACCCCTCCGCGCAGTCCGGGCACTCCTGGCCGATCTCGCCCATGCTCACTTCCGCCTTGAGCAACGGGAATCCCGGGTAGGTGCGCTCAAGCCAGAAGTGGAGTTCGTCCAGTGTCCCTTCCCGGGTCGTTTGCATCCAGCGCAACAGGTAGAAAAGGCCCAGACGGTACTGGAGCGCCTCCCAGTACGGTTCGCCCGATTCCGGGAAATCGTCCTCTACCTGGCTGCGGAGGGCGTCCCAGGCGGCCGGACTGACGTAGTTGGCGCGCCCTTTGAGCACCTGGTAGTGGAAAGTTTGCGGGAAAACCCGTTCCAGCCGCTCCAGTTCGCGGACGAGCTGGTCCTGAAGGTTTTTGACCGAAGTGGAGACAAGCACCTGCTTGCCTTGCTGGCGGGCCCAGAGGATCGCCGGGACCAGATAAGCGAGGGTCTTGCCGGTCCCCGTCGGCGCTTCAACCATTATAGAGATTTTCCCTTCCAGGGCTTCGGCGACCCGGCGCGCCATCTCCCGCTGGCGGGGGCGGTCCTCAAACTGGGGCGTTGCAGATTCACCACGCGCGCGGGATTCGTCCTGGAGAATGGCCATCCGCTGTGGGATGAGTCCGCCGGGAGCGAACATTGCTTCCACGCTTTCGGGGGAAAAGGTTGCTGGCTGGAGGAGTGCAGAGACAGGGGATGGTCTCTCCGGCAGCAACTCGTGAAGGGGCACCGGGGCCGGGGCGGGCTCCACTTCGGAGGGGATCAGCGAGGAAAAGATGTAGCGATTGCGGGGCAGCAGACGGAGCATCTCCGCCAGGGTGGGTTGGGGCATCTGGCAGAGACGCTCTCGCAGCGCCTGAAAGACAAGGTACAGGAACAGAGCATCTGTCCCCGCGTCGTGAAAGGAGATATCGGCGGAGTCCAGTCCCATCTGCTGGAGAATCTCCGGGGAGAAAGCGCTGCGGATGGTGTGGGAGTCTATCCCCAATTCCCTGCCCAGGTCTTCCAGTTTATACCGGGCGACTCCGGGCAGGACCAGCAACGCCAGTTCCATAGTGTCCAGCAGGGGGTTGCGCAACTCGCGGCCCAGGCAGGATGAAAAGGCGTGGCGAAGGAATCCGTAATCAAAGCGTCCGTTGTGGGCGATCAGTGGCAGGTCGCCCAGAAAATCCGCAATCCGGCCAATTTGCTCCTCTATCGGCGGGGCGTTCTCTATGGCTTCCCGTTTCTCCGGCCTGCTCTCCAGCCCGAGTTTCTGACGCAGCGAGAGGGGAAGCGGTTTGATAGGGCGGACGAAGAGATTACAGCCCTGCACCGGCTGGTTGTCCACGACCTTGAGTGCGGCGAACTGAATAATGCCGTCGTTTTGAGGGTCAAAACCGGATGTCTCCAAGTCAAAGACGACGTACGCAGAGAGGTCAAGGGGCAGTGAAGGAATGGGGAGAGGATCGGGAAGAGTACGAATGGGGGAAGTAGCGGATAATGGTCGTTCCGGGCTTCCCTTTTCTCCCATGAACCGGGCCAGCATCCAGACGTCCCCCGGTCGTTCCACAAAGACGTCCCGGTGGGAGAGAATTTCATCCAGATGGCGCTCCTGGGCGAAGGGCTGGCGTTCTCGCAGTTTTTTCAGCAACAGCGCTCTTTTCAGCCCATCCGGATGTTCGCCCAGGATTCGCTGGACTTCCAGGCCGAGGGGACTATCCGGGGACAGCATGTCCGTCTGCCCTTATGGAGGCGCTGGTGGCGCCTGGTGAAAGCCAGCGGGGAGGTCACAGGATGGATTTCTGGCGCTTTCCAGCGCGCGATCCGGACAAAAACGCCCGCTTTTCGTCCTTGACACTTGGCGGGCCCTGCAGTGGAATCTCTTTTGCCAGGCGGGCCACCACCGTCTGGCGGTCGCCTCGGGCCTCTGGGCCGGGCCGCGAGGTGTTTTTGTTTTCCACGGAAATTATACTCCTCCTCCGCGTTGTGGCAAGCGCGCTATCAGGAGGGGCTTGTGCAGCCATTCGCCTTGTGGGGGAACGGCCAAAGGAGTGGGGCTTGGGGAAGCGGCTTCGCCGCCCCCTACAAGCCCCAAATCTTTGCGGGCGTTTTGCTTCCCAAGTATCACAGGTATCGGGTGGGGCGGGTGTTGCGGGCGGTGCCGGAGTCGCCGTATGAGCGGGGGATGGAGGAGGAGAAGGACTTTCGGGTGCGGGTAAAGAAGCCTCTGACCAACGGCAGAGACTCTCCGGCAGCAGCCGGCGAGCTCCCCTCAGGCAACATCGCCCCAGAGCAATTTGCCAGCCCTGCCATCGGCTCTCCATTACCCCGTAGGAGGCAGCGCTTCGTTTTCTTCCCTTTCCGCTTGCCACACTCTGTTGCCAGGGGGTACTTGGAAGAGCAGCAACTCTTCTATCGTCCAGATGTGGTCGGCGATCCCCGCCGCCATCGCCGGGGTACGCCGTTGCCACTTCTTCTGCGAACCGTTCCCCTTCGTCGGCTGCGGCTCTGCCAACGGCAAACGCAGCCTCCAGTGGGGCAGGCAAAAGTTATAGTAGCCCTGGAACAGCACCGCCTGCGCCCGCAACCCCTCCGCCGTTTTCGCCGGGGACATCGTCCGCCGCCGCAACGCCGCCATATGCTGGCGGAAACTGTTGTTCAGGCGCTCTACCAGCACCGTATTGACCCGCCGGTCCAAGGCTTCCGGAGAGGCCTGCACCGGGTCCGTGGCGCCGTAGACCATCCGGGCGGACGATCTCCTCCAGGATGCCTGTGATATGCCACAAATTGCTCCGTTTGGCAGGTTATCCGCAGTGGTCAGGTACACTACCAATGTCAATCGCTTTCCAGGTGCATCACCCTCCAGGCACCTGCTTCCAGGGTCATCGGCAAGGATCGCTTTGAAGAGAGAAACTGGATCGCCTCGTCGGTAATGACCCGAACCTGGGAGGCGAACGGGAAAGTGATTTCAAAGGCCAGCGGGTAGCGGGTGGGGTTGAACACGAGGAATGTGCCGTGCGAAGGGGGAAAGTCCTGGAGCGCCTCTGGTTCCAGCAGGTCCAGAAACACTACCATTACCCGGGGATCGGAAGCAGAGGCCAGGGCCTCGAACATCAGGGCGGCCCAGAACACCTCCCCGGCCCCGTAAACCTCCTTGCCGATCATTCCGGTCTCCGGAAATTCGCTGGTGCCCAGATTCTCCCAGGGGATAAAAGGCGCCGGAGTGTCCGGAGCGAAGAAATGGAAATTGTGCCAGCGGCCCAGATTCAGAAACCGGAGCATCAGGGAGAGCGGACCGATGTTCTCCCGTAGCAGGACGGTCCACGGCAGTACCGACTCTATGTTCTCTTTAAAAGCCGGGTACAGAATAGAGGCACAGGCCTGGAAGAGACCGCGGAGACGATAGCCCCTCTGCAGGGCCAGAGGATCCTCAAACCAGTAGGCCATATGGGTCTGGGCACTCACCAGCCGATCGGCCAGCCATCTCATAAAAGAATCCTCCCTGCCCAGGCGGGCGGCGGCAGCGGCACCGAAGGCCAGTTGTTGCGGCTCGTGATAGAGCAGGTGTACAGGGACGGCGGCCAGAATCCGCAGGGCTCGCCGGGCCTCCTCCAGCCACTCTTCTGCATCCGCCGCCCACCTCGCTGCCTGGACTGCCGCATACGCGTAAAGGCCTGCCACGCCGGGATTGGTCGCTGGACCTGTACTCCTCGGCTGTCCCGGACGGCTGAAGTCCGCGAACAGAGGGAAGAAGTACCCGCAGTGATGGGCCAACCGACGCGCCCCCTCCAGCCCGTCCAGAACGATCTCCTTCAGCCCTTCGTCCCCCAGAATCAGCGCCAGCCAGCCCAATTTGATCAGCCCGTTCTCAAAAAAGTACCAGGTGTCACACACCAGGTCGCTGTCGGAGCGGGGAAAACGGTTGCCAATGTAATGGAGTTTGGGATAATGGAAACAGGGAAGGCTCCGGCAAAGGTGATGGATCAGCGCATCCGTTCGGGGATCGGGATACAGGCGGTTATACAGGATGAGCCCGGGCAGGACGTCGGCAACGGTCATCAGCTCAAAGGAATCGGAAGGTCCCTCAGGGACGCTGGACCGCGTGTACGCGCGCAACCCCGTGAGTTCGCCGACCGTCACCTGGCACTCGGAGGGGTCCAGCAAGTTGCCCCGCGTCCCCTCCGCATACCCCTTCCAGCGACGGCCGGACGGCGGAAGTTCTGCTTCCCCATCCAGCAGGGGCTCCAGCAGGAACGGGATCCGGGCGGCCGCATCCAGCGGATTGGGCGGGGCATCCAGCGCCCGTTGCCACAGGTACCAGCGGAAAAGATGTTCCCCCGGCGGAAGAGGTTCATCCGCCCCGATCCATCCGATCCCGTATCGCCCCTGCGGGGCATACTCCAGAATTTCCCGACATTCCAGGCAGAGCAACCGGCGGGACGGCCAGCGCAGGACGCTGCTATCCACCACCAGAACGGTTTCCACACCAGTGAGAGGATCATAGTAAAGAAGGGCAGGGAGGTCGTTCCCCGGCAGCCCCTGCGTATTCTTCGTGGGGCCGGCGATAAATGCCCGCCGCCAGGTGAGGTACTGGCGGTCGTTGACGATCTCAATCGGCCCCAGCCACAGACAGATCGCCGGAGGAGGTAACGGCCGATCGGAACAAACGGTTACCTCAAACTGCAGGCCATCGTTCGGCAGAGGCGTCACCCTCCCGCGCCAGGGTACCGGTTCATCCCCCTCCAGATAGAGCGTTTCCGGTGCGGAGACGACGCTTTGTGGAAAGAGCGTCAGGCCGCCTCCGAACAGGCCGTTCGCCCAATCCGTGGCAACCCTCCAGCGGCCGGACGCATCCCGTACCCGCGTTCTCCAGAAATAGAAACCGTCCTCAAAGGTCTCAAACGCGATCTCCAGTCGGTCCAGGCAAAGGACAGCGTCTCCCATCATCGCTCCAGAAAGTCCGTGGTTACGGATTCCGGATGACCCAGTCCAGGAGTTCATCCAGCGGTGCGGTTGCCAGACCGATCACCCGATCGGCGCCCCCGTAATACACATACACCGTGCCGTTGACCACCGGATTGGCGGCAGAGAAGACGACGTTCCTCGTATCGCCTTTGATCTCCCAGACCTCTTCGGGTTCCAGGAGAAAATCGCGCGGCCGGGCCAGGACCACCGTTGGGTCCTCCAGGCTCAGCAGGCAGGCGCCCAGGCGGTAAACGTGATCGTGGTCGTAGGCGTGATAGAGCACCAGCCAGCCCGCGGGAGTCTCTATGGGGACGCCGCCAGCGCCGACCCGCTTGCAATCCCAGTTGTCCGGGCGCACGGTGATGGTCGGCCGCATATCCTCCCAGCGGATCAGGTCCGGGGAAAAGGCGATCCAGATGGCTGGGGGACGGCGATGAAAGGCGACGTAGCGCCCACCGATTTTGCGGGGGAACAGGACGTGGTCCTTGTTGTCCTCTCCGGTGACCAGGGGGCCGATGCGCCGCCAGGAAAGGAGATCGGTGCTCTCTGCAAACATCGGGGTGATCCCCCGCGGCGAATAGGCCGTATAGGCCATAATGAAACGCCCCTCGTCGGCCAGATAGGTGACGCGCGGGTCTTCTACCCCGCGCGTTTCCCATTCGTCCTGCGGTTCCAGGAGCGGTTGAGCGAGCCGCTTGAAGTGGACACCGTCCCGGCTGATGGCATACCCGATCCGGCTGACGTAATCCACCCCCTGGGCGCGATAAAACATATGAAACCAGCCGTTGTGAAAAACCACGGCGGGGTTGAAGACGTTCAGGGACTCCCATGGATGAAACGGGTTCGGGGTAAGGATGGGGTTTTCCGGATGGCGCTGTAATTTCATTTGCCCTCCTTTGCTTCCACGGATGGGATGGGAACAGATGCCCGGGTGGCATGGACGGCGGTTTCCAGGGAACGATAACCGTCTTCCGCCGTCACCTTCGGGATATGATAGGGGTCCTCTATGGTGCGGAGAAGGTCCCGCATCCCTTCCTGAATGCATTTCTGGTACACCGTTGATTTGCCCTCTTCCAGTTCCACGCTCAGGCAAACTCTGACCGTAGCCCGGTACGGCTTTCCAGAGGCCCACCCTTCCTGCTGTTCCGGCGAGTAGTGAACCAGAGCCCAGTTCTGAACGTTTGGGCCCGCCCAATCTTGCAGCCGGCACAGGCCCTTTTTGTCCACAATCGCGTCCACGCTCATTCGGGTGGGAATCCAGCCGTTCAGGACGACGTACCCCCGGCCGCATACCAGACGCATTTCTGTCCGCTCAAAGCGGGCGGGCTGGGTGAACCCGTGATAGTAGTGGGCGACGGCGCCCGAAGGATAGCGCACCTGGGCCCATACCCGGTCCGTGCACCCATCGGGGCGGGTGGCGTGAAAAGCGGTGATCTCGTCGGGCAAACTGTCGGCCCACCAGGCAAACAGGTCAAAAAAGTGCACCCCATGCTCCACCCAGATGCCGCCGCTTTGCTCCGGGTCCCAGAACCAGTGCCCCGGTTTCAGGGCCTCATCGCTGGCACAGTTTTCCAGCGAGAGATGGAAGAGCGGGCCCAGGGTCCCGGCCCGAAGAAGCGCCCAAACCTGCTGATTCAGCGGGTTATATCGCTGGACGTAGTTGACCGAAAGACGCACGCCACAGGCCCGGACGGTTTCCAGAACCCTCTCTGCGTCGGCCAGGCGGATTGCCAGAGGTTTATCGCAGAAGATGTGTTTGCCGGCGCGCGCCGCAGCGATCGCCAGATCGGCGTGCGTATGCGGCGGTGTGACAATCGCGACGACGTCTACTTCGGGATCGCCGATGAGCGCCAGCGGGTCGGCATGCGTCCGCACTCCCAAGCGGCGGTGGGCTTCTTCCCGACGCTGGGGGTCAATGTCCGCCACAGCCACGACCCGCAGTTCGGGCATTCGGCTGTATGCTTCCAGGCAGAAGCGCCCGAAGCCCCCGTAGCCGATCAGACCGAGACGAAATGGGAAACCTGTTGTCCTTTCCGACATGCGTCAATCACCTCATTCACGTTACAGGTCGCAAGGCCGATGGCCTGGTCGGCGGCGCCGTAGTAGACCTTCAGTTCGCCGTCAGGCTCCAGGATGGCGCCGCAGGTGAAGACCACGTTGGGGACGTTTCCCAGGAAGTCCATCGGGGCAATGGGCGAGAAAATCGCCTCGTCGGCCCGACCGATGACCCGCCACGGTTGCTCCAGGTCCAGCAACACGGCGCCCAGGCGGTAGATAACGCCGGACATCGTCCGACGGACGCCGTGGTAAATCTCCAGCCACCCGGCATCGGTCTGGATCGGGGGCGCGCCCGCTCCAATTTTCAACGAGTCCCATTTTCCCGGACGGGGCCCCATCACCGGACGCGGGTCTCCCCAGTGGATCAGGTCGGGGGAGAAACTGATCCAGATTTCCGCCCGGCGCGATGTCTGGGTCATCGGCCGGTCCAGTTTAGCGAACCGTCCGCCGATGCGTTTGGGGAAGAGAACGACGTCCTTGTTCTCCGGAAGGCCCAGGACGGCGATCCGCCGGTAGGTCTGAAAATCCGTGGTGGCCGCCAGAATGGTTACACAGTCGTGCTCGGAGTAGCCCACGTAGGTGATGTAGCAGGTGTCCCCAATGAGAGTGATGCGCGGGTCTTCAATACCGAAGCGTTCCAGCGCGGCGAACGGTTCCTCGGTCGCCGGCCGCAGGGCGGGCTGCGGATCGGGCCGGAAGTGTATCCCGTCGGAACTGCGGGCCAGCCACAGAAACGAGGAACCGCTTCGGTCCTCCACGCGCGTCAGGAGCAGATACTCGCCTTTGTACTTGATTGCCCCCGCATTGAAGACGGAATTCAGTGGAACGGGGAAGTCCGCTACGGTCAGGATGGGACGATCGGAGTACCGACGAAGCAGGTGTGTTTCGGTCATCTGCATTTCCGGGCAGGATTATTCGGTGGGAGTGTTGCGGCCGCGCAGGCCATAGGTCTGAATCCGTTCGTGGACGGCGTAGGTGCCCAGCAGAAGGACGAGGAGGGGCGCGCCGAAAAAGAGCGGGATGATCAGCAGAGTGCCGCCCAGCATCACGACCGCCGCGAACCCCGCCACGATGAGCGTGTACAGGGGCGCGGCCAGGACGGTGAACAGGCCGTTCCGCAGGGCGATCCCCAGGTGTTTCCGTTCCTGTTCCATCAGGTAGGGAAGAGCGTAGAACTGGATGACGAACCAGAAGGCCGTCAGGAAAACGTAAAGGGTCCGGAGGCATTCCGCGGCGGTGGTCCCGAATTGCCGGTAGAACCAGAGATTGGTCGCGATCAGAAAGGCCGCGATCAGGTTGAGGGCCAGCCACAAATAGGCGTGCCCCCAATAGCGCCGGATTCCCTCCCGGAGGGCGGAGAGGGAAGGGGATTCGCCCTCTGGGACCGTTCGCAGCGCATAAAGCATTCCCAGGAGCACCGGAGGGCCGGGCAGGATCAGCATCCAGGCCAGCAACAGGGCCAGGTTCAGAGTGGCGAAAAGCACCAGGTTGTCCCACCACTCGGAGAGGGCATTCCGGACCACCTGAAACGCGGCAGGGGCCTGTCCGGGCATCGTCACCACTCTTCCCAGGAAGATTCCCCGGTCTGCACGTTGTAGCAAAGGCGCAGGGACTGTGCAGAGGGATGGGTCGGCAGGTGGAACTCTTTGCAGACCACGGTGGGCAGGATCCAGAACGCGTCCACAATGGCCTCGCGGTCCTCTTTCCAGCCGGCATATCGGATGAACATCGTGTGGTCGCCCGCTTTCAGGGGGATGGGCGCTTCGGTGACCGGTTCCAGCCACAGATAATCCCGGTCCGGAGAGACGGCCTGGGGGAGGGTCCATACCGGACCGTCGTCTATAGAAACGGAAAAGGCCACATCCAGGGGGTTCTGCGCTTCCCCGGTTGGCTGGAACACCTGAGGGGAAAGTTCGGTGACGAAATCCAGAGGTTGAAGGTTGCTGGGCGTGTCCGGGTCCAGGCCGGACCAGTCTATAAACCCTACTCCCCCGAAACCGATGCCGGTGTCAAAGAAGATGCGCGGGCGCAGAAGAGGGTCCAGCATATTGAGGCTCTTCCAGGGAAGGGCCGCTTCGTAAGCGTATCCCCCTTCCTGTTCCTTCCAGGCCAGTTGGGCATCCGGAAGAAATCCCTGGGCCGTCCAGTTCCAGACCTGAGGACCTGCCGGGGTCTGGGCCAGGGTCAGTTTGACGTCCACCCGGCTGCGGTCCCCCAGGGTGTTGAAGTACAGCCAGAGGGCGTCCCCCCGCCAGACGGAGGGGCCGGTTTCTTTCTGGACGTGCTGGTCATCCCGAACCTCTGCGGCGACGTACAGGAAGGTATCGTCCCAGAGAAAACGCAGAACGAAACTGGCCTTTTCGGGGCCGGGCCAGGAGGCGGCCCCGCGCAGGATGTGCTCCCGGCTATCTACCCGCAGCGGCTGAGCGATCTCCCATTCGTCCAGATGCCCGTCCACCACGATCGGCCGGTCGGTTCGGAGAGCCTGAGCGAGTTTCGGGGCCGGAGGGGCGGCGCGCCGCCAGTGAGAGGCGTATATCCAGTAATCTCCATCGGCGGGCACCTGGAAACCGATGGTGATGACCTCGCCCGGCCGGAGCGCGTAATACCGGTCGTTGGAGAAACGGGCCTCTCCGGTCCATCCCCAGCGGCCGGGATTGGGGCGGCCGCTCAACGGCCTGCCCATCTCAGCTTCCAGAATAAGGCTGAAGGGGGACCGGGTCGGCCGGACATTGTAGTACGCCGTTGCCAGCGGGTGGTCGCCGACGGTCAGCAGGGCGTAGAGGGCCTCAATCGTGGATTCGGCGCCGGCGTTGAAGTTTACCCGATAGATCGTGGGGCCGTTGATGCCGTCAAAGCCCCGTCCGGTCTCCGGATCGTACATAGCGACTCCGGCCATATTGTTGCCGAAGAACCAGGCGTTGCTCAGACCGGCGTAGCGGGCGTACTTTTCCTCCCCCGTCGCCCGGTAAAGGCTCCAGAAGCCGGAGGTCATCACCTCAATTCCGTAGGCGATCTGCCCGCCGCGTACGGGTAGCGGGTTCATCTCGTTCAGAAAATCGGTCGCCAGAAGGCGCACATAGAAGGTGTCGGCGCCGAAGCGGGCGGCCTGAATCCAGTCCGAACGGTTCAGCAACCGCCCGGCCTCGGCCAGGGCGTGCACCTGATGGCTTCCCCAGGCATGCCATATCACGGTGGAAGAGGTGCTGGATGGAAAGGCGCCGAAGGGGTAGAGGTGCGGTTGGGTGGAGCGGTAGGCGGCGACGCCATTGGCCAGGTTGGTCAGCAGATGGCGGGTGCGGGTGTTGGGCTCCGATTCATAGTAGGCGGCCAGACCGAGTACGGCCAGCGCGGTCAGGTCAGAACCGCCGGAGATCAGCCAGGCGGGGATTTCCGTTCCGTGGAGCGTGTCGTAGGCGCCCACTGCGCCGATGATCCGCTGCAGGGCTTCCTCGCCCCGGAGATAGGCATCTTCCAGTCGGCGGGCGTAATCCGGATCGGTCTGACGGAATACGGGGATGGCGGTTGCCAGGGCCCACTGGGCGCGGGCGGCCCACCAGTTCCAGGATTTGTAACTCGTCCGCCCCTCGCGGTTGACCGTGCCGGAGCGGTCCAGAACGAAGTTGTAGTATTCCCCGTCCTCGGCCTGCATGTATATCACAAAATTGAGCGCCGCGCGCGCCAGTTCCAGAGCGTAGGGGTCGCCGGTACGGACATAGTACAGCGTGTAGACGATGGCCGCGCGGGCGGCATCGTCCACACAGGCGATGCCCTCGCCGGAAGCGTCCACCCAGTTGTAATCGGGCGCCTCGGAATAGATGTGGACCAGGGCGATCGACTCTCCCTGCCACTGGACGATTTCCGTCAGCCGCTGAAGGTGGGTCAGGTTGATGAGGCCATCCCGCAGAGGGTGGGTGACCGGCGGCGGCGTTGCCACCGGTGTGGCAACGGATGTGGGCGTCGTCACCGGTGTGGGGGTTTCAACGGGTGTGGAGGTGAGATTCACCGGAGTGTTCGGGGCGGGAGCAGGGGCACAGCCGAACATCCAGGCAACGGATGTGACCACTGTGACCAGGATGAGGGCCGGAGGAAGAAACTTTCTATCCACAGGCCTATCCTTTCACCGCTCCTACCGTCAGACCTTCTATGAAATATCGCTGTGCTGCGAAGAAGAGGGCCAGGATGGGAGTCGCCATCACCACCGACATGGCCATCATATAGTGCCATTTCGGGGCCTCTTTGGAGAGGGATTCCTGGAAGAATTTCAGGGCCATAATCATCGGGAATTTGGCCGGGGTGTTGAGGTAGATGAGCGGCCCCATAAAGTTGTTCCAGTTCCCCTGAAAAATCAGCACCCCCAGGGCGAGGAGTGCCGGTTTGACCAGGGGGAGCATAATCTTGTAGTAAATCTGAAAGGTGTTGGCACCGTCAATGATGGCGGCTTCCTCAATTTCCCGCGGGATGGTGAGCAGGAACTGGCGCAACAGGAAAACCGCCCAGGCGCCCCCTCCGAACCAGATGCCCACGGTAAGCGGGTCGTACGTGTCAATGAGGCCGAGGTTCCGCCAGATGATGAAAATCGGGATCAGAGTGATGATGCCCGGCAGCATCATCGTGGAGAGCATAAGGATGAACAGGAAATCCCGTCCGGGGAAGCGAAAACGCGCGAATCCGAAGGCTACCAGGGAGACCGCGATCAATTCGGCCGTCATCGCCAGGACGGTGATAAACAGAGTATTCCCCAGGGTGCGCCAGAAGTTCAGCCCCGGCGCGATCCGCCCCAGTTCCACGAAGGCGTACACGTAGTTCTCCCACATAATCGGTTTGGGAATCCAGATAATCGGCCAGACGAAGAGCTGGTTTTCCGGTTTGAGGGAGGTGGAAAGCATGTAGAAGAAGGGGACAAGAACGAAGATGGAGAACAGAGCCAGAAGCAGATAGGTGATGGCGTCGGCGATAATCCGTCGCCCGGAGATGCCGAGTTGCACCCGTGGAACGGAGAGAGCCAGGGAGGGGGCGTCTTTCATCGGAAGCCTCCTTTATCGGCGTTCGGCCTCATAGTAGACCCAGAGGGCCGACGAACGGAAGACCAGCAGGGTCAGAATCAGGATAACCACCAGCAGAAACCAGGCCAGGGCGGAGGCGTACCCGAAGCGACCGAAACTGAAGGCCTCCTGGTAAATTTTGACGTTCAGAAATGTGCCCGACGCGCGGGGGACGGGGATGAAAAACGCCTGCGTGAAGATTTGCAGGGAACCGATGATGCCGGTGACCAGATTGTAGAAGATGGTGGGAGAAAGCATTGGCAGGGTAACGTTGAAGAATTTGCGCCAGGCGCTGGCGCCATCTATCTCGGCAACCTCATACAGTTCCCTGGGGATGTTCTTCAGGCCCGCCAGGAGGATGACCGTGTTGGCCCCGAAGACTCCCCACATTCCCATAATGACGAACGCTGGAAGGACCAGGTTGGGGTCCGTGAACCAGGCAAGCGGTTGCACGTTGAAAATACGGTACACCGGTCTCAGGACGAAGTTAATCAGTCCCGAAGTGGGGGAGAACATCCAGCGCCAGAGCAAAGCGACGGCGGCCGCGGGCAGGACGGCGGGGAGGTAATAGAGCGTGCGCCAGAACCCCACCCCTTTGATGGGACGGTTCAGGAGCAGGGCGACCCCGATGGACCCCATCAGCCCCAGCGGGACGTTGAGCGCCGCGTAGAGCAGGGTCAGCCGAAAGGACGGCCAGAAGTACGGGTCACCAGTAAACATCCGGATGTAGTTATCCAGACCGACCCATTTGGGGGGTTGAAAGATGTTGTATTCGGTAAAACTGAGGTAGAGAGAACGGGCGAACGGGTAGAGGTTCCAGATCAGGAAGCCCAGAATCCACGGGAGGATCAGCGCGTATCCCGCGGCGACTTCCGGCTTTATCCCCAGGGCACGCAGGCCCCGGTTCAGAAGCACCATCAGCAGGATCATCCCCCCACCGACGGCAAGCCAGCGCAGGAGCGTGGGATAATACGTTTGCCAGGCAGGAACGTTCATGAGTGTCCCCCCCGGTTCTGGAGTGGGCCTGTCGGGCCCCTCTTCGGGAGCCCGACAGGCCAGCGCAGGGCGTGCCCGATCAGGGCAGCAGCGCCTCCAGTTTGGGCCGAATCTGCGGGGCGATTTCGGCCGCCGTGGCGCTCCTCTGATAGAGGACGGGGTCCATAAACTCACCCCAGAAAATGGAGTCCCACTCCTGGTGGCGCGGGATGACGTTGAAGGCGCGCATATAGGGAACTGCCTCGGCGATCGCGGCCGCGCTCTTCGCTTTGCGCGGCTCTATCTTCGCGATCTCCTCCGCGGTCGCCAGTGACTTGCGCGGCGGGACGATCTTCCAGTGGTGGATGCCCTCGGTCAACTGAACCAGCGCTTTGTAGGTCAGGTCGGGGTATTTGGTCTGCGCGGCGATCACCGTGGCGGCCGACCAAGCGAAGGTAGGGCGACCGGCCGGGCCGGCAGGCACTACCGACACCCCCACATCCAGCCCTTCCACGCGGTCCAGATCATCCGCGGCACCGCCCATGAACATGGCGATCTTGCCGGCCTTGAACATCTCGGCAAAGCCCTGCTCCTGGATGGTGGCCTGGGGCGGAGCGTAGATGTCGCTGAACATCAGCTCGCGGTAAAAGTCCAGGGCCTGGATAGCCTCGGGAGAGTCCACAGGGCAGGACTTGAGATCAGCCGAGATGACCTCACCCCCGGCTTGCCAGATGAACATCTGCGGCGGAGGCCAGCCGTTCAGCGTAAAGCCCCACTGATCGTTCCGACCGTCGCCGTCGGTATCCTTCGTCAGCCGGGCCGCGGCGTCTTTAAAGGTCTCCCAGGTCCAGGACGCGTCGGGGTAGGGGATGCCGGCCTCGTCAAACAACTTCTTGTTGTAGTAGAGGACGACCGGCTGGGCGATCCACGGCAAGCCGTAGTAGCGTCCGTTGTAGACCACCGTTTTCAGGACATCGGGGAAGTAGTCGTCCAGTTGGGCCGCCGGGCTGGAGTCTCCCTTCAGATAGTCGGTGATGTCCAGCAAGGCACCCTTAGAAGCCAGGTTCGCGATCCACTCCTGGGAGAGCCAGATCAGGTCGGCGGAAGTCCCGCCTGCCAGCGCGGTCTGCATCTTGGTGTAGTAGTCGTCGGGAGCTGGCTCGTGGACGATCTGGAATTCCGTGTTGGTGGCGTTGATCTTATCCAGGACCTGCTGGAGTTCGGCCGATTCTCCGGCTCCGGCCCAGGTGGTGAGGCGGATGGTGACCTTTTCCCTGGGTGGAGGCTGGGTTGGGGGAGTGGTCGGTTGGGAAGGCGCCGTGGCAGGCGGAGCAGTGGGGGTGGAGGTCGGACGGGCGCATGCTCCCAGGAGCATCACGACCACCACCAGGAGCGTGCTCAGGAACCAGAACGGTTTGCGGTACATTTCTCTCCCTTACCAAAGTTTGGTATAGCTCAACAGAAACAGGTAAAGAAGAGGGCAGACAGTTCGCGTTCGCTTCGGTTCTCCGGGACACCTCCTTTCCGGTATGTACGGCGACAATACGTTGTGTGTGGAGATAAAGCAAATTTCTACAGAGACCCACCGTCAATCGCCGGACGAAGCCCGCAGCACCAGTTCGGTGGAGGCGAGGATTTTGACCGGCGGCGTTTCCGGGTCTTCAATGAGTTCCAGAATCCGTTGCGCCGCCAGCATGCCCAGGCGGCGCTTGTAGATGTGTACGGTGCTGAGAGGGGGTTCGTTGATGGCCGCCCAGGCAATATCGTCAAAGCCGATGACCGCTACATCCTCCGGAACCCGGCGGCCCTGGCGGCTCAGCGCCCGAATGGCGCCGATCGCCATCGCATCATTCGCCGCGCAGACGGCATCCAGGTCGGGCCACTGATCCAGTGCCGCGCGCATCAATTGTTCGCCGGAGAGGATGGTCGTTTCTTCGGCATACAGGATACTGGGGGAAAGATGGTGGTCCTGCATTGCCTGAGCGTAGCCCCGGGCGCGCTCACGACTGCTGATCCAGGCTTGCGGCCCGGAGAGGAAAACGATCCGCTGGCGTCCTTTTCGGAGAAGATGCGTGGTGGCCTCATACTCGCCGGTGAAGTCATCGTTCAGGACACAATTGACCGGGATATTCTGCAAGCAATTGTCAATGAGGACGAGAGGGACTTTCTGAGAGAGATGATAGGCAATGAAGCCCGGTGCGATGTCCGGCCCGGCGATGATCAGGCCATCTACCCGCCGTTCCGCCACGGCGGAAAATTCGTGGGGCCTTTCCAGGAGGTCTTCCCCGACACTGGTAAAGAGGACATGGTACTGCCGGGAGGCCAGATACGATTCCGCCCCGGCGACGATAAAGGGATAGAAGGGGTCTTCGCGGGTAGTGTGATGGGCCTGATGGACGACGAAGGCGATAGTGTGGGTTCGGGCAGTGGCTAAAGTGCGCGCGGCGCCGTTGGGGATATAGCCGGATTCCGCCAGGGCTTTCAGCACTCTTTCGCGCACCTCGGGGCTCACGCCGGGGCGGTCGTTGAGGACGCGCGAGACCGTGGCGACGGAAACCCCCAATTGCCTGGCTAATGCCTTTTGATTGAGGCCCCTGGGCATGGCAGCACCGTTGAGAAATGGTAACTATTCAGTCATTCCCGCCGAAGGGGGAGCCCTCCGGGTAAGGGCGGCTTTGAAAGCCGCCCCTACAGCATAACCCTGCTTCGTAGGCTGTAAGGGCGACGCATGCGTCGCCCTTCCCGCTGCGCTTCGTGGCTCACTACGAACAGCCCCCGAAGGAGGCTTTCGTTTTGAGCCCGACGGTTTAGCGTTGGGCGGAGGCGGCTAAACAGTTGTGAGAAACTATAACGTAACCGATTACAGCAATTTTACCACAAATGCCTGCTTTTGTCAAGGGGCTACG
>FWWL01004333.1_pt1 | contig 24205 bp, 24 predicted proteins | sample 2228331 | NCBI WGS metagenome assembly FWWL01 (sample SAMEA103939775, study PRJEB20133) | metagenome | reverse complement strand
CGAGAGTTGAAATGTCCTTATTGCAGAGCCTTTGAGGCTCAATCTTTACAACTGGTTTGCCTCAACGCGACAAAGCCGCGTCAAGGCGTTTTGTTCCATTTTCTTACGCTCAATGTTCAGTTTTCAAAGAACAATTTGTGTTGCTGTTTGCTTGTTTGTCGTATGCCCTCTCGAAGCGGCTTAAGTAATATATCACAGACCGAAATAAGATTGCAACCCTTTTTATACTGGAAATTTCATACATTCCATAAGAAGCGAAAACCGGCAGCCCGCCGCGCTGGCGAACTACCGGTTTCCCCTCACCCTATATTAGCCGTCGGCACGATCGCGCATATGAGGGAACAGAAGAACATCTCGGATGGACGGCGCATCGGTAAGCAGCATGACCAGACGGTCGACTCCGATCCCGAGGCCCCCCGTCGGCGGCATCCCGTATTCCAAAGCGCGAATGAAGTCCTCATCCATCTCGTGCGCCTCGTCATTGCCCGCTTCCTTCTCGGACATCTGAGCCTCGAAGCGCTCGCGTTGGTCAATCGGATCATTAAGCTCCGTGAACGCATTCGCATGCTCTCTCGCAACGATGAACAACTCGAACCGGTCCGTAAACCGCGGGTCAGACTGTTTCTTCTTAGCCAACGGTGAAATCGCGACGGGGTGTCCGGTTACGAACGTTGGTTGAATCAACGTATGTTCGCAGAAGGTTTCAAAGAACGCGTTAACGATATGCCCGAACGTCATGTGCTTCTCAACCGGCACTTTATGTTCATTGGCTAGCGCGTGCGCTTCTTCATCGCTCATCTGCGCAGTGAAGTCTACGCCGACCGTCTCCCGAATGAGCTCGGTCATGGATACCCGGCGCCAAGCGGGAGTCAGATCGACCTCTTGACCCTGGTACGTGATTTTGGTTGTCCCATGAACCTCTTTCGCGATATGCGCGATGAGCTCTTCGGTCAAACGCATGATATCCTCGTAGTCGGCATAAGCCTCATACAGTTCGATCATCGTAAATTCCGGGTTGTGACGCGTTGAGATTCCTTCGTTCCGGTATACTCGCCCGATCTCGTACACCTTCTCCAAACCGCCGACGATCAATCTTTTTAGATGGAGCTCAATCGCGATCCTCATATAGAGCTGCATGTCTAACGCATTATGATGCGTAATGAACGGCCGTGCCGCAGCGCCGCCGGCAATGGAATGAAGCGTAGGCGTCTCAACCTCCAAATATCCCCTGTCGTCCAAATAACGGCGCATCGATTTGATAATCCGCGAGCGTGAAATGAACGTTTTCTGCACGTCCGGATTTACGATAAGGTCAACGTAACGCTGACGGTAACGGGTTTCGACGTCCTTCAGCCCATGGAATTTATCCGGCAGCGGAAGCAACGATTTCGTCAGCACTTCAAGATCCTTGACCTTAACCGAAGTCTCGCCCGTCTTAGTCTTAAATACGACGCCCGAAACTCCGATCATGTCGCCGATATCAAGCAGATCGAAAGCTTGGAATTTATTGCCTGGCACCGTATCTTCCCGAACGTAAATCTGGATCTTGCCGCTCAAATCCTGCAGGTGCGCGAACGAAGCTTTACCCATTCCGCGTTTTGTCATGATGCGGCCGGCGAGACTGACTTCGATCGCCCGCTCCTCCAGCTCTTCCTTCGTCAAATCCGAGAATTGAGCTGCGATATCGCCGGCTTGGTGCGACCGATTAAACTTCGTCCCGAACGGATCGACGCCAAGCGCCCGCAACTCGTCCAATTTGTTGCGCCGGATTTGCAGCAATTCGCCTAATTCAATCGTCTCCGATTGTTCTGTATGTTCCATGGTTTCGTTCTCCTTCACTTCTTAATATGTTAGAGCAATGAGCTAATAATTACGATTAACAGGCAAAAAAGCTTCCGTAGGAAGCTTTTTATTCCAAGAGAAGCAGCATTCAGGTTTCCATGACGCCTTGTGCGGTAAAGCCGCCCGTGTTACATCTTGATATCGACAATTTTATATTGAATGATACCCGCTGGGACGTTCACTTCAACCGTCGTACCTTTCTTCTTGCCGATGATGGCACTGCCTACAGGGCTTTCATTGGAAATTTTGTTATTTAACGGATCGGACTCGGCCGTTCCGACGATCGTATACTGCATCGTATCTCTGAATTCGAGATCCTCTACGATGACGGTCGAACCGATGCTCACGGTTTCCAGATCGATTTCGTCGTTGTTGATGATCCGTGCGTTGCGAAGCATCTTCTCTAGCGTAATGATGCGGCCTTCGATAAAGGCTTGCTCGTTTTTCGCGTCCTCATACTCCGAGTTTTCGCTGATATCGCCGTATCCGATTGCGACCTTAATTCGCTCTGCCACTTCGCGGCGTTTGACGGACTTAAGGCCTTCGAGTTCCTCTTCAAGCCTCTTCAGCCCATCCGGGGTTAGAAGCACTTCCTTATCGCTCATCTCACCGATCTCCTGTCATGGAAAAGATTTTCAGGGTTGTTAATCAAATATATGGTGTGTCGCCGCTGACATGACATCGTTTATGGATGCAAGACAACGATTTTCCCGTTGTACGGGCGAATATTGGTTCTGATTATATTTCAACCCCTGAAAAATGTCAATTCGCGGAAATGGACCGCCTGAAACCGTTTCCTCCTAATGAACGACCATTTCGTCCGTCTCTGAGGTTTCCTCTGCCGCACGCATTAACAATTCATCCACCGTAGTTACGTAATCCTCAAGCACGGAAACGACTGCCGCACGGGTCGTCAAGTCCATAACCGAATTTTTAACGACCGCGGAATCCGGCAATCCCTTTAAGTACCAAGCCAAATGCTTGCGCATTTCCCTCACCGCGACATTCTCGCCTTTGAGATCGGCCAAGCGATCCAAGTGAAGTACCGCTATCCTGATTTTCTCGGCAGGCGACGGTTCGGGAAGCAGTTCTCCGGTCGTTAAATAATGAACCGTGCGGTACAGCATCCACGGATTCCCTAACGCCCCGCGTCCAATCATGACTCCGTCGCAGTTCGTATGCTCAAGCAGGCGCCTCGCATCCTCCGGAGAGAAGACGTCCCCATTGCCGATAACCGGAATGTTCACCGCTTGCTTCACGTCCCGTAAAATATCCCAGTTCGCTTTGCCCGTATACAGCTGTTCCCGGGTACGGCCATGCACGCTCACCGCCGCCCCGCCTGCCCGTTCAACCGCTTGGGCATTTTCCACGGCATAAACATGCTCGTCATCCCAGCCTATGCGCATCTTCACGGTTACCGGCTTTTTGGCGGCATCCGCCGCATAGGACACCATTTCGTATATCTTCTTAGGATCCAGCAGCCAACGGGCACCCGCGTCGCATTTGGTCACTTTCGGTACCGGGCAGCCCATGTTAATGTCGATAATATCCGCGTTGGTGTTCTGGTCCACGAATTTTACCGCTTCGACCAGGGATTCCTTGTCGCCTCCGAAAATTTGCAAACTAAGCGGTTTCTCGCGTTCGTCTACGAACAGCATCTCCAAAGTGCGCTGGTTCCCGTGCAAAATCGCCTTGTCGCTCACCATCTCGGCGCACACGAGACCGCAGCCGAATTCCTTCGCGATCAAGCGAAACGCCGGATTACATACGCCGGCCATAGGCGCGAGCACCACGTTATTGTTCATTGGAACGTTACCGATCTTAAGCATATCCTTATCTACTCCTTTCGTAGCCCTTGCCCATCCCATTCGGCAAATCGCGTTATGCCTTCCGCTTCAAGAGAAAATGCCGACAGCTCCGCTTCCCATGGGAAACGAATCTCATCCGGCCATATGTGCCTAAGCGGTACTAACACGAATGCCCGCTGTCCCATTCGGGGATGCGGGAGGGATAATTCCGACGTTTCCATCTTAACATCTCCATACACGAGCAGATCCAAATCTATGTTCCGCGGTCCCCAGCGAACGTCTCTTACGCGCCCCATCTCCTGTTCGATCGCAAGCAAGCGATGAAGCAGGGCAATAGGGTCAAGGTCAGTGCCCAGGCAAACAGCCATATTGAGAAAAGAAGGTTGATCCGTAAACCCGACTGGGGAGGTCTCGTATATTGCCGAAATATGGCGGACTTTCAGCTCCGAATCGGCCTTTAGTCTGCGTACAGCTTCCGTCAGCGACCATTCGCGGTCACCCAGATTAGCGCCAAGCGCTATGAATGCTTCTTGCACGTATTTCTCAATCCTCTACAGGTACGATGTTACCGGACGAATCCCTATGCCGGCGAAACTCCACGGTCACTCCATCGAAGGTTATGTCGAACGGCGGGTTCGGCTTCGTAACCGATACCGTTGCTTTGATGATACTAGTATACGTACCGAGTACGGCTGAAGCAATCTTTTCGGTTAACGTCTCGATGAGTTTAACCGGCTCGCCCTCCACGATCGCCTTGACAAGCGCATGGATTTCGGCATAATTGACCGTGGCGTCCACCTCGTCGGTTCGCGCCGCGCGGCTTAAGTCCAACCGCAAATCCAGATCGACGAAATACTTCTGGCCCAATTTATTTTCTTCAGGATACACTCCGTGATATCCGTAAAATACCATGCGCTTCAGCAGCATTCTATCCATGCCTTATTCCCCTTTCCCCGCTTGCCGGTAAACAATCGCATCGGTCATAGCGGCTACCCTCTTCATCTGCCGCACATCATGAACGCGAACAATCTGACAGCCCTGGGCAATGCCGAGGGCGGTCGTAGCTCCCGTTCCTTCCACTGCGTCGTCGGCCGTCACGTCGAGCGTGCGCCGAATGAACTTTTTGCGGGAAGTGCCTAACAATACCGGGAACCCAAGACCTACAACTTCACTTAGGCGGCCCATCATTTCCACGTTCTCGCCGTAGTCTTTGGCAAAGCCGATTCCCGGATCTAACCAAATTTGATCATTCGCGATGCCTGCAGCCTGTGCGCGATGTACGCTTGCCATCAAATCGTTCAGTACGTCCGGAATGAAATCCGAATAGTCACGGTTTTCCCTATTGTGAGTCAATATGACAGGGCAACCGTATTCCGCGGCAATAGCAGCCAGATTAGTATCCCGTTTGAACCCCCACACGTCGTTCACGATATGAGCGCCCGCTTCCAACGCCTGCCGTGCTGCTTCCGCCTTATAGGTATCGACGCTAATCGGTAGCTTTACGTGCTCTCGAACAGCATTGATAATCGGGATAATCCGTCTTAGCTCCTCCTCCAGAGGCACCGGATCATGGCCCGGCCTTGTGGATTCGCCGCCGATGTCGATAATATCAGCGCCTTCGGCGGCCATCTGCATGGCCTTTTCGACAGCCTTCTCCAACTCATTAAATCGGCCGCCATCGGAGAATGAATCCGGAGTAGCATTCAATATCCCCATGATTAGGGTTCGTTGCCCCAATTCAAGGTTCAGTCCATCGTGTAACGTATAAGAACGCTTATAGAACGTCGGATTCATCGCATGTCTATCCCTTCGGCGGAAATCCAGTAATTCGTCATCAATAGATGGGTAAGAGGGCCTGCCTTGTTCCGTCCTCCCGGATGCCGGACTTGCCCCAGAGCATTCTCTAACGTTGTTACAGGGACGATTTCCTGAATGGAATTCGTTAAGAACACCTCATCGGCTTCGAGAAGATCGTTCCATTCGTATAGGCCTTCCCTAACGGAAATACCCATGTCTGCCGCCATCTCCATCACATACATGCGGGTGATTCCCTCAAGCAATCCCGTTTGCGCGGCAGGGGTATAAAGAATGCCGTCCGTCGCCCAGAACACGTTGCTGACCATTCCTTCGACCACGTGCCCCATACCGTCCAGGAACAATCCTTCCGTTCCTGGTCCCGCCCCTGCTTCGACCAGTTCCCGCTTGGCAATCATATTATTCATGTAATGAAACGATTTTAACCTTATAGACCCCTCCGGCGTGCTTCGCGGAAGAGTAAGCAACCTCAAGGTCTTTCCTATGCGGGTTGACGGGTGATCGGCGGCTAACTGCTTGGCGTATACGATTTCATTCGGTTTGTCGTAGGGGTCCGACGGGAGCCCGATGACACCTTCCCCTGCGGATACCGACCATCGAATATACCCATCGGCTAAGTCATTCGCCTTAAGTACTCTGGCAACCGCTTCTTTCATCCGACGCAAATCCGGAGCGTACGCTATTCCGAGCTTTTCGCAGCCATTCGTTAACCTTGCGGCATGCCTCTCCAGCAACCATGGTTGTCCGTTGTATGTCCGGAATGTCTCGAATAGTCCCATGCCGTACAAAAAGCCGTGATCTAATGCGGAGATCACGGCTTTTTTGGTGTCGGCCAGTTGCCCGTTCAACAGTATCTTCATGTTCTTAAGCCTGATTTGTTGTTCAGAAAGTTACGTAGAATCGTAAGTCCATAGTCCGTCATGATGGACTCCGGATGGAATTGAACGCCTTCTACGACATAGTCCTTGTGCCTGAGTCCCATAATTAAACCGTCCTCGGTCTCGGCGCTAATCTCTAGGCAATCCGGCAGCGTCTCGCGCTTCACGATAAGGGAATGATACCGTGTCGCCGTGAAAGGCGAAGGCAGCCCTTCGAAAACCGTACGGCCGTCATGGACGATTTCCGAAGTTTTGCCGTGCATGAGTTGGTCTGCCCGGATCACATCGCCGCCGAACGCTTGGCCCATCGCTTGATGTCCGAGGCACACTCCGAAGATCGGAATCTCTCCCTTAAACCGCTCCAGAAGGGCCAAGCTAATTCCCGCTTCATTCGGCGTGCAAGGGCCCGGCGAAATAAGAATATGGTTCGGCGCCAGCTTGGCAATGCCGTCCAGATCAATCTCGTCGTTACGGTACACGACGATCTCTTCCCCGAGCTCGCCTAAGTACTGCACCAGGTTATACGTAAAAGAGTCGTAATTGTCGATAACCAGAATCATATCGATTCTCCCTGCCCTTCACTGTACTGTACCGCTTTCCATAATGCTTTGGCTTTGCTTAGGCATTCGTAAAATTCCCGCTCCGGCTCGGAATCGATAACGATGCCTGCTCCGGCTTGAATATGACAAATACCGTCCAAAACTGCGATCGTACGAATAATTATATTAAATTCCATATTGCCGCTGTAGTCAATCCATCCCATCGAGCCCGTATACGGACCTCTGCGGGTTGGTTCCAATTCCTCGATGATTTCCATCGTGCGGATTTTGGGCGCCCCCGTAATCGTCCCTCCGGGGAAAGCCGCCGCCAGCACGTCGAAGGCGTTTTTGCCGGACGCAAGCTTCGCCTCCACCTGAGATACCAGGTGCATGACATGCGAGTATCGCTCTACTGTCATTAACTCGGGGACTTTGACCGTCCCGTACTCGGCAACCCTTCCAAGGTCATTGCGCTCCAGATCGACAAGCATTACGTGCTCCGCTCGCTCCTTCTCGTTGGAGACCAGTTCATCCTCCAAAGCCCGATCTTCCTCGGGCGTCCGTCCGCGCCGGCGCGTGCCGGCAATCGGCCGGGTGGACAAGCGGCCGCCATCCAGCTTAACCAACAGCTCCGGCGAGGCGCTGACTAACGCCAACGATGGTGTTCGAAGCATGCCCATATACGGGGAGGGGTTGACCAATCTAAGCCAATCGTAGAGGTTCTCGGGCGCGACTTCCGTTGGATGGCTTTGGCGCAAGCTGAGGTTAACCTGAAAAACGTCACCCTGTCCGATATAATGTTGAATTCGCCGTACCGCATCCTGATATGCCGACTTGCTCATCGAAGTAGATAAGCCGGGCAAGCTCTCCACATCGATGTGAAGCTGATCCTGTTCCATGGTCGCCTTCATCTTCCGCACGCGCGCTACAGTCTTCCCATCTTGTCCTACGGCTAACCAGCTGCGCCACTGGCGCTCCATATCCATCGCGCGATTCTGGGCATTTCTATATGATTGTTCAATATCACTGTCCGATGCTGCCGGAACATGAACGGCGCAATATAAAGCATTTGCCGAATGATCCGTAATCCATAGCTCTTCATAACGCTGAAACACGTAATCGGGCAACCCCAGATCGTCCTTGGCGAATGCCGGAATTTTCTCCAAGCTTCGGATCACATCGTAGCTCCAATATCCGAGCACGCCTCCGATACAATCCGGAACGCCCTCCGGCTTCGGACCCGTACAAGGCTGCATCCACTTTCGAACCTGCTCTAACGGAGCACCTGAAGTCTCCTGAATAACAGACCATTCCGCTTCTGAGGACATAACTTCCGAGAACTGCTTCTGCTTCGGCTCCAGAATCTGTGCATGGCTGCCCTTGCCCACGATAACGGATACCGGGCGCAACCCTACGATGGAATACCTTCCGCCTTTGCCGCTTTCCAATATGCAAGCATAGGGAGATGCCTCTTCCCATACCCGGTCCCAGAACACGGGCAACATTCCGTCTGCCTCTAATTCGAGTTTACGAATATAGGACAGCAAGGTGAACTTACCGCTCCATTGCTTCCACTGCTCTAATGAGATTAATTCCACGCCTGCTGCTCCCTCGATCATTCTCTTTAATAAGCAGAATACCACAAAAGCCGCCGACTTGCTTTTTCACCTTTACTCTTGGAACACAAATAGCCGTAAAAAGTACTGCTGCAGCACGAAACCACTGCACTTGGAGCAGCTGTAGCCGTAAATAGTACCGCTTCGGCTCTAGTTCCTGCGGGTACTCTACTATATCCAAACATAAATGGATGTCGCCTTCATTGGGACGGCTATACACGTTTGTTTCTAGCTATCTAATGAGTACTCTGATAGTTTAACAAAAACAGCCCCCGCCAATGGCGAGAGCTGCTGCGCATCCGTGTATTAATTGTCGAAGTTAAAGAGAGGAGTGCTCAAGTAACGTTCGCCGTTAGACGGAACGACCGCTACGACGCGTTTGCCTTCGCCGAGTTCTTTAGCGACTTTAAGGGCAGCGAAGATAGCAGCACCGGAAGAAATACCGACCAATAGGCCTTCTTTCTTAGCGACTGTGCGAGCCGTTTCGAATGCTTCTTCATTCTCGATCGTTATCACTTGATCGTAAACTTCACGATTCAGGATTTCAGGAATGAAGTTAGCCCCGATACCTTGAATCTTGTGGGGGCCGGGTCCGCCGCCGGACAATAACGGAGAAGCCGCAGGCTCGACCGCAACGATCTTGATGTTCGGAAAGTTCTTCTTCAGCACTTCGCCCGCGCCGGAGATCGTTCCGCCCGTACCGATACCGGCTACGAATGCATCGATCTTCCCGTCGAAGGAGTTAATGGCTTCAACGATTTCAGGGCCCGTAGTTTCGCGATGGATCTTAACGTTAGCTTGGTTCTTAAATTGTTGCGGCAAGAAATAGCTTGGATTTACTTTCGCGATTTCTTCCGCTTTCTTAACGGAACCGTTCATGCCCTCGGAGCCTGGCGTCAATACTAGCTCAGCGCCATAAGCGCGAAGAAGGTTGCGGCGCTCTAAGCTCATCGTTTCGGGCATAACGAGAACGGCGCGATAACCTTTCGCCGCTGCGACCATCGCCAGACCGATTCCCGTGTTACCGCTAGTCGGCTCAACGATCGTGTTCTCGCCCGGCTTGATCAGGCCTTGCTTCTCCGCTTCTTCGATCATGCTGATCGCGATACGGTCTTTAACGCTTGAACCCGGGTTCTGGTATTCCAATTTCACGTAGATTTCTGCGCTGCCTGCAGGTACGATGCGGTTCAAACGAACGAGTGGCGTATCGCCGATTAACTGGGTAACGTTCTGGACAATCTTTGCCATTGGACTGATTCCCTCCCAAAATATGCGACAGTACGCCGCCTCGGTGCGTTAATCCGACTAAAACGGTCGGCTTTTTGTTTGCTTTCATCTTATCAAACCCCAAAGAGGGTTGTCAATAGTGGGATCCCGCATTTTCCGGTTTAAGGCCTCAAGGATGGGTCCGTCACCTTCGCATGATACTTTTCCAACAAAGTCTGTTCCAAGTCCCTCATGGAAACAGCCTTCCCCAACGCCAACTGACGCCGTACTTCCATGCGAATTTCCTCGTCGGTTTTGGATTGCACTTCACGCCTGCCGTTTAGCTGGACGAGAACATAGCCCTGTTCCGTCAGAACCGGCCCCGTCGCTTCTCCCGTTTGCATAGCGGTCACCGCTTGGAGAACTCCCGGATCCATGAAAGGGTCCTGATCCTCTATCCATCCAAGATCGCCGCCTTCGTCAGCCGTAAATTCATCCTGGGAATGCTTGCGCGCTAACGTTCCGAAATCCTCCCCGCCGGCAAGCCGAGTGAGTAACTCCCTCGCTTCATCCTTGTTCTCGACGACAATCTGGGCGACCCGGTATTGCTTGCGCGGCTGGAATTCCTCTTGATGATCTTCCAAGTACTGATCAATCTCCGCCTGGGTGACAATCACATCGTGGATGGAGAGCTTCTCCAAGTGCAATCGATAACGAGCATCCTCCCGGACCTCTTCCCGATTCATACCCAGCTGCTCTTCCATCGCCCTATAGAATTGTTCGTCATCCTCATATCCCTGCTTCATCAGACGCAGCTCCTGCTCCAGTTCTTCGTCCGTCACGACGATTTGCAGAGCCATCGCTTCTTCGTTCACGGCCTCAGTGAGCATCATGCTCCTCAGAGTCTGTAATCCGTAAGATGACAAAAGCCGCTCTTGCAGTTGCTGACGCGATATAGAGGAATTTCCAACCGTTGCAACAATATCGTCCTTCTCAGTCGTCTCCGTAGGGATACTCGCGGTCGGAACCGGCAATGGATCCGACTTGCAGCCTGATGTCATGACCAAAGTTGCTAAGAGGGCCAGCAGTACGAGCGGCTTAAGCCGTATCGTCTCCCTCATGACTATCATCCCTTCCTTAATCGCGATCGGAAAGACTATGTAAGGATTGTAATTCTTCCGCTTCGAACAAATACTTCTCGTTGCAGAAATGACAGTGCAATTCCGCTTTGCCGTCTTCCTCGATCAAGCTCATAATTTCTTTCTTGCCGAGCGTGATGAGCGCTTTCTCGAACCGTTCCCGAGAGCACTTGCATTGAAACACGGGCTCTATCGCCTGATGAATCGTTAAATCTTCTCCAACGAGAAAATGCAGCAAAGATTCCGGCGTCTCCCCTTGATCGAGCAGCATCGTAACATGAGGCATGGCAGCGATCGCCCGCTCCAAGCGCTCCAACTGATCTTCCGCCAGACCAGGCATCACTTGTACAATGAATCCACCGGCATGCAGTACAGTGCCATCCGTATCCACCAGAACGCCTAAACCAACCGCGGATGGACTTTGTTCCGACTCCGCGAAATAAAGCGTAAAGTCTTCTCCGAGTTCACCCGAAATAATCGGAACGCTGCCGCGATATGGCTCTTTAAGCCCTAAATCTTTAATGACATGGAGGTAACCGGTCCGGCCAACCGCGCCTGCCACATCCAGCTTTCCTTGATTGTTGCTGGCAAGGTGAACTTGCGGATGATCGACATATCCTCTGATTTCCGCGGCTGCATTGGCATCTACGACGATTTGGCCAAGGGGTCCGTCCCCCTTCACTTGTACGGTAAGCTTCTCATTGCCTTTAAGCATAACGCCCATCATAGCCGCGGCCGTTGCGGTGCGACCTAAAGCGGCGGTTGCGGTCGGAAACGTTCCGTGCCTCCGTTGCAATTCCGAGACTAACTCCGTTGTTCGGGCGGCGAAAACCCGTAAGCCGCCATTCCACGCGGTACCCCGCACTAACTCGTCTTTCACGTCGCGATTAAACCTCCTTTAATTCAACAGATACCTATTTTTACCCGTTACGCTCATAGACAATCCGTAAGCCCTCTAGCGTAAGCAGAGGATCGACTTTCTCGATCGTTTCCGATTCTCCGGCAATCAACTCGGCAAGCCCCCCGGTCGCGATGACTCTAGGCTGGACATTAAATTCCTTGCAAATCCGCCGCACGATTCCGTCAACCTGGCCGGCATATCCGAAAATAATGCCGGACTGCATGGCTGCCACCGTATTACGCCCGATGACAGTCTTCGGTTTCGTCAATTCGATGCGGGGAAGCTTCGCCGCTCTCTGGTATAATGCTTCCGCGGAGATGCCGATTCCGGGTACGATGGCTCCGCCTAAGTATGCGCCGGAAGCATCGATATAATCGAAAGTCGTAGCCGTACCGAAGTCCACCACGACGAGCGGAGTGCCATACTGTTCAATGCCCGCAACCGCATTCACGATCCGGTCCGCACCGACTTCGCGAGGGTTCTCGTAGCGAATATTCAAACCCGTTTTAATGCCCGGGCCGACGATTAGTGCTTCTTTGCCGACGTATTTCACGAATAGCTGCTCCAACGTATTCATGATGGGCGGTACGACGGAAGATAAAATAACGCCCTCTATTTGTTCAGCCCGAACGCCCGCTAATTGAAACAAGTTACTTATCAAAATCCCATATTCGTCCACCGTAGAAGAGCGGTTCGTGCTCAGGCGCCAATGATGCGTCAATGTCCGACCCCGATACAAACCGAGCACAATGTTCGTGTTGCCGACATCCACAACCAGAATCAAGATGGCACCCCCTGTTTCTTGGCGTTCAAGTCCAAGCTAATATCAAGCGCTTGAAAAGAGTGGGTCAAACTGCCGACCGATATAATATCGACTCCGCATCGCGCCACTTCCGCCACGCGCTCCGGAGTTATTCCGCCGGATGCTTCCAGTACGACATGCGGCGCCAAACGCCGAATGACCGTTACGGCCTCAGCCATATCAGCCGCGTTCATATTGTCAAGCATGACAATATGCGCACCCGCATTAACCGCTTCTTCGGCCTGAACCAAAGTTTCTGCTTCCACTTCGATCATCATCGTATGGGGAATTCGGGATTTAGCCGCATGGACAGCGGCCGTAATCCCGCCCGCCGCTTTAATATGATTGTCTTTGATCATTACCGCGTCATAAAGCCCGTAGCGGTGGTTCGCGCCGCCGCCGATCCTTACGGCGTACTTCTCCAATGTCCGGTGACCGGGCGTCGTTTTGCGGGTATCCGCGATTCTCACGGTTTGCCCTTGAGCGGCCGTTACGTATTCGTTCGTCTTCGTCGCTATTCCGGACAGCCTTTGAAGCAAGTTAAGCGCTAGGCGTTCGCCGGTCAGGATACTGTGGGTCGAGCCTTCGACAACGGCTAATATCGTCCCTCGCTCTACGCGATCACCGTCCACAGCCTGTGCATTGAAGCTCAGGCTTTGGTCTACTACCTCGAAAACTAAGCGGGCTAAAGGAATTCCCGCGAGGATACCCGATTGTTTGGCATGAATGATACCCTTCGATACATGCCCCTGAGGTACAGTCGCCATCGTCGTGACGTCTCCCGAACCGATATCTTCGGCTAGCCATCCGCGAAGATGCTCCTTCACCGTCTCTATCGCGGGACCGCCAATCGTCCAATCGCTTTCACGTTCAAACATCGTCGTCGACCCTTTCTGTGCGAATGCCATTTTCCCGGTTTAATATCGTATGCTTGCGCCAGTTCAAATCATCCCTCAACGGATAATCTTCCCTATAATGGCCGCCTCGGCTCTCTTCCCGATTCAACGCCGCTTCCGTTACGAGCAATGCGCAAGTAAGCAGGTTTGCGTACTCCAGCTCTTCCCGCTTCGTCAGGCACAACTGGAATAAGGGGAGCTGCCGTTTCAAATCCTCCAGCCCTTTCAGCAATCCGGAACGGTCTCTGCGAAGCCCTGCGTATCGAACCATGCCCTTCTGCAGCTTCAGCCTGCGTTCGATTAAGGCACCGGTAAGCGCGGCATGCCTTTCCGTGCCCGAGTTATTGTCCGCGGATGATTTGATCGGCGAAAGTCCGTTAATGACATCGACGATACGCTGACCGAACACGATAGCTTCAGACAAAGAATTGCTTGCGAGCCGATTGGCACCGTGTACTCCTGTAGAGGAAGCTTCTCCGCACGCAAATAAACGACGGATGCTCGTCTCGCCATGCAGATCGGTTTTCACTCCCCCCATCATATAATGGGCAGCGGGAGCAACCGGAATCCAGTCCGTCGTCAAGTCAAGTCCGTAATTCAAGCAATATTCGTGTATGGTCGGAAAACGATGCCTAATCAATTCGGGTGACTCATGCGTAATATCGATATAAACATAGGTGGACTTAGTGGCTTCCATCTCGCTTACGATTGCCCGCGCGACTACGTCCCTAGGGGCAAGTTCGAGCTGCGGATGATACTTCTCCATGAATCGGTCGCCCCGGATGTTGCGCAAGTATGCGCCTTCTCCACGGACCGCTTCCGAGATGAGAAATCTCGGAGCGCCGGGATAACAAAGAGACGTAGGGTGGAATTGGTTAAACTCCATATCCCGAATATCCGCTCCCGCCCGGTAAGCCATAGCTACTCCATCCCCCGTTGCCACGTCCGGATTCGTCGTATACCGATACAGTTGACCTGTTCCTCCGGTACATAGTATCGTGGCTCGCCCGAATACCGCAACGCGGGTGCCATCCGGCTTCTGCACGATCGCACCCCGGCATTCCCCGTCTTCCGTCAGCAGGTCGAGGACGAAGTGATCGTCCCATAGCTCTAGGGTCGGGTCGGACTTTACCTTCTCCGCCAAGGCCCGAACAATCTCATAACCCGTCGCATCCCCGTTGGCATGAAGGATACGCCGCTGGCTATGGGCCCCTTCTTTGGTCAGAGCAAAATGGCCGTCTTCCTCATCGAAGTTGGTGCCGTATCGAATCAGCTCTTGAACGCCTTGAGGCCCCTCATGAACAAGAACGTCGACCGCCGCGGCATCACAAAGGCCTGCTCCGGCGATCAACGTATCTTGTGCGAGAAATTCCGGGGAATCCTCCTCAGAGATAACTGCGGCGATGCCGCCTTGCGCATAACGGGTATTGCTGTCGAACAACGACTTCTTCGTAATCATCAGTACCCGGTTCGTCTCGCTAGCCTTGAGCGCCGTATAAAGGCCGGCAATACCAGCCCCAATCACAATAACGTCCGTTTCTATGCGAGGAAGCTTATCTAGATCAAAATCGACAACGTATCGTGGAATCATTAATGAATTCGTCCCCACTCCAACAAGAGAGTAGCGCAGGTTATTTAACGGCGAAGCCGTTTTACTTGACCAGTAACATGCGCTCCAGCGATAAACGGGCTTTGTCCGCAACGTCCTGCGGCACGTAAATTTGCGGTTGCATCGTCTCCAGGCATTTCACGACCTTCTTCAGGTTGTTTACCTTCATGTTCGGGCAGACGAGAAATTTAGACGCAAAATGAAAAGTTTTATTAGGGCTGTCTACGCGAAGCTGATAACCGGTTCCGTCTTCCGTGCCGACAATGAATTCCTGGTGGCTCGATTCCCGGCAATGCTTCAAAATTCCGGTGGTGCTTCCTACGAAATCCGCCATTGCAACGACCTCGGGACGGCACTCGGGGTGAACGACGAATTGCGCGTTCGGATGCTTGGCCCGCATCTCCTCGACGTCTTTAATGGTTAGCATGTCGTGAGTGTTGCAGTACCCTTCCCAGATGATCATCTTCTTGTCCGTAAATTGCTGAACGTAATGACCGAGATTTTTATCCGGGCACCAAATGACCTCATCGGAATCGACGGAATTCACGACGTTGACCGCATTGGCCGACGTACAGCAAATATCGGTTTCCGCTTTGACGTCGGCGGAAGAATTAATATAAGTGACGACTTTGGCGTTCGGATGCTTCGCCTTTAATTCCTTTAACCCGATCGGATTGACCATATCCGCCATTGGACAACCGGCACGTTCATCGGGTACGAGTACCGTCTTGTTCGGTGCCAAGATCTTTGCGCTTTCCCCCATGAAATGAACCCCGCAGAAAACGATGACGTCTGCGTCCGTGGATGCGGCCTTCTGCGCCAGCAGGAACGAGTCCCCGCGGAAGTCCGCGACCTCCTGTATTTCATCACGCTGATAATAATGAGCGAGAATAATGGCATTGCGTTCCTTCTTGAGCACCATAAGCCGCTCCCGTAACTCGCGGTTTTGTTCCGCTTTACGCTCCAGAGCTAAAGCCTCCATGTAAATCTCCTCCCTTAGATAAATAGTTTGTGAATGAATGCACAAACATGGCGGGGATGCTGTCTATAGTGTGGACGAAAACGACTTCGTTCATTAACACCTAATTTACACTTGCCAAGTAAGGCTGTCAATTCACATTATGCCATGATCGCCGCAAAAGAAACGGGGTGTCCGCCATGCGCCTGCCGGCGCGGGAACACCCCGTTTATTCATTTATTCTTTATTTCGGTTCTTCGGAGCCATCGTCACGCCTTATATCCGGCGTAGGAGGAACAGGCTCGTCGTCACGGGTTTGAATCCTGACCTTCACGTTACCTAGTGTATCCACGATCGGTTCCACTTTGGATTCTTCGCCGCCTTCGGATGAGGAGCCTTCTCCATCGTCCGGGATGAATACGCCTTTCTCGATCAGGGACTTGATCTGCTCCAGGTCAAGCGTCTCCACATCAAGAAGCGTCTTCGCGAGCAGATGCATCTCTTCGCTCTTCTCGGTGAGCAGCTTCTTGGCCCGGTCATAACATTCCCGTGTGAAGTTCTGCATCTCCTGGTCAATCTCGTAGGCGATCGCATCGGAATAATTCTGTTCATGCCCGATGTCCCGGCCTAGGAACACTTGGCCTTGAGAGCTGCCGAACTGCATTGTGCCCAGCTTCTCGCTCATGCCGTACTCCATAATCATGGCACGTACGATGCTCGTGGCTGACTTAAAGTCGCTGTAGGCGCCGGTGCCGATTTCTCCGATGAAGATTTCTTCGGCTGCGCGACCGGCCAGCAAGCCCGTTACTTTATCGAGCAGCTCTTGCTTGGTAACGAGCATGCGGTCTTCCTTCGGCAGCATGATTACATAACCGCCGGCGCGTCCACGCGGAATGATCGTAACCTTATGCACCGTATCGGCATGCTCGAGGAAGAATCCGGCAATCGTATGGCCCGCTTCGTGATAAGCGACGATCCGCTTCTCGCGATCGCTAATGACGCGGCTCTTCTTCTCGGTACCTACGATAACGCGGTCAATCGCTTCATCGACTTCCTGCATAGCGATATCCTTCTTATTGCGGCGTGCGGCAAGCAAAGCTGCTTCGTTCAATAAATTCTCTAGATCGGCACCGGTAAAACCGGTCGTACGTTTGGCAATAGTTCCAAGACGTACGTCTTTGTTAAGCGGCTTGTTACGGGCATGAACCTTCAGCACCGCTTCGCGGCCCTTCACGTCAGGACGATCTACCGTGATCTGACGGTCGAAACGGCCCGGACGAAGCAAGGCAGGGTCGAGAATATCAGGCCGATTGGTCGCGGCAACGATAATGATGCCTTCGTTGGCGCCGAAACCGTCCATCTCGACGAGCAGTTGGTTCAGCGTTTGCTCGCGCTCGTCGTGTCCGCCGCCGAGGCCTGCGCCCCGTTGACGGCCGACGGCATCGATCTCATCGATAAAGATAATGCATGGCGAATTTTTCTTTGCGTTTTCGAACAAGTCACGGACCCGGGAAGCCCCCACGCCGACGAACATTTCAACGAAATCAGAGCCTGAGATCGTAAAGAACGGAACGCCCGCTTCTCCCGCAACCGCGCGAGCAAGCAAGGTTTTACCCGTACCGGGAGGACCTACGAGAAGAACGCCTTTGGGAATGCGTGCGCCAAGCGCGGCAAACTTCCGGGGATCTTTCAAGAACTCGACAACCTCGACCAATTCCTGCTTCTCTTCATCCGCGCCGGCCACATCTTCGAACGTGACCCGCTTTTTCTCTTCATTATAGAGACGGGCCCGGCTCTTGCCGAAGTTCATTACTTTACCGCCGCCGCCTTGCGCCTGATTGATCAGGAAGAAGAACAGAACGAACATGATAATGAACGGAATGATGGAGGTCAAGAAAGTCAGCCAGAAGCTTTGTCCCGGCATTTTTTTGATGTTTACCACAAAGCCTTTTTCTTTGCTTAAATCGGTCAATTCCTTCATGGCATAATCCGCTAATGGTGCGCGGCCCATGAATGTTTCGCCTTTCTCGGTCGCGGACTTCGCTTTATATTCACCAGTTACCAAATAGGTGCCGCTTTGAATTTGCAAGGTTATTTGTTCTACGTTACCCTGCTGTACTACTTGAACGATTTCGTTGTAATTCAGTTCCTTGGTCGTCTCGTTCTTCCCGATAAAAAACTGAACGATCCCGACGGTCACCAAAAATATAAGTAAGTAAAACCCTGTGTTCCGGATGAACCGATTCATCCCCGACCTCCTCTCGACACGCTTTCATCATTTTACCATAGCCTGTCTTGGCATCACAATAACAACGCACCGCCGCATGGACGGCGTGTTCTAACTTGAATAAACTTCCGGTTTAAGCACGCCGACGTAAGGCAGGTTACGGTATCTCTCCGCATAATCAAGCCCATAGCCGACGACGAACGCATCGGGGATGATGAAACCCGTATAATCCGCGTTAAGGTCGGCCGTACGGCGTCCCGGCTTATCGAACAATGCAACTACAATAACGGATAACGCATTGCGGCGCTCCAGCACGTCGATCAAATAGCTTAGGGTCAATCCGCTGTCAATAATATCTTCTACAATGAGTACGTCGCGCCCTTCTACGGATGCGTCCAAATCCTTAATAATTTTAACTTCGCCGGACGACCTGGTGGAGTTGCCGTAACTGGATACCGCCATGAAATCAAGTTCGATCGGTATCGTTATATTTTTGGACAAGTCAGCCATAAAAATAAAAGCGCCTTTGAGGACACAAATGACAAGCGGATTGCGTCCTTCATAGTCACGACTGATCGCCGCGCCTAACTCCTGTACCTTCTGCTGTATTGCTTCTTGCGAGTATAGAACTTCTTGAATGTCATTGTGCAAAGAAGGTACCTCCCAATGAGATTATTACACGGTATGATTGCTTTACTGCGATCATGCCCTAGTTTTCGGCACCGACGAACGTGATGTGCAATGTCGACCGGGTATGATCTGTAATGAGTGCATGACGCGAACGCCGCATTCTGGGTATCCATAACACGCGTCCGTCCCCGTTCACTAGAAGCGGCAGCGAATCTCTGCGGGAACGCGGAACTTTGGCATCGACGAACATATCTTGCACTTTTTTGGTGCCGTTTAGTCCGTAAGGGTGCAAGAGATCGCCTGGCAATCGGCTCCGAATCTTAAGGGGATACTTAAGTTCGGCTTCGTCAAAACAAGCTTCGAGCAGATTTCCGGATACATGAGGAACAGAACCCATAAGCCGCTCTAGCATTGCTCGCTCCCCTGTTTCTTCAATCGCGACTTCCTCCATCGACTCGGTTACGATATAAGCAAAGCTCAGCGATTGTGGCAGCGACGGACCGATGTACACCTCTTCGTACTCCCGCTTCAGCACCCAACCGTCCCCGATATCCAATTGAATGACCGTGGGGCGTTCTTCCAGAAGCGCTGCGAGGATTTCCTCCACTTGATGAAAATCCAACATTTGGCGCGGGTATGAAGAACAGTTTAATATTAATTTAATCAATCTGCGTTGTAAAGCGACGTGAAGGCCGCGGAACCGTCGTCGCTCTAATCGGAAGCCTTCTCCCGAGGGAGATACCCACTCCTCGAAAGCCTTGAAGGTTTGGTCTTCCATATAATCATCATCCATCGCCGCCATATCGGCAAGTCGAACCAATGAAGCCTTCAGCTTGGGATTATGCTTCTCCAGCATCGGGATCAGGTCCAACCTGACGGTATTGCGGAAATAATGCCGGTCGACATTGCTGCTATCAACCGCGAAAGGCACCCCGTTTCGCTTACAATAATCCAGAAGCTCACATTTGGTTATACGCAACAAGGGACGAATCAGTTCCAAATCTTCTTCCTTGCGGCGCGGCTTAATGCCTGCAAGCCCACTCGGGCCCGTTCCTCTGATCAATCTCATCAGCACCGTTTCCGCTTGATCGTCGGCATGATGACCCGTTAACAGGACGGAGCATGAGTTTCGTTCCGCTACTTGCTTCAGAAACCGGTAACGCTTCTCCCGGGCGGCCGACTGCGCGTTCATGCCCGTTTCCGCTATGTAAGCGGGGAGACCGAGCTCTGCCGTCTCGAAAGGCATGCCCCACTCCCTTGCCAATCTTCCCACCAATTTCGCCTCTGCATCCGACTCCGCGCCGCGGAATTGATGGTTGACGTGCGCGACCACGATATGGAATGGCACATCTTCCGCCATAGTCTTGAGCAGGTGAAGAAGCGCCATGGAGTCCGGACCGCCGGACACTGCAGCTACGACCGAACTCCCTTTGTGCCACCAACCGCCCGCTCGCGCTTCCGCCATGATGCGTCGTTTCCAATCGTCCTGCGGATGCACCGTCATTTCTCCTTTTTATCATTATTGAAACAACCAAACCGCCGCTAAAGATATGCTGACAATGATGGATGCCGTAAGCAAACCTGCCATCCATCCGGGTATGCGATCATTGGATGCCGTTGCCTTCTGCGCAGACCGAACCGTATCCCGCCAATGCTGGCATGCCTCCCGCGAATGCCGGAATTGCCCCGTCAACGCTTTATGCATCCAAGGCTCTAAGGGTAGAAGGCGCGGATTGCTTCGCACTAGCCCCATCAATTCCCGCGGATGGCGATTTTGCGGTATCAGCGTCTTCGTCAGTTGCATGAACCGCTTGCCGTCTAGCGCATGCAGCCACAGTACGGCGACCGCGAAATGATCATATGCCGGCTCTGCGATGCGACTCCCGGCCGACCAGTAACCTCGGTCATAAATTTCCGTAAACTGGCGAACGCTTCGGCCGATTGCGGACATGCCTCCGTAATCAACCAATTCTACCCGGCCATATTCGCCTACGAGCACATTGTCGCTCTTAATATCTCCAAATACCCACCCTGCTTCATGAAGTTGCGTCAGCCGTTCCAACAACCGGAAACCGATTACTCCCAGCCAGTGAGGACCCTTCTCGCGCAAGTATAATTTAACCGGAATTCCGGGAATATACCGCATGACATAGAAGGGCGCTTCTTTTCCTTCTAATATACAATCGTCTACATCTAATAGAAAGGGCGGGCGGTCCTTCTCCGAATGATCCAGGGATGCCAATATGTTGGCTTCTCCTTGCAGTTCGGCAGCTTCAAGCCCTATCTTGACCGCATAGTTATTCCGTTTGCCCGAAGAAGCTAAATAAACTTGTCCATTCGCGCCTTGTCCAAGCAGCCGATCCAGACGATAAAGATTGCCGTTCCATTTGCCCCTGATTTCCGTTCTCGCCGGCAAGGGCTGCTGTTTATCATACGACGTAGTCACTCCGCACCTCGTTCGAATCGCCTCGTGTTGAAAGTTGCGGCGTGTCCATTAACTCTGTTGTGCTCATTTTACCACAAGTTTCCCTAATAAAATCAACCACCTGCATGAGCGCCGGCCCAGTCGGAGTCGTGCCCCGCATACGGATCTTGCCGAATAGAGAGCCCATCTTCGCGGCATTGGAAGTCCACCCGGAATCCATGATGCAATATTGATGCTGGGCATCCCCCGGGAAATGAAATACGGAAACGACGCTTTGGCCCGTCCTGGCCTGCAAGCTCAAGACGAGATCCCGAACGGCCTCCTCTACCGCATGCAGCTTAGGCTTCATGCTGGCGCTAGCGTCAATGAGCAAGGCTACGGAGAGCGAGACCGTTTCTTCCATCTCCTCCATTACCTTAACGACCTCAGCCCGCTTCGGCGGCGGCAATGCGCCTATCGATTCCACGCCGAACAGCTGGCGCAGCTCGTGATTGACGGCTTGCTTGATGCTCCCCGCAACCGTCTGCCTGGTCATCATCTGCACGGTTCGGGCCAACTGACGGGTCGTTATGATCTGGCTAATACCGCCGCCGGCGCGCGCGATCTCTGCAATCTCGGCCGCTCCGTACTCCCCGATCGTCCCTTCGTCTATGACACCTGCCACGTTGACGGTAATACCCTCGGCATAAGCTTGCGCGGCGGCGATAACCGGACTGTCTCCCACATTGGAGCCCCCGTCGGTAATGAGCAATATTTGCTTCATCTTCTCACACTCCTCCTATTGTCTGGAATCTATTAAGAGTGTCGCCAAGGAATGGGAGATTTAACCTTGGGGCAGGCAGTTGCGGATAAACCGGGTATTCGCCTCAACCCCGTAGAGTTATATGCATTTGTTGTATATAATTGGATAAAGGATGCACCTGCAAAACAAGCCGGGTTTAATTAAGGTTCAATTGAGGAGATACTGCCGATTACAGGGGAGGTAGCTGCAAAATGAGAAGAATGACTTTAAACGAGATCAGGGACATGAAACGCGTGAGCGATCAAACCGTCAATCATTCCATTGACCATTCCGTCAATTTGTTCCGAACCCTGAACGAGCAACACCGCGGGACAGAACGGAGCTCGCCTCCCCGCGACCCCGATGAGATAAAAGCTCTTAATTACTTAGCGCGTACCAAACTTCTGACTGCCATGAGCAACGGGACCGTTCGATACGATAAAGAAAGACGGGTGTTGACACTTGCTAAGTATTCAAGAAGCGAATAAGGCTCTTTCGGAGCTGGCAGGCAAGGACAAGTTCGAGCGATTGTTGCAATCGGCAGCCATTATTACCGATTTGTTGATTCAACATGGAATTAAACCGATTATTGTGGGAGGACTATCTGTAGAAATCTATACTTTGAGTGGATATTCAACAGAAGACATTGATTTCGTGCTGAGCGGATACGATAAGACAGGAGAAATACTGGAGCTGCTCGGCTTTCGGAAGCTAGGTAAAAATTGGCTGCATCCGACCGTAGGCGTATCAGTGGAGGTTCCTTCTAACCTCCTAGCCGGAGACTACAATAAGGTAACTGAGATATGGGTAGATGATAAAGTTATTTACGTTATTGGCTTGGAAGATATCATTCTTGACCGTCTAAGAAAGGCGGTTCATTGGAATTCCGCGAGGGATCGGGAATGGGGTTATCGTCTCTTGCTTATGTATTTGGAAAAACTGGACTTATCCTATGTAGAAGACCAATTCGAGAATGACTCCGAGAGAGCGGAATTCCTAATTTGGTTGGATGAAGCCGCTCGGGAAAAAGATCAAAGGCCGGAGTAGATCTGATGCGGCATGATCTACAGTTGAACTATTATTTTAATATTCAAGGTTTAGTTATTTAGACTTCCTGCGTTTATTTAACAACGAAAAGACTAGAGCAGATATAAGCGTTGCACCCCCGAAGAACGCCACAAATATCCAAGTGCCTATTAATTGACTTATGCCATCGGACGTAAATGCAAACCATATCACTACACTTAGACCACAGAGAGTCAAACTGATAATCGTTGAATACAAAAAAGCTTTTATCGGTATTGTTCTGTTATAAAGCACATTAGAGGAAACACATAACACAAGAACCCAGGCTAGTATCATCACAATAAATGTCGTCAAATAGCTACTCCTCCTTTTACAGTTTCATTGTTTTCATCTTACCCCATAAACTGTGAATACCCCAACACTAAGAAAAACCTTCAGAAAAGTTCATTCTAACAGTTGCATGATCGCATCATCTTAACCATCCTTTATTTCGAAATTTTCCGATAAATGCCTCAGAATTTTATACTTTCTGTCCTGATAGGGTTCAAAAAGCCCCCAACCCACTCAAAATAGTGGATTGGGGGCTTATATTTTAAGTAACCATAGACTAACTCACCGTCCTTGGCCGCTCCAGCCGGTTGAGGCCCGGCCAGCGGAAAGCGGCCCACTCGGGTTGGCGGCTCGTAAGCCGGGTAACGATGACGGTCATGTCATCCTGCACGCTGCCCGGATATTGCCGCAACGCCGTATCGAGCAGCGCGTTGGCGATATCCTGCGGATCGTCGGCGTCCATTTCCTGAAGCACTCTTTTCATCCATAGCTCCTTATTAATCGCGTGCCCCGGGGAGTCCAGTACTCCGTCGGTCATCATGATAAGCGTATCTCCCGGCTGCAGCTGCACTCGCAACAAATCAATCTCGATATCCTGCAAGATGCCGATCGGCAAATTATTGGCGGCTATCGGAATAATCTCCCTCCCTCTCTTAATAAAACTAGGCGTCGACCCGATCTTAAGCATGGTCGCATGGGCCGAATAGAGATCAATCAGCGCAAGATCAACCGTTGCGAACATCTCGTCCGGGGAGCGCAGCAGCAGAACCGAATTTA
>FWWL01004332.1_pt1 | contig 24210 bp, 31 predicted proteins | sample 2228331 | NCBI WGS metagenome assembly FWWL01 (sample SAMEA103939775, study PRJEB20133) | metagenome | reverse complement strand
AGCCTGCGAGAAAGGGCGGCGCTTTCCGCGCTCGTCCTCCACCGGCTGGCCCTGGGAGAAGAGCTTTGAGTTTCCGCCTGCGCGCTGCGCACACCGACGATATCGAACCGCTGTACGAAATGGCCAAGCTGACCGGCGGCGGGTTCACCAACCTGCCAGCCGACCGTGACGCGCTGGCAGCCAAGCTGGCCCGGTCGGAGAAGGCCTTCAATCGCGCCGACGACGACCTTGCCGACGAGCAGTTCGTGCTGGTGCTCGAAAACACCGAGACCGGAGCGGTGCGCGGCACCTGCCAGATGATGACCCAGGTCGGGCAGCGCTGGCCGTTCTATTCCTACCGCCTCAACACGCTGACCCAGTATTCGAAGGAGCTCGACCGCACGGTGCGGGCCGAACTGCTGAGTCTCGTCACCGACCTCGAAGGGTCGAGCGAGGTGGGCGGCCTGTTCCTCCACCCCAACGAGCGCGCGGGCGGCCTCGGCCTGTTGCTGGCGCGCAGCCGCTACCTCTTCATCGCCATGCACCGCAGCCGCTTTGCCGACCGCATCCTGGCGGAACTGCGCGGTATCATCGACGAGCGCGGCGGGTCGCCCTTCTGGGATGGGGTCGCTGGCCGTTTCTTCGGCATGGGCTTCCAGGAGGCCGACTACTTCAACGCCATCAACGGCAACCAGTTCATTGCCGATCTGATGCCCAAGCATCCGGTGTATGTCGCCATGCTGGACGAGGAAGCGACCAAGGTCATCGGCCTGCCCCACCCCACCGGCCGTGCAGCCATGCGGATGCTGGAAAACGAGAATTTCCGCTTCGACGGCTATGTCGACATTTTCGACGGCGGCCCGACGATGGTGGCGCGGACCGACGATGTGAAGAGCATCGCCCAGGCCCGTCCGGCCATGGTATCGGGCGCCGAACTCGACATCGGCGAGCGGGCCATCATCGCCACCGGCACGCTTTCGAGTTTCCGCTGCACCTTCGGCATGCGCGAATTCCAGGACGATGGCAGCGTGCAGGTTTGCGCCCGCAGCGCAAAGACGCTCGGCATTGGCGAAGGCGACGAAGTGTGGAGCGTGGCGCGGTGAAGTCCGGCGCGAACCTGGTCGAGATCAACTTCGACGGCATCGTCGGCCCATCGCACAACTATGCCGGGCTCAGCCTGGGCAATATCGCCAGTGCGAGCCACAAAGGCGACCCGTCCTACCCGCGGGCAGCGGCCTTGCAGGGCATCGCCAAGATGCGCGGCAACATGGCACGCGGGCTGGCGCAGGGGTACCTCCTGCCCTTGCCGCGCCCCAACACGCAAACACTGCAGCGGCTGGCGGTCGATCCGGGCAGCGACCGCGCGCTGCTGGCAGCGGCATGGTCGGCTTCCAGCATGTGGACCGCCAATGCCGCCACGGTCAGTCCTGCGCCCGACACCGCCGATGGCAGATGCCATCTGACCCCGGCCAATCTCGTCACCATGGTCCACCGCGCGCAGGAATGGCGCGATACCAAGGCGCAGCTCGATATCGCCTTCGGCAATCGCGACCACTTCACCGTGCACGAAGCGGTTCCGCCGAGCTTTGGCGACGAGGGTGCGGCCAACCATATGCGCTTCTGCGAGAAGCATGGTGAGGCAGGCGTCGAGGTGTTCGTTTACGGCAAGCCGGGCGGGCGTTTTCCGGCGCGACAACACGAACAGGCAAGCCGCGCGGTGGCCCGGCTGCATGGCCTCGCGCCATCGGCTTGCGTCTTCATCGAGCAGAACCCGGCCGCCATCGAGGCGGGCGCGTTCCACAACGATGTCGTCTCTGTCGCCAACGAGCGAGTGCTGTTCACCCACGAGGAAGCCTTTGCCGACCGGCAAGGTGCCTATCATGCGATCCGTGATGCCTTCCCGTCGCTGGAGGTGGTCGAGGTGCCGTCAAGCGCGGTGAGCCTTGCCGAAGCGATCAAGACGTATCTTTTCAACGCCCAGTTGCTCACCCTGCCATCGGGCGAGATGGCCCTGGTGGTGCCCGAGGAATGCCGCGAGAGCGAAAGCGTGTGGAACTGGTGCCAGTCGATGCTCACCGGCAATGGCCCGATCCGGCAGGTGATCCCGGTCGATGTGCGACAGTCGATGGCCAATGGCGGAGGCCCTGCGTGTCTGCGCCTGCGCGTCGTAGCCGATCCGGCAAACGTCGATCCGCGGTTCCTCATGAGCGATGGGCGCGCGGAATTGCTCGAACAGGTCATCGGGAAATATTGGCCCGAGCAGATCGACCCGGGCGACATTGGCTCGGAAACTCTCGCAGAAACGGTGCGAAGCGCACGGGCCAGGCTACTGGAATCGCTCGACCTCGCGATTCTGTGTTAACGCCCTTGCCGCTCTGTCGGGCTCGTTTACAATCGCTCTTTCGTTAACCACCGTATCCCGCAGCACGCCGCCCTTGGCACGCCCCATGCAGGTTAGCGCGTTAAGGATTGAGAGGTATCATGCTGCGCAAGATCGGCCGCCTGTTCGTGATCAAGAATCGCTTCGAGGCGTTTATGATCATCTATGCGCTGGCGCTGGGTGCAATGGAGCGCGGCACCGCCTATTTGGACCAGTTTCCCGGCACGCCCGGCAAGATCCTGTTCTGGGCCTGCAGCGGGGCGGTGTTTCTCGCCGGGGCAAAAATCCTCGACGCGTTGCGCTACGAAAGGGAACGGCGCGAGGCCGAGACGATGGCGGTCGGCTGAATTTGCGAAAAAGCGGTGGGGGATTCTGTTGCTAGGCTCCCCCGGGCCCCCGGTATCCGTTCTGTTGCCCGGTCGGTCCAACCGCGCTTTAGCTTTGTAACGTCAGGGCGTTAGCCCATCATGTTACGCAGCAAGAGCGAGTGCTTCGTTATCGTTGGCACTTATGGTTTGTGAACAGTTTTACGGGTTACTCAGCCCGGGTGAAAACAACGTCTTTCAACACACGTCGATCCTGGTTCGGCCCCGTCAGAAACCCCCAATCGAGCGGGGTCTTTTGGTGGAGCCGCCGGGTACTGCCCCCGGGTCCGTTGTGCCTATTGCACGCCGCAATTTATCACCATAGCCCGCCGAAACGGGCAGGTTCGATATAGGGCTTTGCGGATTAATGTGAAGTGTCCGCCGCACAAAAGAAAAGGGGCGATCCGTGCAGGACCGCCCCTCTCCCAATCCAGCCAGAGGCCGGAAATTACATGCCGGTGGCGCCTTCTTCCGCGTCGGCCTTGTCTTCGAGCTGGTCAGCAGCAGCTTCTTCTGCGTCCTGCTTGTCTTCCAGAACTTCTTCCTGAGCTTCGGTCGGAGCCGCTTCGGCAGCTTCTTCGGTCATGTCGGCCTGAGCTTCCATGGCATCTGCCTGGGCTTCGGTTTCGGTTTCAGCACCGGGGCCGCAAGCGACGAGCGCCAGCGAGGTGGCAACAGCGGCGAGAATGGCAGTTTTGCGCATGATAATCCCTCTTAAAAAGTTTCCCTGCCCGTCAATCGGACTGACGCAAAAGCGCACCAGCAACGGGTTGGTTCCCGAAAAATGTCAAAATCAGGGCCGCTGCCGCAAGCTGTCGCGAATCTCCGTCAGCAGCTCGACTTCAGTCGGTCCGGCCGGAGCCTCTTCCTTCTTGCCCATGATCTTGTTGGCCTGGCGGACCAGCAGGAAGATGACGAAAGCGAGGATCACGAAGTTGATGACCACCGAAATGAAGTTGCCATAAGCCAGCACATTGGCCCCAGCGGCGCGCGCTGCCGCCAGCGAACTTCCCGGTTCGACATTGCCGCTGAGAATGTAATACAAGTTGGAGAAGTCGACCGTGCCGATGACCCGCCCGAGGAACGGCATGAGCATGTCATCGGTGAGCGACTTCACGATCGTCCCAAAAGCCGCACCGATCAGCACGGCGACTGCCAAGTCGAGGACATTGCCCTTGGCGATAAAATTCTTGAATTCCGAAAGCATTCCAACCTCCCACGTGGTTAAGCGATGGTTGATGCCCTAATCCGCAATCGTTTCCAAGGGCGCAAAGGTCAAATCCTGTAAACGCCGGTAACACGGTATGCCTGTGCCCACGGAACGGCCGCTCAGGTCACGCTGCCATCGGGGCACGAGAAAGCCGCCGTCCTCGCAATTCGCTTGATTGCCCTGCCCGCTGTTCTATATTCGCAATACAGTATTTCTGCGGGAGATTTCGATGACCCTTCGCACCGTTTTTCGCTCGGCCCTGATCGGCCTCGGCGCTTTGTCGCTGGCCGCCTGCGGGATCAACTCGGTTCCAACCAAGGAGGAGTCTGCAAAGGCTCAATGGGGCAATGTCGAAAGCGCGCTCCAAAACCGGTCGGACAAGATTCCAAACCTCGTGGCGGTCGTGCAGGCGGCCGCTATTTCGGAGAAGGACATCCTGCAGGGTGTAATTGATGCGCGAGCTCGCGCGACGTCGATCAACATCACGACTGAAGACCTTTCCAACCCTGAAGAATTTAAGAAATTCAACGATGCCCAGAACCAGTTGACGCAGGCATTGGGCCAACTGCGCACGGTAGTAGAGAACTATCCCCAGCTCGCCAGCCAGCCTCGCTTCGGAGACCTGATGGTGGCGATTGACGAAGCGAACAATCAGATTAACACCGAACGCGTCCGCTACAATGACTTGGCACGGGACTACAACACGGAAATCCGCACTTTCCCAAGCAGCATCGGAGCAAACATTGTTCACGGTGCCAAGCCGCTCGAATATTTTGAAGCCGATGAAGGCGCGAAAGCCAATCCCAAAGTGGACATGAGTGGTATCACCGGTGGCAAGAGCGCGGGCCCTGGCGCCGATGACGACAATGGTTCGACGGAAGCGGCGCCCGCTGCTGCTGCCAATTAAGGTGGCATCAATCCCGGCCCTGTTCCGTGGCCTCTTTCTGCTTGCGGCAGCACTCCTCGTGGGGTTTGCCGCCCAAGCACAATCTTATCCCGCAGTCCCGAATGGCCCTGTCTACGACGGAGCAGGCATGTTGTCTGCTGCGACTAAAGCGCGGCTGGACACAAACTTGCGTGAATACAACCGCACGACTGGTCGGGCGATCGTCGTGGCGACAATTCCGAGCCTCGAGGGTGCTAGCCTCGAGAGCTATGCAACAGGGCTGTTCGGCACTTGGGGGATCGGCGGTGAAAAGCGCGACCAAGGCCTGCTGCTCCTGATTGCACGTGACGATCGCAAGATGCGGATCGAAGTCGGTTACGGCCTGCACGGCTACTTTGGCGGCATCATGGCAGGGCGCATCATTCGCGATGTCATAACCCCCAGGTTCAAGCAGGGTGATTTTGACGGCGGCGTGACCGAGGGAGTCGATGCGATCCTCGCCCATCTGGCCAACAGTCCCGAGGATGCCATCGCGATAGAAGAAGCGGCGAAGGCATCCGAGAAGGAGCGGCAGTCGGAAGGCGGGTTTCCAGTTGGTGCAGTTATCTGGGTAGGCTTCATTCTGTTCTTTTTCGTCTTGCCGGCCCTCTCGGGACGTGGTCGCAGGAGGCGATACCGCAGCGGTGTTAGCGGAGCGGTGGGCGATATCATTCTGTGGGAAGCCGGGAAGGCTATCGCCCGAGGCCTGAGCGATCACAATGACTGGGGCGGCGGTAGCGGTGGCGGCGGCTTCGGCGGTGGTGGTGGCGGCTTTGGTGGCTTCGGCGGCGGAATGTCTGGGGGCGGTGGCGCCTCCGGAGGATGGTGAGCGATGGCCTATCTCAGCAAAGAGCAACACACGATCGTCACCGACGCTGTGGCAGCGGCAGAGGATCGCACGTCCGGCGAGATCGTGACCGTCCTGGCCGACAGATCCGACGGCTATTCTGATGTCGTGCTGGTCTGGGCGGTGGCGCTTTCCTTTACGGCGATGAGCCTCTTCGCGCTTTTCCCGATGCCCTTCCTCGACCTTTGGGATGCCATCAGCGGCGGATGGCGCCACGATTGGACCACCGGCCAACTCGCAACCATGACGATTGCGCTAGGCGTCATCGCCTTCGCGCTCAGCTGGCTCGCCTTCAGCTGGGACCCGATGCGCTTCCTGACCATCCCCGGCCCGCTCAAAACCGCGCGGGTTCACGCGCAGGCTGTCAAACATTTCAAGGTCGGGGCGGAAAGCCGTACCACCGGCAAAACCGGGATCATGCTTTATCTGTCCATGCGCGAACACCGGGCCGAAATCGTCGCGGACGAACCGATCGCGAAACTGGTGTCAGCCGAGGTCTGGGGCGAGGCCATGGCCGACATGCTCGTCGAAATCCGCAAAGGCAACATCGCCGAAGGCATGGCTGCTGGTGTTCGGGATGTCGGCAGGGTTCTGTCGGAACACTTTCCGCGCAGCGATGAAGATGTGAACGAGTTGCCCGATCGCCTGATCGAGGTCTGACTGCCGCCACTTCACCCTTGACCCGTTCGCCCTGAGCTTGTCGAAGGGCACGCTCAAGATAGCGACTGGGCTGCGACAAGCTCAGCCCGAACGGGATTAGAAAATGGACCCTGACGCCGACCTGCCCGAAGAAGTCATGTGGCAGGGCAAATTCGTTACCGCCAAGCGCCGGGGGCGATGGGAATATGCCGGTCGCGCCCGCGGAATTCGTGCCGCCGCGATTATCGCGATCGATGACGAAGGCCATGTCCTGCTGGTGGAGCAGTATCGCGTGCCGCTGGGCCGGATCTGCCTCGAAATCCCTGCCGGGCTGATCGGCGATCATGAAGGCGATGAGGACGAAGACGCGCTGACCGCCGCCGCGCGCGAACTCGAGGAAGAGACCGGCTACCGCGCCGGGCGGATGGAAACGATCGGCGAGTTCTACTCCAGCCCGGGCATGGTCAGCGAGGCGTTCACCTTGCTGCGTGCGCGCGATCTCGAAAAAGTCGGCCCCGGTGGTGGGACGCCGGGCGAGAACATTACCGTCCACCGCGTCAAGCTGTCCGACTTGCCGCAATTCGTTGCGGACTGGCGCGAACGCGGTCACGCAGTGGACGTACGCATCGCCATGCTGATGGCACCAGGTTTTTTGGGAGAGGATTGATCATGACCGGACGTGTTGCAGGCAAGATGGCGTTGGTGACCGGCGCGGCGCAGGGCTTGGGGGCGGCGCATTGCAAGACGCTCGCTGCCGAAGGTGCCAAGGTCTTGTGTACCGACATCAACGCGCACGGCGCTGCCGAGACAGCCGCCGCGATCAATGCTGCGCATGGCGACGGCACGGCATTCTCGATCGGGCACGACGTGACCGACCGGGCGCAGTGGGACGCGGCAGTCGCCTTGGCGCGCGAAGCGATGGGCGGGCTCAACGTCCTGGTCAACAACGCCGGGATCGGCGTCGGCGGCAATATCGAGACCTGCAATTTCGACGATTGGAAACGCTGCTTTGCGATCAATGTCGACGGCATTTTTCATGGCTGCCAGGCGGCGCTGCCGCTGATGCGCGAGCACGCGCCGGGATCGATCATCAACATCTCCAGCATCGCCGGCCTGATCGCCAGCGACACCATGCCAGCCTATAACGCGTCGAAGGCGGCGGTGTGGATGCTGACGAAGTCGATCGCGCTGCATTGTGCGAAGAAGAACATGCAGATCCGCTGCAACTCGGTCCACCCGACCTTTGTCGACACGCCGATCCTCGACGGGACCGCGCGCAATCACAATCTCGACAAGGATGTGCTGCTGGAAAAGCTGGCGCGGCAAATTCCGCTGAAGTTTGTCGGCGAGCCGAGCGATATCGCCAATGCAGTGCTCTATCTCGCCAGCGACGAAAGTCGCTTCATGACCGGCGCGGAGCTCAAGCTCGACGGCGGTATCTCTGCCATGTGAAAGTCGGGGTTGAGGGGGGACCCCGGGTCCCCCGCTCAATCGGCGATCAGGGCGATCGCGGCGTAGATCAGGACCGGCGCACCGACACCAAGGATCACGGCACCGGCAAAGCCGATCCGGACCAGCATCGGGTCGATCCCGAAGTAGTTGGCGATCCCGGCGCACACGCCCCAGATCTTGCCGTTGCTGCGGTCGAGCCGGAAGCTTTTCGCCGGCGGGCCGCTGCGATTGTTCGAAAGCTGGTTCATGCGATGACTCCGGCGGGGCTGCCCGGGACGATGGCGAAGGCCAGCACGAGCGATGAAAACGCGAGGGCCGAGAAGGCTGCGAGAACGCGGCCGGCGGCATTCTGGAAATCGAACATGGGGGTATTCCTTGTGATGCACGGTGCAGCCTGCGGTCAGGCGACGAGCACCGGGCTGGCGGGAACGATCGCGGTAGCGAAGGCAGCGGCCGAAAGGACGATCGCGAAGGCTGCGGCGAAGAAGCGGTTGGCGGCAAATTCGAAGGTCATTGTCAGTGTTTCCTTTTGTCTTTCTGTCGGTGCGGGACCATCCCGTTGGACAAACACATCTCTGCACGGGGTGTGCCAGTTTTGAAAAATGGCGGAATTCTGCGGGTTTCACATGATACGTCTGATTACAACCCGTTCATCGAAACGAAAGGTTGGGAAATTTTCCCAACTGGTGGGATCGGGCTTTTTCGTGGAAGTGGCGGGCGGTCCAAGCTAGGCGCTTGAAGGTCCCATGGCGCTCGACCGCATCACCCTGTCCGACTTCCGCAACCACGCGCTTTCCCGCCTCGACGGGGCCGCGCGGTTCAACCTGCTGATCGGCGAAAACGGCGCCGGCAAGACCAACATCCTCGAGGCGCTGTCCCTGCTCGCCCCGGGCCGCGGCCTGCGCCGCGCCGCCTTGCCAGAGATCGGTCGAAGCGGTGGTGCGGGCGGCTTCGCGGTCGGTGCGAGCCTTTCGCCCGGCGATGGCGGCGAGCCGGTGCAACTGGGCACCATGGTCGAACCGGCACGCCCGGGGCGGCGGCGCGTGCGGATCAACGGGGCCGAGGCAAGCGCGATCTCGCTCGGCGAATGGCTGGCGGTCGGCTGGCTGACGCCGGCAATGGACGGCATCTTCATGGGGGCTGCCGGCGACCGGCGTCGCTTCGTCGACCGCATGGCCCTGGCACTCGACCCGGCCCACGCCCGCAACGTCACGCGCTACGATGCGGCGCTGCGCGAACGGAACCGGCTGCTTTCGGACGAGCGCGAGCCGGAGCCGGCGTGGCTCGACGGGGTCGAAGCGCACCTGGCGCAGTATGGCAGCGCCCTCGCCGACAGCCGCCTGCGCCTGGTCGAGGCGTTGTCGGACATGATGGCAAGCCATCCCGACGAGCCCTTCGCGCGCCCGATCCTTTCAATCGAAACCGCCTCGCCTCTCGGCGCAGCGCACCTGCGCGAGGACTTGCAGGAGGCCCTGCGCGCCAATCGGCGACAGGATCGCCGCGCCGGCCGGACCCTCGTCGGTCCGCATCGCGACGACCTCAGCGTCATCATGGCCGGCAAGCACACACCTGCCGCAACCTCGTCGACCGGCGAGCAGAAGGCCATGTTGCTGGCGATCACCCTCGCCCATGGCGCGCTCGCGGCGAAGGGGCGTCCCGGCGTGCTGCTGCTGGACGAAGTCGCCGCCCATCTCGACCCCGTCCGCCGCGGCGCGCTGTTCGAGCGCCTTAGGGACACGGGTGCGCAAGTATGGATGACCGGCACCGAACTCGCCCCCTTTGCCGCAATCGAAAGCGAAGCGGCCGTGTGGCGGGTCAGCGGCGGGGCGCTGGAACGGCTGCGCTAGTTCTTGGGCAGCGCGGCGACCACGTCGTCCAAGGTATCGCCGACCAGCACGTCGATGCCCTCGGCCGTAGGGTGGACCCTGTCCTGCTGGATCAGCTTCGGCTTGTCCGCCACCGCTTCGACCCAGAACGGGATGAAAGCGAGATCGTACTGCCTCGCCAGATCGGCATAGACGGCGCGGAACTGTGCGACATACTCGGCACCCATATTGGGCGGCGCCTGCATGCCCATCAGCAGGATCGGAATATCGTCCGCCTGGGCCGTCTTGACGATCGCCTCGAGATTGGCCCGCGTCTGGTCGGGCGAGATCGACCGCAGCAAGTCGTTGCCGCCGAGTTCGAGGATCAGCAGGTCGGGTGTCTTCTCCAGCGAGTTCAGCGTGAATTCGAACCTTTGCGCGCCCGCCGCGCTGGTATCGCCGGAGACCCCGGCATTGGTGACCCGCGCATTGATCCCCTCGCCGCGCAGCGCGGCTTCCAGCTTGGCAGGATAGCTGTCGGTCTTGGCGACATTGTAACCGGCAAACAGGCTGTCACCGAAGGCGAGGATGTGCCGCTCCGGTCCCGCCACCGCCACGTCGGGCGCGGCCTGCCGCGCTGGCTCGGCAGCGGTTTCCGCCGTATCCTCGGGCGCTTCCGACCCGCAGGACACCAGCACCAGCGCCAGCGGCGCAATCGACAAACGGCCTAGGGCTTTCGCCCACCTTCCTTGTTCCATGGGTTTCGCTATGCCATCGGATCATTGTGATCGAAACCCCCAACACGCCTCCGCCCGCTCAGGGTGCCGACGGCCTCGCCATTTCCGCCCGCAACCTCGTCCTGACACTCGGTCAGGACAGGCATGCCGTCGAAATCCTCAAGGGCATCGACCTCGATGTCAGACAGGGCGAGGTGCTGGCGCTCCTCGGCCCCTCGGGCTCGGGCAAGAGCTCGCTGATGGCGGTCCTGTCCGGCCTCGAGCGCGCTACCTCGGGCACGCTGCAGGTCGGCGGCGCGGATTTCGGCGGGATGGACGAAGACGGGCTTGCCCGGGCCCGCCGCGGCCGCATCGGCATCGTGCTGCAGGCCTTCCACCTGCTGCCGACCATGACTGCGACCGAGAATGTCGCCACACCGATGGAACTGGCCGGCGAAAGCGACGTTCGCGCCCGCGCCAAGGCGGAACTGGAAGCGGTCGGCCTCGGCCACCGGCTCGACCACTACCCGACCCAGCTGTCGGGCGGCGAGCAGCAACGCGTCGCCATTGCCCGTGCAACGGCGCCGCGCCCGACGCTGATCTTCGCCGACGAGCCGACCGGCAATCTCGATGCCGCGACCGGGGCGGAGATCATCGACATGCTTTTCGCCCGCCGTTCCGAGACCGGGGCGACGCTGGTGATCATCACCCATGACCCGAGCCTCGCCGAACGCTGCGACCGGATCATCACCCTCGCCGACGGCAGGATCGCGAGCGACACCGCCGCATGAGCCGGTCGATTCCATGGGGCACCGCCTGGACGCTGGCCCGGCGCGAGCTGTCGCTGCGCTTCAAGGGGCTGCGGCTGCTGCTGGTCTGCCTGTTCCTCGGCACCGGGGCCCTTGCCGCGATCGGTACGCTGACCGCCGCCATCGAGCAGGAACTGGCCAATCGCGGGCAGGAACTGCTCGGCGGCGATCTCGAAGTCGAGATCTGGCAGCGCAGTCCCAATGACGAGGAACTGGCCGCGCTCGAGGAACTGGGCGAGGTCTCGCAAGGGACCCGCATGCAGGTGGTCGCGCGGCGGGGCGAGCGCACCGCACCGGTCGGCCTCAAAGCGGTCGAGGACAATTACCCGCTCTACGGCAAGCTGGCCCTGACCGACGGCCGCACCGTCGGCCCCCCGCCCGCCGGCGAGGCCTGGGTCGGCCAGGGGGCGATGGACCGGCTCGATATGCAGGTCGGCGACAGCTTCGAACTGGGAACGCTGACACTGAAGGCTGCGGGCGTAATCCGGGACGAGCCGGACAAGCTGTCCGAAGGCTTCCAGCTCGGCCCCACGGTCATCACCAACCAGCAGACGCCCTATGATGCCGGGCTGATCCAGCCGGGCGCGATGTACCAGTCAAAGACCCGCATCGCCTTTGCCAATGCCGCGACCGACGCCGAGACGGTGCAGGAGCAGCTGACCGAGCGCTTCCCGCTATCCGGGTTCGACTTCCGCGACCGCGACCGCGCCAGCCCCGGGGCCGACCGCTTCGTCGGGCGGATGGGCGAGTTCCTGACTCTGGTGGGCCTCGCCGCGCTGGTTATCGCCGGGATCGGTATCGGCGGCGGCGTCTCCTCCTATCTCGAGGCACGGCGGCCGAGCATAGCCACGCTCAAGGTGCTGGGCGCGACCAGCGGCGATATTGCGCGCATCTATGCCTTGCAGATCGGCCTCGCTGCGGTGGTCGGCAGCGTGGCAGGTCTGATTGTCGGCCTGGCGGTCACGCCCGTCCTCGGTGTCGCCTTGCAGGGTCTGCTGCCCGTGCAGAGCGGCTTCACCGTCGAGCCGCTCGCGCTGCTCCTGGCGAGTGGATACGGCCTGCTGGTGGCGCTGGTCTTCGCCGCCACCCCATTGCTGCGGGCGCGGCATTTCCCGGCCATGGCGCTGATGCGCTCGCGGATCGTTCCGCTCACCCGCGACAGGACGGCCCTGCTCTGGGTCGGCGGCGGCCTCGCCGGGATCGTCGCCCTCGCGCTCGGCACGTCGCGCCAGCCTTTGCTGGCGGGCGGATTTCTCGGCGGCGCCGCCGCGATGCTGGCGGTGCTGGCGCTGCTCGGCTGGGCGATCCGCAAGGCTTCGACCAAGGTCGGGCGGCCCGCCAACCCCCTTGTCCGCAACGCGCTGGCCAACCTCAGCCGCCCGGGCACTTCCACCGGCGCGCTGGTCACCGCGCTCGGTTTCGGGCTGAGCGCCTTCGTCCTGCTCGCCGCGATCCAGACTTCGATCGACGGCAACATCCAGAGCCGCGTGCCGCAGGAGGCGCCGGACTATTTCGTGCTCGACATCCCGCGCGATCGGGTCGGCGAGTTCGAACAGATCGTCTGGGGGCAGGACGACAAAGCGGCGATCCGGGCCCTGCCCGCCATGCGCGGTTCGATCATCGCCTATGGCCCCAGGGACAGCATGACCCGCGTCGCCGATCTCGAGGAGATTCCCGACGGCGCCTGGGCGCTGCGGGGCGAACGCGGGCTGACCTATGCGGACGAACTGCCGACCGGGAACACCCTCGTTGAGGGGGAATGGTGGGGGCCGCTCTACAGCGGCGAGCCGCTCGTCTCGGTCGATGACGAGTTCGCCAAGGCGATCGACCTCAAGGTCGGCGACTATCTCACCATAGCCCTGCTGGGCGTCGAGCGGACGGTGCGGGTCGCCAACACGCGGCAGATCGACTGGGAAAGCATGGGCTTCAACTATGTGCTGGTGTTCAGCCCCAATGCGATATCGGACGCGCCGCACAACTTCGCCGCCACGATCGAATTTGCCGGCGAAACGCCGGCCGGTCCGCTGCTGCGCGAGCTAGTACAGGCCTTCCCGTCGAGCTCGGTGATCGAGGTCGGACAGGTGCTGACCCAGGCACGTACCATACTCTCGCAAGTCGGCATCGCCACGCTGGCCGCGGCATCGGTGGCCGTGCTCGCCGGGCTGGCGGTCCTGCTCGGTGCCATCGCCGCCGCACGGGCTGCGCGCACCTACGATACGGTGGTATTGCGCGTGCTCGGCGCGAGCCGGGGCCAGATCCTGACCATGCAACTGGTCGAATATCTGCTGCTGGCCGCTGTGCTTGCCGTCGTCGCGCTGGCGATCGGCAGCGGGCTGGCCTGGCTGGTGATCACGCAGCTGTTCGAATTCGACTGGCTGCCCGACTGGGGCATCGTGCTCGCCGTGCTGGGGGCGGGCCTGCTGCTGGTCGTCGGTTTCGCGCTGGCCGGGTCCCTGCCGCTGCTGCGCGCCAAGCCGGCGCAGGCGCTCCGAACCCTCTAGCGCGGGCGCGAACAAAAGAGCGCGCGGGACCGCCTGGCGATCCCGCGCGCCTCGCCGCGCCGGCGGAGCGGGCCGTCTATACCAGCGCGGCAATGGTGACGCAGGCGATGCCCCAGAACAGGATCAGCACCGGAAGGATCAGCATCTGCACGACCGCCTCATGGGCGGGCAGGTGGCCGGTCAGCGTGCGGATACCGCGGGCCTTGAACTGGCCCCAGCTCATCGCCTTGGCCGAAGCGTCCGGCGCCTCGCGCACGAACAGCAGCGGAATGCCGTAGAACCCGGAGAAGAAGACGCCGAAGATTACCATGGGCAGGATCAGGCCGGGATTGCCGAAGCCCAGCGTCATGACCGCGAGAAAGCCGGCAAACAGCGCCAGGCTGGCGGCATAAAGCCCGCCGGGCAGTTCGAAGCTCTGGTCGAAAAAGCCGCGCTGGAAGGCGGGCAACTCCTTATGGATGATCGCCTTTTCGGCAATGATTTCACTGTGCAGCAACTGGGTCATGGGGCCACTCCTTGTTGATGGGAGCGAGTTGCCACGTGCCCGGACGCGATTCCTTGACCTGCGTCAAATCCGTTCGGATTTATTCGTCCCAGCGGGACCTGCTGGCGTAATCGTCGGCCCGCGGTTCGATCCAGTGCCAGCCGTCCGCACGTTTCTCGCGCTTCCAGAACCAGCTCGCGCTCTTGAGATGGTCCATGCAGAAATCGACCGCGTCGATGGCGTCGCGGCGATGCTTGGCGGCGGCGGAAACGCAGACGACCGGTTCACCCGGCATCATCATGCCGACGCGGTGGACCATCAGCAGCCCCATCAGGTCGAACCGGCCGAAGGCGCGATCGGCAAGGTCGTGCATGCCCGGCAGGGTCAGCGGTTCGTAGTGCTGCAACTCGAGCGCCTCGACCCCGGTCTCGCCGCGGACCTCGCCGACGAAGGTGCACACGCCGCCAAGCCCCGGATTGGCCTGAGTGAAAGGCCCGATCAGCGTCCCGGGTATGAACATATGCGCAAGCAGGCGAATGTCCCGCATGGCGCTAGCCGCCGCTGACAGGAGGCAACAGCGCGACTTCGTCGCCGTCCTGCGCCGCGAGCGCGGTCTTGTCCGCCAGCACGCGGCCCGCGCAGGCGACGTTGACGCGTTCCTGCTGCAATTGTTCGGCAATGTCCGGACCGACGGTGGCGAGCAGGCCTGCCCAGTCGAGCGGAGCCGGTACCTCGCGCTCGCCCTCACCCGCCATGTCGCGCAAGGGGCCGAGGAAGACGATGGTAACGGCCATCCCTAGCCTCCCGTCATCGACATATGGCGCGCCAACGCGGGCGCTTCGCCTTTGCCGATCCTGAAATGATGCCGCTCCGGCTTGATCCGCAGCGCCGTGTCTAGCGCGGCCGACAAATTGGCCTCGGGATCGTCCGAACGCAGCGCTGCGCGCAGGTCGACCTGTTCGCCCCCGCCAAGACAGGGGTAGAGCTGGCCGGTCGCCGTCACCCGGACACGATTGCAGCCGGCGCAGAAGTTGCTGGTCAGCGGGGTAATGAAGCCGAGCCGCCCGCCCGTCTCCCTGACCTCGACATAGCGCGACGGACCGCCGGTGCGGTGGTCGCTGTCGGTCAGCGTCCAGCGCGCGTCCAGCGCCTCGCGGACGGCCACCAGCGGCAGGAACTGGCCGCTCCGATCCTCGTCGATCTCGCCGAGCGGCATGGTCTCGATCAGGGTCACATCGTGCCCCTCGCCATGGGCCCATTCGATCAGCGCCGGGATTTCGTGCTCGTTGACGCCCTTCATGGCGACGGTGTTCAGCTTGACCTTGAGCCCCGCCGCCCTGGCCGCGGCAATCCCGCCCAGCACGCTCGCCAGCGCATCGCGGCGCGACAGGCGGATGAAGGTCTCGCGGTCCAAGGTATCGAGCGAGATATTGATCCGCCGCACCCCGGCATCCGCGATTTGCTGGGCGTATTGCGCCAGCTGCGTGCCGTTGGTGGTCAGCGTCAGCTCTTCCAGCCCGCTGCCGACATGCCGCCCCAGTGCAGCAATCAGGTCCACGACATCGCGTCGCACCAGCGGCTCGCCGCCGGTCAGGCGGATCCTGCTGATCCCGCGCGCCATGAAGCCGAGCGAGAGATCGCGCAGTTCCTCGAGGCTGAGCACGTCCTTGCGCGGCAGGAACTCCATCCGCTCGGGCATGCAATAGGTGCAGCGCAGATCGCAGCGGTCGGTGACCGACAGGCGCAGGTAGGTGATGCGCCGCCCGAAGCTGTCGATGAGACCTGTCTCGTCCATGTTCCTAGCCTAGCGCATCCCCGGCACCGGTACCATCGAGAGGAAGATATTGCCCGGTAACGCCCGGCGCCCTCGCAAGATATTCGAGCGTCGCCGCGACATTGTTACCGCCCACGACGTTGACCCGCTTGGGCACATGCGCCCGCGCCAGGTCCCGCGCCACCGCCCGCCGCCAGTCGGCATGGTCGTACGGGGCGGCTGGCATGACGATGACGAGGCTCTCCGCCCCGGCAAGCAGCCCGGCAATCTGCGGCAGGAATTCGGCATGGAACCGCGCCGCCGCCTCGAGCGGATTGTCGGGCAGCGCACTGCAATCGAGCACCGCCTGCGCCATTCAGCGCCGCTCGCGCCGCAGGGTGATGCCGATCTGCTCCTTGCCCGTCGCAATCGCGAGCTTCACGATCTTGACCGTGACGGCGAGCACCTTCGCATCCTGCACGAACAGCGTTTCGCAGATATGCTCGGCGACCGACTCGATCAGCTTGAAATGGACGCCCTCGGGCAGCGCCTCGGTCGCCGCGAACTTCAGGTCCATGTAGTTCTTGCTCTCGGAGAGCGGCGTGTCCGGGTCGTAACGATCCGCCACCTTGTATTCGACTTCGATCGATATCCGCAGCGGCTGCGGCCGGCCGGTCTCCTCGGAATAGATCCCGGTCAGGACATCGTGTTCGATGTCGACGAATTGCAGGGTCAGCGAATCGGCCATGCCCGCGCCTTAGCCTCGATTCGACCAGCGTGCGAAGATGGCAGTCGGCAGCAATCGCCCGCTGCCCTGTTCCTGCACCGCCAGGTCGCCATGTTCGACCTTGCCCGGCAGGCCGGCGAAAACCTCGTCGAGCAACCCGGCGAGCGAGAGGCTGCTCATCCGCACGGCATAGACCGTGAGGAACAGGAAGCGGCTGTCGCCATCGAGCAGCGCGCGGCAATCGCGCACCAGCGGGGCGAGACCTTCCTCGATCCGCCAGACCTCGCCGTCAGGCCCGCGACCGAACTTGGGCGGGTCGAGGATGATACCGTCGTAGCGCTTGCCGCGCCGCACTTCGCGGGCGGTGAACTTCGCGGCATCGTCGACCAGCCAGCGGATCGGGCGATCGGCCATTCCCGCGAGTTCGGCATTCGCACGAGCCTGCGCGACCGACTTCTTGCTGGCATCGACATGGGTCACGGGTCCGCAGGCGCTCAGCGCCTGCGAACCGACCCCGGTGTAGCCGAACAGGTTGAGGGTCTGGGCCTCGTTCTTCCCGTCAAGCTGCGCCCGCATCCAGTCCCACACCGGGGCCATGTCGGGGAAGAAGCCGAGATGCCGGAACGGCGTGCAACTGGCGGTGAAGCGCGCCTCGCCCCAGCTGAGCGGCCAGCCATCGGGCACCTCGCCCGAGAGGTGCCAGCGCCCGCCGCCATCTTCGTCCGCGCCGGGGATGAACTCGCCATCGGCCTGCCACTCAGCGGCTTGCGGTGTCCACATCGCCTGCGGCTCGGGCCGGATGAAGCGGTAGGGGCCGAAGCGTTCGAGCTTGCGCCCGTCACCGCTGTCGAGAAGGGCGTAGTCGCCCCACCCCTCGCCCACCATCAGCTGCGGTTCGCGGACCAGCCCGGCCATCAGTGACCCTGTGCCGCGTGCTCGAGGATGAAGGCGGTCAACTCGTCATAGTCGCCCGACAGTTCGGTACAGCGTTCCTCGCGCGCGAAGAGGTCGCCCACTCGGGTCGGCAGGGGCGGGCGTACACCCGTCGCCCGTTCCACGGCATCGCGGAACTTGGCCGGGTGCGCGGTGGCCAGCGTCACCACCGGCACATCGGCGGGCAGGTCCACCTCATAGGCGGCGAAGAGCCCGATCGCCGTGTGGGGATCAATGATCTGGTGCGAATTCTCGAACGCGCGGCGCCTCGAATGCGCCATCGCGTGCTGATCCACCCGCACGCTGGTGAACAGCTCCGCCGCCCCTTCCCGCTGGGCGTTGGTCAGGCGCATCGCCTTGCTCGCTTCGAAGCCGCGCATCTGCTCGGCCATGGCGGCACCGTCCCTGCCACCGACATCGAACAGCAGTCGTTCGAAGTTGGAGCTGACCTGGATATCCATGCTGGGCGCGGCAGTCGGCGTTACAACACCGGCAGAATAGTCGCCTTCGGACAATGCCCGGTGGAGGATGTCGTTGACGTTGGTCGCGACGATCAGCTTCGCCACCGGCAGGCCCATCTTGGCCGCGACATAGCCAGCAAAGACATCGCCGAAATTTCCGGTCGGCACGCTGAAAGCGACCGCGCGGTCCGGAGCGCCAAGCTGCACGGCGGTGGTGAAGTAGTACACCACCTGCGCCATCAGCCGCGCCCAGTTGATCGAATTGACCGCGCCGAGCCTGATCCTGCCGGCAATCTCGGGGTCGGTGAACATCCGCTTCACCGCCGCCTGCCCGTCGTCGAAACTGCCGGAAATCGCGATGTTGTGGACATTGGGCGAGAGCACCGTGGTCATCTGGCGGCGCTGGACGTCGCTGATCCGGCCCTTGGGGTGGAGCATGAAGATTTCCACGCCCTCGCGCCCCGCCACCGCGTCGATCGCGGCACTGCCGGTGTCGCCGCTGGTCGCGCCGACCAGCGTCAGCTGCTCGCCGCGTCGGGCGAGGAAGGTTTCGAACAGCTGGCCGAGCATTTGCAGCGCCACGTCCTTGAACGCCAGCGTCGGGCCGTGGAACAGCTCCATCAGCCAGCGCCGCTCGTCCACCTGCACCAGCGGGACGACGGCAGCGTGAGAGAAACGGCCATAGGCGCGCGTGGTCAGCTCGCGCAGTTGTTCAGGGGTCAGGCAGTCGCCCACAAACGGGGTCATCACCCGCGCCGCCACCTCGGCATAGGGAAGCCCGCGGAAAGCGCGGATCTCGTCGGCTGAGAGCGTCGGCCATTCTTCCGGCAAATAGAGCCCGCCATCGCTGGCGAGCCCCGTCAGCGTGACTTCCTCGAAAGAGAGCGTGGGCGCAGAGCCGCGGGTCGAGATGTAGCGCATGGTGGCGCGCGGGTTAGCGGTGCGGATGGACAGGGGCAAGCAAGACAGCTTTGGCGCCGCTAAAGTCAGCCACCGCGCTGCCTGCGCCGCAGGGCGAGCACGTAGATTACCAGAGCCGTCAGCGCGAAGAAGAACCACTGTCCTGCGTAAGCCAGGTGGTTGTTCGGCAAATCCGCTGGATCGGGTTGCGCCAGCGGCTCGAGCCCGGCGGCAGGCTGCGTCAACTGGACCCGGGCACCGTCCTTGCCGCCCGGAACGATCAGCCCGCGCACTTCCCCGCCCTGCCAGGCAATGGCGGTGAAATCGCGCGACCAGCCGAGCTTTACGTCGGCAGGTCCCCGTTCCGTCTGGCAACGGGCTATCTGGGCATATCCCGATTGGCCTGACGCATTGCGCGCCGCTGTCGTCTCGCGCCCCATCACGGTTTCGCACGCAAAGACCGCCGGGTGGAACAGGTCGGCTTCGTTCGCTGCCCCACCGTTGCCACCCGGGAAGGGTCGCGGATCGCCATCGCGCAACGCCGCCTCGTATCGCGCAATCAGGGCTTCCTTCTCGTCCATCCGGCCGAGTTGCCAGAACCCGAGCGCAATCATCGTGGCGACCGCCGCCAAGACAATCACGGTCGGTATGAGGGGGAACCTCGGCATCGCTACAAATCCTCCAGCGTGGCTTCGCGGGCGTCGTTGCGATACTCGCTGGCCAGCAGCGCTGCCTTGGCCAGCCGCAACCCGGCCATCGTCAGAGCAATGGTCAGCGGCAGCCAGAGCAGCACATGCAGCCACCACGGAGGGTTCACCGCGACCTGCAACCAGACGGCAAGGCCGGTCACAAGTGCCCCCACCAGCAGGATGAGAAACGCTGCCGGACCATCGCCGACATTGAAACGGTCATAATCGAGTCCGCACGCGCTGCATTTCGGCGCTAGCTTGATCCAGCCCTGGAACAGGGTCCGTTCGCCGCATTGCGGGCACAAACCGAAAAGGGCGACCTCGCTGAGTGCGGGCCGCCCCTTTTCCGTGTCCGGCGTGCCGGAGTTCATCAGTGGACCGGTGCGCCCCAGCCGCCCCAGATGTAGACGGCGACGAAGAGGAACAGCCACACCACGTCGACGAAGTGCCAGTACCATGCGGCCGCTTCGAAGCCGAAGTGCTGGCGCGGGGTGAAGTGGCCCTTGTAGGTGCGAACCAGGCAGACGATCAGGAAGATCGTACCGACAAGCACGTGGAAGCCGTGGAAGCCGGTCGCCATGTAGAAAGCCGAGCTGTAGGTGTTGCCGCCGAAACCGAACGGCGCGACGCTGTATTCGTAGGCCTGGATGCTGGTGAACAGCAGGCCGAGCAGGATCGTCGCCCACAGGCCCTTCTTCAGCCCTTCACGGTCGCCGTGGAGCAGCGCATGGTGCGCCCAGGTGACCGTCGTGCCCGAACACAGCAGGATCAGCGTGTTGAGCAGCGGAAGGCTGAAGGGATCGAGCACTTCGATGCCTTCGGGCGGGAAGTTGGCGAGCGCGGCGGCACCGTCCTGACCGATCATGTTGCTCCACAGGCCGGCCGCGGCATCATAGGACAGCGGCGCAGGGAAGAGCGCGAAGTCGAAGAAGGCCCAGAACCAGCCGACGAAGAACATGACTTCGGATGCGATGAAGAGGATCATGCCGTAGCGCATGTGCAGCTGCACCACCGGAGTGTGATCGCCCCGCTGCGCTTCCTTGACCACATTGGCCCACCACGAGAAGAACGTGGCGATGAGGCCGGCGATACCCAGGCCGAGCACGATCTGCCACGGCATCGCCCAGGCTTCGCGGTGCATGAACATCACCATGCCCGTGGTGAAGGTGACGGCCGAAACCGAGCCGATCAGCGGCCAGATATCGGGTTCGAGAATGTGATAATCGTGGTTCTTGGCACCGGCCATGATCATTACCCTGTAACGTGTTTCGTGCTGCCCTTAATGCCCCCGTGGCAGCGGGTCTAGGGGGGAGTCGGCGCTATTCGCCGTCCTCGAGCTTCTTGTGGAATGTGTAGCTCAGCGTGATCTGCTCCACGCCCTTCATATTGGGATCGTCGAGAGCCGCCGGATCGACGAAGTAGAGCACCGGCATCCGCAGTTCCTCGCCGGGTTGCAGCGTCTGTTCGCTGAAGCAGAAGCACTGGATCTTGTTGAAGTAGATTCCGGCCTGTTCGGGTTCGACGTTGAACGTGGCGACCCCGGTGATCGGAATGCTGCTGTCGTTGCGGGCGGTGTAGAAGGCGAGTGCGCGCTGCCCGATCTTGACCGTTGCCGTCGTCGCCTCGGGCTTGAAGGTCCACGGGATGTCGCGCGCGGTGTTGGCATCGAAGCGGATCGAGATCGGCGGCGCATTGGCAGCGGCGAGTGCGGCGGCATCGGCCTGCGCCTCGGATGCGACCTGGGTCGTGCCGCCGAAACCGGTCACCCGGCAGAACAGCTCGTACAGCGGCACCGCGGCATAGCCCATCCCGAGCATGAACAGCGCGCCGAGAATCGCGTAAAGGCCGACCTTGAGGTTCTGGCGCTGGAGCGCATTGTCCTGCGGCAGGCTCGCCATGGCTCAGTCTCCCATCCGCACGATCGTGATGGCGTAGAAGAGTACGACGAAGAACAGCAGCAATCCGCCGACGACGAGGTTGCGGCTCTTCTGCCGGCGACGGAATTCGGCGTCTTCTTCGGGGGTCATGGACATGGTCAGGCGCTCATCATGGGGGAGAGATAGCGGTCCGCCACCAGCGCGGCGAAAAGGGCGAAAAGGTAGAAAACGCTGAAACCGAACAGGCGCTTCTCGGGCAGCATTTTGTCGCCTTCGGAAGCCCGGCGAAACGCGACCGGCACCGACAGTGCGGCAAAGGCCAGCGTCAGGGCGGCCGCTGATATGCCATAGATTGCGCCCGTGCCGCCGATCCACCACGGCGCCACGGCCACCGGCACAAGAAGGATAGAATAGGCCAGGATTTGCCTGCGCGTGCTCGCTTCGCCTTTGACCACCGGCATCATCGGGATGCCGACATTGGCGTAATCGGTCTTCACGAACAGCGCGAGGGCCCAGAAATGCGGCGGCGTCCACATGAAGATGATGGTGAACAGCAGCACCGGCATCAGGGTGATGTCGCCGGTCACGGCGACCCAGCCGATCATCGGCGGAAATGCCCCCGCCCCGCCGCCGATGACGATGTTCTGAGGCGTACGCGGCTTGAGCCAGATGGTGTAGATGACGGCGTAGTAGACGATCGCAACCGCCAGGATCGCAGCGGCCAGCCAGCCGATCGCCAACCCAAGAATGCCGACCGAGGCAACCGACAGGGCGATGCCGAAGTCGCGGGCGTCGGCGGCCCGCATCCGGCCCTGGGGCAGCGGACGCTTGCTCGTCCGCTTCATGCCGGCGTCGAGGTCGGCTTCCCACCACTGGTTGAGCGCCGCGGAGCCGCCGGCGCCCATGGCGATGCAGAGGATCGTGGTGAAGCCGAGGATCGGGTTGATCGAGCCGGGCGCAGCCAGCAGCCCGCAAATGCCGGTGAAGATGACCAGCGTCATCACCCGCGGCTTCGTCAGCGCGAAGAAGTCGCGCCAGTCGGCGGGGAAAACGACCTGTTGGGCGGCAACGCTCATGACCTGCGGTCTTGCTCTTTCCTTGCGAGTGGGGCGCGCCATCGCTGGCACGCCCCCCCTTTTGTGCTCGGTATCACCGGGCCGGACGATCCGGCCCCGCCGGCCGTCAGGCCTTGGCGGGAAGGTGATTGTGGTAATCGTGGTGGTCCTCGATCACCGGGAGAGTTTCGTACTGGTGGAACGGCGGCGGGCTCGACAGGCTCCATTCCAGCGTCGTCGCACCCGGGCCCCAGTAGTTCGCTTCGGCCTTCTTGCCGGCCAGGAAGGCGTAGGCGAGATTGACGAAGAAGATCAGGACCGAGACGGCCACGATCAGGTAGCCCGCCGACGACACTTCGTTCCAGAAGGCGTAGGCTTCGGCATAGTCCGGATAACGGCGCGGCATGCCCTGCATCCCGAGGAAGTGCTGCGGGAAGAAGATCACGTTCACACCGACGAAGAACACCCAGAAATGCAGGTGGCTGAGAAACTCGCTGTGCATGCGGCCGCTCATCTTCGGGAACCAGTAGTAGAAGCCGGCGAAGATCGAGAACACCGCACCCATCGACAGCACGTAGTGGAAGTGCGCGACGACGTAGTAGGTGTCGTGCAGATTGTCGTCGATGCCGCCGTTGGCGAGAACGACGCCGGTCACGCCGCCGACGGTGAAGAGGAAGATGAAGCCCATCGCCCAGACCATCGGGCTCTTGAACTCGATCGAGCCGCCCCACATCGTGGCGATCCAGCTGAAGATTTTCACGCCCGTCGGCACGGCGATGACCATGGTCGCGGCGGTGAAGTACATCTTCGTGTTTACGTCGAGGCCGACGGTGTACATGTGGTGCGCCCACACGATGAAGCCGACGACGCCGATGGCGACCATGGCGTAGGCCATGCCGAGGTAGCCGAACACTGGCTTGCGGCTGAAGGTCGCGACGATCTGGCTGATCATGCCGAATCCCGGCAGGATCATGATGTACACCTCGGGGTGACCGAAGAACCAGAACAGGTGCTGGTAGAGCACGGGGTCGCCGCCGCCGGCCGCGTTGAAGAACGTCGTGCCGAAGTTGCGGTCGGTGATCAGCATGGTGATGGCAGCAGCGAGCACCGGCAGGGCCAGCAGCAGCAGGAAGGCGGTAACCAGCACCGACCAGACGAACAGCGGCATCTTGTGCAGGGTCATGCCCGGTGCGCGCATGTTGAAGATGGTGGTGATGAAGTTGGTCGCGCCGAGGATCGAGCCCGCGCCCGCAAGGTGGAGCGAGAAGATTGCGAAGTCGACGGCGGGACCGACCGAACCGCTGGTCGACAGCGGGGCATAGACCGTCCAGCCGGTCCCGGCGCCGAGGCCGGTGCCGCCCGGAACGAACAGGCTGAAGCAGAGCGACAGGAAGCCCGCCACGGTCAGCCAGAAAGAGATGTTGTTCATGCGCGGGAACGCCATGTCCGGCGCGCCGATCATCAGCGGCACGAACCAGTTGCCGAAACCGCCGATCATGGCCGGCATGACCATGAAGAACACCATGATCAGGCCGTGGGCGGTGATGAACACGTTCCACATGTGGAGGTTGGTGTCGAAAGTCGATTCGCCGCCGAAGAACTCGACCCACCAGCCGAGGAACTGGATGCCCGGCTGGGCCAGCTCGGCGCGCATGACACCCGACATCGCACCGCCGACCAGACCGGCGATGATCGCGAAGGCG
>FWWL01004327.1_pt1 | contig 24226 bp, 15 predicted proteins | sample 2228331 | NCBI WGS metagenome assembly FWWL01 (sample SAMEA103939775, study PRJEB20133) | metagenome | reverse complement strand
CGCGCGTGGTCGAGCGGTGTCGGCATCTGCGCGCGCATCCCGCAGTGGTTCAGGGTGTGACCGGGTTTGCGTGGCTGCCCAATACGTGACCATCTATCTAAAGTTGGTATAACACAATCTGGCGCGTGATACACGGCAAATTGACGCCAGGAATCAAATCGTTAACCATCAGAGAGCCGTTGCAATGCAACGGCTCTCTGATGCTTGATACAACCCCGATTGCCAGCCCTTTTCAAACGCTACCACAGATGTTTGATACCGACTTTAGATAACCTTTGGTGCTCGTTGAGTCATGAGGTGTCCTCGAAGATATGAACCCAAGCGAGGAGGTACCAATGACGACAGACGACATTGTCCTCCACATGTTCTGCCTTGTGGACGACCGTCTGCCCGACATCCCGAAGCACCCGCAAGCCAAGGTATATCCGAGCGAGTTGGTCACGATTGGCATCCTGTTCGCGCGCAACGGCGGCTTCGTTCGCGCCTGCTCCCGCTGGCGCAACCGGGATGACGGTGATTGGTTCGGTGACGGCACACTGCCAGAACGCACTCGTTTCCAACGCTTGCGCACAACGCATCACGATTGGTGTGACGCGCGTTTGGCTGACCCAACCTTCTTCACCGTCATTGACAGGTATCCAATTGAACTGTTGTTTCCCATCCGTCACGGTCGAAGCCCGCACCACCTGGGCAACAATGGCCGAGCCAAGGGTCGCTGGAGGGTCGGAATCACGGTGTGCGGGCTGGTACACGACGGTTGTCGGGTCGTCGCATGGGATTGGGACACCATGAACGTGAACGATACACGCTTCAATTCACTCGTTGAGCCATGTGTTGGCACGACCATGGTGCTGGCAGACGACGGTTTCCGCGACCAGAACGGCGTTCCAGAGAACATGACGATCGGCAAGAACGGCACGTGGAATGAGCGCATGTGCGTCGAAACGGCGTTGTCAATGGTCACCGTCATCGGTGATGTGAAGCGAATTCGGCACCGGCTGGCGGCATCCATCCAGGCACGGCTGGCTTTTGTTGCGGCTATGTTCAATATCCTCATGGATTTGTTCCACACAATTCATCCCGATGCCGACCCTTCCAAGATGAGCATCGCCGAGTTCTCTCTCTGAAAACTAGCACCAATGGTTAGATAGATTGTCACGTATCGGGCAGCCACGTCAACGCTGCCGCAGTGAGCAGGATACGGCGGGAGCGCTCCGAAGAGCGGTTGCTGGGGCAGCACCGATCACGCGCCGAACGCTGGTATGACCGGCATGGCGGTAGCGTGGCCATCTCCTGCGCGCCCTCACTCCCGCCCCGCTCCCGCTGGGAGAGCAGAGCAGCAGCGGGCGCTGAGGCATGACTCCCGCTGACGCGGGGGATTGCTTCGGGCGCTGACGCGCCCTCGCAATGACTGACTATAGATCGGGACGGCACCACACGCTCCTGACCAGACAGCAGGAAGGCACGGGCGCGCGGGAAGCGCCGCGCGCTGATCTAAAGATGATTGGACACCTAAAGTTGGTATGAGATTCACGAGATTTGCCGGATCGACGACTCTGCAGAACACCTTTCTCCTTACCCTTATCCCGCAGCGTGGAAGATGGTCTGGAAGACCCGGAATGATAATCTCACCCCTTTGTTCGCGCGCGAAGGCAACTATTGCCTCCCAAAACCATCTACCCCTCGTCTCCTAATGCGCTCTGTCTGCATCTCAACCTGATAAGGCAGTGAACATGACGCTGCGCGAGCAAAGACGACTGACATCAACCATATCCTTAAGCTGGCATGGCATGAAGCAATGTCGCTCGGCGCAACAACCCGATTGCCGGATAGCCTGGGAACGGCTGACATCAGCACGGGCGACGAAGCGTCTGCTGGTCGCGATTGGATAGTCACCCGATCACGTGTGTTTAGCGCCTGGTAAGGGTGCAGTAACCAACAGTTCGTTCACCGTCCAAATATGATCGGTCAATCCAGCAGCCATCGCAGGAGCATACGCCAAAACGCACTGGAACGCCGTAAGTCCTGCTTGTCACTGATCACTCATCACTCGTAACCGGGTTCCCCCAGCTATCCTACGGCAGGCAGTGCGCGCGATCAACGGGAGCCGAGGGGTAGCTCAGGCTGTAGCGCTGCAGCTCGTCGATGGTGAAACCGCGCCAGATCCGGCACGCTGCAGCGCGGACCGCCTCCGCGTCGTCCGGCACATACCAGACCACCGCCGTCCCATCCCCCGAGGCGGTGACGATGCGCGCCCCATCGGGGCTGTAGGCCGCGCTCACGACCGCATCGGTGTGGCCCTGGAGGGTGGTGATGGCCTGACCGCTGACCGCGTCCCACACGACCGCCGTCCTGTCCCGCGAGGCAGTGACGATGCGCGCCCCATCGGGGCTGAAGGCCGCGCTCACGACCGCATCGGTGTGGCCCTGGAGGGTGGCGATGGCCTGACCGCTGACCGCGTCCCACACGATTGCCGTCCCATCGTCTGAGGCGGTGACGATGCGCGCCCCATCGGGGCTGAAGGCCGCGCTCCAGACCGCAGCGGTGTGGCCCTGGAGGGTGGTGATGGCCTGACCGCTGACCGCGTCCCACACGATCGCCGTCCCATCCCACGAGGCGGTGACGATGCGCGCCCCGTCCGGGCTGTAGGCCGCGCTCCAGACCGCAGCGGTGTGGCCCTGGAGGGTGGCGATGGCCTGACCGCTGACCGCGTCCCACACGACCGCCGTCCCATCGTCTGAGGCGGTGACGATGCGCGCCCCGTCCGGGCTGTAGGCCGCGCTCCAGACCGCAGCGGTGTGGCCCTGGAGGGTGGCGATGGCCTGACCGCTGACCGCGTCCCACACGACCGCCGTCCCATCGTCTGAGGCGGTGACGATGCGCGCCCCGTCCGGGCTGTAGGCCGCGCTCCAGACCGCAGCGGTGTGGCCCTGGAGGGTGGCGATGGCCTGACCGCTGACCGCGTCCCACACGACCGCCGTCCCATCCCACGAGGCGGTGACGATGCGCGCCCCGTCCGGGCTGTAGGCCGCGCTATTGACCCAATCGGTGTGGCCCTGGAGGGTGGCGATGGCCTGACCGCTGACCGCGTCCCACACGACCGCCGTCCCATCGTCCGAGGCGGTGACGATGCGCGCCCCGTCCGGGCTGTAGGCCGCGCTATTGACCCCTCCGGTGTGATACTGGCCAAGCTGGCGACCCAGCCGGCGCTGGGCCATGATTGCGGACGCCAGCGTCTCGCGCGTGATCGGGTTGCGGTCGCGATCAAATGCCTCGTAGGCCAGCAAGAGCGCCAGTTGTGGATCGTCGTCCAGGCGGGTCGACGCGGCGAAGGCGAGACGCTGGCTGTCGGCAACACGGGCGCGCTCTTCGGCCCGGTCGCGCTCGGCAACCGCCGTAGCCTCGGCGTTCTGAGCCCGGTCGCGCTCGGCAACCGCCGTAGCCTCGGCGTTCTGAGCCCGGTCGCGCTCGGCAACCGCCGTGGCCTCGGCGTTCTGGGCCTGCTTTGACGCACTGAGCGCCGCGCCGGTCTGCACCCAGGCTACGATCATTGCCGCCACTGCCAGGACGAGCAGTGCGCCAAGGCCACCGATCACCCGGTTGCGCTGGGCGTCGCGGCGCTGCACACTGCGCGCGAGCAGGGCCTGGGCGTCCTGACTCTGCAGCACGCTATCGCCATCGCGGGCCAGTTCCTGCGCCTCGGCCAGGCGCACCCCGCTGAGCAGGCAGGCATCACTGCGTCCCCGGCTCTGCCATTCCTTCAGCGCCTGATCGAAGCGCGCGCGGCGGCGCAAGGTCTCGCGCGCGGATGTGATTGCGTTCTGCAGGGTCGGCCAGCCGTTCAACAGGGCCTCATGCACGATGTCCACCGTCTCGATCGCGCGATTGCCCTCATGCTCCGGCTCCTGATCCGTCCGCAGCAGGCGCGCCGAAGCCAGTTCATCAATCAGCCGTTCGCGCTGCGGGTCGCCGCGAGACACCTCGATCCGGGGGCGCCGCCAGCGCACATCGCGCTGCTCATCATCCAGCGCGACCCGCACAAGATCAAGGAACAGACTGAGGATTGCCGCTTGCTCTTCCGGTGTGCGCGGCTTCTGCTGCAGCCCGTCATAGTCGCGATACTGGTAGACGGAGTCAGCGCGGCGCTAGATAGCCGTGGCGAGGCCGTGGTAGGCGCCCAGGCGCAGGTCGCCGCCGCGCCACAGGTCTTCAAGCGTCACCTGGAGCAGCGGCAGGTAGGCCGCGTCGGCCGCAGCGTCGTGGGCCAGGCGCGCCAGCAGCGCCGGCTCGATCCGTTTTGCGGGATGACGGCGCTGAATCGGGCGCTGAATCGCCTCGGTCAGCTCATCGACCGTCATCGCGCGCACCACCACCTTGCGACGCTCGTAGGCTTCAAAGCGCGCGTCGGCCACCAGTTGCGGCAAGAAGTCGCTGCGCATCGTGGCGATGATGCGCACGGGGCGCTCACCAGACTGGGCAACCTCGACCAGTATCTGCAACGCCTGATCGCGCTGCGCAGGATCGGCCTGACTGAACAGCTCCTCAAACTGGTCGATCAGGAGCACAAGTATGGGCCGTGCCGGAGCAATGGCCGACGCGGTGTCGTCCTGGAGCGCTCGCTGAAGGGCAACTGCTGGTGTGTGACCGGGGTGGTCAATCGTGCGGGTCAGAACGGAATAACCCTGCTCACGCAGCCGATCAGCGAGATCCGGCAGGAGTCCAGCGCGAGCCAGTGAGGATTTCCCGCTGCCGCTGGCGCCAACAATAAAAAGGAGGCGATCTCCATCATCAGCACTGAGTCGATCAACCAGCGCGCGAACAATGCGTTCACGGCCCGCAAAAATATCACGCTCATCAGCCGTAAAAGCGCGCAGGCCAGGATAGGGGTTGGGCAGGCCAGCGACGTTGTAGGCCGTTTCCTCACCACGCAACTCAGCATGAGCATCATCACCCCGCTCAGGCTGATCAGGCTGAAAGCTGTTGTAAGGGTTGCCGACCATACACGCAACTGCTCGTGCAAAACGCTTTCCGATCTAAACGCATTATAGCAAACAGCTTCGTGATACGCACTCGCTGATCACAGATGCATACCTTTAGGCGCGGAAGCCCACCCCATCCCCCCGCAGCGCGGGGGGATTGAGGGGGGAGCGGTGGGAGGAAGCGCCTCCGAACCTCCCACGGAGTTCAAGGGCGGACAGAAAACATGTGCGCCAGCCTCGTTTTGCCTCATCGGAACGGCACAGGCTTGGGGTTGCGTTCCCCCTCTCCACTGCAGGTGGAGAGGGGGACAGGGGGTGAGGGCGTCTAAGGCGTCCCCAAGCCATGGAACGCCGTACCGATCATACGTTCTGTCCGCCCCTGAACACTCCGTGGGGGGGGGGAAGCGGGCGATTGCGCTTGAAGACCTGACGCGCGTCCGCGCGCGGACAACGGTACGGAAATCTGAACGAGCGCGACACAGCAATTGGGCCGTTGCACAGATGCGGCAGTTCATCAGCTCCAAGGCGCGGCTGGCGGGCGTTCCGGTTGCAGGCGTCGATCCGGCGCACACCGGTCAGCGATGCAGCGCCTGTGGGCATACGGAAGGCCGCAACCGCGCCGGACAGGCCGTGTTTTGTTGTGTCGCGCGCAGGTATCCTGCGCATGCTGATTGCAATGCGGCGCGCACCATCTCCTGGGCCGCTGTCAGACCGCCCATGGTCTCGGAGGCGCCCCCCCGAACCCCCCACTCCGTGGGGGGGGCGCGCCAGAGACAAGCCCACGTCGTTCAGACGTGGGTATCTGACAGTAGCATCTGACTGGTCTCGACAATCAGCCATCTCCCTGCCGAGCCGGGGGCTGGATAATTGGCGAAGGTATTGACCTGCATGCCGGTATCGCGGGCACGCCATCGCCAGCAGCAATCCCCTGCTTTAGCAAATTGGTCTCCCAGGATGTCTAGATATGCGTCCGCACTGCGAATCGTTTGCCGTTTTCAAACGGTTTATTTTATGCAGGCACGCAACAGACACGAGGAAAGGAGCTGCAATGAGCGACCGGGTTCTCTCAACAACGACGGCACGGGAAGCGATAGAGCGGTTTCAGCGCATTGTGCAAGGGCCGCTGTTACAGCAGATCGCCGATCTGAATCGCGAGGGTCAGATCCTGTCTGACCGCAACAACTGGGATGGCCGGCTGGCGGCGCAGTTTCGCGCTCACTGGGCCGAAACCCATCAGAAGCTGGTAGCTATTCAGGGGGCGCTCGAGGATCTGCGGCGGCAGGTAGCGCAGATCAATCAGAACATCATGCAGGCGGGCGGTCAGTAGGGTTGACCGGCTGGCGGGGCGACTCGCTGGCCGGTTCCCCGTCTCCTTCCAGGCCAGGACTCGCGAACGCAGTTGCCACGGAGCGTGTGTATGTCGCTTACCTTCCAGATCAGTCATGCCGAATTTCTCTTATTGCTGGGGCTGCTAGAATTGCCGCGCCCCTTTGCCCTCGGTCAGGGAACGTCGTCTTCCCGTTCTGCGCTTGAGGGCGCGCTCAGCGCAGCGGCAGGCAGTCTGGCGGCGCGTGACCTGCTGACGTTACCCTCGCAGGCAAATATGCCGCCCACGCCGCACCCTGAACTGGCAACGCTGGTGCGCGCGGTGGCGCTGGCAGAGAACATGCTGATTGTCGCCAGCGGCCCTCCTACCCGACTCAGCCATCTCAGTTGGTCGGGGCGCAATATTGTGCTTCATTCCAGTCCAGCGCCAGATGTTCATCGCCTCGAGGCCATTGCCAGCCCTGAACAGGCTGTACAACAGGTGATGAGCAGATTGCTGCCCTCAGCGCTGGCTGAACCGATGATCACGACTCCGCTTCGCATGAGCGGTGAGACGCTATTGACGGCGTTTAATGCGTTGCAGCGCGGCGATGAAGCTGCGGCAGCCAGCGCGTTGCACCAGAGTTGTCGCCAGCAGGAGGCAGCGCGCGTGTTTGTCGAGACGATCGGGCCACAACCCGCTCGCTATGCGCTGGCGGCGTTGCGCGGCGCGCGCCAGTCTCAGCCTGAAGCGCGCGGCGCCCTGGTCATCGCCGGTCAAACTGGCGGATGGTGGGCGGCGCCAGCCAGCGATAACACCGACTCGTTGCTGGTCTGGCCGGTGGGCTTGTCCGGGTTGCAGGCGCGAGTGAGCGAACTGGGTCTATGGATCTGCGAGGCCGCATGACAACGGTAGCCGCTATTCCTGCTCAGCTCCGGCGATTTGCCAGCGCGGTTGCCACTGAGCACGATCGGTTGCATGGGGAGACGCGCGCGCTGGCCGCGGCGCTCGATCGGTTTGTCGGTCGTTGCCGTGAATATCCGGTGCCGCTCGCGCAAGGGGTGAGTGAGGCGATCTTCAGCCATTGCCGGGCGATTCATCAGCTCGTTGAATGGGTACAAACGACGGCTGAACGGATCGAAGCCGCCGATCGGGATGGCGTCGTCTGCCTGTTCCCCGGCGATCCAGCACTGCCCATCACCAGCGGCATCATTGGCAGGCTGGGGTCAGGCCTGCGGCTTGATCAGGCGGCGCGCCTGGCGTTGCGAGTGATCTGGGAAGTGCGAATGCAGATCAGCCAGCGGATGACGCGCCGCTTACATCTGCCGCTGCCACCACGGTTACCTGCCGGCTGGCCGACGCTGGCCGGTTTCATGAGCCGGTGGTGGCTGACTGCGCGCTGGCCGGCGCTGGGGCGAGGGAGTATCCTGCAATCAACATGGGTGGCGCAGATCGGCGTCATCACGTCGTTTCCGTTCGTTCCCTGGCGGATCGATCTGGTCATTCGCCCGGCGCAGCAGTGGCTCGATCAGGCATTGAGCCACGCGCAGACATTACCGGCGCCGACAATGCCATCGGAGCGCGATCTGCTCTGGCTTGCCCGCCTTGCTCCGATCGTATGGAGCTGGCAACACGGGGACTATCAGGCAACAACTGCGCTGCTTATCAGGCTGTATCAAGCCGAACGCGACGAACGCAGCGAAACCCTGATCGAGGCTGGCGCGTTCATGGTCGGGTGGCACTTGCGCTATCAGACGCTGCGCTGGCTGGGGCCATGGGTCGAGTTGCTGCCCGATCGAGCGCAAAGCTGGCGCATGCTGAATACCAGCCTGACGACAACCACCTCATTGCTCGCTGCGTCGCCCGGTCTGCCATTTACATCTGCCGGCTGGTTGCCAATCGTGCTTGCCCCGCAGGCGGGCGGTTTGATCGGTCTCATCACTGCGTCGCGGCTTGAAGAACTGATCCGACATTCAGATGCCTGGCCTGCGCTGCTAGAGGACGGTTTCTGGCACGAGAGCTTTCGCTATATCCCCCTGGACGAACTCCGCAGGCTGGTGTCCAATCTTGAACAGATCAATCGAAACGCGCGCTTCACCCTGGGGCTTGGCCCGCTGGTGCGGCCGCACAGCGGAGCTGAGGCCGAACCAGACGGACAGGCTAACGTCACCGATGTCTTCCCGCCACTGCTATGCTCCAGCGATCCAAACCAACCATACCGAATCGCCCCAGCCGCGTTGCAGGCGACGCCTCACAGCCTGATCAGCCCCTACTACGGCGAAGAGGTGCGCGCCGCGCGAATTGGCGAACGAGAGTATGCGGTGGGCATTAACGGCCTGAACCTCGACAACATGGCTTACGCGCCGAATGGTCTGGTCTCAGTCATCGATACGGCCAGCGGCGTCGAGCAGATCGATCGCAATGCCTACTATCAGGTAGTGCGTCAGCGCCTGCTCCGATTGATCGATCAACTTCCGCCTGGAAGTGTGCTCCACCTTACCGGTCACAGTATGGGTGGAGGCATGTGCATCCTGCTCAGCAATGATCCACAGTTCCAGCAAGCGTTAGCCCGGCGTTCGATCCAGTTAGCCAGTGTGACCACACTCGGCGCAGTGCGCCCGCAAGGCGACTGGGATGACGTGCCGCGCGCGGTCAACGGACAACCGGTAATTGTCCGTCACTACGTCGATAGCGATGATGCGCTGGCGCGTGCCGTCGGCGGTGGTCACTACAATCCGACATATCACGAGCGGGTGCACGAACTCAACGATCATGAGATTGATCAGCCAACGATAGCGCACAGCGATTACGAGTGGCATTCATACACCCATCTGCCAGAAGAGGTGCAGACTCTGCCCTTCGTGATCGACCCGGTCTACTTTGCCATGGTGCAGTTGGAGCGAGAGCCAGAGCATTTTGAGCCTGATTGGAGCGAAATACCACCATTGTCTGCGTAGCAGGAGAGGCGTATATGAGTCGGTGGCAAGATGTGCGCTGGGACTGGCACGCGGCGCGCGAGGCGGTCGGTAAGCTGCGACAGATGGCGGCGCTGATCGATGCGGTGAGCGGCCAGCAGGCGCGCGCGGCACATGAATTGTTGCAGGAATGGCAGGGGCCGCGACAGCGTGAGTGGGCAGCGCGCCACGCGGCAGTGCAGGCCGAAGCATGCCGTTTGCGCGAGCGTTGTTTGCAGGCGGCGCGCGCAATCGAGCAGGCAAGCGATCGGGCGCGCGCCGAGCAGGATCGGATCGATCGCGAGCGCGCTGCCGCGCAACAGCGAGCGTCGTATGACGGACAATAACTTCAACCGTCCCCCGCGTCTGCGACCACGCTGGCGCAGCGAAGAGATTGAACTGCCGGGGCCGCCCGTCCCGCCGTCGGCGCGCTCATCGACGGTCTGGTTGCAGGCTTTGCTTCCGATCATTGCCGCGCTCTTACTGGGTGGCGGCGTCATTGCCGGTTACGGTTCATGGATGACGGCGCTGCCCGCGCTGGCGCTGGCAATCTTAAGCGGCGGCGCGACCGTGCTGTACGAGCGCGAGAATCGCCAGCGCAGTGACCGCGAGTATGCCGAGCAACAGGCGCTCTTTGCCGACCGGCTGGCCGCCGCCCGTTCCCGTCTGCGCCGACTTCACGAAGAGGAGCGTTCTGCCCGTCGCTACCTTGCGCCAGATCCGGCGGAACTTCTGCGAATTGCAGGCGCCGGCGAGCGCCCGCGCGCCCCGGAGCCGCGGCTGTGGGAACGCCGCCTGAGCGATGACGATGCGCTAGAACTGCGGTTAGGGGTCGGCGTAATACCAGCCGCCAGTCAGGCGCGCATCGCTCAGGGATCGCTGGCCGATCGCCGCCTTGATCAACTGGTAAATGAATGTTCGTTCCTCCACCAGGTGCCGATCTGTATCCCGCTCATCCAGCTCGGTTCACTTGGCATCGCCGGCCCGCGCACTGCCGCGCTAGGCATCACCTGGGCGATGCTTGCGCAGGCAGTCACGCTGCACGCGCCCACTGAGCTACGACTGGCCCTGGTCGCCACCCCGGCAACGGCACGTGACTGGCAATGGCTGGCGCGCCTGCCCCACGCTCATGCGCCCAATGAGGAGCAGCAGAACGCGGTCGCGGTCGCAGCCGAACCGGCGACAATCGAGCGCCTTCTCACCCGCCTGCTCGACGAATTAAGCCGCCGACGCGAGTCAGGATCGGCAACCGCGATGCCAATCGTGATCATTGTCGATGGCGCGCCGCTGGTGAGCGCGCACACTGCGCTTGGTCAACTGCTGCGCGACGGCGGCCCTCACCAGATCATCGTCATCGTGCTGACCAGTGACTGGTCGCAGGTACCCGAACATTGCGCTGCCGTGGTTGAGGTCGATCAACGGATCGGTCGCTGGACACGCGCCGGAGAGGCGTGGCCGACGACGCCGTTTCAGCCTGATCTGCTGGAATACCGCCAGATGGAACAACTGGCACGACGCCTCGCGACGATTCGCCTGCGCGAGATTGGGAGTGGCAGCAACCTGCCGCGCGCCGTGCGCCTGCTCGATCTGCTGAGCGCTGCGCTCGACGCTGCTCACAGCATTCCACCGCCGTGGTTGCGCCCGCCGGAAACCGCCTGGCAGAGCGAGGCGCCGATCGGCGCGTTGAGCGAAGAGAAACCATTCTATCTCAATCTCAACGAACAGTGCCATGGGCCACACGGGATCATTGCCGGTGCGACCGGCACCGGCAAGAGTGTGTTATTGCAAACGATCATTGCCACGCTGGCAACCATGCACGGCCCCGATCGCCTGCAACTGCTGTTAATCGACTTCAAAGGCGGCGCAGCGCTGGCGCCATTTGCGCACCTGCCCCACACTACCGGGCTGGTCACCGATCTCGATGGACGCATGGCAGCGCGCGCGATTGCGGCGATCAGCAGCGAATTGCGACGGCGCAAAGCTGAATTGCGTCGCGCCTCTGAGCGTTACGGCGCGCACGTCGAGAACATCGCCGATTACCGGGCGTTGGCGGCGCGCGCGCCGCTCGATCCGCTGCCCAATCTCCTCATTGTGCTCGATGAGTTCGACGAGATGGTGCGGAGCCACCCCGATTTCGTCAGCGCGCTGGTGCGCGTGGTCAAACAAGGCCGCTCACTGGGGGTTCATCTCTTGATTGCCACTCAGCAACCAGCGCGAGTGGTCAGCGACGAAATCCGCAGCCAGCTCAGCTACTTCATTGCACTGCGCCTGGGCAGCAGCGAGGATAGCCGCGAGATGCTGCAACGTCCTGATGCGGCGTTCCTGCCGGCCCAACTGCCCGGACGCGCCTACCTGCGTTGCGGCAATGAGGTGCGCCTGTTGCAGGTGGCCCGGCTGGCAACCCAACCCGATGGACAGAGCGATCTGGAGTGGTTGACGCAACGGTTGCGCGCGGCTGGTCAGCGCTATCTGACCGAGATCGGCTGGCAGCCATCCCCAATCTGGCAGCCGCCGCTCCCGACGCGACTGGCGCTTGAAGCAATGGCAAGCGAACAGCAAGTCGTTGTTGGCCTGATGGACATCCCGCAACTGAGTCGGCAAGAATTGTTGCGCATCGAGCTGAGCGCCGGTCATCTGGCCGTTGTTGGCGGACCGGGCAGCGGCAAGAGCCTGACCCTGGCCCGGATCGTGCTTGATCTGGCAGCGCGTCTATCGCCTGCCGACCTCTGGTGCTATCTCATCGATGGCGATGGGCGCGCGCTGAGTCTGCTGGCCGGTCTGCCGCACATCGGCGCGCTGGCGCGTCCGTTCGAGCGCGAGGCGCTCCTGACCCTTTTCCGGCAACTGGAACAACTCTTGCGGACACGACGGGCGCGGATCGCTAACGGGCAACCGCCTGGCCCCCCCATCTTGCTGGTAATCGACCGGCTGGCCGGTATGCGCGATGAACTGCGCGATGCTTTTGGCGAAAGCGATCTGGCGGAACTGGTTCGTCTCGCGCGCGGCGGGCGCGATCTCGGTTTGCATCTGATTGTCAGCGCTGAGCGACTGGCCGATCTTCCCTATCGGCTGGCAGCGCAATTCGACCAGCGGCTGGCGCTGCGGTTGCCCGACAGCGCCGACTATGCCGATCTGTTTGGACAGCGGCCAGCAGCGCAATTGCCGCCAGCGCTGCCTGGACGAGGGTTCTGGCCTCACCCTGACGAGGGATTGGTGGAAGTGCAGGTAGCCCTGCCTGCTAGCGGCGCTGATGCCAGCGATAGCCGGGAAGTCGGGCTGGCCATCCGTGAGCGGGTCACCCACCTGGCCGCCCGCTGGGCGACGTGCAGTGATCGTCCGCCACCGCTGGCCTTGCTACCTGAGCGCGTATCAGCAGCCCGGTTACCGGCAGCCGCTCACGCCGACGGGACGATCAGCATACCATACGGATTGATAGCCGATCCCCCAGGCACTGCCATGCTCAGGTTCAACGACACTGCTGCGCACGCGCTGATTGCCGGCCCGCGCCGCAGCGGAAAGAGTGCGGCGCTGATCACGCTGGCTCATTCTGCGACTACGCTCGCCGGGTTGCGCCTGATCATCATCGACGGCCCGCGTCGCAGCCTGCACAGTCTACGCGCGCTCACTCATCCACATCGTTACGTTGATGGGGAACGCGAACTGGCAGCGCTCAGCGCTGAGCTGGCCGATTGGCGTCGCCATCCCTTCGATCACACCCTGATCCTGATCGACGATTACCATCTCTGCCGCGAACGCTGGAGCGAGCACTTCAGCCAGAGCTACGGGGCGACCGCCAATCTGTACAGCCACCTGATCGAGCTGGCGCAAACCGGCGCTGAACCATTCCACCTGCTCGTCGCCGCCGACATCCCCTACGCCGACGATCCCCTCCTGCGCGCGCTCGATGGCGGACGCAACGGGATCGTCCTCTGGCCGGGGCGCTATGATGCGGGCGCGCGCCTGCTTGGCGTGAGTCTGCCGTTGCTCGAACAACGCAACCTCGATCAACCACCAGGACGGGCAGTGCTGGTCAATGGCGATGGCGAACCGCTGATGGTCCAGATTGCAGTGTAGTGGCGAAGATATTCATCCGACAGCGAGCAATCGCGGGATGATTGCACCACCAAGGAGCGAAGCTCATCGCCTCATGCTCTCCATCACGGGGGGCGTGACGGCCCAATAGGTGACGATGGCTCTACCGACAGCGCGCGAGCGCGCAGTACTTCCTGCGTTCCAGCCCCATCCGCCCGCCTGAGCAGCAGATTGCCACGCCGCGCTGCACGCGGCTCGCAATGACCTACCGGGGATCGAGCGCGAGAGCGCCCGCAGCAATCTCCGGCGAGAGCGACACGCATGCCTCACCGCCCACCCCGCGCGTGAGGCGGGAGCATGCCGCGCTGCCACGCTCCCGGTTAGACTTAGGTGTGTCATAAGCCATCCCAAAGCAGCAGGGTATGCGTGGCTGCCTGATACGTGACAATGTATCTAAAGCTGGCGCCAGAGGCTGACCATAATGCGCAACAGCCGAAACGCTCTGCATTCGCTGACTCTAGCCGACCGGCTGACCGAAGACCTCGCTGATGATCGTTTCGATCGGCGGTTCGGCGATATTTACGTCGGCCACCGGCAATTCGGCCAGCAGCCGCGCCCCGATGCGGGTCGTTTCATGGCGCGCAACGCTCAGCTCGACTTCCAGGCCATCGTGGCGGGTGACAACGCCGTAGGCGGCCAGTGTAGCCGTATCGACCGGCTCACTGAGCACGAGGTGGATTGTCTTGTGCGGCGCCATCTGCTCGACCATTCGTTGCAGATTGCCGTCGTACAGCAGCCGTCCGTGGTTGATCACGATTACGCGCCGGCAGAGCGCGGTTACATCGGCCATGTAGTGGCTGGTGAGCAAGACCGTTGCGCCATAGCGCCGGTTGTACTCGGCCACGAATTCGCGCACCCGCGCCTGCATCGTGACGTCGAGACCGATGGTTGGCTCGTCGAGAAACAGCACGCGCGGGCAATGGAGCAGGGCGGCGGCCAGTTCACACTTCATCCGTTCGCCCAGACTGAGCTTGCGCACCTGTTTGTTGAGCAGATCACCCAGATCGAGCAGATCGATCAGCTCGCGCAGCGTCTGTTGATATTCTGCGCGCGGCACCTCGAAGATGACACGATTGACCTCGAAGGTTTCGATAGCGGGCAGATCCCAGAGTAGTTGCTGCTTTTGCCCCATCACCAGTGTGATCTGCTTGAGAAAGGCGGTCTGGCGCGCAAAAGGGGTATACCCGAGCACCCGCACTTCGCCGGCAGTCGGATGGAGCAGACCGGCCAGCACTTTGAGCGTGGTAGTTTTGCCGGCGCCATTGGGGCCGAGAAATCCGACCACTTCGCCAGGCGCAATGGTAAAGTCAATTCCATCGACCGCCTTGACCGTCTCGTAGCGCCGGCGCACGAACGAGCGCAACGATCCGGCCAGACCGGCCTCTTTGCGATGCACCTGATAATATTTGCGCAGACCGCGCACTTCGATCGACATCGCTCACCACCCGCGAGTAACTTCAAGAAAGCGTTTTGCAACCCGCATCCAGTCGAATTGATCGACATACTGTCGGCCAAAGGCGCCGTAGCGCTGGCGCAGGGCCGGATCGGCAAGCAGGGTAGCCAGCGCGTCAGTTAGCGCCGCCACGTCGCCGGGATTCGTCAGCAGGCCGGCCTCGCCGTGAGGCACCACTTCGGGGATTGCCGCCGCCATAGTGGCCACGATCGGCAAGCCCGCCGCCATCGCCTCCAGGAAGACGATGCCAAATCCTTCCTGGACACTGGGCAGACAGAAGAGATCGGCGCGGTAATACCAGGCTTTGACCGCCTCATCATCGGGCAGCGCGCCGAGCAAGCGGCACGACGAACCGAGCGCCAGCTCGTCGGCCAGGGCACGCAACCGCTGATGTTCCGGGCCGTCGCCGATGATGACCAGCTCAGCGGCGGGAAATTGCGGACGCAACCGGGCAAAGGCGTGAAGGAGATCGGCCACCCGCTTGCGCGGATACTGGCGGGCCACGCAGAGGATCGTCTGCCCGGCAGAGCGGTGCGGCGGCGCAGGCCAGCGCGCCAGATCGATCCCCTCTGGCACCAGTCGCATCCGTTCGACCGGAACCCCGTAGTGGCGCTGGATACTTTGCTGACAATAGCGGCTGGTGGTAATAACCAGAGGAGCGCGGCGCGCGTTGATCCGCTCTAGCCGCGAGAGCATCCAGAGCAACCGCCGCACGTTGCCGCGTTCGTGTTGCAGCTCTTCGGCAATCACGCCCTTGATACTGCATACATACGGGGTTAAAGCGCGGCCAGACACCAGCACGCCGTCAATATCGACTCCCACCACAAGATCGTAGGGCAGTGCCCGCACCAGGGCTGGCACATACAGATTGAACAATAGTCGGCGCGCAGTGAGATTGGATGGCCAGGCGACCAGCGGCGCGATCCGCGTGACGTGATGGCCGTGCGCCTGCAAAGCGCGCCCCAGACCGCCGATTGCTGCGGCGGTGCCGCTTCCTTCGGCGACCTGTTGCAACCACGAATCGAGAAAAGCGATACGCATAGGGTGATGATGTTTCCGTTCTATCCGGCGGTTGGGATGACCGTACCCTGCTTATGCATACGTTGCGGGCAGGCATTGCAGTATAGCACTAAACTGCTACCTGTCGGCCTGTAGCAGCCGACGCTTCAGGCCAGTATACCGCTGCTCGACATTGGCGGCGGCCACAGCAGCGGCGACTGCGCGGCGATCGCCGACAATCACTGCCAACTGACGGGCGCGCGTAACGGCGGTGTAGAGCAGATTGCGCTGAAGCAGCGGCTGATGCGCGAGCAGGAGCGGCGCCACCACCACCGGATACTCGCTGCCCTGACTCTTGTGGACGCTGAGCGCATAAGCGAGCGCAAGATCATCGAGATCGAGGCCGCTGTAGCGGATCGCGCGCCCATCTTCAAACCGCACCACAACCTGCTGCTCTTCAGGATGAATGGCAATCACTTCGCCCACGTCGCCGTTGTACACCTCGCGTTCGTAATCATTGCGCTGCTGGATGACGCGGTCTCCAACCCGAAAGATGGCAGCGCCGCTGCGATACTCAGCCACACCGGGACGCGGCGGATTGAGCGCGGCCTGCAAGGCGGCATTGAGCGCCGCGACACCGGCCACCCCTTTGTGGGTCGGACTGAGCACCTGAATATCGCGTTTCGGGTCAAAGCCGAACCGCCGCGGAATCCGCTCGGTCACCAGTTCGACGGTCAGTTCAGCGCAACGTTCGGGCGTAGGAGCGGCGAAGAAGTAGAAGTCATCGTGACCGCCCCATTCCGGCAGCAATCCGTCGTTGATCCGGCGGGCGTTGGCCGCAATGCCGCTCCCGGCAGCCTGGCGAAAGATGGCATCGAGATGCACCCGCGGCAGGATCGCGCTCTCGATCAGATCGCCAAGGACACGGCCTGGGCCGACGCTTGGCAGTTGATCGGCATCACCAACGATCAGCAGATGCGCGCCGGTTGGCACCGCCTTCAAGAGTTGATTGGCCAGCACCACATCGAGCATACTGGCCTCGTCAATCACCAGCAGATCGCAGCTCAGCGGATTCTCGGCGTTGCGCCGAAACTCACCGTCGGGACTATACTCAAGCAGGCGATGGATGGTGCGAGCTTCCAAACCGGTGGCTTCGCTCAACCGCCGCGCAGCCCGTCCGGTTGGCGCGGCCAGCAGCGGATGGTAGCCGCGGGCGCGGAGCAGCATGACCAGCGCGCGCAGACTGGTCGTTTTGCCCGTGCCCGGCCCGCCGGTCAGGAGTGTCACCGGTCGGGTCAGGGCAGACTGGACGGCTGCGCGCTGTTGCAGACTCAGGTTGAGGCCGCGACGAGTGGCGAGATGGTCGAATACCGCATCCCAGCGACTGACGGCGTACTGCGCTGCCATTGGCGATGGCTGGCGGAGCAGACGGCGAATGGCATTGGCAACGCCTATCTCAGCAAAGGCAAGCGGCGGCAGGTAGACTGGCAGCTCTTCCGGCGTCGTGGTCACCAGCGGATCAGGCCACACCTGACCGGTGGCCGCCATTGACTCCAGCACCTCTTCTACCAGCTCGGCGGAAACATCAAGCACAGCGGCAGCGCGCGCGACCAGGATACGCGCCGGCAGATAGCAATGACCCTCGTCGGACGCCTGGCCCAGCACAAAACGGACGCCAGCCGCGATTCGCCGTCGGTCATCGCGGGCGATGCCAAGACCGGCAGCGATAGCATCGGCAGTGCGAAAGCCAACCCCATCGACCTCATCGGCCAGCCGGTATGGTTCCTGCTGCACCACAGCCAGCGCGCCATCACCATAATGCTTGTAGATGCGCACAGCCACACCGGTCGGCAAACCAAGGTCTTGCAACAGCAGCATCAGGTCTTTGATCCGCTGCTGCTCGCGCCATGCCTCTACGATGAGGAGCGCCTTCTTCCGCCCCAATCCCGGCACTTCACGCAATCGCTCCGGTTCACGGTCGAGCACATCGAGCGTATACCTGCCAAAGGTCTCGGTGATCCGTTTCGCGGTCGCCGGCCCCACGCCCTTAATCAAACCGCTGCCCAGATAGCGCCGGATGCCGTCGATTGTGGCCGGCAGACGACTATGGTAGCGCGTAACGCTAAACTGACGACCATGGGTGGGATGGTCACGCCATTCCCCTTCAAGATTGAGGTGTTCACCCGGTTGCACGCCAATCAGTCGGCCCACAATGGTCACCAAATGGCGTTTACCGGCTGGACGCAGTTGGGCGACGGTATAGCCATCGCTCTCGCTCTGGAAGGTGATTCGTTCGAGAATACCGTCAAGTTGGGGCATAGATTCGGTTGCCGAGAGCCATCGCGCGCGACCCGACGATGGGTGATGAGCTGTTCTATTGTAGCCTGACCTGTTTCAGCCATGCAAGCGCCGGAGACGAGCAAACCGGTGCGATTGCCTTGCCTCGCCACGCTGCTATGAATGGGATCGCGTCACAAACGCGCGAAGTTCACGAAGGGCACGCTGATGGCTCTGCTATCACAGTTCGTTCCTTATGGCAACGAGACACGATCCCGCCGTGCCCAGGTCATTGCGCGCTGCGCGCGGCGTGGTCATCCCCTGCGCCAGCGCGTGCCATGCGCTCACCGATCGCGCTGCGACCGGAACACCGCAGTCCGACAATCCCTGCTGCGCGCGAAGGCGGTGTGCGGCGAGACGCCATTCCTGCTGTTAGAGAAGAAACCTGCGGGCGCGGCGCTCCCTCGCAACGCTATTGCATCACGTCAACACGCCACTTCCTGCAATTGACAGGCCAGCGCCTGGCGAGGAACGCCGCAGATCGATCCGTCGATGTACAATAGAACGCAAAGGCACGACACGGAGCCAGCAATGAAAGAACAGAGTCTCTTCTGGCCAGCGCTACTGATCACATTTCTGATTACCATTCCGCTGACAGCGATCAGCGACCAGATCGGCCAGCGTACCGGATGGCAGTCATTCTGGCTGAGCAGCGCCAGCATGCTGGTTGGGATGGAAGCGGTTGCCCTGCGCACCCGCATGGTGGCCGGTCTGCACGAGACCCAGGGAGGGGCGTTGCGCTACCTCGCCGCTGAGATCTTTGGCCTGGCGGCGCTGGCCCGCATTGTGGCCACGCTTGGGCAGGGCGCTGACGGATGGCGCGCGATGACGCTATGGATCATCGACCCGCTAGCCGCGTTTGACACCCCGTTTCTGCTCTGTCTGTTCACGTTGCTGTCGGTCGCGTTGATCAGCCGCGGCGGCATCGCTGCCATTGCCGCGCTGACCCCCAACCCTCCGCTAAAGACACCGGCGCAAAGCCTCGATCTCCTTTTCTTTCGCAGCGATGCGAGCGCGCGGCGGCGCGAGGCAGTGGCTGCGCTGACCCGGGGAGTAGCATGGGGCGCAACTATCCTGATCTTCAGTCAGAAGTGGGGTGATACCGATCAGACGTGGTTTAGTCTGGCAATGAGCAGAACAGCGATCTTTCTGATTGGCGGTCTGTTCCTGATTGCGCTGGCGCAACGGCGCGCCTTGCTGGCCGAATGGCAGAGTGACGGCGTCGAGATTGATCCCAACGTCAGCCGACGCCTGGGAATGATCAACGCGGGTGTGATCGTCTTGCTGGCGCTGCTGGCAATCTTTTTGCCCGTCAATCTCGCATCGGCCATACCGGAAGAGTGGCAGCAGGCTGTGATGTTCATCATCGGGATGGTTCTCTTCATCGCCACCATTCTGTCACTGCTCTTCATCGGTCTGTTAAGCCTCCTCTTCCTGTTGCCGATCCTCTTGCTGATGCTGCTCATGCGCAGCAACGAGAACGCCGGCCCAGTCCGGCTGCCGCCTCCAGTTCCGATGGAGGCTATGGCAGCGGTATCTGACCCACCGATCTGGCCAGGGATCATCTTCTGGCTCTGCATTGCCATCCTAACCGCCCTAGCCTTTTGGACGATTCTGCGGCGACAGACGTGGGCGCGCTACGGCTGGCAGCAGACGACCAACCATCTGCGTCGGTGGCTAACGCATTTGCGGCACATCCGCTGGTACCGTCGCCGCCCGTCGCGCCCGCGCAACCGGCGACCCGCAGTATCGGCGCAGCCGCGCGCGCCAATCGATGCGATCATCGCCAGCTACCATGCGGCGCTGCGCTACGCTGCCGAACGCGGATTTCCCCGCCAACCGCCGCAAACACCCACCGAGTTTGCGGAAGCGGTTGACCCGCATCTACCCGATGGAAAGGAAGAGCTGCGCGCGCTCACAAACGCCTACCAGCGCGCCGCTTACGCCGGTCGTCCATCGGATCGCGCCGAACAGCGTCAGATCAGCGATCTGTTGCGCCGGTTTCGGCGGAAATTGCGCTAGCGTGACAACGAGATATTGCGGGAGGATTGGGCCACAAAGGCACGAAGCTCACAAGGACTGAACGAACGTTGTCCAGCCCCTGGCGCTTGCGCAGGCACTGAGTCACGATCAGGGGTGGGGGGAAAGCCGCTGTGATGCGCCCTCGTGGAAAATCTTGCCATCAGCAACCAGGGTTCGCAACATAAAGGCGCGCAAAGGTCATGCTGATGGTGCATTCAATCCTTATACCAACTTTAGGTGTCCAATCATCTTCAGATCAGCGCGCGGCGCTTCCCGCGCTCCAGCGCTATCCATTTGCCGGAGGAGGAGCGCGCCGCGCCGCCCCGATCCATGTCATTGCGCGGGCGCGTCAGCGCCCGCAGCAATCCCCCGCGTCAGCGGGATTCATGCCCCAGCGCCCGCTTCTGCTCTCCCCTCTCCCAGCGGGGGTGGGTGATGGTTGCACCACAAAGGCACGAAGGTTCCGCTCCCCTCTGGTATCATGCAGCTCCCACTGGGAGAGGGGGTGGGGTGAGGGCGAGCAAGAGATGAGCACGCCGCTCTCCCGGTCATCCCAACGTTCGGCGCGCGCTCCGCTCTGCCCCAACAACTGCTCTCCGGAGCGCTCCCACCGCATCCTGCTCGCTGAGGCAGCGTTGGCGTGGCTGACCGATACGTGACCATCTATCTAAAGTCGGTAGTAGTGCCGGAATGCTGGTGTTGGATGGCAGACGGGCATCGAGTAGCGCAGCCGCATGGTAATGCGGCTGATCGGGCGCAGTGCCGGTCAACCACCGATCAGCGCCTGATGTTGCCGTCTGATCGGGGATTCGTCTTGCCGAGGCGCGGCAACCGGGATCGTTGTGATGCCGCTATGAGCGATCGGTTGCTCGCCAAGCATCAACAACAACCAGAAGCTGATCGCCAGATCGGGCCAGAAGTAGAAGGCATCGACCATGCCATGCGCCAGTGCGCCCGCCATAGTTGCTGCCGCGCCGACCGCAATCGCCGAGGCGGGCTGGCGACGGGGCGCGCTCAGGATGCGCCATGCGCCCCAGGCGAGACCGAACAGCAATAATGGCCCGCCCCGCAACAGCGCATCGAGGATGAGGTTATGCGGATGAGCCGTATAGACCTCAGTGGTATTCAACAGGGCCGGATCGATGTAGCGCTGATAAACGATGAGAAACTGATCGAGGCCGATGCCGAGCGGATGATCGAGCAGCATTGCCAGCGCAGCGCGCCAGGTGCTCAGGCGAATGGCGCTGCTGCCGGTGAAGAGACTGAGTCGCTCAATGCCGAGCAGCGCCAGGCCGATGCCAGCCAGGGCCAGCGCAGCGATGCCGCCAACCACGACCCAGCGCCGGTAGCGTCGCGCGCCGAGCAGTGTTACCAGCACACCCGCAGCAATCAGCGCGCCGAGATAGGCGCCACGCGAGAACGAGACGACCAGCGCCGCCAGCGTCAATGCGGCGCAACCGGCCAGGGCAACGGCCAGCCAGCGCGCGCGCCGCAACCATGCTACCCAGGCCAGCGCCGCAGCCAGCGGCCAGACCCGACCCATTGCCAGCCCCAGATTATTGGGATGGCCGTAGAAACCGGTGGCGCGCACCACCCCTTCTGTCGCAACCAGATCGGTACTGTAGCCAATCTTGATCCCGAACCACGGCGCCAGATTGATGCCGCCCACCTGAGCCAGCGCCACCAGCCCTGAGATAGCGCCGGCAACCAGCCAGCCAATCAGTGCCGGGAGAAGAGTCGATCGCCCCTGACGCTCGTGCCACCAGAGCAGCGCAGCGAAGAGCAACGGCTCAACGATCATCCAGCGCAGCTCGCGCAGTGCCGGGCCGCGCGCTTCGGCGATTGCCACTCCCCACCCACCGGCGAGCAGCACCAGCAATGCCGGCCCACATGCCCGCCAGTCTACACGCGCCGGCCAACGCCAGCGCCGCCAATCGCGCAGCATCGTCGCCACAGCAGCGATCAGCAACACCACCTCGTGCAGCGGCAGATAGATCCCGCTCTCACGGATGCCAAACCGCGCATCGAACAGACCCTTAGGAAGAAAATAAAGCGGCGCCGTGACCGTCACCCAGCGCAGCGCCAGATCGGGCCGGGCCAGCGCCAGACCGATGAAGGGCAACAAGCCGAGCATGGTCAGCGGAAGCTGGGCTGAAGCGCGATAAGCCACGGCCAGCGTCACCCCTTGCAGAACGAAGATGAGCCACTCGCGCCGCCGAGGAGCGAGCTGTTGCCAGCGTTGCCACCAGTGATCGAGCAAAGTCAGGGATGCGCGCAAAGCGAGCGCGCTGGTCACGGCCAGCGCCGCAAACAACGCCAGCGGCCCATAATCACCGACAGGCCGCCACGGCAATGCGCGCGCAACGACAAAACCGGTCGGCGGCGGACCGCCCCGTATCACCAGCGTATGGGTCTGATCGGGCAACCCACGCAACGCATTGTCAACCAGGGTCACCGGCTTCCCATCAAGCAGGGCGCTCGTCGGCGCGCCCCCACGCAGCGCCAGATCGGTACCGGCAAAGCGCACCTGCCAGCCGCCATCGACCGCGACCACCGCCGGATGACTCCAGTGATGCACTCCCACCCCGGCCACTACCGGCGCGTGGGCATATTCGCGCAGAATCTCATACGATGGCAGCCGCTGCCAATCACGGCTGACCAGGGCAAAATACGGCGTTGGATCATCGGGATGCGGCTCGGCATAGCCGCCAAAGCGCAACATCCAGACATTCATCACCCCCATCCAGGGCCACTCGCGGCGCGCGCGCTCGATCTGCGCAACCAGATAGGCCCCCTTTGTCGCTTCATCGACGGGCGGTCCCCAGACAAAACGCCGGTCTGGCGGAATCGTCTCAGGCGCTGCGTTGTACCCGAACTCGGTCACCCACACCGGCGTCGCCACATCGCCGTGACGCTCCATCACCTCGCGCAGCAACACCACGCGACTGACATCATTGCGGGTATCGAGCGGACGATCCCAGCGCCAGTTGGCGCGATCGCGCAGAAAGACATAGCGATGTTCGCTGGGAGGCTGACCGAGACCGTAATTCTGCGCCGCCATGATGTCAAAATAGGCGGCGCCGCCCAGGGTATAGACGGCATCGAGATACTCCAGTTCGGTCATCGGCGCGCGCGGATCGAGGCCATCGGTGGGCGCCAGCCCCGGAAAGATCACTACTGCCTCGGGATTCGCGGCTTTGACTGCCTCATAGCCTACCCGCAACAACGCGAGAAAATCGGCTGGCCGCGGTTCCTGCCAGCCCCACTCATTCTTCAGGTTCGGCTCATTCCAGATCTGAAAAAACCGCACCTGCCCGCGATAGCGGCTGACCAGCGCAGCGAGAAACCGCCCGTAATCGGCCAGATCATCGGGCGGCCCGGTCGAATGGCCATCGACCAGCAACCCGGCCTGAAACTCCGGGGTTGAGCGGCCCTGCTCACGCGCCCAATCCGGCGGACGATCAACCCGCATGATCAGATCGATACCCTGCGCAGTCGCTGCGGCCACGATCCGATCATATTTCGCCCAACTCGACACTACCCCAATCGTTGCCTCATTCCGCCGATCGGTAAAATCGCCCCGGCCATGGATCTCGATATCCTCCCAGGGCACCTGCATCCGCACGTAGCGCGCCCCCAGCTCACGCGCAAGCGCAAAGGTGCGCTCAACCGCCGCCGGATCAGGCTCGACGTGCAGATTGAACACATTGACACCCAGCGCCGGGCCATCGGTGAAGGGAAACGGTTCAGCAAGCGGCGGCGACGAGGCGACCCCGCGCAATGCCGCATTATCGAGCCAGACCGTTACCGCCAGCGTCGCGGTGAGCGCAGCCAACAGGATCAGACGAGTAAACGCAGTACGCATAGCGCAGCGAGTATAGACGGAGCAAGAGGAAGAGTCAAATGGGGGGAGGAAGTTGGGGAGGAGTCTTGCATCTCTGGTATAATTTCATATATCTACTCTGTCTTCGCATAACCTATTGCTGGAATATATATGCCTCTTCCACAATCTGATGCGCACCAGTTTACTTTTAGCGGTCACGAAACGTTCACCCTGCGCAGTAACTGGCTCAAAAAGGCTTTT
>FWWL01004326.1_pt1 | contig 24228 bp, 9 predicted proteins | sample 2228331 | NCBI WGS metagenome assembly FWWL01 (sample SAMEA103939775, study PRJEB20133) | metagenome | reverse complement strand
ACCCCAACCGCACGAACGTGCTCGGCATTCGCGCCTATCCGTCGATTAAAGATGTGCCGGATCAGGTCGACCTGGCCGTGATCGTGACGCCGGCGCCGACGGTGCCGGGCGTCATCGCAGAATGCGTCGAGGCCGGCGTCAAAGGAGCGATCATCATCTCCGCCGGCTTCAAAGAGACGGGCGAAGAGGGCGCTAAGTTGGAACAGCAGATCCTGGAGATCGCCCGCAACGCACAGATGCGCATCATCGGCCCGAACTGTCTGGGCGTGATGAGCCCGCTCACCGGCATCAACGCCACCTTCGCCAAAGGCATGGCGCTGCCGGGCAGCGTCGGCTTCATCAGCCAAAGCGGCGCGCTCTGCACCTCGGTGCTCGACTGGAGCCTGGAGGAGAACGTCGGCTTCAGCGCCTTCGTGTCGATCGGCTCGATGCTCGATGTGGACTGGGCGGATTTGATCTACTATCTCGGCGATGACCCGCGCACCAAGGCCATCGTGATGTACATGGAGACGATCGGCGACGCGCGGCGCTTTCTCTCCGCGGCGCGCGAGGTCGCGCTCGCCAAGCCGATCATCGTGATCAAAGCCGGCCGCACCGCCGCCGCCGCCAAAGCCGCCGCCTCGCACACCGGGTCGCTCGCCGGCAGCGACGACGTGCTCGACGCCGCCTTCCGCCGCGTGGGCGTGCTGCGCGTCGACCGCATCGCCGACATCTTCTACATGGCGGAAGTGCTTTCCAAACAGCCGCGCGCCCAGGGCCCCAACCTCACGATCGTCACCAACGCTGGCGGGCCAGGCGTGCTCGCCACTGATGCGCTCATTTTGGGCGGCGGCAAGTTGACCGAACTCTCCGAACAGACGCTCGCCGAGTTGAACAGCTTCCTGCCGCCGGCCTGGAGCCATGGCAACCCGATCGACATTCTGGGAGACGCCAGCCCGGAGCGCTACGCCAAGGCGCTCGAGGTGGCGGCCAAGGACAAGCAGGCCGACGGCCTGTTGGTGATCCTGACGCCCCAGGACATGACCGACCCCACGCGCACCGCAGAGGAGGTTCGCAAGGTGGCCCCCACGTTGGGGAACAAGCCGCTGCTGGCCAGCTGGATGGGCGGCGCCGACGTCGCCGCCGGCATCTCCATCCTCAACCGCGCCAGCATCCCCACCTTCCCCTATCCGGACACGGCGGCGCAGGTCTTCAACTACATGTGGCGCTACAGCTACAACCTGAAAGGCATCTACGAAACGCCTTCGTTGCCGGTGGCCAGCGAAGCCGAGGCCATGCATCGCAACCGGGCGCGACGCCTGATCGATCAGGTGCGCGAAAAAGGACGCACGATCCTGACCGAGTTCGAGTCCAAGCAGATCTTCGCCGCCTACGGCATTCCCACCGTCGAGACTCGCCTCGCTCTCACCGTCGACGAAGCGGTCAAGGAGGCGCAGGCGATCGGGTATCCGGTGGTGCTCAAACTCAACTCCGAGACGATCACGCACAAATCGGACGTCAAAGGCGTGCAGCTCAATTTGCAGAATGAAGAGGCGGTGCGCAGGGCTTTTGAGGAAATTCGCACCGCCGTCACAGCACGACACGGCGCGCAGCATTTCCAGGGCGTCACCGTGCAACCCATGGTGAAGTTAGATGGCTACGAGCTGATTATCGGCAGCAGCATCGACCCGCAGTTTGGGCCGGTCTTGCTCTTCGGCACAGGCGGCGTGCTCGTCGAGGTCTATCGAGACCGCGCGTTGGGGCTTCCTCCGCTGAACACCACGCTGGCGCGACGCATGATGGAGCAAACAAAAATCTGGGAGGCGCTGCAGGGCGTCCGCGGGCGCAAGCCGGTGGACACCGAGGCGCTGGCGCGGCTGCTCGTGCGCTTCAGTCAACTCGTCGTCGAACAGCGCTGGATCAAAGAGATCGACATCAACCCGCTGCTGGCCTCGCCGGAGCAGATCGTCGCGCTCGACGCTCGCATCGTCCTGCACGACCCGGAGATGAGCGAGGAGGAGCTGCCGCGCCCTGCCATCCGCCCCTACCCGGCGCAATACAGCGGCTCTTTCACCCTGCAGAATCAGGAAGAGGTGTACATCCGCCCCATCCGTCCAGAAGATGAGCCGATGATGGCCTCCTTCAACCGCACGCTTTCGCCCTACAGCATCTACCTGCGCTACTTCCATCCTGTCTCGCCGGCGCAGTTGATGTCTCATGAGCAGCTTGCGATGCTCTGTTTCATCGACTATGACCGGGAAATGGCGCTTGTGGCCGAGCGCAGAGACGACCGCGGCCGCGTGCAGATTGTAGGCATGGGGCAGCTGACCAAACTGCAGGGGACGAACGACGGCGAATTCGCCATCCTAATCAGCGATCAATATCAGCGCACCGGATTGGGAACCGAGCTGCTCAGACGCCTGATTCAGATCGGTCGCGATGAAAAGCTCGATCGCATCGTCGCCGAGATTCTGCCGGAGAACGAGGGCATGCGCCGCATCTGCCAGAAACTCGGCTTTAGCTTCAGCAGAGTGCCGGGCAGCAACGTGATCTTTGCGGAGCTTCCCTTGCACGCACACAACGGAGGCGCGGCTCCCCAGCCACACGCCGCCGATAGAGCGTAGGCCGGTGGGTTGACCGACGAAGCACACTTCGAGCCGGCGCTGACAAGATTGTCGGATTAAAGCGCGGCCGCCTCGTAGGCGAAGCATGCATCTTCCAGGAAGCTCTGAAGCTTCCTGGAAGACTGCGGCGAGCATTTCATGCCGCTTTGCATACCAGCGCCGCCTAGGCCATCTGCATCCAGGCTTCCATGGCGGCGTCCAGCTCCGCCTCGGTCTCCGCATACGCCCGACCGATTTGCTGGATCGCGTCGAGGTCCTGCGCTTCGGTCGCCGCATGGAGCGCCTTTTCCAGCTCAACGAGGCGCGCCTCCAGCATGTGCACTCGACTCTCCGCTTCGGCGATGGCCCGCGCCCGGCGACGCTCTTCGGCGCGCATCTGTTTGCCGACCTCGTAGTCGTTGCGCCGGTCTGATTGCACGGGCGCATTCTGCCTGGCGCGCTCGGCGGCCTGTTGGCGGGCTGCCTGCAGCTCGGCGTAGGTTCCTGGAAAGACCTCCAAGCGCCCATTGCGCAGCTCCCACACCTGCGTCGCCAGGCGGTCGATCAGATAGCGGTCGTGCGAGACGAGCAGGATCGTGCCGTCGAACTCTTCGAGCACCTGCTGCAGCACCTCCTGCGCCGGGATGTCGAGGTGGTTGCTCGGCTCGTCCAGCAGCAGGAAGTTGGCGCCTTCGAGCGCCAGGATGGCCAGCGCCAGCCGCGCCCGCTCGCCGCCGCTGAGCAGCCGCACCGGCTTGAAGACATCCTCCCCTCGGAAAAGATAGTGCGCCAGATAGTCGCGCGCCGGGCCGAGCAACATCTGCTTGTGGCGGAGCAGCTCATCGAGCACCGTGTTGTCCGGATTCAATCGCTCGTGCGCCTGAGAGAAGTAGCCGATCTTCAGGCTGGCGCCGAACTTGATTTGGCCTGCAAGCGGCGCCAGCTCGCCCATCAACGTGCGCAAGAAGGTCGTCTTGCCGCTGCCGTTGGGGCCGATCAGCGCGGCGCACTCCCCGCGTTCGAGCGTGAGCGGCTCGGCGGTGAAGAGCGTTTTGCCCGGATAGCCGATCGTCAGTGCAGTCGTGCGCAGGACGAGGTTGCCGCTGCGCAGCGTCGATTTGAGCTTGAGGTTGAGCTGAGGCGGTCGCACCAGGGGGTTGCGCAGCCTTTTGATCGCCTGCTCGACGTCCATGACGCCCCATTTCGCCTCTGAAATGTCGACCTCCTCCATGACCTGGCCCCAATTTTTGCGGAGCAGCAGGTCAAGGCCGCCCGCCTCCACGACGCGCACCTCGCGCACCAGTCGGCGCAGTCGCCCCACCGCCTGGGCGCGCGTGGCGTCGCGGGCGATGTTGCGTTTGATGTAGTCCAGTTCGTTCAGAAACCGTTCTTTGGCTGCCAGGAACTCCGCCTCGCGGCGCTCCCAGCGTTCCTGGCGCTGTTGCACATAGTGGCTGTAGTTGCCGCTGTAAATTTCAAAGCCCGACCGGCTCAGTTCCCAGATGCGATTCACCACGTTGTCGAGAAAATAGCGGTCGTGGGAGACCACCAACAATGCGCCCTCCCAGGTGCGCAACATTCCTTCCAGCCATTCGACCGCCTGCATGTCAAGGTGATTGGTCGGCTCGTCGAGGATGAGCAGGTCGGGTTTTTCGAGCAGCAAACGCGCCAACAGGGCGCGCGTCTTCTGCCCGCCGCTCAACATCGAGATTTGCAGATTCCACTCGCTGCGCGTAAAGCCGAGGCCGTAGAGCACTTGTCCGATGCGCGTTTCGTACTCGTAGCCGCCGGCGCGCTCGAACTGCTCCTGCGCGGCGCTATAGTCGGCCAGCAACGCTTCACTGGGTTTTTCGGCCATGCGCTGCTCGAGTCGACGCAGCTCCGCCTCCTGGCGCCGCAGATCGGCGAAGACGGTCAGCATTTCGTCGTGCAAGGTGTTGTTTCGACCTGCAAAAGCGTCGATCGCTTCCTGGCGCAGGTAGCCGATGCGAGCCCCGCGCGCCAGCGTCACGCTTCCGGTCGTCGGCTGCAGCAGGCCGGCCAGCACGCGCAGCAACGTGGTCTTGCCGATGCCATTGGGGCCGACGAGGCCGATCTTGGCGTCTTTCGCAATCGAGGCCGAAACCCCCATGAAGACATCGTAGTCGCCGAAGGAAACGCCCAGGTTCGTAGCTGTTAAAATCGACATGGTCTGTACAGATTGAAAGCGCTCGCCGTATTTCTATGCTCACCCAAACCGACGCCCGCCATCAGCGCGTATACAGCTCCAGCGGCAGATGCGGCGCGCGGTTGAGATAGCGCACCGCGATCAGGCCGCCCTCTAAAAAGTCCACGCGACTGACGCCTGTGTTGAGATGAGAAAAGAAAAAGTTCGGCTGTTCGCCTGCGCCGATCAGCGCCTTGAGCAGTTGATCCATGAAGGTGCCGTGCGTCACCAGCAGGATGACCTCGTCCTTGCGCGTCTTCGCCCATGCGCACAACGTCTCGGCGACGCGCCGTGCGCGCGCCGTGCACTGTTCGATTTCTTCGTAGCCGTTCCACCACCAGCCGTCTTCGGTCACTTCCGGCGGCAGGAGAAAGCCTGGGAAACGCTGCTGCATTTCCGCCCTGCCCATGCCGGAGAAGTTGACGGCCGTTCCGTTGCGTGGGTCGCCGGTGAAGAGGCCGCCGTGCTCGTGAATGTCCACCCAGACTTCAGGCGCCAGGCCGAGCGCGGCGGCCAGCGGCGCGGTCGTGCGCAGCGCGCGCAACATCGGGCTGGTGTAGAGGGCGGTCACCGGCTGCTCGCTGATGCTGGCGCGACGCTCGGTAAGGTCGGCGTCGGGTTGCGCCGCGCCTCCGAAGAACTGCGCCAGCCGCCGGGCCTGCTCTTCGCCGACCGGCGTCAGGTCAGGTTCATGGCTGCGCGTGGCGATGTACTCGTCGTACGTCATCTTGTCGGCCAGCACGTTGTTCTCCGATTGTCCGTGACGAACAAGCAACACTCGCATAGGGGTTTCTCTGCGTTTTTACAACGTTGGGACGACCTTCGCCATGCGCTCCAGCATCTTCTCCAGGTCCTGCGTGCGCTCGGCGATGCTGAAGCGCACGTGGCCTTCGCCGGCCGGGCCGAAGGCGCTGCCCGGCGTGCCTACGACCAGCGCCTCGTCGATCAGCGCCTGCGTGATCTCCAGGCTGCTTTTGCGCGTCTGCGTGAAGCGCGGGAAGACGTAAAACGCGCCCTCCACCGGCGGACACTCGATGCCGGGAATTTCCTCGAAGGCGTCGAGCACCATGCGCCGGCGTTGGTCGTAGACGGCCACCATCTCCTTGACGCACTCCTGCGGTCCGTTGAGCGCGGCCACGCCGGCGGCCATGGTGAAGCTGGCGGCGGACTGCGCGCTGTGCGTCTGGTAGACGCGCGCCAGTTTGACGATCGGCTCCGGCCCCGCCAGCCAGCCGAGTCGCCAGCCGGTCATGGCGTAGGCTTTGCTAAAGCCGTTGACGATGATCGTGCGTTCGGCCATTCCGGGCTCGGCGGCCAGGCTATAGTGCACGTGGTCATCGTAGATAATATGTTCGTAGATTTCATCGCTGATCACGTAAAGATCGTGCTGTTGGGCGACGTACACGATGGCGTCGATCTCGGCGCGGGTGAGCACGCGGCCGGTCGGGTTGTTTGGGCTGTTGACCATCAGCGCTTTGGTGCGCGGGGTGACGTATTGTTCGAGCAGGTCGGCGGTGACGCGAAAGTGATCTGCGCCGGAGAGCGGCACGCGCACCGGGTTGCCGCGATGGAGCAGGATCATCGGCGCGTAGCTGACCCAGGAAGGATCGAGGATCATGACGTCGTCGCCCGGCTCCAGCAGGGCGGCCAGCGCAGCGAAGAGCGCCCACTTTGCGCCGGGCGTCACCATGATCTGCGCCGGCGTGATGTGATGGACGTTGTTTTCGCGCTTGAGCTTGTTCACGATGGCGTCGAGCAGCGCCGGCGTGCCGAAGGCGGGCGGATAGTGCGTGTCGCCCGCCTCGATGGCGCGAACGCCCGCCTCAACGATATGTCGCGGGGTGTCGAAGTCGGGTTCGCCGCCGGCCAGGTTGACGACATCCTTGCCCGCCATGCGCAGCTCTCGCCCGCGCTGCATCATCATGGTGGTGGGGGACGGCGGCACACTTTGCACGGTGGTGGAAAGCGGTTTCATGGTCGTGTATCCCTTTGCATTTTTTCTTGCGTTTCCGGAGCTCATCCTGAAGGTTTTTCCGTAAGTTCACCTCCAGGCTCACCGATTCTGCGACGATCAAATCCTGTCCATTATCGGTGATCGATGGGCTTCGACCAAGCTGGCGTTTGCAGTGGAGAGAATTTCAACGACTCAGTTGCGCAGGCAGAGAACGCGGTCGGCGTCAGCGTTGGCGAATTCCTCATCCTCTCACCCCGACCGCTGAAGGCGCTGTGAGAGTCAGGGCGAGGGGGCAACCACCAAGACACTAAGACACAAAGGACACTTCAAAGAGGAAAAAACGCTAAATCCTCGTATTCTTGGTGTCTTTGCACCTTCGTGGTGATATTTTAAGCGCCTGGCTGTCAGGTCAATGGTGGAATGGGGGCAAAGGGCAGGAGACAAAAGCGAATGATTGGAGGCGTCCGGTTGCACAAAGAGAATGAACATCTTCTGCGTAACGTAAGTCAACAACTGAGGTGAGCAGAACAGGAACGACCGATATTCTCCAGCGCCTTTGCAATGGCGTGCTGATGTAAAGAGCTATTGCGGAACTCATCCCACGAGAGATCAGCGCTGAACTCGCAGGCCTCCCTTGCAGCGATCAACATATCATGGGAATCCTCTCGCAGTGCAGAGCCGAAAATCGACAATTCGGCGACGCGCCAACGACGGCAGAAATCAGCAATTGCTTCCTTGTGCAGATCGATCTGTAAAGACATAAACTCGTTTCCTTGTTTGCCCCCGCCGGCCTCTGGATCGGAGATATGCGCCACTGCGCCCCCTTCACGCCCGGAAAAAGTTGGTCACAAAGAACCAGAGGTTCGCCGGACGCTCGGCCAGCCGACGCATGAAGTAGGGATACCACGCCGTGCCGTAGGGGACGTAGATGCGCACGCAGTGACCCTCGGCCGCCAGTTGCTCTTGTCGCTCGCGACGGATGCCGTAGAGCAGCTGAAACTCGTAGGCGTCCTTCGGGATGCGATGAGCGTCCGCATAGCGCTGCACCGCGCGGATTATGGCGTCGTCATGGGTGGCGACGGCCAGATGGACGCCGCGCGCGCGGGCGCGTTCGCTCAACAGCTGCTCCGCCAGCCGGATGAAGGCGGCGTCGGTGTCCGCCTTGCGCGCATAGGCGACCGTGGGCGGCTCCTTGTACGCCCCCTTGACCAGCCGCACCCAGGCGCCCTCCTCGATCAACCGGCGCACATCCTCTTCGCTGCGATAGAGATACGCCTGAATCACGACGCCGACATTGTCGAAGCCTTCGCCGTGGCGCAGACGCCGATAGATGTCGAACGTGGTGTCCACCAACGCGCTCTCCTCCATGTCGATGCGCACGCGCAGGTCATGCGCCTGGGCGCGGGCGAGGATGGCGCGCAGGTTTTCCAACGCCAGATTCTCGGCGATCTTGACGCCGAGCTGGCTGAGTTTGACCGAAACATAGGCGTCGACGCCGCTTTCCTGGATGCGGTCTAGCAACAACAAAATCTGATCGCGTGCAGCGTTCGCCTCCTCCGCCTGGGTGACGCTTTCGCCGAGATAGTCGAGCGCCGCCTTCAGGCCTTTGGCGTTGAGTTGGCGTGCGACGGCGATGGCCTCATCGACCGATTCGCCGGCGATGAAGCGGCTGGCGACGCGCCACGCCGGGCCGAAACCGGTCACTGCGCGTCTCGCCCAGGTGGAGCGGGAAAGCGAAAGCAGCAGGCTGCGCAGCCATGTCTCCCCGTGGCGATAGAACACATAGCCGGCGACAGCCGCGGAGAGCAAGAAGAAAAAGCCCGGCGGCTGTCGGGTTTCGGAACGGGGTGCAACAGGTCTCCTGTTCATGGTGGCGCCTCGTCGTTTGGTCTTGTCGCTTGATGGATGGTTGCAATCAACACTCCACATTCACCCAGAAGAAATCAGTCGCCCCTGACCACGCGAAATCAGTCGCCCCTGACCACGCGCGGAAGGACGGCCTGCCAGACGCTTGCAACCTGCGTCCACCGCCCGTACAGCTCGTCTTGAACAGGCGCCTCGGCGAGCCATTGCGCAGCGCCACGGCTGCAGCGCAGCTCGACGGTGTAACGGCTGCAATCTTGACCGGCGCGACGGATGCGGCGCTGCAAGTCCTGAAGGCCGTCGAGCGCTGCGTGCATCTCGGCTTGTTCCGGCGTTGCAGCTTCGGCGCGGCCGCTGCGCGTCTCTGCACGACCGTCGAAGAGGCGCACCAACTGCCAGCGCCAGCCTTGCGCATCATCTCCAACCGACCAGACGTTGAGCGCAAATTCGGCGGGCGATCGAAGCGCCTGACTGTAGAAGCGATGGACGTCCTTAAACTCGCGCGTGAAGCGAGCGGGCGGCAGGTCCTGGCGAGAGCGGCGTCCATACGCCTTGCTTGTCAACCGCTCGTCGAGGATCGCCACTACGCCGCAATCGTCGCTGCGCCGGATCAGGCGGCCAAAGCCCTGTTTGAGCGCCAACGTCATCAGCGGGATCATGTATTCGTCAAAGCTGGAGCGCCCTTGTTCCTCGAGGGCGCGCATGCGCGCCGCGTGCAGCGGATCGCCCGGCGTCGGGAAGGGCAGCTTGTCCAGGACGACCAGGCTCAGCTCCTCGCCGGGGATGTCCACGCCTTCCCAGAAGGAGCGCGTGGCGAGCAAAACGCTGTAGGGCGTCGTCTTGAACCAGCTCAACAACGCTTCGCGCGGGGCGTCGCCCTGGGCGCGCAGCGGCCACACCACGCCGGCGCGTTCGGCCTGCAGGCGGTCGCTCACCTGTTGCAGGCCGCTCCAGCTGGTGAACAGACAGAGCGCCCGGCCTCGGCTGACCTCCAAAAGACGTTCGATCTCGGCTGCAACGGCGTCGTAGTAAGCGTCGGCGTTGCGATAGTCGTAGGCGGGCAGGGCGGGCTGATAGAGCAGCGCCTGGCGGGGATAGTCGAACACAGCCGGCAAAATCAGCTCTTCGCCCACCTCGCGAATGCCACAGCGCGCCTTGTAGTGATGGAAGCCGCCTGCGGTCGCCAACGTGGCGCTGGTGCAGATCACGGTGCGGCCTACGGCCTCGCCGTCCTCGTCTTCGGGGTGAAAGAGGTAGGCGGAGAGCAGGTCCGCCGGGTGAATCGGCGCAGCGTGCACTTCCAGCGTCACATGACGGCGGTCGAAGACGCGCACGGCGTAGCGCACGACTGCGCCGTCTTTGCGGCTGCCGCCGATGGCTTTCAAACTTTCGGCGGCGCTGTGGATGGCGGTCACCGTCAGTTCGTAGGAGCGATGGCGCTCGGCCGTCTCCGGGTCTGGACGTTCGCCCAGCTTCGCCGCTTGTTCGACCGCCGCAGCGTAGGGATTGGCGCGCTTGAGCCGCTGGCCAAGCTCGCTCAGCGCAGCGCTTAAGCTGAGCGCCGCCTCCAAATCTCCTGTCAGCTCGAAGGAGTTGTCGCGGCTGCGCTGTGAAATCTCCTGAAAAGCCAGCGCGTTCAGGTGGCGCAGCCGTTCGATCTCGTCGTCGCCGATGTGCTCCTTGAAAATGGCGCGGCCCAACAACTGCTCGACCGTGTAGTCGGTCACCATCACCTCAAAGACGGCGGTGGCGATCTGCTCGAGATGGTGCGCCTCGTCGATCACATAGATCGAGGCCGGCGGCAGGATGCGCTCGCCTGCGTAGCCCAGCCCCAACGCATTGAGCAGGAGATGATGGTTGGTGATGATCACCTGCGCCTGCGCCGCCTCGTCGCGCATGCGGTTGACCCAGCAGTTGTCTTCGTAGTGCCGGCAGTCGTTATGCAGACAATCGTCGGGAAAGCTGACGATGCGCGTGCGCAGGTCGTTGTTCAACACGAAGGGCAGGTCGTCGATGTCGCCGGTCTCCGTTTCCTCCAGCCACTGCTCCACGAACCTGAACTGCTCGTCCATGCGGTCGTAGAGCGAAATGTAGCGCTGCTCTTTGCTCTCTTTTTCCCACTTCAGGGTGCAGATGAAATTGCTGCGCCCTTTGACGATCACGGCGGAGATGGGACGGTTCAACACCTTGCGCAAAAAAGGAATCTCTTTTTGGAAGAGCTGGCTCTGCAAAGATTTGTTGGCGGTGGAGATGACGACCGTCTTCCCGCTGAGGATGGCCGGCGCCAGGTAGGCGATCGACTTGCCCGTGCCCGTCGGCGCTTCGATCAGCGCATGGCGTTGGCCTAAAATGGCGCGCTTGACCGCCTCCGCCATTTGCAGCTGGCTCTGTCGCAGCTCATAGCCCTCCAGCGCCTGCGCCAACGGACCGGCGGGGCCGAAAAATTCGGAAAGGTCTGTGCCGGCGAGCGCTGAGGGGGGCGCATTGGTTGCGCGCTTCGACTCGTCCGAAGGATAGGGAGGGAGGGGCTCCTCTTCCGAACGATGAAGAGCAGGGTCGGCGTCTACAGGCGTGGTGAAATGAATAGATCGTCTGGGCATGCGTGAATCATAGCACAAACGTGCGGATGCTTCCAACCGTCAGAAGTTGGAGCAGCGCCGTGCGACGCCGATGCTTATCAAAACGAACGAGCCGGGTGAATCCCCGGCTCGTTGTTCACACTGTGTCGAGCGCCTCACTTCGTTGGGAGGCTACAGGCTAGTTGTCCGTTATTCGGCGGGCGGCAGAATCACCGCGCTGATGGCGTGAATGACGCCGTTGGAGGCCGGAATGTCGGCGACGGTCACCCTGGCGCCGTTGATGAAGACGTTGCCATCGCGCACTTCAAAGGTCACCGGCTTGCCCTGGACGGTGGTCGCGCGCATGCCGTTGGTGATGTCGGCGGCGTTGACCTTGCCGCTCAGCACATGATACTGCAGAATCTGGGCCAGCTCCGGCGCCTGCAACAGCTGGTTGACGTTCAGGCCGGTGGTCGCCAACAGCTCGTTGAACGCCGCATCGGTCGGAGCGAAGACCGTGTATTCGCCGCTCGAGAGCGTAGCGTTGAGACCGGTGGCCTGCAGCGCCCGCGCCAGGATGGAGAAGTTCGGATTGGTGGCCGCAATTTCGGCGATCGTGCCGGCTGCGGTCGCAGGAGCTCCGGCCGTGGGCGTCGTCGGGACCGTGGCCGTCACCGCCGTCGTGGGCGTGGTTGCAGCCGTCGCCGTGACGGTGGGCGTGGCCGCCGTCGTCGCCGGCGTGGCGGCCGTCGCAGGCGTGGCGGTGGGCGTGGCGGCCGTCGTCGTAGCCGGAGCGACGGCGCCGGCGCCGATCTGCTCTCGCGTCGGCAGGTTGAGCACCTGGCCTATTTCGATGCGGTTGCAGTCCGCGATGTTATTGAACGTGCAGAGTTGTTGATAGAGTCGGAAGTCGCCGTAGATGTCGCGGGCGATCAGCGCCAGCGTGTCGCCGGCTTTGACCACATACGTGCCGCCCGGTTCACCCACGCGACCGGTGGATGCGGGAGCCGCGGTTGCGGCTGCGTCTGGGGCTGCAGCGGCGGTCGCCGCCGGGGTGGTGGCCGTTGCGCCTGCCGCCTCGCGTGCGGAGATGGTCTGCAGCGCGTCGTCGACCAACACTGCGCCCGTCGCGACGAGTTCATAGGTCGCCGGGATGCGCGAGTTGTTGTAGACGATCACGGTGTAGGGGCCAAAGCCCGAAGCCCTGAACTCCGCCTGGCGGACATTCTCGTCGCCCGGAGTGGTGACGCGGTTGCCGTGACCAATGGCGACATCGTTGATGCTCGCACCCGCCTCATAGCGGCGCAGTCCCTGCTCGTCGAGCACCCAGAAGCTCATGCGCCGCGCCAGCTCCTGGTTGTCGCGCGGGTCGAAGGTGAGGCGCAGCGTAATCTCCGCGTCGCGCTGCTCCGGCTCCAGGCCGAGATAATGCTGCTCGAACTGTTCGTTCAGTTCACCCTTGACGCTGTTGCTGCGGAAGGGGCCGGCTGCAACGACTGTCGTGGTTTCCGGCGCAGCCGTAGCCTCCGGCGTCGCTTCGGCGACAGCGGCCTCAGCCTCCACCGTCGGTTCGACCGTCGCCGCCACAGGAGCCTCCGTCGCAGCTTCGGTGGCAGCGGGCGTCGCCTCTTCGGCGGCCACGCCGACCGGCCGCACCTGATTGCTCTCGTCGACGAACACGCCGTTGTCAACGCTCAGCGTGAAGTTGGCGTCGGTGGCCGAGTCATTGTAGACGACGATGGTGTAGGATCCGCCCGTGGCGCGGAAAGCGGCGCCCTGAACGTTGTCCTCTCCGCGCGGGAAGAAGTTGGTGTCGCCCATGGCGACGTTGTTCAGATCGATCCGCGCCCCATTGATGACGGCGGAAAGGTTCGCCTCCGTCAACACGTAGAAGCCCACGCCGTTGCGCTCGGGATTTGACCGATCCCAGCGCGCCGTCACCGTGACCGTGCCGGGCTGATTCGGGACGAGGCCCAGCCAGATTTTGGCGAACTGTCCGCCGGGGATCGTGCCCGAAACTTCCGATGCGCGCACCTGTGCAGCCGGGGCGGCCTGCTCCGCCGCCAGAACGACCGGCGCCAGCGCCGTGACGAGCAGCGCCGTCAACAGGGCTGCGGTAAGAAATTTGCGCCATTTTGATTCGTTCATAGAAACCTCCCAATTACCGAAATTTTTTATTTAACCTACAACGAATGCTTGTGAGCAATTTGTTCCTCTCGTTGCAATCAGCAAACGTTCTCAATGAGCTTCAGGGTTCCCGCTCAACTTCTTTGTGACCATGAAGCGTTCACGGTTTTCCCGGCCAGGTCGCTGAGATTGCCTCAGACGTTTCCGGCGCATCCTATTGATTATAAGCGTTGCCGCAATTCCAGACCAAAACTTCCCTCTCGATATCTTCCCTCTCGATATATTGTCTACAGCTTCTTCCACGGTTCGTTCATTGCGGCGTCACCGCCTGGGCGGCTGCGGAATCGGCGTCGGCGTTGGCGGAACAGCCACCACATTACGCACATAGTAGTCCGAGTAGGTGTAATCTTGTCGGACAATTCTCAGACGGAAATCAAACGAGTCTTCCGGCAGCAGGCTGAGATCAAGCCGCGCCAGGTAGCCGTTGACGACTGGTTTGACGTCGCTGAAGATGAACGTCCAACGCTCGGCGCCGGAGGGCGACCAGTACAGCTCCCAACGCAGCAGATTGGGCGCAGCGGTGGTGCCGACGAAGTCGATGACGCCGGTGACGCGGATGTTGTCGAAGGGGAAGTAGAGCCCCAGGATGCGCGGCGCAGGTCGCGTGGCGGTGGGATGGACGGCGGGCGGCGCAGAGGCGTTGGCGACGTACAGCCGCGTCACATAGTACTCGTCGTAGTTGCTGTCGCGGTAGACGACGCGCAGCCGCAAGTCATAGAAGCCGTCCGCCAGTTGCGTCGTGTCGAGCACATAAATCTCCGACTGCCAGAACTGCTGCTCGCTGCTATAAAGCCAGCCCCACTGGTCGGTCCCGCTGGGCGCAATGTACAGCTCATAGCGCAGAAACGGATTAAAAGCCGTCTTGCTGTTGACCGTCCCGATGATAGGCGTGCGCCCGCGGATTACGTCGCCATTTTGCGGCTCGAAAATGCCTTGGCCGTTGGGAATAAAGCTGCGAAAGCGCGGAGTGGGCGTGGCCGTCGGCGTCGGCGTGTCGAAGACGATGATAAGCGGGGAGAACGGCTGGTTGGGATCGGCGCTGGTGGGGATGGGCGTGACCGTCGGCGGCGCAGCGTTGCGAATCTCGATTTTGCGCAGGAACGCCTCGGTGTAGTTGCCGTTGCGATCGATCGCCCGCACCCGGATGTCATAGAGACCGTCTGGGAATTCATAGGTGTTTAAGATGTAGAGCACGTTGTTGCGAATGACTTCCCGGCTGCTCGTCAGCCAGCGCCATGCCTCGGCGCCCGCCGGGCTGATGTGGACATCGTAACGGGTGAAATCGCGGATCACCGCCGTGCCGATGAGCGGCGTGAAGCCAAAGACGGCGTCGCCGCTGCGCGGATGGACGATTTCGTTGACGACGCGCAGATCCAGCGTGGGCGTCGGCGTGGGAAAAAACTCCGGCGCAGCAGGGAACGGGGTGAAGAAGAACGGCGTCCAGGTGGGCGTCGGCGTGTCGAAAGGGGATTGAAAGGCGAGGCCCGGCCTCTCCACGTCGGCCAAGACGCGCTGCGCGATTTCCGGCGCGCCCGCCAACACCGTCACCAGGGCCGCCAGCAGCGCCAGCCCGACTCGAATTTTGGCGGTTCGTTCATCCATTCTTGAGTCGCCATGATGCGGCATAGGATTTCAGAGCCTGTGTCACGCCGGCGGCTGCGAGCCGCTAGCTTCTTGTTGGTTTGCAGCTTGCAATGTCGCGCCGGAAGCGGCGACCTACGAGCGCAGGCGCGAACCCAATCCCGTGAGGTTGCCGCATGGATTTGTTAAACTCCAAAAAGCATCCTGGAAGAAGGATGCTTTTAGATTTTAGCGCACAAAAGCGGGTCTTTCCGAAAACGACGCCCGGCGATTGCGGGCGCCGCTTCATCCTTGCGCGTCTCTCCAGACCAGGTGATAGCAGCGCGCATCGCCGCTTTCCGGCGGGTAGCGCAGCATGATCGTTGGGCTGGCCGGCGCGCCGTCCGGCCCCATGACGGTGAGGGAAAGCTCCAATCGGCTGCCGGAGTAGATGGGAAAATCGAATTGCCCCGCATCGGCGGCTCCGCTCTTGCTGACCGCCGTCGCCCGGTTGCCCCACTGATCGACCATCTGCACGACGACGCCGCCCACCGGCGCCCCTTGGCGATTGAGCACGCGCCCCATGATATAGTTGCCCGGGCAGTTGTTGTCTGCGCTGACGCTGGAAAGCTGATAGACGCCTGCGCCGACCGGGGCAGGCGCCGTCTCCGCGGCAACGCGCGTTTCGGGCTGCGTCTCCGTCTCCACCGTCCTTTCCGTCGCCGTCTCGGTCGTGGTCAAAACCGACGTCGCCTCCACGACGTCGGTCAACACGTTCGTCTCGGTCACCGTGAGCGTTCCGACCAAGGAGGCGGCGGCCAACCGTCGCGGCGGCTCGCTGATGGCGATGCGGCGCACCGTCTCTCCGTAGAGGGCGCGTGCGATCCCCTCCGCTTCGGCGCAGGTTCCCAGCGAGAGCAAGGTGTTGCGCGCCTGCGCCCAACGCAGGGCGGAGCGCTGCTCCTCCAACACTCGATTGGGGAAGGTGAAGATCGCAGGCCGCTGCGCGCCCGGCGTCGGCAGGAAGGGGCGCAGCGTCGGCGCGAGGTCAGGAGCGGCCTCGTCCCCTTCCAACGCAATCAACGTCTCCTGGCCGGCGAATGCATCCGCGTAGCGCCATTGCGGCGCCAGCTCGCCGAAGCCGCGCGGCATCGCCAGGAACACCTGCGCATCGGGGTCGTCGAAGGCGGTGCGCTGCTGCAGGCAGACGCCGAGCTGAATGCTCTGGCCGTTCGTGCGGTCGACGCGCACGCGCGAGAAGATCCCGCTCTGGTAGGCGTCGACGTAGGGGCCGCTCAGCAGATGCGTTTCGATCCACTGGCGGGTGAAGAGCTCGCCTTCAGGGGGACAGCGCAGCTCGCGCGGACATGGATGGGCGATGCGCACGACGTCGCTCGGCTGCTCAAAGGCCCACGCCGCCGGGTCTTCGGGCGCGTCCAGGGTGCGCAGCAGCGCCGGATCGGCCATCACCGCCTCCATGAACATCTTCCAGATCGGCGCAGCGCCGGTGACGCCGGTGGCGTTGCGCATGGGGCGGCCGTCGTTGTTGCCCGCCCACACCCCCGCCACCAGATAGCGCGTGTAGCCGACGGTCAGGTTGTCGCGGAAGGAGGTGGTCGTGCCGGTCTTGGCTGCAGCCGGCCGCGAGAGCCGCAGCGGGCTGTTGACGCCGAAGATCGGCGCGCGGGCGTCGTTGTCGCTCAGGATGTCGGTCACCAGGTAGGCGGCGGCGGGCGAGACGGCCTGTCGCCGCTCCTGGGGCGGCAGGGGAATCGGCCGGCCGCGCGCGTCGGTCATGCGTAGAATCGGCGTCGGCTCGACATACTCGCCATGGTTGGCGATTGTGTGATAGGAGACCGCCAGGTCAAAAAGCGTTACTTCGGAGCCGCCCAGCGTCATCGCCAGGCCGGCGCGACGAATGTCCTCTTCGCTCAAGCTGCGCACGCCCATGCGGTTGGCGGCCTCGACGAAGCGCTCCAGGCTCACCCCCTCCATCAGCTTGACGGCGGGCACGTTGAGGCTGCCGGCGAGCGCCATGCGCGCGGTCACCGGCCCGCGCAACCGACCATCGTAGTTGCGCGGGGTGTAGGGGCGCGAGCCAACGACCGGATAGGTGACGGAGAGATCCCAGAGGACGGTCGCCGGGCTGATGAGGTTGGCGTCGAAGGCGGCGGCGTAGAGCACCGGCTTGATGGCGCTGCCGGGTTGGCGCTGGCGCAGCACGACGTTGACCTGCCCGCCGATGCGCGCGTCGTTGAAGTCGGCGCTGCCGACCATCACCAGAATCTCGGCGGTTCCCGGCTTGAGGGCGACCAACGCCGCGTTGTTGAGGTTGAAGCGAGGTCGCAACGCGTTCACCTGTTCGGTGACGATCTGTTGCGCCAGGTTGTGCATGTCGAGGTCGAGCGTGGTGTAGATGTTCAGCCCTCTGCGCCCAAGATTGTCTAGCTCCGGATAGCGAGCCAGATAATCGCGCACGTATTGCACGAAATGGGGCGCCTGCGTGGGGCGGCGGTCTGGGTCCTGCGCCAACGCAATCGGTTCGGCGAAGATGCGGTCGGCCGTGGCTGCGTTCAAATACCCGTGGCGCACCATCAGGTCGAGCACAACGCGCTGGCGTCGCTTGGCGCCCTCAAAGTTGACGAACGGATCGAGGCGCGCCGGCTGCTGCGGCAGGCCGGCCAGCAGGGTCGCCTCGGCCATGGAGAGCGCCAGCGCCGACTTGCCGAAATAGGTGCGCGCGGCGGCTTCCGGCCCGTAGGCGCGATGGCCGAAATAGACCAGGTTGAGATACATCTCCAGAATTTCGTCCTTGGTGAAGAGTTCGGTCAGCTCCTGGGCCAGCAACACCTCGTTGACCTTGCGCTCCAGCGTCGGCTGGAAACGCTCCGCCGGCGGCATGAACAAATTGCGCGCCAGTTGCATCGTGATGGTGCTGGCGCCGGAGAGCCGTTCGGGGTTGGCGAGATTTTGCACCAGCGCCGCCACGGCGCGGCGTCTGTCCACGCCGCGATTGGTGTAGAAGGTGGCGTCCTCGGTGGCGATGACGGCTTGAATCAAGGTGGGCGAAATTTGCGAGAGCGGCGTCCACACGCGGCGCCCTTCGTCGAAAATCTCGGCCAGCACGCGGCCCTTGCGGTCGTAGATGACGCTGCTCTCGAAGATGCGCGGTTCGGGGCCGGGCTGATAGCGACGCATGTAGGTCTCGGCCACGGCCTGCAGATCGCCGGGCGGCCGCGGAGCCAGTTGATAGCGGGCGCGATAGGCCTCGATGTAGCGATTCACCTCGGCCTGCGCCAGGGCGGAGGCGACCTGCGCGTCGCGGCGCAAGGAGACGGTGGGCTGGGCGTCGCAGGCGGCCAACACGAACGCCGTCAGCATCAACAGCAGCGCAACGCGCTTGTTTTTCGGCGGCTTTTCAGAAATCGTCTGTAATGCGGCGCTTCCGGAACGCAGAGGCGCAACGGCGCAAGGGCGCCGAGCAAAGACTGGGCCCAAAGCAGCGGGAGCGGCCTTTCCTCTCATTGCGTCTTTGCGTTTTTGCGTTGAGGATAGTCTTTCGCTCAGCGCGTTGCGGGCAGTCTTCCAGATCGCCTGCATGGACGTAAGGATGCAGAGCGGCGAGACAGGGGTTTTGAATCGTTTCATCATCGGCGTCCTCTGCTATCGCAAGCCAACGACCGAACACACTATGCACCGCGTCGGGGCCATCTGCTGAGCATCGGGGCAGCGACTGACTCGGTTAATTTGACTCTCAGCAAACTGGTTTTATGGGTATAACGCAACCGCTGCGCCGTCCGTTCCCCGTTGCGCAACGAAAAACGGCTCTCGTTGACTTTTCATTCATTTCGTTCACGTCTGGTTCAATCCAGAGGATTCAAACCAGACGTTGCGCAGATGCGCGCACTGCTTTTGCAGAATACGCCTTCCCGCAGGCTTCAAGGTTTTCACAGAATCGCCCGGCATTTTCGTAGGTGCGGCTCCCGGCTGCACGCCCTCACCCCCTGGCCCCCTCTCCCAGCCTTGGGAGAGGGGGAGCTGCGCTTACGTGAAAGGCGTCGGTTTGCTCGTAGGTGCGGCTCCCAGCCGCACGTCCTCGACGGCCCCCGAGACACGGGATGAACCGGCGAAGCACTGCTACGAGCAGCGCCTACGAAATACGCAACCACGACGGTCTTCCGTAGGGGCGGCTCTCAGCCGCACGCTTTCGACAGACCCCGAGACACGGGATGAACCGGCGAAGCGCTGCTACGAGCAGCGCCTACGAAATACGCCACCACGACGGTCTTCCGTAGGTGCGGCTCCCAGCCGCACGTCCTCGACGGCCCCCGAGACATGGGATGAACCGGCGAAGCGCTGCTACGAGCAGCGCCTACGAAATACGCCACCACGACGGTCTTCCGTAGGTGCGGCTCCCAGCCGCACGTCCTCGACAGACCCCGAGACACGGGATGAACCGGCGAAGCGCTGCTACGAGCAGCGCCTACGAAATACGCAACCACGACGGTCTTCCGTAGGTGCGGTTCTCAGCCGCACGCCCTCGGCGGATTGCACGGGTTGAATAATTCAAGTCATAGACCCAAAGGCACAAAGGACGCTTAAATCTTCGTGTTTATTGGTGTCTTTGCGCCTTTGTGGTGATATCCTAAGCGCTGAGCCGGTGGACGAAGTGCAGCTGCTGTGATTTGCAGTGGGCCAGGCTCGATGCAAAGATATCGACGGAGAGAGAAAATCGACGGAGAGAAAAAATGGAGCGCATTCACTACAGCATAGCGCCATGTTCTCTGGGCTGGGTGTTGGCTGCAGCCACCGAGCGAGGGCTATGCGCCATCGAGTTGGGAGACGACCCGTCGACGCTGGAGACCGGCTTGCAAGAGCGATTTCCCCATGCGGCGCTTGTGCGCGATCCTGACCTCGGCGGCTGGATGAAGCAGATTGCGGCCTTTCTCGAAGCGCCGCAGCGGGGGCTGTCCCTGCCGCTTGACATGCAGGGCACGGCCTTTCAGCGTCGCGTGTGGGCGGCGCTGTGCGAGATCCCGGCGGGCGAGACGATCAGCTACACGGCGCTGGCCGCGCGCATCGGCGCGGCTTCGGCGGTGCGCGCGGTGGCGGCCGCCTGCGCGGCCAACCGGCTGGCCGTAGCCGTCCCCTGCCATCGCGTCGTGCGCAAGGACGGCGAGCTCGGCGGCTACCGCTGGGGCCTCGAACGCAAGCGCCGGCTGCTGGAGCGAGAGCGCGGGGCGATTCTTTAAATCACGTCCTATTTCGTCGGGAATTCGTCATGCAAGACGGAAAGAATTGGGATAAAAATTACAACAAACGCACCGGGCTGTAGCTTCTAAGTTAAACGCATCGCCCTTCTAGACGATCCAACCTGAGGAGATTTTATGCGCTTCACCCCCCCCCGTTCTGGACGCCGAGCGCGGCGCCTGCTTTGGCTGTTGCATGTGACGACGTTGGCGAGCCTGCTCGTGATGACTTTGCCGGCGGCGCGGGCGCAGGAAGGCGCCTCGGCGACGGCGGAAGCGACGGCCGCTGCGCCGACTTTGGAAAGCGCGCCTGACCTCTTGCCGGAAGCGACCGCATCCCCCACGGTTGCGGAGGAGCCGTCCCCGCCCGCCGCAGAGACGCCTGCGCCAAGCCTGACGGTGGAAGCTTCGCCCACGCCGACGGCGGACGTCTCCCTTCCCGTGGCTGCGCCGGTGAGCGGGACGAGCGAGGCCGCCCAGGTGCAGCTCTATGCGCCCTTCATCGCTGCGTCTTTCGACGGGGCTGCGGCGGCGGGGGCGTTGGAGGAGGCGCCGGCTGCGCCGCAAACGCCGACGCCCACGGCGACGCCGGACCCCTTCCTGGAGGCGCTGCTGGCGCAGCTGGAGGCGGCCGAGGCGGCGCCGGCGCTCTACGTGCTCGACGATGCAGCCGGCGCCGAGGAGGCGGCGGTGAGCGAGCGGCTGACCTTCACGGCCACGGTAACGGCGCAAGGCGGGGAGGTGGCGGCCTTCGAGGGGCGGGTGCAGGTGCGCTTTGCGGCGGAGGCGGTGGCCGAGCCGTTGACGGTGCGCGTGCGGCCGGCGGTGGGCAAGGGGGCGCCGCCGGAGAGCCTGAGCGGCTGGCCGCTCGAAATCACGGCGTGGGGAGAAGAGAGCGGCGCCGAGGTGCATTCGTTCAAAGAGCCGGTGCAGATCGTGCTGCACTACGAGGAGGCGTGGATTGAGGGCGACGAAGAGAGCCTCTATCTCTTTTTCTACGACGAAGTGGAGCACCTGTGGCGGCCGCTGCCCAGCCGCGTGGAGGCGGAGGAGAACCTGCTCATCGCCGAGACCGACCACTTCAGCGTCTTCGACTTCGACGTGCAAAACTGGGAGGCGGCGCGGCTGCCGAGCCTGAGCGGCTTCCAGGTGGCGGACTTCACCGGTGCGGCGCAGTACAGCTATGCGCTGACGCTGCCGCCGGGCCCGGGCGGGTGGGCGCCGCAGCTGGCGCTGAGCTACAACAGCCAGGTGGTGGACGGCGCCACCAACCGCACGCAGGCGGACTGGGTGGGCATGGGCTGGAGTTTCGACGTCGGCGCCGTCGAACGCTTCACGCGCGGGACAGACCACCCCGGCGACGACGTCTTCATCCTGACGCTCAACGGCGCCAGCCACCGGCTGGTCAAAGACGGCGCCGGGCGCTGGCGCACCGAGGACGACGCCCATTTGCGCATCGAATACTCGGGCGACCCGGAGGTCTTCGCCGGTCAGGGCGGGGCGTGGACGGTGTGGGACAAAGAGGGGAATCGCTACGTCTTCGGGGACAACGGCGACCGCGCCGCCTACGCCCGCTACATCTATCCCACCACCACGCAGCTGTGGACGTGGCGGTGGTCGCTGAGCCGGGCCATCAGCCGCTTTGGCCAGGTCATCTCCTATGCGTACGCCTATGAAGGGGTGAAGAAGAACTGCGGCCAGTATTATCAGGCGAGCGAGAGCCAAAACAACGTGGCGACCTATCCGTCCGAAATCCTCTATCCCAACGGCAAATACCGCGTGCGCTTTGAGCGCATGGGCCGCAGCGACTACGAGGGGGGGTGGACCGACCCGTGCGCCAACGTGCGCTTTCAGCGCTCGCTGCTGAGCCGCATCGTGGTGGAGCATCACAACGGCGCCGGGTGGGAGACGGTGCGCCGCTACGACCTCACCTACGATTTCAACGCCGTCTTCCCGGGCGTCTTTTGGGGCGTAAGCGGCCGCACGCCTGCGCTGGTGAAAATTCAGGAGTTTGACGCGAACGGGAACTCCCTGCCTCCCACGACCTTCACCTACGGCGACGCCATGCACCTGACGGCGGCGGAGAACGGCTACAAGGGGCGCATCGAGTTCAGCTACGCCTTGTGGTCGGACGACCGCGGGGTGGGAGGCGACGACGCAGTGCAGAGCGGAGGGAGATGTTCGCAGTATTCGTGGGGGACGAACGGCCAGACGGACACGCTGTGCTCGTCGAGTTCGGGGCAGAGCCGCGGCTTTTACTTCAAAGCCCGGGGGAGCGCCGTGCACGGTCGCGTACACACGGCGAACTACTTCCGCATCTTTCGACCGGGCGGCGCCTATCGCATCGTCAGCAAATTCGAGCGCTGGGACAAAACGCCGCACCAGGTGCGCACCGGCCTGGACTACGGCGGAGACGTTGTCTGGGAAGCGGGCGATCCCCAGACGAACCAGCCGTTCTGGGCGCTGCCTGAGAGTGGCGAGCAGCTTGTAGACGCGACCCTCGTGCTGCCGGCCACGGCGAGCCGCATGTGGCTGACCTACGAGGGCAACGCCGTGCTGCGCGTCTTCATCGGCTATGACACGCTGACGCGCTATCGCGTGGTGGAAAAACGCCTCATCGACCAGGTCACCAACACCGTGCACGTCTTTGAGTACAGCTACGACGAGCCGGCGGTCAACGACCCGCTGCACTCGGCGGTGGTGAAGAATGTGCTGAAGGACGACTGGAGCTGCTGTCGCAACGACAACCGCGCCTACGTAGACCCTTTCACGGAATTTCGCGGCCACGCCATGGTGCGGGAGCGGGGGCCGGACGGTCGCATCCGCTATACGTGGCGCCGCCAGGACGACGTGCGCAAGGGCAAGACGGTGCGCGTGCAGGAGGGGTGGGAGGAATCCTTCAACGGCTTCGCCGTCAGCCGGCTGGAGGACGTGAGCGGCTGGGGGTGGGCTGGGGAGGCTGCGCTCGTGCGGCTGCAGGGCGACCATGCGCTGCGCATCCACAACCCTGCTGTGAACTGGTCTGTCTCCGCCTATCGGAGCGCCTATGAGGTGCAGGACAGCGAGCTGGCGCAGCTGCAGTTCCGCGTCGCCGCCGGCGCGGGGGCGCCGATGGCGGTGCTGGCGTTGGAAAGCGAGGACGGACGGCGGTGGGGCGTCTTCATCAAAAGCGACCGCAGCGTGGCGGTGCAACGCAACGACGGCGACGGCTATCAGGAAGTGTTCACCCTGCTGGGCGCCGGCGAATTCCAGTACGACCGGTGGTATGTCTTGCAACTGGGCGTGGACAACGTGGACATGGTGCGGCTGTGGCTGCGAGATGCGACGCCGGAGGATGGGGCGGAGGCGCGCCATGCAGGCGGCTATGTTTCGGGAAGCAAGAACTGGCGCTTCCGGGGTTGGATTTCGGCTGGCGCGCTGACACTGGACGCCTACAGCGAAATGCGCTTTTTCCGCGAGCATGTGCAGCGCTACTGGGCGGAGCAGACTGCGACCTGGCCGCGCACGCGCAGCGACGGCAAGCCGCTGTTGGGCGTAGCCGCCTACTGGCATCGGCTTGACCATGTCACCACGCTCGAATACAGCGGCAGGCCCGGCTTTGTCGGCCAGGTGAAGCAGGTGGAATATCTGTACGAAGTTGCGTTGCAAGGCGGCGCCCAGTACGGCAATGCGACCCACAGGGTGGAGAAAGCGTGGAACGGACAGACTTTCGTCGCCTATCGGGCCACGCAGTGGCTCTACTATCCGCGCAACGACGCCACGCGCTACGTGGTGGGGCTGCCGGGGCGCGAGATCGTCTTCCGCTGCCCGAACGGCGCCTGCACCTACAGCCTGGGGGACGCCGTGCAGACGCGGCACCTGGTCTACGACGACCAGCCGCACTTCTGGGCGCCGCCCGTGGCTGGCGCGCTGACGCGCGAACGTCGGCTGGTCTGCTACGCCAACGCCAGCAACCAATGCGTCAGCTACGGTGCGCCGGGGCAGACGCGGCAGCTGATGAGCGACGTGCGCTACAGCTACGACCTCTACGGCAACCTGACGGGGGTGACGACCTCGACGGCCTACGGCT
>FWWL01004322.1_pt1 | contig 24240 bp, 23 predicted proteins | sample 2228331 | NCBI WGS metagenome assembly FWWL01 (sample SAMEA103939775, study PRJEB20133) | metagenome | reverse complement strand
CTACACAGCAACATTATGAGTCAGCTACCTGGCTTGGTGTGGTAGGTGCTGGAATAGGCGCTTTGGTTGACAAGGAAAACCGGTGGAGAGGTGCCATTATAGGTGGATCCCTTGGAGCACTTACCGGCTATGGACTAGCAGAGATAAACCAAAGAGCAGCTCAAGAAGCTGCCTATAGAAGGGACACTGTAACTTACTATAACCAAAGAACTGGCGAGTGGGTTCAGGCCGATCCTATAACCTACGGACCAGGCTATGCTGATGTTAGGGTAAGAACAGGTTACGGCCAACAGGTTCGAGAAGAAACTTACCGGCGAGTTCCCCTTAGATAGTAAGATTACATCAAGCCCCATCCATAATAGATGGGGCTTTTTATTACTAAACTACAACCACCTTCTTTATGAACTTCACCACATCCATGGGATCATCAAGAACGGTAAAAATGTCCATATCCTCTTCTGATATGTAGCCCCTTTTTAGAAGGGTATCCATAATCCATTCAACAAGTCCACCCCAGTAATCGCTCCCAACAAGCACAATGGGAAAGGGTTTTAATCTTTTGGTCTGTATAAGGGTAAGAGCTTCAAATATCTCGTCAAGGGTTCCGAAGCCCCCAGGCATACCTATATAAGCTTGGGCATATTTTACAAACATCACTTTACGAACGAAAAAATACCTAAACTCTAGCCTTACATTGGCGTAATCATTCATTTTTTGTTCGAAAGGAAGTTGAATATTCAATCCAACCGATTTGGCTCCACCCTCGAGAGCTCCTTTATTTCCGGCTTCCATTACTCCAGGACCGCCCCCTGTGATAATGTTAAAACCAGCTTTGGCTAATTCCCGCGCAATGACAACGGTCTTTTCATAGACTTCATCACCTGGCTGAACTCTAGCAGAGCCAAAGATAGAAACAGCAGGGAAAATGTCGCTTAAAGCATCAAAGCCATCTACAAACTCTGAAAGGATTCTAAAAAGTCTCCAAGAATCTTGAACGGTCATTGCATCTATTACGAACTGCCTTTCTATGTGAGCCATAAAAAGCCTCTCCTTTTTAGTTTTTGCGATAAGAAAAACACCTTTCTAAAATAACATCCTTTTTCAAAGGATCTAAAGAAAGTATTTTCCTTGCTTCGTCAGGAGTTGCAATTTCTCTTCCTATCTCCTTCGCTATTTTCACAACCTTTTCAACAAGTTTAGGATTTGTTGCAAGGGATCCATCGGGCATAAATAGGCTGTCCTCAAGACCAACCCTTACGTGACCCCCCATTATTATCGAGGCTGTGGCACAGGGTATAGCAGAATTTCCTATTCCTGTAGCACTCCAAGTAGAATTAGGAGGAATGCTTTCTAAGAGAAAGAGTAAATTTTTTACACTGTAAGGCATCGCTCCAGGAGCCCCTAAAACAAAATTAAAATGAAAAGGAGGTTCAAGGTAACCCTTTTTACTTAAAAAGATGGCATTGTTTATCATGCCTACTTCAAATATCTCCAATTCAGGCTTTACTTCTGTTTCTTTAAAAAGGCTTGCAAGAAATTCTAAAAATTGCGGTGAGTTTTCATAAACTATCCCGGGTAAGTTGGTAGAGCCCGTTGTAAAAGAGGCCATTTCTGGAAGAAGCTTTACAGGACCTGCCCTATCCTGCCAATCCTTTCCAGCCCTGGCACCGGTAGAAAGCTGGATGATCACATCAGGGGCAACCTCTTTTATTCTAAGAACATTTTCAATGTAGTATTCTAGCTTAAGAGTCGGTTTCCCATCCCTTCCCCTGGCATGGACATGAAATACCGATGCCCCTAGGTCTCTACATCTTCTAACATCCTGAGCTATTTCTTCTGCACTGATAGGCACGTAAGGATTCATCTCCTTTGTTGGAACATTCCCTGTAAGAGCTACCGTTATTATAAGCTTCTCCATTTCTAAACTCCCCTTCTTAGACGAATTTTTTGAGATCCATAGACAACTCCAAAAAGAGCCAAACCGATAATGTAAGATACATACTTGTAGTCAAGAGAAATATTCACAAGTTTCGCCACAAATTCTGGTCTCATCATGCAGAGTGTAACCGAAAGTAGTAGTGGAATTTCGTAAAAGCGATTCTTTGTAATCACCCATCCCTGTGTAGCTGACACAAAGGCAAAATTTCCTAGGCAGGCCATAATAAATATTAAAAATCCTTGAAAGATGTTATTTACGTTGTAAAGGATAAGCTCAGTGTTAAATATGAACATAAAAGGAAGGATAGCAGTTCTTATGTCATAACTGAAAGCTTGAATACCAGTTCTTATGGGATCTGACCTAGCAATAGCAGAAGCTGCAAAGGAAGCAAGACCCACAGGAGGTGTATCATCTGCGAGAATACCAAAGAAGAAGCAAAACAGGTGAGCAGCTATAATAGGCACAACAAAACCATAGGCTGATCCAACCTCAACAATTGCTGGTGCGGTAAGGGATGCCATAACAACATAGGTAGCTGTTGTTGGAAGCCCCATGCCAATGATAAGACTTGCTAAAGCTGTTATAACGAGAAGAAGATAAATATTTCCTCCAGAAAGGGTTTCAACTATATGATTTATAAGTCCTCCCAAGCCAAGAGCTACAACGCCTACAATAATACCAGCTGTAGCGGTTGCAATGGCAACATTTAACATATTTTTGGAGCCCATCACCATTGAATTTAGAAGGTCTATTATGGACTCCTTAATGGCAGGTCCAACAGGCTCCTTTGACAATATGGCTTTTACAGGCTTTTGAAGAAGCATTATTAAGGCCATTATGAGGATAGCGCGAAAAGCTGAAAGCTCAGGTGAGTGTCTTAATACAACCAGTTCACAAACTAGAACGATAATGGGAATGAAAAAGTAAAATCCCTCTTTGATCGTTCCCCAGAGAGGAGGAAGCTCCTTTTTAGGAAGCCCCTCAAGACCCATTCTTGAAGCTTCAAGATGGACAATATAAAAAAGAGCTGCATAAGAGGCAAAAGCTGGAACTAGGGCAGCTTTTACTACCTCGATATAAGGAACATTTACGTATTCCGCTATTATAAAAGCAGCAGCTCCCATAACAGGAGGGGCAATCTGCCCATCAACACTTGCTGCAACTTCTATGGCGGCAGCTTTTTCAGGCTTATAGCCAACTTTCTTCATAAGAGGTATAGTAAAAGTTCCAGTTGTTACAACATTTGCAACACTTGAGCCGGAAACCATTCCTGTCAAAAGGCTTGATATAATTGCTGCTTTGGCAGGTCCTCCTTTAAAACTTCCAACAATACTAAGAGCAAGCTTTATAAAAAGCTTTCCAGCACCAGCCCTTTCCAACATGGCTCCAAAGAGAACAAAGAAAAAAACCATTGTGGCGGAAACATGAAGGGGAATTCCATAAATACCCTCCGTTGACATTGTCATTTGACCAATGAACCTATTTAAAGAAACCCCTTTAAATGAAAGGGCCTCTGGCATGTAAGGACCTAAAAAGGCGTAAGCTATAAACAGGAGAGCCACAATGGAAAGGGTTAGACCAACAACCCTTCTGGAAGCTTCAATAAGAAAAATTATGAGCATCACTCCAAAAACAACATCTTTTGTTGAGGGAGATCCGTAACGAGCCATTATTCCTTCATAATCCAAAATTATATAGATGGCAGAGATACCAGCACCTATGGCAAAAAGCCAATCAATAAGAGGAATGTAAGTTTTTGCACTTAAGAATTTCAGTCCGAGCCTTGGTTTTCTAAACATGGGATAACTCAGGTAGGCAAGAGTTATAGCACAACCAAGATGTATTGCCCTCGTGTAGCTAACATCAAGAATAAGCCAGCTTGCTATGGATAGCTGATAAAGGCACCAGAAGATAGCCAATCCTGAAATGATATATTTAGGCCAGCCTTCAATGAGGCGACCATAGCCAGCCTCTTCATTGACAATCTGTCTTGCTAGCTTAACTCCTTCTTCTTTTTCCATGTGCCTTCAAGTGGTATAGCTTAAATAGGGACAGCAAAATGATTTGCCGTCCCTTCGTTGAAACGTTTACTTGATAAGCCCCACTTCCTTAAAGTATTTTAAGGCTCCTGGATGGATTGGAGCAGAAAGTCCTTCTATCATTTTTTCTTTGGAAAGTTCCTCAAAGGCGGGATGAAGTTTCTTAAATTCTTCTAAATTGTCAAAAACTTCCTTTACAAGGATATAAACGACTTCTTCAGGAACCTTTGAAGAGGTAACAACTGTAGCTTTTACTCCTAAAGTTGGAACATCCTCTTTATTAACGGCCCCTGGATACATACTTATAGGTATAATGGTTTTAGCATAGTAGGGATACTTTTTCAAAACCTCTTCTGCCCCTGCTCCATCTATAGGAACTATTCTAGTTTTTCTAGCCCCTGCTGTTGCTTCTTTTATAGCACCGCTAGGATGGCCAACGGTATAAAAGAAGGCATCTATACGACCATCCTGCAATAAAGCCGGAGCTTCAGCAGCCTTTGCCTGTTCGGCTTTTATATCTTTTTGCCAATCAATACCGAAGGACTCTAAAATTTCTATAGAATTCTGAAGTTGTCCAGAACCAGGATTTCCTACATTAACCCTCTTACCTTTAAGATCTGCCACAAACTTAATATTTGCATTTTCTGCAGCAACAAGGGTAACCGCCTCGGTATGAAGACTGAAAACAGCCATCAGATCCTTCTGGGGTCCCTTATCTTTCCACTCTGCAAGCCCCTTAACAGCCTGGTATTGTCTGTCTGACTGAGCCAGGCCAAATTCCATATCCCCCGCTAAAACAGCATTTATGTTAAAAACAGAACCACCTGTTGATTCAACGGTACAGCGTATACCGTAGGTTTCTTTCTTTTTGTTTAGCATCTGGCAAATCGCACCACCCGTTGGATAATAAACGCCCGTTATGCCTCCTGTGCCTATTGTAATAAACTTAGGCTTTGTTTCTGCAAATCCACCACTAGAGGTAACCGCTAAAAGAAAAGCCCCACACAACAAAGCAAATAATTTTTTCATAATTCTATCCTCCCATCGTTAAAGTTTTCTCAACAGCTCTTACCGCTTCATCTAAAATCCTTACCATCTCATCTATCTGAGATTCCGTAATTACAAATGGCGGAGCCAGCAAGAGGTGATCACCCCTTATGCCATCGGCTCCACCACCACCTGGATAGGTTATGAGCCCTCTCTCAAAAGCTTCCTGGGCAATCTTTGAGTTTATCTTTAAAGCAGGATCAAAAGGTTCCTTAGTAGTCTTATTCATCACAAACTCTATGCCGGCAAAAAGTCCTATCCCCCTTACATCACCAACGATGGAATACTTTTTAAGGACTTTAAGTTTCTCTAAGAGATACTCACCTAGTTTAGCCGATCTTTCCACCAACCTATTTTCTTCTATGTATTTTAAAACAGCTGATCCGATGGCGGTTGAAAGAGGATTTTGACCGTAAGTATGACCATGGACAAAAAGCCCCGAACCGTTTTGAATAGCTTTATAGATTTCCTCTTTTACTATAACAGCCCCAAGAGGTGTATATCCCGAGCTAACACCCTTGGCAACAACTATAACATCTGGAATAATCCCCCAATGGTCAAGACAAAAATTCTTACCCGTTCGACCAATACCAGTCATTACCTCATCGGCTATAAGTTTTACATCATACCTGTTGCAAATCTCTCTTATCCTTTGCCAGTATCCATCTTTAGGAATTAAAACTCCAGCAGTAGCACCTACCACTGGCTCTGCAATGAAGGCAGCTACAGAGTCAGGACCTTCGTAATTAATTATCCTTTCAAGCTGGTCAGCACATTCTAAACCACAGGTTACTGGATCTTTGTAAAAAGGACATCTGTAACAATAACAGGGCTCAATATGGGGAGTATGGGAGAATAAAGGAAGGTAATGTTTCCTTCTTCCTGTATGACCGCCTAGGGCAAGAGCTCCCAAGGTATTACCGTGAAAACTGGTCCATCTGCTGATAACCTTATATTTGTCAGGTTTTCCAATTTCACGAAAATATTGTCTTACTACCTTAACAGCTGTTTCCACAGCTTCAGATCCACCGGAAACAAAATAAACTTTATTAAGACTCTCATCGGGAACAAGCCTTACAAGCCTTTCGGCACACTCCATTGCAGCCTTACTTATAAAGTGACTTCCGTGGGAAAAACATATTTTATAAGCCTGTATTTTCATAGCCTCAAGAATCTCTGGCACACTATGCCCAATACTTACAACACAGGCACCACCGGAGCCATCTATATAACGCTTCCCATTAATGTCCCAAATATACACACCCTCCGCCCTATCAACCACCGGGTAATCTTTCCTAAGATTTCTACAGAACACGTGGTGATGAATAGCCATTTGAAACTCTCCTTATTTCTTCTTAGAGGCAAGATATGACCTTAAAAAGTTAGCAATATCTTCACTAGATATAGCAATAAAATCTTCAATAACCTTTCTTGAAGCTCTATCAAGTTCTGCCTGAAATTCCTTATCTAAAGTAGTAATAAGCACTCCCGTTTCTGCCATAACCTTGATGCCATAGCGATTTTCTGAATTCGCCCCGCCTCCGATAGAAATTATCATTCCTTTGGCAATAAGATTCTTAACCGCTTCCGAATTATCTGCCTTAGATCTTTCCCATTGTTTAGATTGAATCTCCCTAGCAGCTTTTTCTATAGCAGTCTTTTGCTCCTGAGAAAGGGCATTCCAGGTTTTAAGATTTATGGTCACCATATTAATAGGAAAATCTAAATTAAGGGGCATGAAATATTTAAAGGTTTCATGGAAATTTGCACCTAGACCTGTAGCTGCTGTTGTAAGAACTGCCTCTACCGTTCCCTCCTTAACAGCCTTAGGAACATCCGCCCAGGAAAGCATAACAGGATTTGCCTGAAGCAAAGTAAAAAGTTTTTCTATGTTCTTATCGTAAACTCTTATTTTCATTCCCTTAAGGTCGCCAATAGATTTAATCTCCTGCTTTGTAAAAAGTCCCGTAGGAGGCCAGGGAAAGACATAAAGAATCTTTTGGTTCCACTTCTCTGCAGCCTTATCATAAAGGGGCTTGGCACCATTATAGTAAGAAAAGGCTTCGTCATAAGTGGTAACTATTCGAGGCATGAAAGGTAGTCCAAAGACCCTCTCACTGTCTTGAACAACCCCCATCAGTATATCTGACATTGGAACTACACCTTCCTTTACAACGCTTAAGAGTTCTGGTCCTTTAAACCCTAAAGAAGCCCCAGTATGAACCTCTATAACGACTTTGCCATTTGTATATTGCTTTACAAGCTCTGCAAAATCTTTAAGACCCACTCCAGCAAGGCTTGTTTCGGGATATACAGAATTACACTTAATCTTTATTTCTTCTGCCCCAAGGGAAGAGGTAGCAATAGCTAGAATACAAAGGAGGATATACACTTTTTTCATAATAATCTACCTCCCCGGAATTGTTGAAAAAATATCAATCAATCAATCAAACAAAACTGAATTAACTAAAAACATCTTTACAATTTAGCCATCCAAAATGCAAATATTTTTTATCTTTGGTGTTATTGGCTTGAAATATTTTTTCGAAAACATTATCTTCTAAAGGGTAGTATTGAAATTCTTCAAATGGAAAAGGCTTAGTATGACGTTTGCTACAAAGTTCCCTGACCCTGAAGAACTTGAAAGGGAGCTCAATGAATATTTAAAGAAAAAATATGGAGTGCGGATTAAGGTCATGTCCCCTATGCAGATGAGCTATAAAAGTGAAGATGAACCAATGACTCAAAAGAGTTCAGGGCTTCAAAAAGTTCGCTTTGACATGAAGCCCGAAGAGCTAGAAGCCTATCTTGACCAGTATGTAGTCAAGCAAAGTGAAGCAAAAGCAATTCTTGCTACCAAGATATGCACCCACTACAACAGGATTCGTCTCCAGAGGCAAAGAGACAGATTCGGAAGAGAACACACTGTAGGGAGAATAAAAAATAACATTCTTCTTATAGGACCCACAGGAGTTGGTAAGACCTATCTTGTAAAGCTCATAGCGGAGAAGCTAAATGTTCCCTTTGTAAAGGGCGATGCAACCAAATTTAGTGAAACTGGATATGTGGGAGGAGATGTAGAGGATTTAGTAAGAGACCTTGTAACCGCTGCTAACGATGACATAGATCTTGCAGAACATGGAATAATTTACATAGATGAAATAGACAAAATTGCCTCCTCAAAAAATATCATTGGTCCCGATGTTTCAAGAACAGGAGTTCAAAGAGCTCTATTAAAACCTCTTGAGGAAACGGAAGTAGATCTTCGAGTTTCCCATGATCCCATAGCTCAACTTCAGGCAATAGAACATTATAGAAAAACAGGAAAAAGGGAAAGACGAGTAGTAAACACAAGAAACATCCTATTCGTTATGAGCGGTGCCTTTCCTGAACTGCCAGAAATAATAAAATCTAGAATGAAAAAACAGGGAATAGGCTTCAGCGCAGATATTCAAAGTAAAGATAACGACATTGAATTTTTAAAATATGTCAAAGCGGATGATCTTGTCCAATATGGTTTCGAAAGGGAATTCATAGGAAGAATTCCAGTAATAGCGGTTTTGGAACCTCTGGAGGAGGAAGATCTTTATAATATCCTTAGGAATCCCTATAATCCAATAATAAACGCCAAAAAAGAAGACTTTAGATGCTACGGCATTGACATTGTTTTTCACGATGAAGCTCTTAGAAAGATTGCTAAGCTAGCTTACGAGGAAAAAACAGGAGCTAGGGCTCTTGTGAGTATAGTCGAAAAGGTGCTTCTTCCCTTTGAAAAAACATTGCCCTCAACCAATATAAAAACTCTTGTTGTAACACCTGAACTGGTTGAAGACCCCTACGGAACCCTTAAAAGGCTTTTGGAAGATCCCCAAAACCCCGATTACAAGGTTCTATACGAAAAGGTAAAAGAAACTGAAAAAATCGTGGTAAGGGAAAAATCCTCTAGAAAGATAGAATACTACAAAAACAAATACCCCATCATATTCACCGACTCAAGAATTGAACTGATAATAGACTATCACCTAAAAATTGGAGTGCCTATTGAAAAGTTCTTCGATGAAGTAGTTCTTCTTTACAATCAGGTAAAAGTCTTCGAATCGGATTTTTATGAAAAACACGGATTCAAGATAACTTTTACCGAGGATGCAATAGACGAAATAATTATCCAGGCTCTTAACAGAGATACCACAGCAGCTGTAATCTGCAGAGAAATCTCGAGAGACTACGATTATGCAATGAAGCTGATAGCAGACAGAAGTGGTCAAATGCAGTTTGTCCTTCCAAAGGAAGCAGTAATAAAACCAGAAGAATATATGGACGAGCTGGTTCGATACACCTATCAAAGATATCCTATAAACAAACCATCAGACACTTCTCTAACCTAGGAGCTTTGCTACAAGATGGTTGGAATATCCAAGCTTTATTGTGGAACAGTAGAACCTTCCGATGCTCTACGCTACGGAAGAAAAAGCAAAAACCTTCCAAGCCACCTCCTGCAGTTTTCAGAAGACAAAAAGCCTGTAGTTGTGTGGAATATAACAAGAAAGTGTAACTTGCGATGCATCCACTGCTATTCCCAATCAGACCTGAACACATCCACGAAGGAACTTTCCACCGAGGAAGGGAAAAAGCTAATAGATGATCTTTCTTCCTTTGGTTGCCCTGTTATACTCTTTTCAGGAGGGGAGCCCCTTCTTAGACCTGACCTAATAGAGCTTTCAGCCTACGCAGTCGAAAAAGGCTTAAGGGCTGTTATTTCAACCAATGGAACCCTTATTACTCCAAAAGTTGCAAAGGAACTTAAAAGTATAGGACTTTCCTATGTTGGCATAAGCCTGGATGGAACAGAAAAAACAAATGATGTTTTCCGAGGGGTAAAGGGCGCTTTTAAGAGAGCCCTGGAAGGCCTTCTAGTCTGCAAAGAAGAAGGCATCAAAGTAGGACTTCGCTTTACCATAACTAGAAAAAACGCAAAGGAAATTCCTGCCATCTTCGAATTTATAGAAGAATACGATATACCAAGGGTTTGCTTTTACCACCTCGTTTATGCAGGAAGAGGCAGTTCTTTAATAAATGAAGGTCTTTCTCATGAAGAAACAAGAAAAGTTGTTGATCTAATAATTGACATGACAGCGGATCTTCATAAAAGGGGACATCCCAAGGAGGTGTTAACGGTAGATAACCATGCAGATGGTCCCTATCTCTACTTAAGAATGGTAAGGGAGAATTCTCCAAGAGCTAGTGATGTTCTTGAACTTCTCAGAATGAATGAAGGTAATAATTCTGGAAAAGGGATTGGTTGTGTAAGCTGGGATGGCTCAGTCCATGCTGATCAGTTCTGGAGGCATTACTCTTTTGGAAATGTTCTTGAAAGACCCTTTAGCCAAATATGGACAGACCTCTCAAACCCCTTAATGAAAAAGCTTAAAAACAAAAAAGCCTATGTAAAAGGTAGATGTGCTAGCTGTAGGTGGCTTGATATCTGCGGCGGTAACTTTAGAGTAAGGGCTGAGGCTGTAACAGGTGACCTGTGGGCACCAGATCCTGCCTGTTATTTGACCGACGAAGAAATTCGTAAGGAAAATGCTGTTTAGAAATTCTTAGGCGCTTCCTGGCGAATAAACACAAGGAGATAAGGCTTATGAAGTATCCCATATACCGCCCAAGGCGACTTAGAAGATCAGAAAATTTAAGACGCCTCATAAGGGAAACAAGGCTTTCGGTAGACCATCTGGTTTATCCTATCTTTGTAATTCACGGGGAAAATGTTAAAAATCCCATTCCATCAATGCCCGGCATTTTTCAGCTTTCTGTAGATGAAGCAGTTAAAGAAGCTAAGGAAGTGTCAGAACTTGGTATACCTGCAATAATCCTTTTTGGCATCCCCCAATCCAAAGACGAAAGAGGAAGCGAAGCCTATTCGGAAGACGGAATTATTCAAAGGACAGTAAGAGCTATTAAAGAAAAAGTTCCTGAGCTTATAGTAATAACCGATGTATGTCTTTGTGAATACACAAGTCATGGACATTGTGGGGTAATTAAGGGTAAGGAAATTGACAATGACGAAACTCTTGAACTCCTTGCCTTAACAGCTCTTTCACATGCAAGGAGTGGAGCTGACATTGTAGCTCCTTCGGATATGATGGACGGAAGGGTTGGCTATATCAGGAGAACTCTTGATGATAACGGCTTTTCCCAGGTTGCCATCATGGCTTATTCCGCCAAGTATGCATCAGCCTTTTACGGACCCTTTAGAGAAGCTGCCCAATCTAGACCCCAATTTGGAGATAGAAAATCTTACCAGATGGATCCCCCTAATGCAGAGGAAGCCCTAAGAGAGATTGCGATGGATATAGAGGAAGGAGCAGACATTGTAATGGTAAAGCCTGCACTGGCCTATCTAGACATTATAAAACTTGCTAAGGAAAATTTTAATTTTCCCTTAGCAGCCTATAATGTCAGTGGAGAATATGCCATGATTAAGGCTTCTTCTGCTATGGGATGGCTCGATGAAAAACAGGTTGCCTTGGAGGTTCTAACTGCCATTAAAAGGGCTGGAGCGGATATAATTATCACTTACTTTGCCAAGGATGTAGCAAGGTGGCTTTCATGAACCAGTTAAGACTTCTAGCATGGGAATCAACGAAAAGGTGTAATCTTTCCTGTGCTCATTGCAGAGCTTCTTCAATAGCCGATATAGACCCTGAAGAGTTATCAACTCTCCAGGTTTTCAAGCTTATCGATGAAGTTTCAGAGATTTCAAAGCCCATATTTATTCTAAGTGGAGGTGAACCCCTTCTTAGGGAAGACATCTTTGAGATAGCCTCCTATGGGAATAAAAAAGGCTTAAGGGTTACGATGGCAACGAATGGAACCCTGATAACCCCTGAGATAGCCTCTCGCATAAAGCGGTCAGGGATTCAAAGAGTAAGTGTAAGCCTGGACGGAGCTACCTCTGAAAGCCACGATAGTTTCAGAAAAGTAGAAGGAGCTTTTAAGGCATCTCTTGAAGGCATTAAGATATTGAAGAAGGAAGGCATAGCCTTCCAGATAAACACAACTATAACGAAAATAAACAAGTATGAACTTCCAGCAATCCATAAGCTTACGCTAGAGCTTGGAGCGGTGGCACATCATATTTTTCTTCTTGTTCCAACAGGTCGTGGAAAAGAGATGGCAAGTCAATCGCTTTCTCCAGAAGAATATGAAGAAATTCTTCTATGGTTTTACAACCAAAGTAAGCAAACTTCTATTCAGCTTAAGGCTACCTGCGCTCCCCAATACTATAGAATCTTGAGACAAGAAGCCAAAAAGGAGGGAAAAGCTGTTACCTTCGAAACCCATGGGCTAGATGCTATAACCAGAGGATGTCTTGCAGGCACAGCCTTTTGCTTTATCTCTTCGAAAGGGAACCTTCAACCTTGCGGTTACCTTGAGGTGATATGTGGAAATATAAAAGAAACTTCCTTTAAAACAATATGGAATAGCTCCGAAGTGCTTCTTAAGTTAAGAGACTTTTCAAACTATGAGGGAAGATGTGGAAAATGCGAATACATAAGGGTCTGTGGTGGATGTAGAGCCAGAGCTTACGAAAAAACGGGAAATTTTCTATCAGAAGAGCCTCTTTGTAGCTACATTCCAAAAAAACAGTAAAGATGTTTCGCCCTTTGGAAGTAGGACATCTTAAAGAAACAGCGGATCTTTTTAGCAAAGTCTTTGGAAAATCCTATAAGGAAGATTATTTTTTCTGGAAATACCGTTTTAATCTTTTTGGAAGACTTTATGGTGTTCAAGCAGTAAACGAAAAAGGGGAAGCCGTTGGTCACGTAGCAGCTATACCTCTCAAGGGTCACTGGTATGGAAAAGAGACGGTTTTTTTCCAGTTTGTTGATGCAATGGTTCATGAAGAGCACAGGGGAAAGAATACTCTTACCAGGATGATTGAGGTTCTTTTTGACTTTATAAAAGAGCACCACCAAGAGTTTTTTCCCTATGTTTATCCTGGACCAGTTTCTTTTAAAATAGGCACAAAATACGGGTGGCTCACTCACCTTGAATCCGTGAAAGACGTGATTATTAAACCTAGAAGAAGGTCTTTTACGTTTCTGAAATTAGAGGAGCCCACTCAAGAACTTGGTATAATCACAAAAATATGGACATCTTTAAAAAACTACTATCCAATTGCCCTGATGAGAGATGAAGAGTTTTTAAAATGGAGGTATCTTTCTCATCCAATCTTTTCCTACAAGCTCTATGTCGTTAAGAAATTTTGGAAGCCTATCGGATTTGTTGTATGTTCTTTTAATCAAGAAGGTATGCCGAGAATTATTGATTATCTTCTTCCGCCGGAAAGTTATAAAGAAGTATTAGAGCATATTTCTTTTTTATTCGGAAAGCCCATGGTAGCATGGATATCTTCTTGCTTTTTAAGGGAAAACCTAGAAGTTTTAAGCACCCCCATAGAGCTATGTCTTGTTAACTATGGCCTCCTAAGTAACCTGCCCCCTTTGGATGCCATCAAGAAGGATTTCTTTTATACCATGGCAGACATTGATATTTATTAACATTAAAGTAATGGGCGAGTCTATTTTTTGGAAGTTTTCTTAAAAAACGCAAAAATATATTGACATCTTCTCGATTTTATATCCCTAGTATAAATGAAAATCATTTTTATTTAGGAGGGATCCTATGGAGACAAGAATGCCACTAATAGGTGAGAAAATTGAGGATAGAAAGATAAAAACCACTCATGGAGTTATAAACTTCCCGGGTGATTACAAAGGAAAATGGCTTGTCCTATTTAGTCATCCAGCAGATTTTACCCCAGTATGCACCACTGAATTTGTGGCATTTCAAAAGAGAATGGACGAATTCAAAGCTTTAAATTGTGAGCTTATTGGTCTTTCCATTGACCAGGTCTTTTCACACATCAAATGGATAGAATGGATTAAAGAAAAACTTGGGGTAGAAATTACTTTCCCGATTATTGCAGACGACATGGCTGAAATAGCAAAATCCTTTGGCATGATAAGTCCTGCAAAGGGAACAAACACAATAAGAGCAGTTTTTGTAATTGATCCTAATGGAATTCTAAGACTTGTTCTTTATTATCCTCAGGAGGTTGGAAGAAATATTGATGAAATTGTAAGAGTTGTGAAAGCCCTTCAAACATCAGATGCAAATCAAGTTGCAATACCTGCAAACTGGCCAAACAATGAACTTATTGGAGATAAGGTTATAATTCCTCCAGCCTCTGACACAAAAACTGCTCAAGAAAGACCTAAACAGTATGAATGCTTTGATTGGTGGTTCTGCTATAAGAAAGTTTAATTCTTTGCAGGCGCCCAAGGGGCGCCTTAAGGTTCATTGGATCCTGACCATTAAGTGTGCTAGTTTTTCATCGCTTCTTTTTAGATAGCCTTTTGGATCTTGGAATGAAGTAGGAAAGATAATGCTAGAACTGTTTCTTGCCTTCCTGAAACTTGGAGTCACTTCCTTTGGTGGTCCAGCAATGGTCGCATACATAAAAGAACTTGCTGTTGACAAAAAGAGGTGGCTTGACAAAGAAACCTTTCAAGAAGGTGTTGCCCTTGCCCAATTAATTCCAGGAGCTACCGCAATGCAAGTTTCTGCCTATGTGGGTCTTAAAAGAAAGGGAATCTTGGGAGGAATCCTAAGCTTTGTAGGGTTTGGCTTTCCTGCTTTCTCTATAATGCTTACTCTTTCAGCCCTCTATTCAAGAACCCATTCAATCCCAGAGGTTACTGTAATATTTACAGGGCTTCAAGTCATTGTTGTTGCTATTGTGGCACAGGCATTTGTCAGTTTTACAAAGCCAATTCTAAAATCAAAAGGTGAAAATTTTATCGCCCTTCTTGCTTTTTTATTGTTCGCTTTAAAAGCAAACCCTTTTTTAATAATTATTTTATGTCTACTTTTTTCACAACTTATCTTCAAAGACAAGCCCTCCAGCGCCTCCAAAAACCCAAAAGGATTTATCTTCCTAAGAGATGTTACTGTTCTTTTTGTAATAACCCTTATAGGGCTAATAGTTGTGTTTATCCTTGATAAAACACTTTTTACTTTGTCAGTTACAATGATGAAAATAGATCTCTTTGCCTTTGGAGGTGCTTATACCTCTTTGCCCCTTATGCTCCATGAAGTTGTTGACAGATTAAAATGGCTTGATGGAAAAACATTTATGAATGGAATCGCTCTAGGGCAAATAACCCCCGGACCAATCGTAATTACCGCAACCTTTGTTGGTTATCTCTTAAAAGGGGTTGTTGGGGCAGTTGTGGCAACAGTTTCCATTTTTACTCCTTCTTTTTTAATTCTAGCACTGGCAACAGGGTTTTCCGAAAGAATCAAACATTCTAGCTTTTTCGCGAGAGCAAAAAGAGGTCTTATTGCATCATTTTCTGGGCTCCTTCTCTTCGCAACAATCAAATTCATTCAACAGGTTAACTGGAATGTGATAAAAGTTATCTTTACGATTGCGTGCTTCATGGCTTTGTATAAAAAAGTTAACATTCTTTGGGTAGTTTTTGTAGGAATTGTTCTATCGTTTTTACTTTTCCGATAGCTTTCTTTGAAGGTTTGGTATGAAAAGGATAGCCATTTTAGGATGCCAGATGAGAAGAGATCAAAATCTATGCCCTGTCGATGCAAAGTGCTTTGTTGTCCTGGCTCGCAAAGAAGGAGAGTTTGAAAGATATAAAAATGACCCCGTTTCATTGCTTGGAATTATAAGCTGTGGAGGGTGCGAGGGGAACAAAAATAGACCGGTATGTAGCCTCCTGTTGCTAAAAATGCACCTTTCAGCCTTTAACGAAAATGTTGACGCCATTCACATTGGGACATGGATTATGAATTACTGCAAGAGAAAAGACGATCTAATTAGGGCTGTTAAAGAAAAGGCTGGAGTAGAAGTCATTGAAGGCACCCATCCCTATTCACCGGTAGCGATTTTTAGTAAATAAAGGAGCTTGATCTTTAGGAAAAGCTTAAAAACGGTAGAGAGGAGAACAACACCCTCCCTTTTCCCGGTCAAGGTTATTCTTCAACGCCATCTACTTCAGCAATCCTAGCTTTGATTTTGTCCTGAAGAGACAATTCTTTTTCTAATTTTTCAAACTCACTCTTTGCAAATTTTGCTGGGAAATGATCTTTTTCCATGTATAGCAGGGCGTTCTTTTCAAAGTTTTCAACAATTTCTTGTTTTGTCCTTTCAAGCACTTCACCACTTACCCCAACCTTCAGAAATTCCCTTCTAAACTCCCTTGAAGGAACAAGAAGCTCTAAGATCCTTTCGTAATAAGGGCTATCTTTAAAGCAGGAAAGATACCCCTCCTTTATCGGGACAGTTGCGATAAGGATCAATTTTACATTGTGATAATCCCCATAGTATCTTACAGTCTCATCAATAATTTTCATTTGAATTCCATTTCTAAGTGTCCATTCTTTTAGCACATTCATTAAGACACCTCCTTCGACATCTGACCAAACGGCACTTCAACATCCCTTTACGAAGGTCTTTCTTATCTTTTGATAAAGCTCCTTACATTGAGAAAAACTTAAGGTATTTACAAAATTAGCTAGTTCTGTCTCTTCCTTAAGATGGGGAGCTCTATTTTCTAAGGTTGGCACTCTCTCCTCCTTTCCAAGCAAACTAATATAGATAAGACTTCTTGCAGCAAGAAGGTTTTCAAATTCTTCATTAATTTCTTCCTCAAATATGTAGCTTCCTGTAAGCACATCGCCAGGAGCTTGCTGGAACCTCCTATTACAAAAAAGTTCTGCCAGTATATCCAATACTGAAATGGATTCTACAACTTCTGGAAAAATTTCCTTTAGGCATTTTTCAAGGTAAAGATGCATATAACCAGTTTCAACTATGACCTTTTTCAAGTTGGAATTTTCTAGAAACTCTCTTATTTTAAGAGCTCTCATCGAATCTCTCAGGCGAAACCTCTTCGCATCAGCCTTAGCAAAGGATTTTATAGAATACACCACCTCTTCGAAGTCGCCTGACAAAGAAACTTTGTAATAGTCAATTAAAGCTTTAGATGCTTCCTTTTCAGCGTAATAAACCTCTTTCAGTGTGTTATCCCTTAGAAGTTCGTCAATAGAACATCCACCAATAAGTCTTTCATGGATAGAGAGAAGACATTCTTGGTAAGGCTCAATTTGAACAATCTCTTTTCCAGAATCGTAAAGTTTTTTAAGAACCTGATAAAAGGCCACAGAAAACTTTGGAAATTCCAGAAAAGACTCAGATACGTAATCTTCTACAGATATCTCCCCCCTAAGCATTCTTCTAAAATGCTCATCAAAGGGTTCCTCAAGAATAATAAGGTCGCAAGGCTCAGCCAGTTTGGAGAATACTGGAATTATTTCAATTCTATGGGAAACAAAGGCTATAGTTATTTTCATTATAAAGAAAGGCTAAGGAGAAAAACCATAATTTATGGGAAGTCCTTTGCTTTGCCAGGCTGTAAAGCCACTTAAAAAAACCAAAACCTTCTCAAATCCCTTACTCTTAAGAGCCAGGGCAACTCCTAGAGCTTCTCCTCCTCCAACGCCGTCATCATAAACTACAATAACACTATCCTTTGAAAGCCCAAGAATGGTATTGATTTTTTCGGTTTTTACGTCTTCAACCGTTAAATTAAGGGCTCCGTAAATGTGTCCTGTAGAATAGGCTATGGAAGGCCTTGCATCTACAAAAACCGCAGATTTGCCGTAGAAAAAAGATATAGCTCTGTCCACATCTATATAATCACTCTTTTCTAGAGAGCCACTGCAAACTTGAAACTGCCTAAAACAGTCTGAATCGAAAAGTTTTAATCCATCTTTTCTTATACCGTTAACGGAAAGCCCAATTAAACAGGCAACAACAGTAAGAACAATCACCTCGACAAAAACTCTGACTTTCACTGTCATCATTTGATGAAACCATAGGTTCTTAAGAGTTCCTCGGTAATACCGGAGGAAGGCTTTGGAGGTTTTCCCATATTCCAGGCTTTTAAGATTTTTTCAACATACTTTCCTATCACATCCGTTTCTATATTTACGACATCTCCCGGTTTTAGAAGGCCTATATTCGTAACAGAGGCTGTATGGGGAATGACATTTACGTCAAATCTCTTTCCTTCGCACCTATTCACAGTAAGACTAATGCCGTTTATTGCAATCGATCCTTTTTCTACAACGTAATGGCTAAATTCTTCCGGAATCTCAAAGACAAACCTTATGGATCTTCCTTCATCATAACGCTCTATTAGCACACCAAGGCAATCAACATGACCAGTTACAATATGACCACCAAGGCGATCAATTGGCCTAAGAGCCCGTTCAAGATTTACCTTATCACCCTGTCTTTTAAACCCCAAAGTGGTTCTATTTAGGGTTTCTCTAGAAACATCAACAACAAAATACTTACCACTCCAAAAGACAACGGTAAGGCAAACACCATCTACTGAAATACTTTCGCCAATGGTAACATCTTTAAACTCTACAAGAGGCTCGATCTCTAGCCTCTTATCCTGTTTTCCCCATTGGCTTCCATGGGATTCAATGCGTCTAATTAAACCAAGCCCTTCAACTATTCCCGTAAACATCCCTAAGATAACCCCTCACCATAATGTCATCACCAATTTTTTTAATCTGAAGATCAAAAACAGGCAAGGCTTCATCAATGGTAACGCACTCTCTACCCCCTTTGATTAAAGGATAGGCCATCCCGTCACCAGTTATCTTGGGAGCATAAAAAAAGCAGATCTCATCCACACTGGAGGAGGCAAAAAAAGAACCCATCACTTCAGAACCACCCTCAACAAGAAGGCTATTTATTCCTTCCTTTCCAAGAACCTTAAGGATTTCTAAAATATCAAGGTTAGTTCCATCTTCAGAAATTTCAAAAAGTCTTATCCCTTTTTCCTGAAGCCTAACAACTTTCTTCTTACTTACTCCTTTCCCGTGCATGATCCAAAGAGGCACCTCTTTGGCGGATCTTACAAGAAAGGTATCTTCTGGGATTTTAAGAGTTTTATCAAGAACAACCCTTATTGGATTTTTAGTCCTGCTAGTATGCCTTACCGTAAGGGAAGGATCATCAGCAAGAACAGTTCCAATACCTACACAAATAGCATCTACCTCAAATCTAAGCTGGTGAGCAAACCTTCTTGCCTTTTCACCTGTAATCCACTTAGAATAACCCTTTCTCGAAGCAATCTTTCCATCTAAGGTCATAGCAGCCTTGGCAATCACATAGGGAAGTCCCGTAGTAACATGTTTTATAAAGAACCTATTAAGGATCTTGCATTCTTTCTCCAGAACACCTTCAACAACTTCGATACCCTCTTCTTTCAACCTCCCAATCCCGCCACCCTTAACATTGGGATTGGGATCCCTCATGCCAATCACTACCCTTTTAACACCTGCCTTTATGAGAGCTTCTGTGCAAGGTGGTGTCTTTCCCCAATGATTGCAAGGCTCAAGAGTCACATAGACAGTAGCTCCCTTTGCCCTTTCGCCTGCCTCTTTCAGAGCATTCACTTCAGCATGGAGTTCTCCAAAGGCTTCGTGAAAGCCCCGCCCAATTATCTCGCCTCCCTTTACAACTACAGCTCCAACCATAGGATTTGGACTTACAAATCCCCTCCCCTTTAGGGCAAGCCTTAGGGCTTCTTTCATATAATAGACATCATTTTTTTCAGCCATGGAAGGATTACTCATCAATACCTAAAACAGACTTGTGAATAGGGAAAGAACTTGCAAACTCTCTAACTCTCTTTTCAATATCCTTAAGCTTTGAAGGATTGTTCCTACAGGCAAGAGCTTCTTCTATAAGGGATGCTATATATTCCATCTCCTTTGGTCCCATTCCCCTTGTTGTTACCGCAGGAGTTCCAACCCTTATACCACTCGTTATATTGGGCTTTTGGGGATCAAAGGGAATAGAGTTTTTATTTACGGTAATGCCAGCTTTGTCCAGCACTTCTTCCGCTTCTTTTCCTGTAATACCTTTATCTCTTAGATCAACGAGCATAAGATGATTGTCGGTTCCTCCGGAAACGAGCCTAAAGCCTCTCTCCTGCAGGGCTTTAGCAAGGGAAGCACTATTTTCGACAATCCTCTTTTGATATTCCTTGAAGGCAGGTTCCATAGCTTCTTTAAAGGCTACAGCTTTTGCTGCTATTACATGCATAAGAGGACCTCCCTGAATACCTGGAAAAAGTTGAGCATCTAGAGTTTTTGAATATTTCTCTTTGGCCAGTATAAGCCCTCCTCTTGGTCCTCTTAGGGTTTTGTGAGTTGTGGAGGTTACAAAATCCGCTACAAAAACAGGATTAGGATGAAGACCTGCAGCAACAAGTCCAGCTATATGAGCCATATCCACCATCAGATAGGCATCTATTTCATCGCAAATTTCTCTAAACTTTTCGAAATCTATTGTTCTAGGATAAGCACTTGCTCCAGCTATTATGATTTTAGGCCTGTATTTGAGAGCCTTTTCTCTCAAATCATCGTAATCAATGGTTTCCGTTTCTGGATTGACCCCGTAAGAAACAACATTATAAAATCTTCCGGAAAAGCTTACAGGGCTTCCATGGGTAAGGTGTCCACCCTGGCGAAGATCCATACCCATTATGGTATCGCCGGGACTAACAAAAGAAAAATAAACAGCCATATTAGCCTGCGACCCAGAATGGGGCTGAACATTTGCATATTCAGCACCAAAAAGTTTTTTTGCCCTTTCAATAGCAAGAGATTCGGCGATATCTACAAATTCACAACCACCATAATATCTTCTTCCAGGATAACCTTCAGCATACTTATTGGTAAGAACAGAACCTTGGGCTTCCATTACAGCCCTACTTACAAAGTTTTCCGAAGCTATAAGCTCCAACCTTGTCCTTTGTCTTTCTTCTTCAAGCTTTATAGCTCTGTAAATTTCGGGATCTACTTTTTCGAGAAAACTCATATTCTTCATACCTCATCAATCATATTTATCCGAACCTCATGGCGACCACCTTCAAAGGGTTCGGCAAGCCACACCTTTAAAATCTCAAGAGCCATCTCTTCCCCGACAAACCTTCCACCCATACAAAGAACATTGGAATTGTTATGTCTTCTGCTCATCTTGGCAGTATAAGGCTCCATAGCATTAACAGCCCGAACCCCCTTGATTCTATTAGCTACAATGCACATACCAACACCACTTCCACATATCAATAGACCCCTATCAGCTTCACCTGAAGAAACCATTTTGGCCACCTTAAAGCCATATTCTGGGTAGTGAACAGGGTCTTGAGAATAGGTTCCCACATCCTTTACGTCATAACCTTCCCTTTCCAGATATTCTTTAAGGAAGTTTTTAAGCCGGAAACCTGCATGGTCTGAACCGATAGCAATACGCATTGGACAACTACTCCTTATTATCAAAGGCTTTTAGAACTATGGTTGCATTTGTTCCGCCAAAGCCAAAGGAATTGGAAAGAGCTATTTTTACATCAGCTTCCCGGGCTTTGTTAGGAACATAATCAAGATCGCAATCGGGATCAGGGTATTCATAGTTTATGGTTGGCGGAATAATACCGTATTTTATGGTCAAAGCTGTATAGGCTGCCTCAATCCCACCGGCAGCTCCAAGAAGGTGGCCTGTCATTGATTTTGTTGAGCTTACAGCAAGTTTATAAGCATGCTCTCCAAAAACTTTTTTTATGGCCATGGTTTCAAAACGGTCGTTTAGTTCTGTGGAAGTGCCATGGGCATTTATATAGTCGACCTCTTCAGGTTTTATGCCCGCATCATCCAAAGCCATCTTCATACACCTTGCAGCTCCCTCACCTTCAGGAGCTGGTGCGGTCATATGATAGGCATCACCATTCAATCCAAAACCTATCACTTCAGCATAAATCTTTGCTCCTCGGTCAATGGCTCTCTCAAGAACCTCAAGGATTAAAACGCCAGCTCCTTCGCCAAGCACAAAGCCATCCCTTTCTCTATCAAAGGGTCTTGAGGCCTTTTCAGGAGCATCATTTCTAGTAGAGAGAGCTTTCATAGCATTGAAACCAGCTACACCCATCGGCGTAATAACAGCTTCTACTCCCCCTGTAAAGGCAACATCAAGAAGACCATCGCGAATCATATGGAAAGCAATCCCTATGGCATGGGTGCCTGCAGCACAGGCAGTTTGAATAGAAAGATTTGCTCCCTTAGCATTATATCTTATCGACATAAGACCCGGTGCCATGTTACCTATAATCATGGGTATGAAGAAAGGGCTGATCTTACGGGGACCATTTTCAAGAAGAAGCTTATGGGAAGATTCAATGCTTTCAAGACCACCTAATCCACACCCCATAATAACACCAGCTCTTTCAGCTTCTTCAGGCTTTATGGTTAAATTGCTATCTTCTACCGCCATACTTGAAGCGGCTAAAGCATAGTGTAAAAAGGGATCCATCTTTCTGGCATCTTTTTTTGGAATAAAATCTTCGGGATTGAAATTTTTAACCTCTCCAGCAAACTTGGTTTGAAAATCCTTGGTATCAAATCTAGTAATAGGCCCAATTCCTGAACAACCGTTTATTAAAGCTTTCCAATTTTCTTCAACTCCTATGCCAAGGGGCGTAACAAGCCCGATACCAGTTATAACAACCCTTCGTTTTTTAAGTTCCGCCATGAGTCCCTCTCATGATTTCCTTAGTATTATATAAACAAGCCACCGCTTACTCGAATTACCTCGCCGGTTATATAGTGCGAGGCTTCAGAAGCCAAGAATTTTACCACCGCCGCCACATCTTCAGGTTTCCCAGCATAACCACAGGGAATTTGCTCTATCAAAGATTTCTTCGCCTCCTCTGGCATCGATACGGTCATATCTGTTTCTATATATCCAGGGGCAATGGCATTTACGGTTATATTCCTCGAAGCAAGTTCCTTGGCAAGAGACTTAGTAAAGCCTATGATTCCAGCTTTAGCGGCAGCATAGTTTGCTTGACCGGCATTTCCAGTAATGCCGATTACGGATGTTATATTTATTATCCGTCCCCACCGATTCTTTAGCATAGGTTTTATAACAGCCTGGGAACACAAAAAAACACTATTTAGGTTAGTCCTTATAACTTCATCCCACTCTGACCATTTCATGGTAACAGTAAGGTTATCTCTAGTAATGCCCGCATTATTAACAAGCACATCGATCCTTCCACATTCTTTTAAGATATCTTTAAATCCATTCTTAACAGCCTCAGGATCGGAGACATCAAAGGGGAACAAAAAGGCTTTCCCGCCAAGAGCCTCTATAGCCTTTGCAACTTCCTCCGCCTTCTCCCGGGAAGACCTGAAATTCAAAACCACATCCATTCCTTCTTCAGCAAGGGCAATAGCTATAGCCCTTCCTATGCCCCTACTTGCCCCCGTCACAACAGCCACTTTGCTTTTCATATCTTATCCCCTTTCTAACCATTACTAGAGGGCATCTCACAAATTGTATCCTTTTCTTTGAGCTTTCTTATAAATTCGGGAACAAATTCAAAAAGATCTGCTACCACTCCAAAATTACAAACATCGAAGATAGGAGCAGAACTATCTTTATTGATAGCCACAATTATCTTAGACCCCTGCATACCAACAACATGCTGGATAGCACCAGAAATGCCAATCGCCATATAAAGAGTGGGAGAAACTGTTCTTCCCGTTTGTCCAACCTGCTGAGATGGATCAGCAAAACCAGCCTCAACAGCTCCCCTACTAGCCCCAACCGCACCATTCAGTAACCTTGCAAGCTCTTTAAGCATTTCAAAGTTTTCCTTTTTCTGTAAGCCTCTACCCCCCGAAATTACAACATCTGCCTCAACTATGGGAACTTCTCCAACATCTACAAACTTCTCTTCAAGCACTTCAATGGAAGTCTTGAACAACTCTTCAGGAACAAAAGGTCTTTCTACCAAACCTTCCTTTCTCTCAGCAACCTTGCAAGCTTTCATAACCCTCGGCCTAACCGTTGCCATCTGAGGTCTTCTATTAGGACAAAGAATAGAGGCCATAATATTTCCGCCAAAGGCAGGTCTTGTCTGAAGGAGAAGACCATCCTCGGTAATGTCAAGATCTGTGCAATCTGCGGTAAGACCCGTTTGGAGTAAAGCTGCAACTCTTGGGATAAAGGATCTTCCCATAGAGGTTGCCCCTGCAATAAGAATTTCC